>OHLX01000683.1_pt1 | contig 10108 bp, 9 predicted proteins | sample 1569241 | NCBI WGS metagenome assembly OHLX01 (sample SAMEA3879521, study PRJEB24766) | human gut metagenome | biome: human-associated habitat; feature: feces | place: USA | collected 1985/1987 | reverse complement strand
AATCTAACGCGTCTGCCAATTCCGCCATATCCGCATATTCTGTTTTGTTCGCCGCCGTTCGGCTCGGAACGATAGTTATTATACCACGGAAAGCGGGAAAGTCAAGCGTTTTTTCAAAAAAGTTTTTGCATTCTTTTCCGCATATTTTATCTTGCGTCCCTGCGCACAAAAACACAGACATCTGCCCCGGTGATGCCTGCTTCCGGGGCAGATGCCTGCCAGACCACGCTTTTTCTTTTGCAGTTTTTCCTGAATTTTCTCAGATGCCCCAGAACAGCCAGAGGCTCCCTGCCCCCACGAGAACTGCCGCCAGCGTGAAGGGTACGCCGATGCGCAGGAAGTCCCGGGTGCGGACAGTCTCGCCGTTCTTGCGGAGAATGCCGATGGCCGCGATGTTGGCCGACGCGCCGATGGGGGTCAGGTTGCCGCCCAGCGTCGCGCCGGTAAGCAGACCGAAGTAGAACAACTCCGGCTCAATGCCCGCGCCGCCGTTCATGAGGGCGGCGACGCCCTGCACCACCGGCAGCATGGCCGCCACATAGGGGATGTTGTCGATGAAGGCCGACAGCCCCACCGACGCGGCCACCAGCAGCAGGTAAAGATGCAGCGGCTCGTCTCCGGCTGCGGAGTGGAACAGCTGCGCCGCCGCGTCGATGACGCCCGCCCTGCTCACTCCTTCCAGCAGAATAAAGAGGCTGAAGAGCAGCAGCAGGGTGTCATAGTCCAGCGCCCGGAACGTCTCGGCCAGCGGCCTCAGGGAGCGGCTGCGCCAGCAGGCGCGGGCGGCACCGAAGAGGCACAGCCCCATGCAGACGAGTCCGCTGCGCAAGGTATAGAGCAGATGCAGCACGCCGCCAGAGGGCTCGGGCAGGAAGGACGCCGCGATGAGCAGACCTACCGTCAGCAGGAGAAGCGCCGTGGGGACGTCGTCCTCCACCTCCGTCTCCACCGTGACATGGACGGGCTGGCGCTGGTCCCGGAACAGCCAGAGCAGCACCCCTAGCGAGGCCAGCGCTCCCAGCTCCACGCTCCAGAAGATACCGGGCCGGCCCTCCATCCAGAAGAAATCGAAGAAATTCATCCCCGCAAAGCCGCCCAGCAGGATGCTCGTGGTGTCCCCCACCAGCGTTGCCGCGCCCTGCAGATTGGACGACACCGCAATGGCGATGAGCACCGGCACCGGCGACAGTTTCAGCCGCCGGGCGATGGCAAGCCCTACCGGAGCCACCATCAGCACGGTGGCCACATTGTCCACAAAGGCACTGATGAACCCCGCCAGCAGCGCCAGCACCGACACGGCCCACCGGACATCCGGCACATGGGCAATGAGCTCCTCGGCCAGCCGGGCGGGCATCTTGCTCTGGATAAAAAGAAAGACCGTACCCATCATTCCCGCCATCATCAGCAGGACATTGAAGTCTACGGCCCGGGCGGCGTCCGCCAGCGTGAAATCATACACGCCAAGCTTTCCCAGCAGCAGGAACGCCCCGGCCCCGCCCAGCGCGACCCAGGGGCGGTACTGCTGCACCGCCAGCATCAAGATATAAAACAGGACAAACAGGCTCAGCGCCAGTGTCATTTCGTCTCCTCCGCAGATTCCATGGGCTTTGCGTCTTCTTCTATCATCCGATAGCCCACGCCAAGCTCGTTGAGGATATAAGTATTGCTGCCCGGGCGGCTGCCCAGCTTTTTGCGGATATTGGCCATATTCACCTGCAGCTTCTTGGTGCTGCTGGCGTCCGTGTCGCCCCAGATGGCCCGGACGATGGCCGCATAGGTCATCACGCGCCCGGCGTGCTCGGACAGAAAGGCCACGATATTGTACTCCGTCTGGGTCAGGCGAACCTCCTGCCCGTCCACGAACACCTTGCGGCGCTCGTAGTTGATGGTGAGGCCCTGTGCGCTGAACACCCCGCCGGGCAAGCTCCCGCCGCCATAGCGGTTCACCCGCAGCGCAGCCCGCACCCGGGCCAGCAGCTCACCGGTGCCGAAGGGCTTGGTGATATAGTCGTTGGCACCGAGGTCGAGGGCCTCGATCTTATCCTGCTCGGTGGTGCGGGCCGACAGGACGATGATGGGGGTCAGATACTTCTGCCGGATGGAGCGGATGGCGTCCAGACCGTCCCGGTCGGGCAGGCCGAGGTCCAGGATGACGAGATCCGGGTTATAGGAGATGAACATGGTCATGCCCATCACGCAGGTCTGGGCCACCAGTGCCTGATAGCCGTTGGTCTCCAGCAGGGTCTGGATGAAGCTGCAGATGTTCGCCTCATCCTCGATGATAAGTATCTTGAATTTATTATTGCTCATCCTCTGTTTCCTCCGTATCCACTTCTTCGGTCTCCAGCCAGAACCGGATGGTCGTACCCTCGCCGGGCGTGCTCTCGGCCTTTATCTCGCCGCCGTGGGCTTTGATGATGGCCGCGCACACCGACAGCCCGATGCCCATGCCGTGCTTGCCGCCCGACGAGGTATCCTGCGTCAGGGTCGTGCCGGTGAAGAGGGTCTTGAGCCGCTCTTTCGGGATGCCGCAGCCGTTGTCAATGACTTCAAACACCGCCCGCTGCCCCAGCGTGAACACCCGCAGCGTCAGGCGGGTCATCCCCTCGGCGTGGAGCACTGCGTTTTCCAAAAGGTTCGTCAGCACCTGCTGGATGAGCATGGAGTCCATCGGGATGACGATGAAGTCATCCGGAAGCTTTACTTCCACCGGTACGCCGGGGTGGAGCTTCTGGAACCGCACCAGCACCGTATCCACCAGCTCTTCCAGCACGGTGGGCGTCTTCTGGATGGCGACGCCGTCGGCGTCGATGCGGGTGACGGAGAGCAGATTCTCCACCATCCGGTTGAGCCACTGGGCGTCGGCACAGGCCTCGGAAAGGAGCTTTATCTTCTGCTCCCGGCCCAGCGAGTCGTAGTTGTCGATGACCGTAGAGCAGGCCCCGTAGATGGACGTCAGCGGGGTGCGCAGGTCGTGGGAGACAGCCCGCAGGAGGTTGGCCCGCATCTTCTCCGTCTCGCTCTCCATCCGCAGCTGCTCCTGCTTTTTGATGCGGGTGGTCAGGGTGCTCGTCATGAAGGAGACCACCAGCATCACCACGCCGGAGAAGATGTTCTCCGGGATGGTGAAGTTGAAGGCAAAGTAGGGCGCGCGGAACGCGAAGTTGACCGCCAGCACGCTGATGACAGAACCGGCCACGCCCCACCAGTAGCCGTCGGTGTACATGGAAATAAAAAACACCGCCAGCAGGAACACCATCGAGGCCACACCGTCGATGCGACCGCTGATGAGCTGGATGAGCGTCACACAGGCGAACGCCCCGACGAGCGCCGCCAAAAATACCCAGACGTCCTTTTTCCAGCGCATCTGCTTCATTTGCTGTCCCTCCTGATATATATTCGGTTCCACTGTAAAAGTATACCACAAATAAATTAAAGATACAGCAAAGGGTGGGCATTTTTCTATGGTTCCAAAGGGTTGACAAACGTGCGTTCCTGGCTCACAATAGGATCATCTTCTTTATCATAATAAAGGAAAGGGAAAGAATATGCTGTATTTTGAGAACGACTACTGCGAGGGTGCGCATCCCGCCATCCTGCAGAAGCTGACGGAAACGAACTTCGAGAAGGTGTCCGGCTACGGCACCGACCCCTACTGCGCCAGCGCAAAGGAGAAGATACGCGCCGCCTGCGCCTGCCCCGAGGCCGACGTCTTCTTCATCTCCGGCGGCACCCAGGCCAACTCCATCGTCATCGCCTCCACGCTCCGCCGCTGGGAGGGCGTCATCGCCGCCGCCACCGGCCATGTGGCCGGTCATGAGGCGGGTGCCATCGAGTTCACCGGCCACAAGGTCATCGGCCTGCCCCAGAAGAACGGCAAGCTGGATGCCGCCACGGTGGAGGATTTCTGCAAGACCTTCTACGCCGACTCGAACCACGACCACATGGTCTTCCCCGGCATGGTGTATATCTCCCACCCCACCGAGTACGGCACCCTGTACAGCAAGGCTGAGCTCGAGGCCCTGTCCGCCGTCTGCCACACCTACCACATGCCCCTCTTCGTGGACGGCGCACGTCTGGGCTACGCGCTGGTGAGCGAAGGCACCGATGTGACCCTGGCCGACCTCGCCAGGCTCACCGACGTCTTTTACATCGGCGGCACCAAGGTGGGCGCACTCTGCGGCGAGGCCGTGGTCTTCCCCCACGGCGCACCAGCCCACTTCATGACCATGGTCAAGCAGCAGGGCGCTCTGCTGGCCAAGGGCCGCCTCATGGGCATCCAGTTCGACGTCCTCTTCACCGACGACCTCTACACCCGCATCAGCCGCAACGCCATCGAGACGGCCAACGCCCTCAAGAAGGGCCTCGCCGCCAAGGGCTGCCGCTTCTTTATGGACTCCCCCACCAACCAGCTCTTCGTCGTGCTGGAAAACACCCAGCTGGCCGCGCTGGAGGGCAGGGCAAAGTTCGGCTTCTGGGAGAAGTTCGACGACAGCCACACCGTCGTCCGCATCGCCACCAGCTGGGCCACTAAGATGGAAGAGATCGAGCAGCTCATCGCTCTGATGTAAATTCCATGCCCGGGTTTTTCTTTGGCGTTTCGCCGAAGTTTCTGCATTCTCTTTGTGCGGGATGCTGATTGAAGTTTTCGGCCGGGTATGGTATGGTTAAAAAAGAGCAATGCAGAAAAGGAAGGATTTTCACAATGGGCTTTTTTGATAAACTGTTTGGCGGCAAGCACGATGCCGCCCCGAAATTTGCAGGCGAAAAGATGACCATCATGGCTCCCATCGACGGCACGGTGATCCCGCTGGAGCAGATCCCCGATGAGACGTTTGCCACCGCCATTCTGGGGCCCGGCTGCGGCATCGAGCCCACCGGCGACACCGTGTACGCCCCGTTTGACGGCACCATCACGCAGGTGGCTTCCACCCTGCACGCCATCGGCATCACCAGCGACGACGGCATCGAGCTGCTGATCCATGTCGGCATGGACACCGTCGAGATGCAGGGCAAGGGCTTCACCGCTCTGGTCAAGGAAGAGCAGAAGATCAAGGCCGGCACCGCTCTGCTGAAGGTCGATCTGGACGCCATCCGCGCTGCCAACCACCCCACCACCACCGCCGTCATCGTGACCAACGCCGACGACCTGCCAAAGCTCCATATCATCGCGGGCGGCATCGTCTCCACCGGCACGCCGCTGTTCAAATTCGAGTAAGATACAAAAAAGACATCTGCTGTCGGCGGATGTCTTTTTTGTTATGCTCATGCTTTTTCGGGCTTATACTGCAGGACCCGCTCGGAGACGAGGCCGTTGAAAAACTGGATGAAGGGCCCGAGGCAGAACGCGCAGATGAGGGTGCCCAGACCCACAAGACCGCCCAGAAGCCAGCAGAGCAGGGCGCAGAAGGCGTCGGTGAAGACGCGGCAGCCGAAGTACTGGAAGTGCGTGTAGTCCCGCAGGCCCAGCGAGAGGTAATCGTAGGGCGCGATGCCGAGGTCAGCCGTCTGGTAGAGGGACGCGCCCAGCGCCGTCACAAGGACGGCCAGCACCACCCACACCAGCTGTTCCGGCAGGGACGCTGCCGGGCCGAAGGCCGCGGCAATGGGCTCGTAGAAGAAGGTTATGATGAACCCCATGCCGATGCCGTTGACGAAGGTGCCAAGGCCGATGTACCTGCGCCCGAACCAGAATTCCAGCGCAAAGAAGAGGATGTTGGTGGCGACGTTCTGCACGCCCAGCGAGATGCCCAGCAGCTCGGCAAGGCGCATATTCAGCGCGCTGATGGAGTCGTTGCCGAGATGGGACTGCTTGAAGAGGGCGATGCCCAGACCAATAATGACAATGCCCACCACCATGCCCACGATGCGGCGGGTGGTCGGCTTTTGGGTGGTCGAAGTGCTCATGAAACGGCCTCCTGATCTATTTTTCTCTATTATAACGCTGCAGGAGGGTCAGCGCAATCAATATTGCACAATTCTCTGTTTCATTGTGGAAAACTCATCGTTTCAGGTCTTCTTCCAGCCGGGCCTTGTCCAGCCCCTCGCCGATGACGATGAGCACCTGCTGTCCCTGCGGGATGGGTGCCGCCGTCAGACCGGCGGCGGCAGCATTCAGCTCATACCACCGGCCATCCTCCTCCACGAAGCCTTTCACCCGGAGGACATTTCCGCAGGCGGGGTCGGTGAAGAGGGACGGGATGTTCTTTTCCAGCTGAGCGCGGGGCAGGCCCAGCTCGAGGAAGTAGGCCGAGGTGAAAGCATCACGCGCGTCGAAGTGGAGCTTTTCGCAGCTGGCCTGCCGGAAGCCGCACTTTGCGAGGCGGGCCATGTCGTCGGCCGTCAGATCGGCCCAGTCCTTCGCAATGATCTCCTCCGGGCCGAACTTCCGGGAGCACTTGCAGGCTTCCAGCGCACGGGCCAGATGGGCTTCTGCCCCCTGCTTCTGCGCGTCAGAGGCCAGCTGACAGCGGCTCAGGAGGACACTGCCCGCCCACGCGCTCTCGGAAGCGAGGATATATTCTGCCTGCGGGGAAAGCTCTTCCGGCAGAAGGGCATCCACGATGGCGATGACATTGCCCAGCTGATACCAGCGGTCCAGCGGCTCGTCCCGCAGCACGTCGAAGAACTCGTCTACGTCAAAGATGCCGCTGGGCTCCACGATGACCCGCTCAAAGCCCCGCATGGCCATGGAGATGAGCTTTGTCCGCATCCGGCGCTGGTGGGTGTCGCAGTCGCAGCCGCCGCTGATGGTCTCCAGCTCCACGCCCTGGGCCTCGAGGTCCTGCAGGAGCATGGCGTCCACGTTCACCGCGCCGAAGTCGTTTTCCAGCACACAGACTTTGACGCCCTGCCCGGCCCACCATGCCGCGTATCTGCGCAGGAAGGTGGTCTTCCCTGCCCCGAGAAATCCTGTGATAAGGTCTACCTGTACCATTGTCCTGTCCTCCTGCTGCATCCGCTTTTTCAGCGATAGTATAAACTGACAGCCGTCGATTGTCAAACACAAAAACGGCCCTTTCCCGTTCTGGGAAAGGGCCGTTCCGCCGCAATGCTGGGAGTTCCTTACAGGAATTCGACGCTGCCGTCCTCGATGTGGTACATCGCACCGACGACCCGCAGGCCCGTTTCCGTCTTGATGTCATGGATGCACAGGCTCTTTTCGATCTCCTGCACACTGTGCCGGACATTGAGACAGCTGGCCTTGTAGGGGTCTGTCTCCTCCCCGATGGCCTTTTTTATCTCGTCCGTGATGCAGCGGATATAGCCGGAGGGCTCGGAGTTGATGGCCGCATCCACCGCGCCGCAGTGGGTATGGCCCAGCACCACCACCAGCCGACAGCCCAGATGGCCGGCAGCGTACTCGATGCTGCCCAGCTGGTGCTCGTCGATGATGTTGCCCGCCAGCCGGATGACGAACAGCTCACCGATGCCCGCCGAGAAGATGTTCTCCGGGATGACCCGGGAATCCGAACAGGTGACGATGATGGCGTAGGGCGACTGGCCCTTCGCCCAGGTGGACATCCGGATACGGCGGGAAATATCGCCGCTCCCGTTTTCCGCGTTCAGGTATTTCAGATTGCCCGCCGCCAGCTTGTAGATGGCATCGGCCGCGGTGCAGACTGGGGTCTCACGCATTGCAGCACCCTCCTTGGGAAAAAGTGGTAAAATCGTTCTGCAAAAATGCCCGGCCGTCCAACGAAGGGCAGCCGGGCGGAAGCTCAGTTTATCAGAAGTGGATGACGCCGAGGATCAGACCGGCGATGAGGCAGACGATGGAAACGCCCCACTGCCAGCCGAAGCAGTACTTGATGTGGTCCTTGATCTCGACACCGGCCAGACCGATGCCCAGATAGGTAGCGGGAGCCACCGGGCTGATGAAGGTAGCGCAGTTGCGGCAGACGACCATTGCGATGGCGATGTGAGCCGGGTTGACGCCGAACTGGTTGCCAACACTGATCAGGACGGGCAGCAGGCCGTAGAAGTAGGAGTCGGTATCGAACAGCAGAGCCAGAGGCACGCTCAGGACGCCGATGATGACGGGCAGGAAACGGCCCAGAGAGGCGGGGATGACGCTGGCCATCATGATGGCCATTTTCTCCATGATGCCGCTCTTGCTCAGGACACCGAGGAAGACACCGGCGCACAGGATGGTGGAAGCCATGCTCAGACCAGCGGAAGCGTGGCTCTTGATGATGGAGTTCTGCAGCTTCTTGCCGCGGTAGTTGACCAGAATGCCCAGAGCGCAGCCGACCATGAAGACGTAGTAAGAGGGGAAGATGTCCATGACCAGCACGATGATGACGGCCAGAGTCAGGATAACATTGAAGATGAAGTTCTTCGGGCGAGCCAGCTCATTGTTCTTCTCTTCGCTATCCGAATCATCGTACTTGCTGACATCCTCTACGGCAGCATCGCCCAGCTTGGCAATGCGCTTCTTCTCCTGCAGGCCCCAGAAGATGGCAGTGCCGACAGCCAGAACCAGGCCGACGATCTGCATCGGAAGGATCTGACTCCACAGGTCATTGGACTCAACGCCCAGAACGCTGGCGGCACGCATGGTCGGGCCGCCCCAGGGCAGCAGGTTCATGACACCCATCGACGTAACGCAGATCAGCAGCAGGGTCTCACGGCGCATGTGCAGGCGCTTGTAGACGGGCAGCATGGCGGGGATGGTGATGAGGAAGGTGGAAGCGCCGCCGCCGTCCAGATGGCCGATGATGGCGATGAGACAGGTCATCAGGGCAACGCCGACGACGTTGTTGCCGACCTTCTTCATCAGCGCGCCGATGATCTTGTCGAACATGCCCGCGTCGGTCATGACGCCGAAGAACAGGACGGAGAAGATGAACAGGATTGCCGTACCGTGGACGCCCTTGACGCCCTCCTTGATAAAGCCGGCCATTTCATCCAGGGTGAAAGCACCGGTAGCCACCAGAATGGCTGCGGTGATGGTCGAGACGCTGACGAATGCCAGTGCAGGGACCGTGACATTGCGCAGCAGCAGGACGATGACCGTGATCACCGTTGCAAAGCCGAGCAGAGCGAGGATCGTATCACTCATGGGTTTGTACTTCCTTTCCTTTTTTCATTTGCCGGGGATGCATTCCGTTTTCTCCTCCGGAATCATTCCCGTTCGTTATGGTTCCAGTATACAGGCTCAAACTTACAGCCCAAAGCCCTTCTCATTACGGTTTGTTAAGAAATTCCTTAATATCCTGTAAGATTCCGTATGGAAGGTTGGATACAATAAAGCCGGAGCTGCGCAAAAAAGAAAAAACAACAAGCCCCGGGGTGTTTCCACTCTGAACAGGTCCGTAAAAAGTAGACAATAGACAAAAGGCCTCCTCGTGTAGGATAATAGAACTACACGAGGAGGTTTTGCTATGCCCAGAAAATATGTAAAGATCGACGTATACGGAAAAGAAATTTTAGAATTGAAACGAGAAGGTAAAACAAATCGGGAAATTGCCCAGAAGTTAGGAGTAGACAGGAAGTGCATCAGAAACTGGGTATTTCGGTTCAATAGACAGCAGCGAAAGCTGGCGGCAGGTATCAAGCTGCATCCAAAAGGCAGGCCACGGAAAGATGCTCAGCCAAGAGACATTGTAGCAGAGCAAGCATATGAGATCAACCGACTGAAAATGGAGAATGAACTGCTGCGGGATTTTATGCGATCCATGGAAAGGAAGTGAAGCCGAGTTTCAAATATGCAGTCATTCATCGGCATCGTACAAAGTATGCAGTAAAAGATCTGTGTGAGATTCTTCAGGTTTCCAGAAGTGGTTACTACAAGTACGTCAAACATCTGAACCACACGGCAAAAGACTTTGATCTTGCAGAAAAGATTCGTACAAAGCAGGAATCTTGTAAAAAGACATACGGCTATCGCCGAATGAAACTCTGGCTGGACAGTGAAGGAATCACTAAGAATCCAAAGACGATTTTAAGAATCATGCACAAGTACGACCTTTTGAGCGAAATCCGTCGCAGAAAAAGATGGCGAAAAATGGGCGAGGACAAGCACAGATATGACAACTGGCTGAACCGAGAATTCAATGCCGAGCATCCAAATCAGAAATGGGTTACCGATATTTCTTACATTCAA
>OHLX01000679.1_pt1 | contig 10148 bp, 8 predicted proteins | sample 1569241 | NCBI WGS metagenome assembly OHLX01 (sample SAMEA3879521, study PRJEB24766) | human gut metagenome | biome: human-associated habitat; feature: feces | place: USA | collected 1985/1987 | reverse complement strand
ACCAATATGATGTGCAACCGTAATACCGTCACAGCCGCTGTCATGCAGCAGCTGCGCAGGAGAGTCACGGTAAATCAGAGGAAGGCTGTCGTCAGGAGTGACAATATGATGGTCCCCGTACAGAGAGGAATGCATTTCATAAGCCTGAAAGGTGATAAAGTCCTCTGTATTAGCCTCTGCGATGGTGTGCCGTACTTCTTCCCAGTGGTCATACAATTTTTGGAAGCCTCTGCGGTGAAAGTCCACCACAAAAGCGGTTTCTTCATTTCGCTCCGGTATATCCGGCCACATGGCATGTCCGGTGACAGCGCAGAAATCAAGATGGCTTTTTGCACGGTCTAAGGCGTGTTTTAGAGAACCGTAGCCATAAGTGATGCCGCAGTGGTTGTGAAGGTCTCCCCAATATCTGTTCATAGTGTTTTTATCTCCTTTTGATTATTTTTGGCAATTTTATAAGGAATGGTAATGCGGACGACATTCCTGAAATAAGGAATGGTTTCAAAGTGAATTTGAGCAGTTCCGTAGCAGGCTTTTAAGCGGGCGTAGACGTTATTCAGGCCTACATGCTTAGAACAGGGCTGACGCCCATCTCGAGACAGAGCTTCATTTGCCCGTGAAATATCAATACCATGACCGTTATCGATCACCTCAATTGTGAGGATTCCGTTATTTTCAAAAACATTTACAGAAATTTCCGGCATGGGAACCGGAATACAGCCAGATTCATCCAGACTGAATCCGTGCCGTATGGAATTTTCGGCCAGAGGCTGCAGAATGGATTTTAAGATCAGACAGTCTGTAAGCTCTGGAGGAATGGTACTGATCAATTCAATTTTCTGACTGAAACGATAATTCATAATATCTATATATGATTTGACATGGAGCAGTTCTGTGGATAAAGGGATCAGTTCATTTCCGTAATTCAGTCCGATGCGCATAAAATCTCCCAGGCTTGTAATCATGGCAGAGGCTGTTTGTTTTCGGTCGCTCAGGATTTCCATGTTGATGCATTCCAGAGTATTATACAGAAAATGGGGGCTGATCTGGGAACGCAGCGCTTTTAACTGCGCATCCTTTGCCAGGATCTCATTTACATAATTGACCTTTACCAGATTTTGGATCCTTAATGCCATCTGATGAAACTGATGGTGCAAAGCGCCGATCTCATTAGGCTGTGATCCGTAATCCTCTTCCTCCGGTTCCAGTTCCAGCTCATTCTGGGTAAACAGTTTCATTTTCTGGATCAGGGCATCAAACTGGCGGATGATCCCCCGGATCAGACGACTGGAAAGATACCAGATAAACAAAATCCCAACCAGAAAGATCATAAATGTAGTCTGCATGGAAACGGTAAGCGCACCTGCAACTTCATCAAAGGGCGCCAGTGTCACATAACTGTACTGATAATGGGGAAGCGTTCCTTTCACGGCAAAATATTTATGACCATCATAAGAAACGATCTTATAGGTAGTAAAAGGATCTGTAATCAGCTCCTCTGCCCTCTGATCCGTTAAAGAAGAGGAAGCATAGATCAGGCTTCCGCTCTGATTGGCGATCACCACTTTCTGATCCTTATACTGGGAAGCAAAACGGACTGCCTCAGATACTACCTGTTCCTGGTCCAGGCCGATCACCATATTTCCCAAAGGCTCCAAAGACATGTTCCGGATCTGACGTACATTCCTGCTGAGAAGCATATAAGGCTGCCTGGTAGCATGGGTCCAGGTAACTGCTCCCTCTTTCTCATAACCGTTCTGTATTGCTGCATCTAACAAAAAACCGGGTGTCCGCTTTAACGTGACCCAGTTGGTACAGTTCACATATTCCCCGTTTTTGCTGTAAACAGCTGCATAAGCAATGCCATTGGACCGGAAAAGAGTTGCGTATTCTGTAAGGGCATTATTAATGGTACGGTTATATTCTGTGATCGCCGGCGCGTCTTCCGGTGACGGAAGATCTGACAGACAATCCTGAATAGAAGAAGAACCAAGGATCAGATTAGAAATATATTCTGCATTTTCCATTTTCTGGGAAATCTGAGCTGATGTCACGGAAAGTCTGGATGCCATAGAGTCAAAAAGAAGCTTATTATAGGCATTTGTATACAGCCGGTACCCAAACACAGCACATAACAGCATGGTCACACTGTTAAAAAGCACTATGGTAAGGATCTTATATTTTAAAGACCAGTGCCTGAACCGGCCAATTAATATGCGTATATTTTTTTTCATATATTTCCCGTTTCTTCCTTAATTATTGTATATCTCCTGACATTCACATTATACTTTTTTTCAAAAATAATTCAATTCTGCACAAAAAAGAAGTCGGTTTTTTGAACGAACTGCTCCGTTTTAACTATTAAGAACAAAAAAATTATGCGCTATAATGTGGAACATAAACAAGCAGATATCCTTTCGGACCACGAAAGGATCCAATTTCAAGGAGGTTACAATATTATGAAAAAGAAATTAGCAGTCCTTCTTACTGCAGCTCTTGCCGCTGCATCTTTAACCGCCTGCGGCGGATCTTCTTCCTCAGGCAGCTCTGACACCAGCGCAGCTGATACAAACACTTCCCAGTCTGCACAGTCAGATGGCGGCAGCAGTGATTCCTCCAGCCTGGTTATGGCATGGTGGGGAAATCAGACCAGAAATGAACGTACCCAGAAGATCCTGGACATGTACAGCGAAGAAAATCCTGGTGTTACCATTGACGGACAGTTCTCCGAATTCAACGACTACTGGAACAAACTGGCAACCGCAGCAGCAGGACATTCCATGCCAGACATCGTTCAGATGGACTACAAATATTTACAGCAGTATGTAAACAACAATCTGTTAGTTGATCTTACTCCTTACATTGAGGACGGAACCATTGATACAGCAAGCTGCAACCAGGATGTTTTAAACTCCGGTAAGGTTGGAGATGGCTTATATGCACTGTGCAATGGTATCAATGCACCAGCTCTGTTATACAACAAGACTTTACTTGATGAAAACGGTATCACTGTAAAAGACAACATGACCATGGATGAGTTCATCGCTCTTTCCAGGGAAATCGAAGAAAAAACCGGTTACAAGACCAACCTTTGCTACAACCAGAACGAGCAGTTCTTAGAGTACTTCCTTCGTGCAGATGACATTGTTCTGTACCAGGATGGAAAAATGGGCGGAGAGTCCGCTGAACCATATGTAAACTTCTTCAAACTGTATGAAGATGGTATTAAAGATGGCTGGGTCGTTGACCCTTCTGTATTTGCAGAGCGTACCATCGGTTCTGTTGAACAGGATCCATTAGTATATGGTTCCAGTCCTGAGACCATGTCCTGGTGCTCTTTCTCCTACTCCAACCAGTTAACTGCGATCAAGAACGCAGCTCCGGAAGGCACTGAGATTGGTATCACCACCTGGCCATCTGCAGATCCTGAAAAATCTGACTACTTAAAGCCAAGCCAGTTCTTCGCTATCTCTGCTGACTCCAAAAATCCTGCAGAAGCAGCAAAGATCTTAAACTACATCACAAACTCTGCAGACTGCAACAATGTACTTCTTGCTGAACGTGGAATCCCGCTGTCCAGTGATGTAGCAGAAGCTATTTCTTCTAACCTGGATGAAAGCAGCCAGCAGGTAATTGACTTCATCTACAATGTTGTAGATCCTCACTCTTCACAGGTAAATCCACCAAGTGCTGATGGTTCCAGTGAAGTAAACGATCTGATCAACAAACTGGAAGAGCAGGTATGCTACGGACAGCTGTCCGCAGAAGATGCAGGCGCACAGCTCTTTGAGCAGGGCAACTCCATTATGGCTTCCAAAGCTTCCAAGTAAACGTATCTACTTTTATTGATTACTCTCTTTTTAATTACCATATCCTTTTATAATTCAGGGCGGTCCTCCCGCCCTGAACCATTGTAAACTATCTTTTATCCCAAGACATCCAAAAACAGGAGGTTTGACATGAAAACCATTCGCAGCTTGTTTAACCGGGAAGATACAGCAGGCATCATGTTTACTCTTCCCTTTACCCTGGGCTTTCTCTTCTTTATGATCGTTCCCATGGGCATTTCCCTTTATTATTCCTTTTGCAAATATAATATTTTGTCCCCGCCTGTTTTTACAGGTCTTGATAACTTTAAAAATATGATCGCTGATGGTACTTTTTTACAGACCATCAAAGTTACTTTCTTCTTTGCTTTTGTATCTGTTCCTTTAAAGCTGATCTTCGCTTTACTGGTTGCAATGCTCCTGTTAAAAAACACCAAAATGTCCGGTATTTACAGAGCAGCTTACTATCTGCCTTCCATTATCGGAGGTTCTGTAGCAGTCGCTATCCTTTGGAAGCGTATGTTCGCTATGGACGGTGTTGTAAATAAACTTTTAGGTTCTATTGGTATTAAAACCAGTATTTCCTGGTTAGGTGATACAAAAACAGCCATCTGGATCCTGATCCTGTTAGCTGTATGGCAGTTTGGTTCTTCCATGCTGATCTTCTTATCTTCTTTAAAGCAGATCCCGACTTCTCTTTATGAGGCAGCCATGGTAGACGGTGCCAACCCAGTATCCCGTTTCTTTAAGATCACACTTCCTCTGCTGACACCAACTATTTTCTTTAACCTGGTTATGCAGATGATCAACGGATTTCTGGCATTTACCCAGTGCTACATCATTACACAGGGTAAGCCAATGAACTCCACTTTGCTTTACACCGTTTATATGTATCAGCAGTCATTTGAGTTTTACAACACTGGTTATGGCGCTGCCATGGCTTGGGTCATGCTGCTGATGATCGGACTGATCACCCTGTTCCTGTTTGCAACCAAGCGGTTCTGGGTATATGAAGGAGGACTGTAGACATGAAGGAAAAACGTCTGGCAGGAGCTGCGCTCTACCACATCATCATATTTGCCATTGGTATCATCATGGTCTATCCTCTGATCTGGATGGTTATGAGCTCCTTTAAGGAGACCAACACCATTTTCACAACCGCCAGTTCCCTGATCCCGGAACATTTTGTAACGGATAACTACGCAAACGGCTGGAAAGGATTTGCAAAGATCTCTTTCTCCACTTTCTTTAAAAACTCTATCTTCATCTCCGTGATCGCTACCATTGGAACCATTGCTTCCTCTGCTGTTGTAGCCTACGGTTTCGCAAGATTTAAGTTCCGTGGAAAAGGAATTTTATTTTCCGCAATGCTGTTATCCATGATGCTTCCTGCACAGGTTCTTATGATCCCGCAGTATCTGTGGTACCAGAAATTAGGCTGGGTCGGTTCTTTCCTTCCCCTGACTGTCCCATACTTCTTCGCGATCCAGGGATTTTTCGTATACCTGCTTTCCAACTTCATCGGCGGTATTCCGATCGAACTGGACGAAGCAGCAAAGATCGACGGCTGTTCCTACTGGGGCATCTTTACAAGGATCATGATCCCTCTGATCAAACCGGCAGTTGTAACCGGCTGCATCTTCTCCTTTATGTGGAGATGGGATGATTTCCTTTCCGCCCTGCTTTATATCAACAAAACCGCCATGTATCCGGTCAGCCTGGCATTAAAACTGTTCTGCGACCCAGGTTCTTCTTCCGACTACGGCGCTATGTTCGCAATGGCAAGCCTTTCCATCCTTCCATCCGTACTGATCTTCATTTTCTTCCAGAAATACCTGGTAGAAGGAATTAGTACCTCTGGTCTGAAGGGTTAAACCAAACAGATAAGCATTTCCATTTCAACCAGCAAATGCGCTGTTGGCGCATTCGGGATATGTATAATACATAAAAAAGCCCATGCAGCTGCCATTCAGGCAGCCTGCATAGGCTTTTTTCTCATTCTTTTTATTTCTCATGCATAAATCTTCCAAGGAATTCCATCGTCTGCTCTCTTTGAGGATTTGCAAAAATATCAGCCGGTGTTCCCTCTTCTACGATGACACCGTTTGCCATGTATACAACATGGGTAGATACATCTCTTGCAAATGCCATCTCATGAGTAACAATGATCATGGTCAGACCTTCTTTTGCAAGCTTGCGCATAACTTCCAGAACCTCTCCAACCATCTGGGGATCCAGCGCGGATGTGGGCTCATCAAACAGCAGTACCTCAGGCTCCATAGCCAGGGCTCTTGCAATGGCTACACGCTGTTTCTGACCGCCGGAAAGCTGTCTTGGTTTTGCATTGATATAAGGAGCCATGCCAACTTTTTCCAGGTAATACATGGCCTTCTGCTTTGACTCTTCCTTACCCTTCTTTAACACCTTGACCTGTCCCACCATGCAGTTTTCAAGAACGGTCATGTTGTTGAACAGGTTAAAGCTCTGGAATACCATACCAACTCTGGAACGGTATTTCGGTGCATTTACCTTTGCATCGGCAATGTTATTTCCATGATATAAAATCTCGCCGGTAGTCGGTGTTTCCAGTAAGTTTAAGCAGCGAAGCAAGGTGGACTTACCGGAACCGGAGGGCCCGATGATGACCAGCTTTTCTCCTTCAGCTACCGTCAGGTTAATATCCTTTAAAACCTCCAGATCACCGAAATTCTTTTTAAGATGTTCTACTTTTACCATATCAGCCATATTTCTCACCGTCTGCCATCCTGTGTGCCGGAACGTGCAGCCTTTCTTAAAAATAAAATCTTGAAAATAAAAGCCAGGAATAAGAAAAAGGCCACAGCGCAGAGAGAGCAATTGTCTTTCAGCACCGTCGCCTTTTTTTCTTAAGTGTCAGTTCAAATTTTATGTTTTGCATTATAAGCAGGTAAAAATCAAATGTCAAGTACAAAAAACTTTTTTTATATTGCGGCACGCATTGAAATATGTTACACTTTTTCCAAACTAAATACCAGAATAAATAATAACTGTGCAATGTTTATTTTGTTATTAAAAAATTTATCAAAGTAAAGTAAGAGAGGGAGAAAGATCATGGCATTATCCTACGAAAGTACCAGAGGCGGACAGAAAGGCATTTTAAAGGGTCTGGCAGAAGACGGCGGTCTTTTCATGCCTACAGAGATCCCAAAGCTGGACAAGACCTTAGAGCAGCTTGCGGGAATGACCTATCAGGAAACAGCCTATGAAGTGATGAAGCTTTTTCTGACAGACTATACAGAGGAAGAATTAAAGTCCTGTATCGCAAATGCATACGATGACAAGTTTGACACAGAGGAGATCGCACCTTTAGCAAAAGCAGACGGCGCTTATTTCCTGGAGCTTTATCATGGAAGCACCATTGCTTTCAAGGACATGGCTCTTTCCATCCTTCCTCATCTTATGACTACAGCTGCAAAGAAGAACCATGCAGACAAGGAGATCGTGATCTTAACTGCTACCTCCGGCGATACCGGAAAAGCAGCTATGGCAGGTTTTGCTGATGTTCCTGGAACACGCATTATCGTATTTTATCCAAAGGGCGGTGTCAGCAAGGTCCAGGAGCTGCAGATGCGCACCCAGAAAGGTGACAATACCAGCGTAGTTGCTATCCACGGAAACTTTGATGATGCGCAGACCGGCGTAAAGAAGCTGTTCGGTAACAAAGAACTTGAAAAGGAAATGGCAGAGGCTGGCTTCCAGTTCTCTTCCGCAAACTCTATTAACATCGGACGTCTGGTTCCACAGGTAGTTTATTATGTATACGCATACGCAAAACTTCTGGAAAATGAGCAGATCGAAAATGGCGAGGAGATCAACGTTGTAGTTCCAACCGGAAACTTTGGAAACATCCTTGCAGCCTACTTTGCAAAGCATATGGGTGTGCCGATCAAGACCCTGATCTGTGCTTCCAATGACAATAAAGTTCTTTATGACTTCTTTACCACAGGAACCTATGACAGAAAGAGAGAATTTATTTTAACTAATTCTCCTTCCATGGACATCCTGATCTCCAGTAACTTAGAGCGTCTGATCTACTTAAGCACAGGCTGTGACGCAGCAGCAGATGCAGCTTTAATGAAAGATCTGTCTGAAAAGGGAAGTTATACTGTAACTGAGAATATGCGCCAGTTCATGTCTGATTTCAGAGGCGGTTTTGCAACTGAGGCACAGAACGAGGCGACCATCCGTAAGATCTTTGAAGATACCGGATATCTTATTGATACCCATACAGGTGTTGCTGCTACTGTTTACAACGCATACAAGGCAGAAACAGGAGACCAGACCAAGACAGTGATCGCATCCACTGCAAGCCCATACAAGTTCTCTCACAGCGTTTTAGAAGCTATTAAAGGTAAGTCTGCTGTAGAAGGAAAGGATGAATTCGCAGTAGTAGATGAGCTGTCTGAAGTATCCGGCACACAGGTTCCAAAGGCAGTAGAAGAACTGCGCAGCGCAGTGATCCGCCACAATACAGAATGTGATGTGGATAAAATGGGTGAAACTGTAAAGAATATCCTTGGAATCGCTTAAAACAGCTTCCATTTTAGGACAAGATAGAGTATAATGAATTAGTACGTTAAGAATATAACAAAGTTATATATTTAACAAAGACAGGTGTCCGGAAAATCCGGGACACAGTGCAAAAATTGCAGTATGTTCAAGGAGGAATAAAAATGTTAGTATCAGCAAAAGAAATGCTTGAAAAAGCCAGAGCAGGCAAATACGCAGTAGGACAGTTTAATATCAACAACCTTGAGTGGACCAAATCCATCCTTTTAACAGCACAGGAATTAAATTCCCCTGTTATCCTGGGTGTATCTGAGGGCGCAGGAAAATACATGACCGGTTTCAAGACCGTAGCAGCTATGGTATCCGCTATGATCGATGAACTGAATATCACCATTCCTGTTGCACTGCATCTGGATCATGGTACTTATGAGGGCTGCTATAAGTGTATCAAAGCAGGATTTTCCTCCATTATGTTTGACGGTTCCCATTATCCGATCGAAGAAAACATCGAAAAGACCAAGGAACTGGTAAAGATCGCACATGCTATGGGTCTGTCCTTAGAGGCTGAGGTTGGCTCCATTGGCGGCGAAGAAGACGGCGTAGTAGGTATGGGTGAGTGCGCAGATCCTAAGGAGTGCAAGGCAATCGCAGACCTGGGTATCGATTTCCTGGCAGCAGGTATCGGCAACATCCATGGAAAATATCCGGCTAACTGGCAGGGATTAAACTTTGAAGTTCTGGAAAATGTTAAGAAAGAAGTTGGCGATATGCCATTAGTTCTTCACGGCGGTACCGGAATCCCGGCTGACATGATCAAAAAAGCTATCAGCCTTGGCGTTGCTAAGATCAATGTAAATACTGAGTGCCAGCTGTCCTTTGCAGCAGCAACCAGAGAGTACATCGAAGCAGGAAAAGACTTACAGGGCAAGGGCTTTGACCCAAGAAAACTGTTAGCACCAGGCGCAGAAGCTATCAAGGCTACTGTAAAAGAAAAAATGGAACTGTTTGGCTCCGTTGGCAAAGCCTGAAAATAAAGCAGGTATCACAAAATAAGTTAGTACAATACAAAATCTTTTTTTAAAAAACCACTTGCAATTTTAAAAGAAATGGTTTATTTTAAGAAAGAACGAAGGCGTTCTCTATATCAGGAGAGCGCCTTTTTACTACCTGATGCTTTAAACTTAAAAAAATTAGGTTTTCAGGTAAAGATAGTAAGGGATGTACTGCAAATAGCTGAAGAAAAGCATCTCGAATGAGGATTTATGGAAATCATAAAAAAATGATGCAAGAGAGGATGGAGAATCTATGAGCGAAGTAGTAAGTGTTTCAGAGATGTTTGGCAAGGACGTATTTAATGACGCAGTCATGAAAGACCGCCTGCCAAAGAGTGTGTACAAAAAACTGAAAAAGACCATCGAAGATGGAGCTGAGTTGGATCCAAGTATTGCAGACGTTGTGGCACATGCCATGAAGGATTGGGCCATTGAACATGGTGCAACCCATTTTACCCACTGGTTCCAGCCATTGACCGGAGTAACTGCTGAGAAACATGACTCCTTTATTTCAGCACCGGTAGACGGAAAAGTGATCATGGAATTCTCCGGAAAGGAACTGATCAAGGGCGAGCCTGATGCATCTTCCTTCCCATCCGGTGGTTTAAGAGCAACTTTCGAGGCAAGAGGTTATACAGTATGGGATTGTACTTCCCCAGCCTTCTTAAAAGAAGATGCTATCGGTGTTACCCTTTGCATTCCTACTTCTTTCTGCTCCTATAAG
>OHLX01000673.1_pt1 | contig 10301 bp, 10 predicted proteins | sample 1569241 | NCBI WGS metagenome assembly OHLX01 (sample SAMEA3879521, study PRJEB24766) | human gut metagenome | biome: human-associated habitat; feature: feces | place: USA | collected 1985/1987 | reverse complement strand
GCGGCCTCCGGTTACGGCTCGGGCTATGGCAGCCGCAGCGGCTATCTGAATAAAGAATATAACGCACCAATGTCCAATAATCGAGGCTTTGGCTCCGATCACGCGGGCCGGGGAAGTGCTTCGTCGGGTCATGGCGGCTGCGACTCCGGTTCGGGAAGCAGCGGCTTCGGCTCTGGCTATGGCCGTCCGGCAGCGTCCAAAGCGCCGGTCAAACCCGCAGGCGGCGGCGTGACCTCTTCGCCCCGTCCGGCAGCGGCATCCACCGGCCCCAAGCACTATGAGCCGGGCGACATCGTGGAGCACAAGGTCTTCGGGCGCGGCAAGGTGCTGAAGGTCAAGCCCGCCGCCGGCGACCAGATCGTGGAGATCAGCTTCGAGAAGGTGGGCGTGAAAAAGACCATGGCCAACTTTGCGCCCCTTGTGAAGATAACGACGGAGGAATGAGAAAAATGATGACTGTCCGATTGATAGCACATACGCCGGAGCCGGAGAAGGTCGTGGCGGCTGCGGCGAAGCTCTGCTACTCCGACGCCCACATCACCGACCTGCTGGACGGGCTGGATGAAGAAAAGACTGCCCGCTTCCTGACCATGCTCAGCGATTTGGGCCACGCCAGCCCCATCGAGCACGCAAGCTTCACCTTCGGCATCGAGGGCGTCAGCCGTACCCTGCTGGCCCAGATCACCCGTCACCGCATCGCGTCCTTCAGCGTCCAGAGTCAGCGGTACGTCCGTCTGGACGATTTCCGCTACGTCATCCCGCCCGAGATCGAGGCCATCCCCGAGGCAAAGGCGGCGTTCATCGAGAGCATGAATGAGGACGCCAGGCGCTACCTCGACCTCGTGCAGAAGCTGGAGGGCGGCCACACCGCCCGCCTGATGGCCGAGGGTCTGCCCGAAAAGCAGGCCCGGGCCAAGGCTTCCAAGCAGGCCAACGAGGACGCCCGCTTCGTGCTGCCCAACGCCTGCGAGACCAAGATGGTGGTGACCATGAACGCCCGCAGCCTGCAGAACTTCTTCCACCTGCGCTGCTGCAATCGCGCCCAGTGGGAGATACGGCAGCTGGCCGAAGAGATGCTGCGGCTGGTCTACCCGGTGGCACCCCATATCTTCCGCACCGCCGGCCCGGCCTGCGTGTCCGGCCCCTGCCCGGAGGGCAAGATGTGCTGCGGCCGCACCACTGAGGTCCGCGCCCAGTATGCCGCGCTGAAAGGGGAGAAGGCAGAATGAGCAAGGGCAGGCTTCTTGTCATCGAAGGGCTGGATGGCTCCGGCAAGGCCACCCAGGCAAAGCTGCTGGCCTCCCATCTGGCCGAGGGCGGTCGAAGGGTGATGGAGATCACATTCCCGGACTACGAGAGCGATTCCAGTGCGCTGGTGAAGATGTACCTCTCCGGCCGGTTCGGCGACAAGCCCGACGATGTCAACCCTTATGCGGCGTCCAGCTTCTATGCGGTGGACCGGTACGCCAGCTATAAGACCAGGTGGGGCAGCTTCTACGAGGTGGGCGGCATCGTCATCGCCGACCGCTACACCACGTCGAACGCGGTGCATCAGTGCTCCAAGCTCCCGCCGGAGCAGTGGGACGATTTCCTCCGCTGGGCCTTTGACTACGAATACAGGCTGCTGGGCCTGCCCGCGCCGGACGCTGTGGTGTACTTACAGGTAGACCCCGCCGTGAGCCAGAAGCTCATGACCGGCCGCTATCATGGCGACGAGAGCAGGAAGGACGTCCACGAAAAGGACATCGAATATCTGGCCCGCAGCCGCCGTGCCGCCGAGTACTGTGCGGCGCATCTGGGCTGGGCCACCGTCCATTGCACGGAAAATGGAGCCATGCGCACCATCGAGGAGATTCAGGCCGAGGTGCGGGCGCTGGCGGAAAAAGAGCTCGGATAACCGCGAAAATGGGAGGGATACTATCAATGTATCGTTTGATGCAGCCGTCGGATGAGGCGGCAGTCGTGGCACTGTGGCAGAAAGAACGCGGCGACAGCGCCGAGTTCATCAAGACCGCTCTGGAAAAGTTCGCCGGGGCGGAAAATATCTACGTCGCTGAGGAAAATGACGAGATAGCCGCTGCGGCGCTGGCGGTCCCCGTCACCCTCAAGGGACGCAGCGGCAGCTACCTCTACGGCCTCTGCGGGCAGGGAAGCCTGCTTCTGGCAGGACTCGTGGACAATCTCTGTGCGCAGCAGAAGCTGCGGGGCGCGGGCTTCACCGTGGCCGTTCCGGCCGGACAGGAGCAGGCCGCGCTGCTGGAAAACAAGGGGTTTCAGCGGGCTTTTGCCCTTCGCTGCCTGCCCCGGGAGGTGTCCCGCAACCTGTGGAGTCAGGCGGAGTTCGACTCCGTGACGGCCCGCAAGCTCTATGAGCTGCGGGAGCGCTTCTATCCCGATACCGTCCAGTTCCCGCCGGAGCAGATGGCCGTCGTGCTGACCGACCTCTACGCCCGGGGCGCGACCATCGTGTCCAACGAGAAGGGCTACGGCATCTACTTCCGCCGGGAGGACACCCTCTATTTTGTGGAGCTGATGGCCGAAGACGACCGCTCCGCTGAGGTGCTGATGGAAGCGGCCCGGGAGAAGGAGGTCATCGTGGAGCGCGCCGTCATCACAGTGGGCGCGGCTCAGAACCTTTTCCTCGGCGAAGGCACCCGGCAGGACTACGGCATGATACGGTTCGACGCGGAGCCTTTCGATGTGGAAGAAAGCTATATGCGGCTGATGATGGAAAGCTGAACGGAATGGTAAAGGAGTGTGTACATGGCACACGATGCAAAACATAAAAAAAGCAGAAAAGGCGGCGCAGCGAAAATGATTCTGATGGTGCTGCTGATCCTGGTACTGGCGGCGGGCGGCTGTCTGCTGGCCATCCGAAAAGAGATCAACGGCAGTGCTTCCGCCGGCGAACCGGTGAGTGTGAGCATCCAGCAGGGCAGCGGCGTGGCAGCCATCGCCCAGAAGCTCAAGGCGGCGGGCGTCATCAAGTACCCCCACGTCTTCCGCTGGTATGCAGGCAAGCAGGGCGCGGCAGGCAAGCTCCAATACGGTGAGTTCGACCTCGCCCCCGGCAGCTCCTACGACGACATCATCGAGACGCTCTCCGCCTACGCGAAGGCCGACAGTGTCCGGCTGACCTTCCCCGAGGGTACGACGGCCATCGCCATTGCGAAAAAAATGGAGGATGCCGGGCTGTGCAGCGCCGAGGACTTCCTCAAGGAGGCCAACACCGGCGATTTCAGCCAGTACAGGTTCTGGCAGTACGTCCCCGACGACAAGGATGCCCCGGACCGCTTCCTCAAGTGCGAGGGTTATCTTTTCCCGGATACCTACGATTTCCGGAAGGATGACACCGTCCATCATTACGTTGAGACGTTCTATTCTCACTTCGACAAGCAGATCACCGATGAGATGTATGCCGAGATGGAAAAGCAGGGGATGACCCTCTCCGAGGTGGTCACTCTGGCGTCCTTCGTGCAGGAGGAGGCCGGCAACGATCAGGACGATAATGTGGCGCAGGTGTTTCGCAACCGTCTGGCCGAGGGTTCGCCCTACCCCAAACTGCAGAGCAACACCTCCAGCCACGTCCAGAGCGACGCCGACAACAACTACCTCTGGAACTGGGTCGCGCCCTACTACGGCGGCTGGGACAGCATCCCGGAGAACATTCTGGAAGCCTACGACACCTACACCTGCACCGGCCTCTCCGCCGGTCCGATCTCCAACCCCGGCATCGCGGCCATCCGTGCGGCGCTTGACCCGCAGCCCGACGATGAGGCGAAGGACGCCTATTTCTTTGTCACCGACCTTGCCGGTCACTACTACTACGCCCGCACCTACGCAGACCACCAGAAAAACTGCGATGAGGCGGCGAAAGTCAACAAGAACCTGAAATAAGAAGCGAAGCCCGCAAGCCTGACGGAAAAGGCAGCCGCTGACCGGCCTGCCAATGGCTCTCCCCCCGGGAGAGCTGGCACCGAAGGTGACTGAGAGGGCTAGAGAGGAATACCATGTTACAGATACCGGAACTTCTGGCCCCGGCAGGCGACCTCGAGCGCCTGCGGTATGCCATCAACTACGGCGCGGACGCCGTTTACTGCGCTCTGCCCGAGTTCGGGATGCGCTCTGCACCCACCAACTTCACCCCGGAGCAGCTGAGGGAGGGCGTCATCTATGCCCACGCCCGGGGCCGCAAGGTCTACCTGACCATGAACACCCTGCCCACCAACGAGGAGGCTGACCGTCTGCCTCAGGCCATCAAGGACGCTGCCGCCGCCGGTGTGGACGCCTTCATCGTGGCAGACCTCGGCGTGCTGGACGCCTGCAAGACCTTCGCGCCCGACATCGACGTCCATATGTCCACCCAGACCGGCATCACCAACTGGGCCGCTGCCCGCGCCGCCTACAACATGGGCGCGAAGCGGGTGGTGCTGGCCCGGGAGATGACCCTGCAGGACATCGCCACCCTCCGCGACAAGACCCCGCCGGAGCTGGAAATCGAGGCTTTCGTCCACGGCGCCATGTGCATGAGCGTCTCGGGCCGCTGCCTGCTCTCCAACTACATGGCAGGCCGCGACGCAAACCGCGGCCAGTGCGCCCAGCCCTGCCGCTGGAAGTACTATCTCAGCGAGGAGACCCGCCCGGGCCAGCTCTATGAGATCGGCGAGAACGAGAACGGCAGCTACATCCTCAACGCCAACGATATGTGTACCGCGCCCTTCCTCGACCTCATCTGCAAGGCGGGCGTGGACAGCCTCAAGATCGAGGGCCGCGCCAAGACGTTCTACTACGTCGCCAGCGTGACGGCGGCCTACCGCCGCGCCCTCGACCAGTATCTGGCCGACCCGATGAACGAGAACTTCGAGCTGCCGGAAGAGGTTTTGGATGAGCTGACCCGCACCAGTCACCGCCACTATTCGCCCGGCTTCTACTTTGGCCGGGAGCAGGCCCGTCAGGCCACCGACAGCGCGACTTACATCCGCGAGTGGGAGTTTGTCGGTACGGTGGACGGCTGGGAGAACGGCGTCGCCAGCTGCCAGCAGCGGGGCAAGTGGAGCCTCGGCGACACGCTGGAGGTGCTCTGCCCGGATGGCCGCAGCATCCCGCTGGACCCCGAGTGGATCAAGAATGAGGCCGGTGAGCTGGTGGAGTCCACGCCCCACGCGATGGAGCGCTATACCATCCCCACCCCGGAGCTGCCGCCGATGAGCCTGCTGCGCCGGAAAGTCTGAAAAAACTGCGAATCCAGCGGATGTGTTAGAGCGATAGAAAAAGAGGGTCTGCTATGAGCAATGCGGTAAGCAGCAAGATAACCGGAAAAGAATATCCGCTTTCCAAGATATTCAGCTCGGATTTTGAATATCATATTCCGGGCTACCAGCGTCCTTATGCGTGGACAGAAGATGAAACTGGCGATTTATTCAATGATCTGTATGGATTTTTCCAGACGGAGAACACAGAAAATTTCTTTCTGGGCAGTATCGTCCTGATCAAGGACGAGCAGGACCGATACGCCGATGTCATTGATGGACAGCAGCGCCTGACCACATTGTCTATCCTGTTTGCAGTTCTGGCTGATACATTTGACAACGAAGACTATAAGGTGGACTGCAAAAAATATTTGCAGGAGAAAGGCAATGTGTTGGAGGGGATCGAGGCCCAACCGAGGCTATTTCTCAAGGAAAAGGATCAGCCATTTTTCCATAAGTACATCCAGAACATTCAGCTGGACGCATTGGGGCAGTTGGACCCGGCGCTGTTGGACACCGAAGCAAAGCTGCATATCCAGAAAAACTGCGCTGTGCTTCGCAAGAGTTTTGCTGAAATGTTCAGCAATGACGATGACAGGCTGAGATTTACACAGTTTTTGCTGACCCGCTGCTATCTGGTGGTCGTTTCGACGCCGAGTCAGGAATCAGCGTTCCGTATTTTTACGGTCATGAACAGCCGAGGCCTCGACCTACTGCCGACGGACATTATCAAATCCACAGTTATTGGCAGCCTTCCCAAAGAAAAGCAGCAGGAATATACGGAAAAATGGGAAGGACTTGAGGAGTTGACCGGACGTGACGGGTTCAACGAGGTATTTACGCATACCCGGACCATCTTTGTAAAAGAGCGCCAGAAAAAGACCCTTCGGGAGGAATTTGAAGAATATATTTTGAAGACAGTATCTCCGAAACGACTGATTGATGACTATCTTGTACCCTATACGAATGCTTACGTTCAGCTAAAAAATTGCGAGTTCACTGCTACACATCATGCGGACGAGGTAAACGGTCTGCTTTTCTGGCTGAACAAGACAAACAACTCCGACTGGATGCCGCCTGCTATCAAATTTCTCGCAGAGCACCCGAATGATTCGGAATACGTTCTCTGGTTTATCCGAAAGCTGGAAAGGCTGGCATCTTATCTGCTTGTGACAGCGCAGGACGTCAACCATCGTGTGGACCGGTACAAATGGCTTCTGGTGGAGATGGAGGGGCGGCCCGACAGCACATTGACCTCTCCGCTGAGAAACATTGAGCTTACGGATTGGGAAAAAGAACATTTCCGGCAGACACTGGATGGCGAGATTTATACGATGACAGCGCAGCGCCGCAACTACATCATCCAGCGGCTGGACTCTTTCATGAGTGACGGTGGAGCATCGTACAATCAGAAGCTCTTTACCATCGAGCATGTCCTGCCGCAGCATCCTCCCGTCCATGGAAGTTGGCCAGAACTTTGGCCGGATGAGCAGGAGAGGATGTACTGGCTCAACCGTATCGCAAATCTCGTGCCGCTGACCCGGCAGAGAAATTCTGCGGCACAAAATTATGGCTTTACGACCAAAAAGGAAAAATATTTCCAGTCCAAAGGCGGCACGAGCTCCTATGTCCTCACAACGCAGGTTATCAATGAACCAAAGTGGACACCTGATGTTGTGAAAAAGCGACAAGAAACGCTGAATGAAGTCTTTGCAGAAAAATGGGAGCTGAGTCCCTCCCGGCAGAGTGAAACGGACGAAGGCCTGTTTCTGCTGGCTGGTCGCGGGAGCAGCGCTATGGGGTATCCCATCGATAAAGACTGTTTTCTGGTATTGAAGGGCAGCCGCATTGCCCCGGATGTGACGAGTGGATTGCCCCAGAACTATGTGGAACAGAGAAAGACTCTGCTGGAGATCGGTATAGTACAGAGTAACGTATTTACCGAGGATCATGTATTCACCAGCGCCTCTGCTGCGGCATCTATTATTCTTGGCCGTTCGTCCAATGGCCGCAGAGAATGGGCGAAGCTCGATGGCCGCACGCTGGCACAATCTGGACACTGAAAACCACATCATAACGCAAAAGCGCCCTCGTCAGTGCATTTCTGACGGGGGCGCTTTTGTCTATAAAGATTATTCCGGCTTGACCTGCAGCTCCTGCTCGCAGTAGATGCAGCGATACTTGCCGTTGGAGCTCAGCTCAAAGATCTGGTCGCACTCTTCCTCGATGGAGGAGATGCAGCGGGGGTTCTTGCACCGCACGATGTTGACCAGACGCTTGGGGGGCTGGGGCTTTTCCTTCTTGACAGCCTTGCCGTTCTCGATGACGGTCACGCTGATGTCGGGGTCGAGATAGGCCAGCACATCGAGGTTGAGCCAGGAGGCGTCGCCCTCCACCTTGATGATGTCCTTCCGGCCCGACTCTGCCTTGTGGCTGCGGGCGTTCTGGATGAGGGCCACGCTGGCGGTGCGGTTGCCCTTGATGCCCAGCAGGTCCATCAGGCCGATGGCCGTGCCTGCCTTGATATGGTCGATGACGATACCGTTCTGAATTTCATCAATGTTCAGCATCTCAGTTGCCCTCCTTTTCAGCCTTGGGGTCCTTGAGGCCCAGCAGCGTCATGATCAGCGCCATGCGGACGTAGACGGCGTTCTGCACCTGCTCAAAGTAGGCGGCGCGGGGGTCGTCGTCCACTTCCAGCGTGATCTCATTGACGCGGGGCAGGGGATGGAGCACGGCCATGTCAGGCTTGGCAAGGGCCATCTTCTCTTTGGTGAGGATATAGCTGTTCTTCAGACGGACATAGTCTTCCTCGTTGAAGAAACGCTCCTTCTGGACGCGGGTCATGTAGAGGATGTCCAGCTCGGGCATGGACTCCTCGAGGCTGCGGGTCTCCTTGTAGGGGATGTGGTTGGCCTCGAGCACGTCGGTGATGATGTAGTCCGGCACCCGCAGCTCCTCGGGGCTGATGAGGACGAAGCGGATGTTCTCACAGCGCGCCATGGTCTTGATGAGGGAGTGGACGGTGCGGCCAAACTTGAGGTCGCCGCACAGGCCGATGGTCAGGTCGTTCAGACGGCCCTTGCGGCGGCGGATGGTCATCAGGTCGGTCATGGTCTGGGTCGGGTGCTGGTGGCCGCCGTCGCCTGCGTTGATGACAGGGATACGGGAGTACCGGCTGGCCCGCAGCGGTGCGCCCTCCTTGGGGTGGCGCATGGCCACGATGTCGGCATAGCAGGAGACGACGCGGATGGTGTCGGCCACGCTCTCGCCCTTGGATGCACTGGAGACGGTCTCGCTCGGGAAGCCGAGGACATGTCCGCCGAGGTTCAGCATCGCGGCCTCAAACGAAAGACGGGTACGGGTGGACGGCTCGTAGAACAGGGTGGCCAGCTTTTTGTGGGCGGCCACGTCCTGATAGGCAGCCGGGTCGGCGCAGATGCGGTCGGCCAGGTCCAGCAGAGAGGTGATCTCCTGCTGACTGAAATCCAACGGATCGATTAGATGACGCATATTCTTTTGTTTCCCTCCGTCAAAGAAGCTTTCGAAGAATCGAGAAGTCGAAGAAGTTCGTGTAGTAGCTCAACGAACGCATGACGGGATGACAGAGCCGGTTGTAGCATATCTCATCCAGCAGCAGCATGGCCTCGCCCGGGGCCAGACGCATGGCGGCCCGGATGGACTCGTCGCCGCAGCTGGCCTTGAGGTGGGCCACATTGGAGGCCACCTGCTGGCGGCACTCCCGCTCCAGAACATCGAAGATGTCACCCGACAGGTCGATGCGGGTGTAGTCCCGGCTCCCAAACAGGGCGCGGGGCAGGTAGTCGATGGAGTAGATGACAGGGGTGGTGTCGGCGAGGATGCGCTTCTTGATGCAGATGACATCGTCGCCGGGCTCGATGGCCAGATCACAGGCCAGCTCTTCGCCTGCGCGGACGGGGTAGATCTGGATGCCGTCGGCGTGGGGGTAGCTGCCAAAGCTGCGGATGAGCGGGTAATACTCCAGCTTCTGGTCCAATCGGCTGCGCAGATTCAGGACACTTCGGTTGACCACTGTGCCGATGCCGCGCACCCGCTCGATGTAACCCGCACGCTCCATCTCGCTCAGCGCATCGCGGATGACGGTGCGGCTGACGCTGAGTTCGGCGGCAAGGTCTACCTCGGCGGGCAGACGGTCGGTCTGTGCATAGCGGCCTGTGCGCAGTTCCTCCAGCAGAGCGCCGACGATGCGGTCGCTGATGACAGCACCACCCAGGCGGCTGGAAGAAGATAAGCTGGAATCTCTCATGGTTCGTTTCCTCCGGTACACGGGCAGGGCGGCCCTGCCTGGACTTCCGAAAAAGCTGTGCCTGAGCACAAAACTCTTCCTGCAAATATTATAGCATAAATTGACAATGATTCAAACGGCATTTATACTGGAATCAGCCGGAAAGTATGATTTTATTTTGGAGGGATAGAGCAAGAATGGAAGTTCTTCTGCACAAAGTGTGCGGACGGCCCGCAAGCCGCACCATGACCCTGCGCGCTGCCGGGCCGGAGGATGCCGCCGCCTTTTACGCCTTGCAGAACGAGGTGCGGGCCGAGATGCCCCACCCGGAGCAGTTCGTACCCGACACGCTGGAAAACATCGCCCGTTACCTGAAAGAGGACCTGTGCATCGGCGGGTGGGACGGCGGGCGGCTGGGGGCCTACTTCATCCTGCGGTACTGCGGGCAGGACGCGCACAACTACGCCGCCTTTATGGGCATCCCGCGAGAAGAGTGGGACGGCTGGGCCAACGCCGACAGCGCCATCGTCCACCCCGGCTACCGGGGCAACGGTCTGCAGCGGAAGCTGCTGGAGGCGGCGCTTACCCGGCTCCGCCCGGGCATCGTGGGCATCGGGGCCACCGTCAGCCCGGAAAATCAGTACAGCCTCAACAACGCTCTGGCCAGCGGCTTTGAGATCGTCTGCCGCCGGGAGATGTACGGCGGGTATGACCGGTATCTGCTGGCGAAGAGGCTGTAAAATGATACAGCCCCGCCTTTCTTCGGAAAGGCGGGGCTGTTCTTT
>OHLX01000671.1_pt1 | contig 10338 bp, 9 predicted proteins | sample 1569241 | NCBI WGS metagenome assembly OHLX01 (sample SAMEA3879521, study PRJEB24766) | human gut metagenome | biome: human-associated habitat; feature: feces | place: USA | collected 1985/1987 | reverse complement strand
CGTCTGGGCGTTGGCAAAAACCTTATCCCGCCCCATATAAGTATAGGCGTCCTGAAAGCCGCCGCATAAGGACAGGAGGATTCCCACCACAAAGGACTCCGACATCTGTCCGTGATACTTTCTTTTCATGACCGCACCGCCTCGCATTTCCAAATTTTGTCCGCTTCCAAGCGTAAACCATTTTGAGGCAGAAGTCAAATTTGCCGGGAAATTTCTGCCGGGAAATTTCCCGGGCGGCTCTTATTCCATTACCTCCCCGTTTTCCGACGCCTGATCTGCCGGATTCGTGTATACGCTTCCCTTTTTCCCGCAGCCTCCCGGCAATAACATAAAACACAGCAAAACGGTCCATAATGATACTGTCTTTCCCGTTTTTTATTTTCCCTTTCTCCATTTTATAAAATGCCGGATACTTCTTCTTTTATCCGGCATCACTTTATAGATAAAAAACTTTTCAAAAAAGTTTTGCCCGAATGCAACCGTTCCATTCCCGATTCCGTTATAATAGGCACAGACGGCAGGTCATCCTGCCCCATTATCTTAAAAATAAAGGAGAACACTATTATGAAAAAACTGATCGTCCTGTTTCTTGCGGCATCCATGACTGCATCCCTTACCGCCTGCGGCGGCTCCGGCAGTGAGTCTGCCCCCGCTGAAACCTCCGTAAGCACAGAAACTTCCATTGAAAGCGAAATTTCTTCCGAGACGGCTTCTGTGGAAGAAACCGTTACGGAAAACCTTTCCGAAACGGAAACCGGCACAGATTCTGCCGAGGCTGCTTCCTCCCCCGAGGCCGAGCTTTTAAATTCGATCTACAGCGCCTTCGCAGAGGATCAGAAATTCCCCATCGGCGGCGGCGATTCCGAAAACCTTGTGATGGACGGCCCCGGCGCTTTTGACATTACAAAGACCGACGAACTGGAATCCTCCCTCGGCTTCCCTGCCGGACAGGCTGACAGCATCGACGGCGCGGCTTCCATGATCCACATGATGAACGCCAACACCTTTACCGGCGCGGCTTACCATCTGACCGACGGCGCAGACGCGGACGCTTTTGCGGAAGCGGTAAAGGAAACCGTCCTCGCTAAGCAGTGGATCTGCGGAATGCCCGATACGCTCGTGATCCTTTCTGCCGACGATTATGTGATCACCGCCTACGGCGCAGCCGACCTGATCGAAAACTTCAAGACAACCGCCCTCTCTGCAGTCAGCGGCTCCGAAGTGATCCTCGAAACGCCTATTACCGAATAACAAATATCTTTCAGGCTTTTGCGGGACGAAACCGCTGAGCCGGCATGCCGGTTTTTGGAACCAAGCTGTCGGTCTGCACTGCCCTGTACCGTTCTGCGCCAGAGCCTCTTGAGCGAAGGGGAATTTGCAAACAATAGAAAACAGCCGGCATGCCGTCCGGGACTTGTCTGAGCACGGCGCAAGCCGTGCGAGTTTGACCGGACGGCTTGCGTCCCGGGATGTTTCCTATTGTTTGTTTCAAATTCCCTGTGAGCGAAATCGGCTCTGGCGCAGAACGGTACAGGGCAGGGCACTGCAGACCGGCGGCTTGGTTCCAAAACCGACGTCCCTCCCCGGCGATACTTCCCGCAAAAGCCTGATCTGAAAGGAACCGTCATCATGCTTTTTTCCAGCATTCCATTCCTGTACTACTTTTTGCCGCCCGTTCTGGCGCTGTACTTTTTTTCCCCGAAAAAATGGCGGAACGCAGTGCTTTTGCTGGCGAGCCTTATTTTTTACGGCTGGGGGGAGCCCCGATATGTACTCCTCATGCTCGTTTCCGTTTTCTTCGGCTATCTGTTCGGTCTGCTCATCGAACGGTTCCGGGAAACGCCCGCCTCAAAAGCGGCGTGTATCCTCTCCGTTGCGGTCAGCCTGTCCTTTCTGCTCTATTTTAAATATACCGACTTCTTTTTGGAAAGCTTCAATGCCGTTACCGGGCAGAACATCCCTCTTCTAAAGATCGCGCTCCCGATCGGCATCAGTTTTTATACATTTCAGGTCATCAGCTATACGATCGACGTTTACAGAGGCGTGCCCGCCCAGAAAAGCTTCGTCCGTCTGGCGGCGTATATTTCCATGTTCCCGCAGCTCATCGCCGGCCCGATCGTGCGCTACTCCGACATCGCTGCACAGCTGGAGGAACGCACTTTATCCGTTTCCGCCGCCGCTGCCGGAATCCGGCGCTTTATCCTCGGGCTTGCAAAAAAAATCCTGCTTGCCAACCAGCTCGGGGAATTCTGTGCCGTTTTCCGCGCCTCCGATGAAAAATCCGTGCTTTTTTACTGGCTCTATGCCGCCGCCTTCGCCCTTCAGATCTACTTCGACTTTTCGGGCTACAGCGACATGGCGATCGGGCTGGGCAGGATCCTCGGCTTTGATTTCCTTGAAAACTTCAACTACCCCTATATTTCCGCCAGTATCACGGAATTCTGGCGGCGCTGGCACATGTCTTTGGGAACCTGGTTCCGCGATTATGTCTACATCCCTCTGGGCGGCAACCGCAAAGGGCATGCGCGCCAGATTCTGAACATCCTGATCGTCTGGGCGCTGACCGGCTTCTGGCACGGGGCGGCATGGAATTTCGTGGTCTGGGGACTTTTGTTTGCCGTCCTTCTCATTGTGGAAAAGCGCTGGCTTTTAAAGCCCCTGAAAAAATGTCCCGCCCTCTCCCACGTTTATGTGCTGTTTTTCGTGGTTATCAGCTTTGTGATCTTTAATGCGCAGGACATGACGCAGGCGCTCTCCGACATCGGCGGGCTCTTCGGCGCCGGGGCGCTTCCCCTCGTTTCTGCGGAAACGCTTTATTATATGAGGAGCTTTGCCGTCATCCTGATCGCCTCTGCAATCGGCGCGACGCCCCTGATCAGACGTCTTACGCTCAAAGCCGCTTCCATTCCCAAGGCAGACCGCATCCTGACGGTCGCAGAACCGCTTTTCCTCATGATGCTTTTGCTCGTCATGACCGGCTATCTGGTGGACGGCTCCTTTAACCCCTTTTTATATTTCAGATTTTAAACGGAGGCACCGATATGGACAACAAACGCAAAAATATCATTACCTGCGCCCTGTTTGGCGTCTTTTTTGCAGCAGCCTTTCTCGCCTGCGTTTTTCTCCCGAAAAAGACCTATTCGGATTCCGAACGCAGGCCGCTTGCCGCAATGCCTGAATTTTCAGTCAAAACGGTGGCAAACGGGCGCTTCATGAGCGGCTTTGAAAGCTATTCGCAGGACGCTTTCCCCCTGCGCGATCAATTCCGCACGCTCAAAGCGCTTACTGCGACAGACCTTTTTTTCAAAAAAGACAACAACGGCATTTACGAATCCGGCGGCTATGCCGCTGCGATGGAATATCCGATGAATGAAGCGTCTCTGGAACGCGCCGCTTCCCGCTTCCGCTATGTATACGATACCTGTCTGGATGAAACGAACCGCGTTTTTTTCTCGGTCATTCCCGATAAAAACTGCTATATGGCGCAGGAGAGCGGGCATCTTTCCATGGATTACGGCGTCTTCGAGGAAAAAATGGCAGCGCTTATGGACTTCGCGCAGTATATCCCCGTTTCCGACCTTCTCGAAAAAGAAGATTATTATAGAACGGACACCCACTGGCGGCAGGAAAAGATCGTTGACGTGGCGCAGCGCCTTCTGGATGAAATGTCCCCGTCCCATACGCCTGCTGCCGTGTCAGATGTTCCCGAAGCTGCTGACCCGAATACCGCATCCGGCATTTCCACTGCTGCCGACCCGCATACCGCGTCTTTAGGCGGCTATCACGCCGTCACCGCCACGGAGCGCTTTTTTGGCGTATACGCAGGGCAGTCCGCCCTCCCCTTAAAGCCCGAACCGCTCGTTTACCTGACAAACGACATGCTGGAAGGCTGCTCTGTCTACGACTGGCAGAACAACCGCGAAATTCCCGTCTATGATACGGCGCGGGCAGACGGAAAAGATCCCTATGAGCTTTTTTTATCCGGCTCCCTGTCCCTTATCACGATCGACAATCCGAACGCCTCCTCCGACCGGCAGCTCGTTTTGTTCCGGGATTCCTTCGGCTCCAGCATCGCCCCTCTCCTTGTGGAAGATTACGCGCGGGTCACGCTGGCGGACATCCGCTATATCCAGCCCGCTTATCTGACAAAGCTGGTGGATTTTGAGGGCTGCGACGTGCTCTTTTTGTACAGCACCCTCGTGCTCAACAACAGCGACACACTGAAATAGGCGGACGCCGGATCGCCTTTCCGAAAAGTGTGCGTGAAAAAAGGATCCGAACCTGCTTTTCCTCCGGTTCGGATCCTTTTTATTCCTGTCTTTTCAGTTTCTTCCGCCGTTTCTCAGATCACCTTCGACAAAAACTCTTTCAGCCTCTCGTTTTTCGGATGATCGAAAAATTCCTCCGGCGTGTTCTCTTCCTTGATCTTGCCTTCGTCCACAAAAAGCACCCGGCTTGCGACCTCGCGGGCAAAGCCCATCTCATGCGTCACGATCACCATCGTCATGCCCTCGTGCGCCAGATCGCGCATAACGGAAAGCACCTCCCCGACCATTTCCGGGTCAAGGGCGCTCATCGGCTCGTCAAACTGCATGCACAGGGAACGCACGATCGCGATCCTCTGCTTCTGACCGCCGGAAAGCTGCGCCGGATAAGCGTTCGCCTTCTCCGCAAGCCCTACGCGGGCAAGAAGCTCCATCGCCTCTTTTTCCGCTTCCTCCTTTGACTTTTTCAGCACCTTGATCGGCGCAAGCGTCATATTATCCAGAATGGTCTTGTTTGCAAACAGATTAAAATGCTGGAACACCATACCGATCTTCTGGCGGTACATGTTGATGTCGCTTTTGGGATCGGTAATCGCCTTTCCCTCGAACAAAATCTCGCCGCCCGTCGGCATTTCAAGCAGGTTCAAGGAGCGCAGGAAGGTCGATTTTCCGGAGCCGGACGGCCCGATGATCGCCACTATCTCGCCCTGACGGATCGTCGCGTCAATATGATCTAACACCTGCACCTTCCCGAAGGATTTGCAAAGCTGCCTGATTTCAAATAATACCTGTTTTTCACCGCTCATTGACACGCAGTCTCCTTTCCAGTCTCTCCATCAGCGCGGATAAAAAGCTCACGCTTACCAGATAGATCAGCGCCGCGGCAAACAGCGGCATGTACGGATCATATGTCTGGCTGCGCACCGTATTCGCGCCGTGGGTCACATCCGTCAGCGCGATATAGCCGCAGATGGACGTCTCCTTTAACAGCGTGATAAACTCGTTGCCCAGAGCCGGAAGCACGTTTTTCAATGCCTGCGGGATCACGATGTGCCACATCGTCTGCACATAGGTCAGACCGAGGCTCCTGCCCGCTTCAAACTGCCCCTGATCCACGGACATGATGCCGGAGCGGAAAATCTCCGCCACATACGCGCCGGAATTGATGCCGAATGTCAAAATCGCCACCAGACGCTTGCTCACATCCACAGAGCCGAACACGATATAATACATGATCAGAAGCTGGATCATCGCGGGAGTTCCGCGGATCACCGTCAGATACAGCCTGCACACCGCATTTAAAATCTTTACGACAAGCGGCGGGCGCTCCAGCTTGTCAGCCGAAGAGCGCACCACCGCGATGAGAACGCCGATCACGACGCCCACGATCACCGCAAAAAACGATACGATGTAAGTCGTCCCCAGTCCTTCCGTAAAATATCTCCACCGTTCGTCCGTTATGAAATTGGCAATAAACCTCGCTTTAAAATCTTCCATTTCCTATATGCTTTCTATTCTTATTATTTCTTTACGATAACAACCTGGCTCGCAGTCGCGTAAGTATCTGTGAAATCAACGCTTAACTTACGCTCCTCCGTCACGGTCATGCCCGCTGCGCCGAAATCCGCCTTGCCGGAAACAACCGCATTTACGATCGCGTCAAACTCCATATCCTCGATCTTTAACTCGTATCCTAAAACGTCGCATACCGCCTGCGCGATGTCAGGGTCGATGCCTACCACTTCCTGATTCTCATAGTACTCGTAAGGCTCGAAGGTTGCGTTGGTCGCCATTACCAGAGTGCCGTTGGAACGGTCAACGCCTTCGGGAGAGGTGTAAGGATGCTGTCCCGCTTCGTCGCCGATGTAGTTTGCAATGATGGAATCCAGCGTTCCGTCCGCCTCAAGCTGTGCCAGCGCCTCGTTGATCTTTGCCGTCAGCTCGCCGTTGTCCTTGTTTACGCACATCGCATACTCTTCGGAGGACAGCTCCTGATCCAGCATCTGCAGGTCGTCGTTCTTCTCAACAAAAGCCTTCGCCGGGTTGTAATCGATCACAACGCAGTCGATCTTGCCCTGCTTAAGCGCCTGGATCGCATCCGCGCCCTTGTTGTAGCGCTCTACGGTCGCGCCTTCGTTCTGCTCATAATCGGTCGCAAGCTGATCGCCTGTCGTTCCAAGCTGAACGCCGATCTTCTTGCCTGCAAAATCATATGCCGCCGCTGCTTCCGTACCGGCATCTACTGCTGTTTCCGTGCTCTCTTCTGCTGCCGTGCTCTCTGCCGCTTCTGTCCCCGCAACAGTGCTCTCCACTGCCGCCGCTGTGCTTTCAGCTACCGTGCTCTCTGCCGGAGCCTCGCCGCCGCACGCTGTCAGGGAAAATACCATTGCCGCCGCCATTGCCGCTGTCAGTAACTTTTTCATTTTCATCTTTTCTCCTCCTCTGAAAGATCCCGTCCGCAGGATCTTATCTCACTGCATAAATATTCGATAACGTATTGATCGGCTATCTCGTTTTGACTATACCTATGATACCATATTTTTTAGAAAAATCAAGTATAATATTTCACATAATATTCATTTTTAAAGCCATTTTATGCATAAATATTCCCAAATATACTGTATATACATCCCGTTATACATCTTTTTTTCATGCCGGGCGCAGCATTTTACATACCTTTTACATTCCTCTAACCAAATCCCCCTTTCTCTTTTTCCAAAAAGGCCTTATCATGCCAGAGAGTGCATCCGCACCACTTTTGAAGCATCTGATAGAAATGAGGGAATGATATGGCTCCAAGAAAACGATTTGCCGAAAAATTAAAGCACCTCCGGGAAAGCCTCGAAGAAATGAGCACGCTCGTGGAAGCTTCTCTGGAAAATCTTTTTTTCTCCATCGAAAACCGCGACAAAATGCTGGCGCAGCAGATCGTGGCGGACGACCGGAATGTGAACAGCCTTGAACACAGCATCGAGTCCCAATGTCTTTTTCTGATCACGACCCAGCAGCCCATCGCCGGAGATCTGCGCATGGTTTCTTCCATATTGAAGGTCGTGACGGATGTGGAACGCATCGGCGACCAGATCGCCGACATCGCAGAGCTGATCCTGCAGATGGACCATACCGAGCTGGAAACCTATTCCTGCCACATCCAGCCCATGATCACCGCCGCCAAGGAAATGGTGCATGAATCCATGTCCGCCTTTTTAAACCGTGACCGCGTCAAAGCGGACGAGGTCATCCGTTCCGACGATATTGTGGATTCTCTTTTCCAAAAAGTAAAATCCGACATCGTCGTGCGCGTCAAAGCAGAAAACGCCGACGCCGACGAGTGCCTCGACGTGCTCATGATCGCCAAATACCTCGAACGGATCGGGGATCATGCGGTAAATATCTGCGAATGGGAAATTTTCCGCGAAACCGGGACGCTTCAGGATACCCAGGTCTTTTAACGGCCTGGGATTTCACACTTTTTTCGCAATTTTATCGCAGATTCATCACAGGTTTTCAACAAATCCAACACAATTCCTCCTTATACTACGAAGCATAGAAACAAAGAAACAGCGACAGGCTTTCAAATAGCAAAAGGAGTGAATTTCCATGTACGAATACGACAATCAGAACAATACGGAACAACAGCAGACCTATCAGTATCAAAGCGCCAATATCCCTACCGGCAGCCCCGAGCCCAATCCCCGCCGTCCCCGCCGCAAAAAAGGGAACGGCAGCACAGCCCGCATCGCCAAAAAAGCCGGCGCGATCGCTTTAAGCGCCGTTTTATTCGGCGGCGTCGCATCGGGAACCTTTCTGGCGATCAACCATGCGGCGGGCTACAGCGCTTCCGAAAACGGCTCTTCCGGCGCAAAGGAAGCGCCCGCCGGCACGCAGGAGCAGACGCCCAGCTCTCTTTTAAAGGCAGCCAGTTCCTCAGACGTCCAGACCGGCTCCGGCGTCCTTGACGTTTCCACCGTAGCGTCGTCCGTCATGCCCTCCATCGTCTCCATCACGAATAAGTCCGTACAGGAGGTACAAAACTATTTCAGCATGTTCGGATACGGCGGGCACAGCCAGCAGATCGAGAGCGAAAGCGTCGGCTCCGGCATCATCATCGGCAAAAACGACAGCGAGCTGCTCATCGTTACCAACTATCATGTGATCCAGAACGCGGACACCCTTTCCGCAAGCTTCATTGACAATTCCGTCTGCGAAGCCAACCTGAAAGGAACAGATCCCGATAACGATCTGGCAGTCATTGCCGTTCCGCTGTCCAACATTTCTAAAAGCACGATGGGACAGATCAAGGTTGCAACGATCGGCGATTCCGACGCGTTAAAGGTCGGGGAGCAGGTTGTCGCCATCGGCAACGCCTTAGGCTACGGACAGTCCGTTACTACCGGCATTGTAAGCGCTACCAACCGCACGATCACTACCTCCGTTACCGAAAATGCTGAAACCGTCCCTTCCTATATCCAGACCGACGCAGCCATCAACCCCGGCAACTCCGGCGGCGCGCTCGTCAATATGAGAGGCGAGGTAATCGGCATCAACTCCGCAAAGCTTGCCAGCACAGAGGTGGAAGGTATGGGCTATGCCATCCCGGTATCAAGGGTATCCGACATCATTGAAACGCTGATGAACGAAACGACCCGCAGCAAGGTCGCGCAGGATCAGCAGTCCGCCCTCGGCATTTCCGGACTTACCGTTGATGCAAGCGTTACCAAGGCATACGGCATCCCCTCCGGCGTCTACGTTGCGGAAATTACGGAAGGCGGCAGCGCCCAGGCAGCCGGAATCAAGGCGGGCGACGTCATTACCAAGTTTGACGGCAAGACCGTTTCCGATATTCAGGAATTAAAGGATATGCTCCAGTATTACGCAGCGGGCGAAACCGTCTCCGTTACCGTTAAAACGCCCGGCAACGCCAACACCTATGTGGAGCGCGAGTTTTCCGTAACCCTCGGCTTCGCCGCAGCGGCGGAAGGCACGCCGGAAACCCAGAGCGAGCCTGCCGGCAGCGGCAACATTATCATCCACTGACAACAAACGGATAAAACTCAAAAAAGATGGAAGCCCCTGCAGCTTCCATCTTTTTTGATTCTCTGTCTTTTTATTTTTTCTCGTCCTTCTCTTTTTCCCACCAGCCTCTGCGGCTTTCTTTTTCCTCGTCCTCTTCCGCCTCGTCTTTTTCGACGATCAGCTTTTTGACAAGGGCTGTTTCAACACGCTGATCCTCCAGCTTCTCCACATGGATCTGCAGTCCGTTTACCTCAACGTCAAACTCGCTTCCGTCCGCCGGGATCGTCCGCAGGCAGCTGAAAATCATTCCGCCCAGCGTATCGTAATCCATATCCTCCGGCAGCTCAATATCCAGCGCCTCCGCGATGTCCTCGATATAAGCGCCTCCGGAAATCCTCCAGAGATTTTCCTCCAGCTGTACAATTTCCGGCGGCTCCGCAGGATCAAACTCATCGTAAATATTTCCGACGATCTCCTCCAACAGATCCTCCATCGTGATCACGCCCGCCGTCTGACCGTATTCGTCGATCACGATCGCAATGTGCACCTTACCGGTCTGCATATCGCGGAAAAGATCGTCCGCGTGGATCGTATCCGGCACAAAATAAGGTTTTCTCAAAAGCCCCTTCAGACCTTCCGGACTGTCGCTCCTTCTGTCCAGCAGATAGTCCCTTGCGTTCAGGATACCCACAATGTCATTGATGTCCTCATCATAAACCGGGTAACGGGACAAGCCGCTTTCCCGGATCGTTTTAAGGATCTCTTCGTCCGTCTCATCAATAGAAAATGCCACCACATCAGGCTCGCGCGTCATCGCATCCCGCACCGAAATATCGTCAAACCGGAACACATTCTGGATCCACTCCTGCTCCTCCTGATCGATCGTGCCCTTTTCTCCGCCCAGATCCACCATCATCCGGATCTCTTCCTCCGTCACGGATTCTTCCTCGGACTCCGTTTTCATATGAAGAAGCCGAAGCACCAGATTTGTGGATTTCGATAAAAACCAGATCACCGGACGCATCACTACCGCAATCCCGCCAACAACGCCGCTTGT
>OHLX01000669.1_pt1 | contig 10367 bp, 9 predicted proteins | sample 1569241 | NCBI WGS metagenome assembly OHLX01 (sample SAMEA3879521, study PRJEB24766) | human gut metagenome | biome: human-associated habitat; feature: feces | place: USA | collected 1985/1987 | reverse complement strand
GTACCGGATAACGTTTGGCAGGATCGAAATTGACCGGTTTCATCATCCAACCGTTCAGATCGACTCCTTCTGTTGTTTTGAACGTGAAGAATTCTTTTTGCGGTATGGCATATTCGGCCAGTTTCTGTTTCAGTTTATCATTTGTTACGAGAGTCTTCAAGACCTTACCTGTGTTGTCATTCAAGGTAATCAGCATCGGAGTATCGAGGCTGGTAAACTTGTTCATGAAATATTTCATCGAGCTGCTGAAGATGGGACTGTTGGTTCCCGGCTGATTGCTCAGTTTCATCTTCTTGCCCTTACGGTCTATCTTGTATACCGCCTGACGCATCGGGCTTTCTTCATTGCTGGTGTAATAAAACTCGTTGGTATCCGGATTCCATCCGATAAAGTTTTTTACTTCATAGTTGCCGTTGGTCACTTGTTTGATCAAGTTACCGTTCATGCTATACCAGTACAAGTGAGGATATCCGCTCTTATCGCTAACAAAGCTGAAATATTCGGGATAGAACTGAATGTTATCGAATACATTTTCGTTGATGTAATAAGGAGATTCGTCGCGTAGGGCCAGTTTGCACACTGTGCTGCGAGGATCGGCAAAATACATGTCGAAGCGGTTCTGGTGACGGTTCAGTGTCATGATGGCCAGTTTGTTGGGATCCTGAGTGAAACGGATGCGCGGGATATATCCGTCGGTGTCTATCGGCAGCTTCACCTGACGGGTCACTTTCGATTTGATGTCGAACGTATGTACTGACACCTTGGAGTTGGGGTAACCTGCTTTGGGATATTTGTAAGTGTATTCTCCCGGATAATCCTGCAGTGCATCATAACGCGGTGCTTCACCTGCAAACAGGGGGAAAGTGTATGATGGAACCTCCGATTCGTCGAAACGAACATAGGCCAGCATGGTATTATCGGCATTGAATTCCAGGGCACGGTTGAAACCGAACTCTTCTTCGTATACCCAGTCGGGAATACCGTTCAGTACACTGTTCAACTTGCCGTCTTCAGTCACTTGCGATTCGCTGTTGCCATACAAAAGCTTTACCAGGAAGATGTTATTATCACGGACAAACGCCACCAGGTTTCCGTCCGGAGAGAATACCGGGGCTTGCTGCGGGCCACCGTCCGATAGCTTTTCAACAATATTGTTGGTAGTCACTCCTTTGTCGTTCCGTTTCACCGGATACAGGTAGTGGACTGCCGTATAAGAATGACGATAGATGGGCTTGGTTTCGGTTGCAATCAGTATTTTTGATCCGTCCGGTGAAAATTGGTAACTGTCGAATTTCTTAAAGGGGCATTCGCGGGCTTTTGTCACATCGAATACCACTTCCACTTTTTCACCTGTCTTGAAGGAATATTTAATAATTTGTGTGCCTTCGCCGTTCATCTGTGTGTAGTATTCACCGTCGGGCGTGGGGATTACTCCCTGAATGTTTTCCGGGCGGAAACGTCCGGAGGTGATATCTTTTAAATCAAGAGCCTTTTGTCCTTGTGCCATTCCGGTAAGGCAGAGAAGGCAGAAGAGTAGAGCTAAACTTACTTTTCTCATTTTATGAATTGTTTTATGTTTTACTGTTTATAGGTTTTAAATTCGTATCCTGCAAAAATAGTAATAAACTTAAATACCTCAAAGAGCAAACTCTTTTTTTAGGTTCGGATAGCCGCTTATTTCCTCAACTTTTATATTTGTTTAGGAACAAGACAGGGCTGTTTAGTTAAAAATATGCCTTCTCATGGAAAAAAAGTCTCTTTTTGTTTGCTTTTTAATTTCTAAATTTGATATATTTGTGATATCAAAATAATATCAAAATTAAATGCTATGATTACAAAAGAAATTAAGTACGATGATGCGGTTGTTAATGGCTTTTTGGCCTTGTTTCTTAATTTGATCGTGTTGCCTTTGTTGGTTGTTGTGAGTTTTATGCTTTTCAAAGGAAGCATAATTATGTTTTTCTTGCTATTGCTTTTTCTTGCATTAGCTGTTCTGATGATTCCGGGTTATTTTTCGCAGGAACCGAACGAAGCCCGTGTCATGGTATTCTTCGGGAAATATAAAGGTACGTTTACTGAAACGGGATTTTTCTGGGTTAATCCTTTTATGAATAAGAAGAAACTATCTTTACGTGCCCGTAACTTGGATGTGGAGCCTATTAAAGTAAATGACAAGATTGGTAATCCTATTTTGATCGGTCTGGTGCTTGTCTGGAAACTGAAAGACACTTATAAAGCTATGTTCGAAATTGATGCGCAGACAATGGCGGATAATAGAGGGAGCGGACAGATGACTGTGACTGTTGCCGGGCGAATGAATGCCTTTGAGGATTTTGTTCGTGTGCAAAGTGACGCTGCGCTTCGTCAGGTAGCGGGACTGTATGCTTATGACGACAACGAAGCGGATTTGGATGAATTGACGTTACGTAGTGGCGGTGATGAAATTAACGAGCAGTTGGAACAAAAGTTGAATGAACGTCTGGCCATGGCAGGTATGGAGATAGTGGAAGCCCGTATTAATTATTTGGCTTATGCTCCGGAGATTGCAGCAGTTATGTTACGCCGTCAGCAGGCGTCGGCTATCATCAGTGCTCGCGAAAAGATAGTTGAAGGTGCTGTTTCAATGGTACGTATGGCATTGCATAAACTTTCTGAAGAGGAAATTGTTGAACTGGATGAGGAAAAGAAAGCTGCCATGGTGAGTAATTTGCTAGTGGTGCTTTGTGCGGACGAAGCTGCGCAACCGGTTGTGAATACAGGTACGCTGAATCATTGATAAACTATAAATAAGAAGGTAAAATAGAAGTGGCTAAAAAGGAATCTTCAATAAAGAGTTTTGTTTTGCGAGTGGATACTGAAACAATGGACGCCATTGAAAAATGGGCGGCTGATGAGTTTCGTAGTACAAACGGGCAACTTCAGTGGATTATTGCCGAAGCCTTGAGAAAAAGTGGCCGATTAAAAAAGAAGTCTTCTAAAACCGGAAATAAACCGGAAGAATCTGAAGGAGAGCAAGTGGAGGATTAGAATTTCATTGGTTTAGTGAAATATCTCATGATCCGTTCATTCCTTCATCTTTCCCTGTTCATCAGTGTTAGTGGATGAAGGAGCTCTGCCTTTCGTCTTGTGTCTGCTTGTCCATTTACTTTTGTAGTGACAGATAAAGGCAAGTAAAATATGTAATGATACTGATTTTTTGTATGGATTTGATAGAGGATATTTAATGAGATTCAATATCTTTGTGAAAAGTACTTTAAATATTACCACTATGAATTCAAAGAGAAAAGACTTGCAGTATGCTTCCGTCTTCTTGTTGGCCGTGGCATTGACATTCCTAATGGGAAAGGGTGATAACTTGTGGTTGGTGTCATGGGGTGACTTGATACCGAGCTTGTTTGTGTTGTTCATAGCAGGTGATTGCTTGCATAGCTCCTTGCTCCGTATCAAAAGCGGTGAAGAAAATGGGGGAGCTCGTTGGAGTACCTGTTTCACTTTTCTGGTATTCAGTATCGTCTTTATGGGCGATTTATTCTTTATAGGGAATTTTATTGTTGATAAACTGTGGGGGTAAAAGAATGAAGAATTTATCTTTGATAGAGCCTTTTACAGGCTTGTCATCTTTTAAACTATATCTTTTAGTTTATATTAACTAGAAAAATTAGTTTATAAACTAAAACTTCTCGTTATTTGCATCAAACAAAGATGCAGGTATGAAAGGATTAACAGCAAAGGAAGAAGAAATCATGGGATTTTTTTGGGAAAAGGGTCCCTTGTTTGTGAAAGAAATGTTGGCTTTCTATGAAGAACCGAAGCCGCATTTTAACACCTTATCAACGATTGTGCGCGGGCTGGAAGATAAAGGCTTTCTGGCTCATTATACTTTTGGAAATACTTATCAATACTATCCGATCGTCAGTGAAGAAGATTTTCGTAAAGGAACACTTCGGAATGTAATCAGTAAGTATTTTAATAATTCCTACCTGAATGCAGTTTCGTCTTTAGTCAAAGAAGAAGATATTTCTTTGGATGAACTTAGACAATTGATTCAAGAGGTAGAGAAGGCGGACAGGAAAGGCTGACCTGAGAACACTATTTAATGAACACCAATTAATAAAACGACAATCTATACTATGGGAGCATTCTTTATCTATATATTAAAATCATCAGTTTGCCTTGTCTTGTTTTACCTGTTTTTTCGGGTCTTACTTAGCAAAGAAACTTTTCATCGCTTTAATCGTGTTGCTTTATTGGGCGTACTGTTTTTGTCATTGCTCATTCCCTTCATTGAAGTAACCACGAACCATCAGGTTGAAGTACAACAAACAATGCTCACCATTGAGCAGGTGTTGCTAATGGCAGAAATGGAACCCGCGACTGTCGATGCAACCGGCGGAGTGGCTGTACACGAAGTCGCTTCCTTGTCCTGGATAGAAATTCTTCTGCTTGTTTATCTGTCCGGTATTATCTTCTTTGCTTGCCGCAATCTATACTCTTTGATCCGTCTTTTCAGGTTAATACATTCCGGTAAACGGGAAAAGTTGGAGAATGGAACAACACTTGTTGTCCACGAACAGGAGATAGCTCCGTTCAGTTGGATGAAGTATATCGTTATCAGCCGGAAGGATTTGGAGGAGAACGGGCGGGAAATTCTGATTCATGAAGCAGCACATATCCGTCATCGGCATTCTATTGATTTATTGGTAGCTGATATCTGTATCTTTTTCCAATGGTTCAACCCCGGTGCATGGCTGTTGAAACAGGAGTTGCAGAATATCCATGAGTATGAAGCCGATGAGACTGTTATCAATGAAGGTGTAAACGCGAAAGAATATCAACTATTATTAATAAAAAAAGCCGTTGGCACAAGGCTCTACTCTATGGCCAACAGCTTTAATCACAGTAAACTTAAAAAACGTATCACTATGATGTTAAAAGAAAAATCAAATCCGTGGGCACGGTTGAAGTACTTGTATGTGCTTCCATTGGCAGCTATTGCAGTAACTGCTTTTGCCCGTCCCGAAATCTCCGAACAAGTAGAAGAAATTTCTGCCGTCAAAGTTAATGATTTGGCCGAGATTGTGCAAGAAAATGTGTTGAGAGATACAGAAAATATGCTGCAAGATACTGTAAAAGTGTCACATGGCGATAGTAAGGCCAAGGTTAGTGCTGAAAATCGTGCGGCAAAAACGAAAGGTAATGAAGAATTAGTTGTTTTTGAAGTGGTGGAGCAAATGCCTGAATATCCGGGTGGTATGAATGCGTTGTATAAGTATTTGGAGAATAAAACAAAAAGTTCTGATGTGAAAGGGAAAGCCGGAGGTAGTGTGATAGTCGGTTTCACTGTATCTGAAAGCGGGAAAGTAAAGGATGTGCGAGCGCTTCAGTCCGACCAACCTATCTTAACTAAAGAGGCTGAAAGAATTGTGAGTGAAATGCCGGCCTGGATTCCCGGAAAGCAACGTGGTATGCCTGTGTCTGTGAAATATTCCGTTCCGGTGAGGTTTGGAGATATCAGATTTCCGGAGAATAAGAAGCCGTTAATTATGGTCGATGGCAAGGAAATGAGTATGGAGACTTTCGAAAAAATAGATAGAGGGATAATAGAAAGTTTCTCGGTACTGAAAGATAGTGCATCTATTGGTTTATATGGCAAGCGTGGTGCAAATGGGGTGATACTTGTTACCACTCGCAGGGAGGGGAAAACACGTGTACAAGACATCAGCACTTTTACTGAGATCAAAGCGACTGAAACAAATACTGTGCCGGACTTTCTTGTCACAGGAATTGTTACTGACGAGCAGGGCCAGCCTAAAGCCGGAGTAAGCATAGTCGTTCCTAATACAACTATTGGCGCAATAACAGATGCAAATGGCCGCTTTCGTCTGAAAACGCCGAAGGATAGTTATTTGTGGTTCTCATTTATTGGATATAAAACGGTGAAAGCAGCCGTAACTTCTGAAATGTCAATACGAATGGAACAGGATGTGGTTAAATTGTTTCCTGAGACATCCGTTAGTCTGAAAACGACCGGAACTTTATCTTCCGGTACTAAAGTCGGAAATAGTTTGACTCTTTATGGAGTTGAAGAGGGCAAACAACCCTTAATCATTATTAATGATAAAGAAGTATCGGATAAAGAAGCTTTGTCTAAGATAGCTCCTGACCGTATTAAAAGTTTTTCTATATTGAAAGATAAAACTGCTACATCTATTTATGGGGAAAAAGGAAAAAATGGAGTGATAATTGTTACTTTGCTTACGGAAGGAGAGTATCAATTTAAAAAAGATAATCCGGAAAAACCTTATGCTGATGCTTTGGAACTGGCAGAAAGTGTCGCAGAAGGGGTAGAAGGAAAGATTATTTATTGTATAGACGATGATGAAGTCGAAAAATCGAAATTGAAAGGAATGTCTATAAAGACAATTAAAGCAGTGTCTTTAGATCAAGCGGGCAAAGAGAAAATTGTACGTTTGAAAACAGATAAGTACCGTTCTGACTGGATTACCGTGACCGGAGTAGTGTATAATGAGGACGAGAAACCGACATTCGCTATTGTAAATGTAAGAGGTACGAGATTTACGGAAAGAACAGATTCAATAGGGCGCTTTACTATAAAAGCCCCTAAAAACGGTGTGCTTCTGGTGGGTCATAATGGAAAGCCTACCATTGAAGTTAAAGTGAAGCCTACACTTAAAGTCATTTTGAAAGATAAACAAGAATGATTTTATAAGCTAGCGACGAACTCATACGCAAGGTTGTTGTGCTGATTAAATTAAAGAATAAATATATGTTGAACTTTAAATTCTATTTATTATGAAAGGAAATTTATGTAAGATTTTGTTGGCTGTTTCATTTCTTTTTCTTATGCCCAATCTTTGTATGAGCCAAAACTTAAAAGGTATCTGGAGACTTGTTCAGAATGACGCTACTTCACAAGTGACCAGATATAAGGTACTTGATAAAGAAGGCAAATTTTATAATGTAGATGCCTATGTTAAAAATGCAATGTACTTAGAAGCAGGAAACAGAGGTACGGGAAGCGTATTTTGTCCTTATAAGATTACTCGTTCGGGTGAGTATAATATTATTGCAGAAGGACTTTATTGTGAGGTATTGCATAATGAATATGGAAGAACCGCATCAGCTCTTGTTCCTATATCCTACCGGATTGACGGAAAACGAATGACGCTTTTATTCCAATTAGGCAACAGTGTTTACCGTGAAGTTTATCAGAAAGTATCGAAACTGGGTAAATAAAAGTTTTTACTCAATATGATCTTTTTTTAACGGAGGTACGAAAGTATCTCCGTTTCTTGTTCCGGATGAAACCAACGTATTTCCTCATCCCGCTTAAACCAAGTCATTTGTTTGCGTGAGTAAATGCGCGAATTTTGTTTTATCTTTTCGATAGCGAAAGGAAGTTCCCATTCTCCGTCCAGATATTTGAACAGTTCTTTGTAGCCTACTGTATTGAGTGAATTGAGATGTCGGTAAGGAAGTACGGAACGTACTTCTTCCAGTAATCCTTCTTGCATCATTTGGTCTACCCGACGGTTGATACGGTCATAAAGTTCTTCCCGGTCGCGGGTTAAACCGACTTTGATGATATGGAAAGGACGTTTTTTCTTTTGTTGTGTGCGGAAAGAGGTGTAAGTACGTCCGGTCATATAGCAGATTTCCAGTGCATGAATCACCCGTTTTGGATTTTTCAAATCCACAATACGATAATACTCCGGATCTAGTAACCGGAGTTCCGCACAGAGTTGTTCAAGCCCTTCTTCCTCGTATTTCTGCAACATGAGCTGACGGGTTTCCGCGTCTACGGTAGGAATATCGTCAATACCTTTGCAAATAGCATCCACATACATCATTGAACCGCCCGTCAAGACAACCACCTCATGCTGCATGAATAACTTTTCGAGAATCTCCATTGCTTCCGTCTCATATTGCGCGGCGCTATAATAGTCTGTAAGATGAAGCGTTCCTACCAAGTGATGCGGCACACGTTCGAGTTGTTCGGGAGTAGGAGCGGCTGTCCCTATTTTCAGTTCAGCATATAACTGTCTAGAATCGGCAGACACGATATGAGTCTGAAAATTCTCGGCTAATCGCAGGCTTAATTCTGTTTTTCCTACGCCTGTGGGTCCTATCAGAACGATGAGAGTGGGCATGGGGTTAAAAGTAGTAAGTATCGGTTGTTGAGTACTAAAACATGGAATTAAAAAATATCAGGTATTAACTGCCCGGCACTGCATAGCAATTAATACCTGATACTTGATATTTAAGACTTAGAATTTATCTTCTTCGTATGGGTTGCCAGCGTCGCCTCCTCCTATGTCAAAACCTTCCTGATCGAAGTCCTCCATGTCGAAGTCCTGATCTCCGTAAAAGTTTTCGTCGAGGTCGAGCGAGCCACCGGCTGCGGCCATTTCTTCAAAATCAACAGTCTGTTTGGGAGCTTCTCCGGCTTTCTTAGTACATTTAGCACCATTCATATCTTTACCGGTGATAATTTCTGTCAGTTCGATGAAGAAACAACGTTCTGTCATGTAGTCGAACACATACAGTAACTTTTGTTTTTCGTCCTCTATCAGTTCGCTGATCGGAGTTTCTTTCATCACCCAGCTATCTATTTCCGGATTATCATCCATTTCTTCCAAAGTCACTTCTTTTTCTTTTTCCCAATCATCGTCGCAGATAAAGAAAGAAGTCATCTGGTCGTTTGTATAGTTTGCTGCTTTCAGGATAGCTTCATGAAGATCGAAGAAAGTAGCTTCCGGGTCAATCTGTATCTCTCTGACGAAATCGTCAACCTCATCAGATATAATGGTAAATCTGTATATCATAGTTGTTACTGTTTTATTGATGGCGTAAAAGTAATAAAAAACCGAAAGATTGCAAATAAGATGGCTGGGTTTATTCCACAAAAAAGGAGGATGCTTGGAAAACATCCTCCTCTTCTTATTGATTTCTATTTATTTACCTGATAATTCCCCGTTCCGAGTTGCGAATAAAATCAACGATGTATTCTATTTCGGGGCTGGCCGGCACTTCTGCTTCAACCTTTGTGAGAGCATCCGAAGTGTTGAGTCCGCTTTGATAAATGATGCGGTAGGCATTGTGGATATTCTCTATAATCTCGTTCGAAAAACCACGACGACGGAGTCCGATGATGTTGATTCCACTGTAAGCGATAGGTTCGCGTCCGGCTATGATATACGGAGGAATATCTTTACTGAAACGGCATCCTCCCTGAATCATGACGTATCCGCCTACCCGGCAAAATTGGTGCATTAACACATTGGCACTGATGATGGCATTGTCATCGATGATGATTTCTCCGGCCATTTTGGTGGAGTTACCAACGATACAACCGTTGCCGATCAATGCATCGTGGGCCACATGGACGCCTTCCATCAATAGGTTGTTGTTACCTACAATGGTTCTGCCTTTAGCTGCTGTACCTCGGTTGATGGTCACGTTTTCACGAATCAGGTTATTGTCACCTATTTCGGCTGTACTTTCTTCACCTTTGAATTTCAAATCTTGTGGGATTGCTCCGATAACGGCTCCCGGAAAGATTGTATTTCCGTTACCGATACGTGAACCGTACAGGATGTTGGCATTAGCCATAATTTTATTGTTATCTCCGATGACTACATTTCTATCAATGTACACAAAAGGAGCTATCTCTACGTTTTCACCGATTTTTGCTTCGGGATGAATATACGCTAAGGGACTTATCATGCTTAATAAATTATTTGTTTTTTACTATTTGAGCCATGAATTCGCATTCACAGACTACTTTTTCACCAACGAAAGCATAGCCTTTCATGGTTGAAATGCCCCGGCGGATAGGAGCCAATAACTCAACACGGAATATCAGGGTATCGCCCGGAACTACCTTCTGACGGAACTTCACACCATCGATTTTCATGAAATAAGTAGAATAACGCTCCGGCTCATCTACTGAATTCAGAACGAGTAATCCGCCGATTTGAGCCATTGCTTCAATTTGCAGTACACCTGGCATCACAGGTTCCTGAGGGAAGTGTCCCTGAAAGAAGGGTTCGTTGGAGGTTACGTTTTTTACACCGACAATGTAGTTGGCACCAATTTCGATCACCTTATCTACCAATTGGAATGGATAACGGTGGGGGAGTAGTTCACGGATGCGGTTCACATCCATAATCGGAGCACGGTTGCAATCATAGGTAGGCGCCTGTATCTCGTGCAGGCGAATTTCTTTGCGCATCTGACGTGCGAATTTATTATTGATGGTGTGTCCGGGACGCGTAGCAATGATTCTTCCTTTAATGGGTTTACCGATCAGAGCAAGATCGCCGATGACATCCAACAATTTATGG
>OHLX01000666.1_pt1 | contig 10430 bp, 12 predicted proteins | sample 1569241 | NCBI WGS metagenome assembly OHLX01 (sample SAMEA3879521, study PRJEB24766) | human gut metagenome | biome: human-associated habitat; feature: feces | place: USA | collected 1985/1987 | reverse complement strand
TTTGATAAGATACAGCAAAGAAGAGAGGCGTCGGAAAAACCTTTTACCCGAAAATACTAAAAAACATTTCTTATGCAAGTTATTAAAAACGGGGAGATACTCGACCTGAAAGAAAAGCAAATCGAGATCGATAACACTTCTCCCATTTTCAACATGAAAGGGACACAATCTGTCTCAATGAATTTTCCGAAAACACCCAAGAACCTTCGGTTGTTCGGTTTCCCAAATCGTTTGGATAGGTACAATAAAGTAAGCGGAGATGAACAAGTCGAAGTAAGAGACGGTGTTTTGATAAAATCAGGTATAATGAATGTGACTGCCGTAGGGGAAAACATAGAAGCGAATATCGGATTCGGAGAGAGTGAAGCGTATTCGAAAATGAATAAAACTAAGCTGGCGGATATGACCGGATTGCCGGTCTTTTATCCACCTTTGCCCTCTACGGGTATATCGCATATATTAAGCATGCTGAAAGGAATTTTAATCGACCGTGCCAGGTTCGATGAATCGGACTTCGGGATTTTTCCGGTCGTTACTTCCTTTGAAAAAGACGGGGATACCGGAATACGGAAGAATCTTATGATCTTGAATGAGCTAAAAAAATCGGATCAAACGGTATTTGTAGGAGAGAAAAAGAGAACTATATCGGTTAAAGTCGATTCGGAATATAAGGATATAAAAGTCCCTATAGGTTACGGGATATCTCCATTCCTAAAATTGCATGTATTGTTGCAGTTGGTTTGGAAATATTTGGGATTTAATTTAATAGAGAATCCTTTCCGGGAAGATTTTCAACTTAGCAGTATCTGCGTGCTAAACAATACATGGGACACTATCGTTGCCGGTGAGATCCGCTATTCTGATCTGATGCCTGACTGTACGATTGAGGATATTTTGTCTATGGTTTGGGGAAAATTCGGAGCCGTGTATTTTGTCGATTCGAATACGAAGAATGTACGGATAAAATTGATCAAGGATATTCTTCAATCTTCAGAGTCGGAGGATTATTCGCTTTTCAAGTCGGGAAATCCTGAAATCGGTGTTTCTAAGGGAAAGCAGCTAAAGTTCAGTTGCAACAAATCGGGAGATCTTACTGAGACAAGCAAAAAAACTTATAGTGAGTTCTTGAAAAGTTGTGGTGGCATAATAACTTCTTTGTCTGCTTGGGATTTGTTTGATCCTTCACTTCCGATTTCTAAATATATTTATGTTTATGTTAAAGAAACTGGACAGTTCTTTTATAATGCGATATATGGGGATGGTTTTCATCTGATATCATCATCTTTTTTTGAATGGAATCTTGAAATTGAGAATTTGGAATATGAAGAAATAAAAAGTCCGGATAATGCTTTGCCTATTTTACCCGCAGTAACTAAAAATAATCCGGCCCCTTATTTGGATGCTGGGGAATTGAACTTGAATACGTCGTTGCATGTTAGTGCGGATAAGAAAACAGAATCGGAAAGTGAGGAGAGAGCACCTTTGTCTATCTGTTTTGCGTTGCATAATGGCGGCTCTTGTTTCGGCTCTATTTTCAGTTTCGAACCCCGAAGTGGAAACCGAGTAAATATCAATGGAAATGAGTTCTCATTAGATCTTGTCTATCAGGGTAGTTCGGGATTGGTTATGAATTTTTTTCGTGATTATATGGATTTCATGAGGCATGCCAACCAAGAGATAACGCAGCCGTTGATTCTTCCTAAAATAACCTTGTATAATTTGGACTTCAGTCGGAAGCTGCTGATCGATGGACAATTTTTTCTTCCGGAAAGCTTTACTCAGATTGTCGGGAAAAGTAAGGATAGCGCTATCAACATGAAACTTCGGAGTCTTACCTTACTTCAACCATACGACTCTAATGAGTATGAACCTGTTGACCCGACTCCGCAACTCTATTATTGGAAAGAAGTAAATTATGCAGAAGATGAAATAGAAAGATACAGATTGATTCTTGAAAATGATCCTGATTATGAAAATGTTGAAGTCTATTCTGTTAGTTATACAACATCTCCTTCTGAAGATGATTTCGCTTATTTAACTGCTCCTACAATAGAAGATTATAATAATGCCGTAGAACATCTGGAACGCTATAAGGTTTTTATAACATATAGGTATTTCAGAATTTCTGATCAAAGAACAATATTAGAATATTACGATACGGAGTATAAGGCTGGAGTAAAAGTTGCGCTTATCTGATGTCCTTTAAGGTATGTGATCCGGTGTTTTATTTTGTGATAAAAACCGTTGAATATGAAAGTTAGCGTACCGAATATCATTAACTGTTCCCAACTGTTGCCGGCATTCCGGGCATTGCCCGGAAATGCGGATAAGGGAACTGAAGACCTGTACTGGTTCTTGACGATTCCTTCCGGGGAAAGAGATGCTTTTCTAAAGCGGAACGTCCGGTGTTCTTTTCAGTATCAAAATAGTATAACAATTCCTGTATATGACCCAAGTTGAAGTAACAGTTCCGGCTTATGCGCTGGTCAATAATCCGATTCCGGTATCGATTAACTTGCCCAGAGGAGGTGCTCGTATCCGTATGCAAGTTATATATGAAGAAGAAGTGATATATGAATCGGTATATAATATTCTTAAAAGTATAAAGATTGATATTTCGGATATTCTTCAAACCATCGTATCGGTTAAAGACCGGGACATGACCGAAATCTCTTTTTGTGATGATTCGGAACAGCTATGTGAATATGAGATAAAATTGACGGAATTATTCAACGGTGAGACGGAACTGTTTTCAGGTAAGTATATTGCTGTTTGGGGAGGTATCAGCAAGTTCTTTTCCCGGAATAGTCCTATTGATAATTATATTGAATATAAAATGTCGGGTAATGCGGCTCTGACGACACGGACGAACGGGAAAATCATAGTGTGGCGCGAAACCGAGATTGTCCCTTTGAAAATATTAGGATCTCCTGATCTGCAGGTACATGTAGCCAGTCCGACCAATCATGTTTATGCATGTCCGATCGTACAGAGTTCGAAAAAATTGGCAATCTATACTCTCAATATACCGGAAATAAGAAAAAAGTTTTTTTCAGATTTTGACGAATTGCCGGCGTATTTATCGTTCATGTTCAATGGTATACTGAGTTTTATTTTGGTTTTCACTCCGGGCTCTGTGTCGGTAAACCGGTATTTACTGCGTTTTCGTAATTCTCTCGGATGTTATGAGCAACTTGAAGTGACCGGGAAAGCAGAACTTTCTACTCACTTCGACTCGGAGGAGAGTTTTGAACATTCCTATTGGGATCAGGATGTAATGGATTATGCAGCTTCGAACCAGAGAAAACAAGGAATGGTATTGATCACCGCTGAAACGGGATTTAAAGATCATGACGAGCTGATGTTCTTACGGGATATGCTCGCCTCGGACGATATTTACTTGATCGATTCGTCCGGACTGAAATCCAAAGTACTTGTCTCATCGGAAGATTTTAAGATTCCCGCGATAATTGAAGAACCGGTATCGGTGCCGCTTAAAATCAAGTTTGCCGATATGGAGCAATCTTATTCCCCGAATCCGGATGACGGGATTTTAGAAGTTTATCCCGGTGAGTGGTTTTTGGCCCGTGGTCGGATAAATGCTGCAGGGCTGGTTTATACAAATAATACGATAAATACTATTTAAATATGGATTTGAAAAAAATACAAAGTAATGCCGGTGGCCAGACACCGAGTACCGGTCAGGAACTGGTCGATGCTTTTAATGAAAACTTTGAACTGGTTGATAAAAATAAAGCCGACAAAGACCTGTCGAATGTCACGGATGAAGACTTGGTCAAGGTTCTTTATGGACCGGATTATGACAGCAGCGCCGAAGCATTCAGGGAATTTATCACGACAGTACCGGAATCGCTAAAAGTAATAAACAAGTCGGCAATAGACAATACCACATCTTCCGGCAGTTATATTGTCATCGATAAGCAAAAAACCGATAGCTCGTATTTGCTGCTGTTGGTAGATATGAGTGTAAATACGATAAACAGGGAAAAAACATATACACAGAAATTATTCGGCGACTCGTCCGGCGAAGTATTAGTAAGGGAAAAATCCGGAGACTCGGCATGGAGCGAATGGTCCTCCCCCTTTGTCCCCGTAGATCTGACGAATGTAGATAAAAAAGCAATACAGGAAAAAGTCGGTATTTATGAATCGGAATATACCAACGATACGGATGATTCCCGCCGCTTTATAGCATTAAAGGTTTGGGACGATGCCGATAATAACCGCAGTATCGGCATCACATCGGAAGGAGAGCCGTTCATAACCTTGTTGGATCTGGAGGAAAACCCGGAACGGATACCTCTTGCCCTTTCAGACCTGTCTAACGTACCGGCAATAAAAGCGATTGATGTGTCAGAGCTCGATTTAGCTACGGATAACGGATGTATTTATTTGGTAAAAGATCCTAACTATATGTTCAACACCCGTTATATGATGACCGTTACTCGAGTCGATACCGGATCGATATTTACAGTGCAAACCCGATTATCCGTAAACGGGGTTGAGCAACGGAGTAAAGGTAATGACGGCATTTGGACGTCATGGAGTAATACTCTTAAAACAGTAACGGAGAGCTATGACGGTCTGATGCCTTCGTCGGACAAGCGGAAACTGGACTCGATCGAAATCATAGATATCGATCTCAATACCGCTGCTGGTACGGAAAAAATAACCGATGCGGATACCTCCATACCGTTTTTAGGAAACAACACATTCAATGATATAATTACAAATGTTACTACAGGAACAAGATATCTGTTCTATTATAAATATACCGTTAAAGATACGACCTATACAGGAAATTTTGTTTTTGCGACAGAAAATGGCGAAATCAGGAAAATATCGTTTTCTAATTCGGAGTCTTCGATTTCATTGTTTGTTGAAGAAACAGGAGTATCGGGCGGTCCGATTGAAATAGCAGTAACATTACCATAACGATAAAACCATAACAATATGAACAATATCATGCCCTTAGATAAGAACCTCAATCCCGTACCGGTATTGCCGATAGGAACAGCCCAAGACATCACGGACGGGACACTTCCGTCAGGAGCAAGCCGTATAATCCGGATAACGGCCGTTACCGACTGCCGGCTTTGGCAATATAGAGGAGATAAAACCGGAAACGGAGTTCTCCTCCCGTCCGGACAGACAGAATACTTTTCGGTATATGAGGGGTATTCGATAGAGATATCGGGAACAGCAAATGTAATGGAATGATGAACGGATTAGGGAACTTAGGACATTTAGGGAAGCTTGGTCACGCTTCAACCTCCGGGACGAACCATCCGGAAGTAGAGGCCTCCGGCCGAGCTTTTCCGATCTGGAACACGAAACCGGGAGACGATAAACTGTTGTTCCTATCGATACATGGGCTTACGGAACAGATCGGCACACCGACTCCGGAGAATCCCGTACCTATGCGATCGGTAGGAGACAGAGGGCTGTATTTGTCAGTCATGCAGGATAAAGAAAGCAGCGATTACCAGTTGTTGAACATCAAAGAAGCAATGAAAAAGGCGGGACATGACGGTATCCTTCGATCAGTAAACAGCATATACGATGAAGTAGTGTATAACGGAAAAGAATGGAAACTGATACAGCGGATAGGTGTGAGTACAGGATTCACCGTCACTTCAATCTCAACACTTAATAGTAACGGAGATTTAAGAGAAGTCCTTATAAGAGGATCGGTAAAAGGAACACAAGTAACCCCTGACATATCTGTCTTTTACAGCAATAAATTCTATTATACAGGAGATTCCACATCCAATAAGTGGAATAAAGTGTATGGAGTATGGACAAACAGTCTGAGATACGGATTTACAGTTGTATATGATATAACCGACTATCCAACGGAAGAAGCATTAAAAGCCATGATCGAGGATGAAAGTACTATCTATTATTATGTATTATTTACTCCGGCAGAATATTCTCTTGATTTACCGGCAATAACGACCTGTGACGAACAGACCTATTTCGCCAGCAATGCCGCCGAAGTAAAACCCCGTATGATAGCCCGATGTAAAGTATCGAAAGCATTGGACTACATCCGGGAGGGTCTGATCGGTTACTATACCGGTAGAGGACGAAGCAACACGAATGAGAATAAAAACATTCTTCCGGATCTATCCGGCAACGGGAACGACCTTGAAAATAAAAACTTCGCATATACGCCGGAATCGGGTTACGGAGACGGTTATATCCAATATGACGGGGTAGATGACTTCAGTAATGTCGCATGGACAGACGTTACTACAAAATCTGTACTTCTTGTTTGTGAAGATATTGTAAACACAAAACAATCTCCTTATTATAGCTTGACATCTATGATTGGGAATGACCGATCGTTATTCGGGGGTATCTCTAATGGCAAAATTCCAGCTAACAATATTTATGGTTATTTTAATTCATCTAATTTAGGAAGTGAATTATACACAAAAGATTTCTCGTTAGAAAAAGGCATTTTGAATATATATTTAGGGAATACTGGCGGTTTGATAAATAATCCTGAATATGTATATAATTTATGTATTGGAGCAGGTAATTTTTATGCAAATCCACCCAGATATTCGTGTAAGGTTAAAATCTATGATTTCCTTGCATATACGAGGAAATTAACGGATGAAGAAATAGAACACAACTATAAAGCGAGTTTGCAATATAACGGAGAAGATATAGACGGCAAGGCCGGATAAAATAACGAATTCTAAAAACCAAAATACGATGAACAGATATTACAGAATTCCGGTATCAGAGCTCAAAGAGATAGACCCGGATTGGGAAACGAGAAGACAGGACGTGGAAGGAACAGAAGCGATCATACACGTAGAAACATACGAAAGGCTGATATCGGCAATAGCCGGAGACATAATACCCCTATCAGAAGAACACTCGGAGAGAAAGAACTATCCCATTTATCAAGGAAAAGATCTGGAGGAACTGTTGAACAGCCCGGAATGGACACCGGATCAGGAAGGAGGCCGGCGATGAACTGGATGAAAGAAAGCAACCGTCCGCGTCATGTCCTATACGGATTTATAGGGGCATTGATAGGCACGTTACTGTTTGCCGTAGGCTTGGCGATCGGTAAGGAATACGGAGACAAGACGTGGGGCGGGCAATTCGACCGGCTCGATTTATGGGCAACACTGATAGGCGGTATTGCCGGACAAATTGTTCAATTATTTATTATATGGAGGATATGGATATTATTTTAGATTTTATTAGCAGCGATCAGATCGGAGAATTAAAACGTCGAGCTGTCATTATTTTAGTTTTTTGGATCATAATGGTTATAGCCGTATTTATCGATTTGTGGACGGGAGTTGAAAAAGCCAGAGCCCGACACGAGCAAATTTATAGCGATAAACTTAGGCGAACGGTAGCAAAGATCGGAGAATATTGGAGAGTTCAGATAATGTTCCTGTTATTCGACATTGTCGGTTCATTTATCACGGTTTATAATCTTCCTTATGCCTCCATGTTCGGGACGCTCTGTATCGTGTATATAGAACTGCGCAGTGTCTTCGAGAACTTGAAAGAGAAGCGGTCGGTCGCCGCTGATATCCCCGAAGCCATGAAAGAGATCATCAATTGTAAAGACATTGAAAAAGCGAAAGAGTTAATCGAAAAATTAAAAGGAGTAGGAAATGAAAAAAAGTAAGCACTTCAAAATACAAGAACTTGTTTGTCCCGAAGTCTATAAAAAATATGGAGAACGGGCATGGATGTTTATCGATCCGGAATTGATAGAGACGCTTGATATAATCCGGGAGAAAATATTGAACAAACCGATGATTGTTAATAATTGGGCTTCAGGAGGAGGTTATACCCAAAGAGGACTTCGGTGCAATATTTGTCAACTGGTAAGGGATAAGACAAAAAACGGGAAACTCTATTTGTCTGCGCATAATTTCGGGAAGGCCATAGATGCGACGATAGAAGGGATGACGGCAGAGGAAGCGAGAAGATTGATCATAAAGAATCAAATTCTGCTGCCCTGTCCGATTCGTTTGGAGGATGGCGTTTCTTGGCTGCACTTGGATGTGTATGATGCGGATAAAGGGAAAGTGCATCTGTTTAAGGTATAATTCGAAAACTTTGAATAGATTAAGGCTATAAAATAGGTATAAAATAAAGACTTCCCGAAAAATTTAATTTTTCGGGAAGTCTTTATTTTATAGGAATATTTAAAATTCTGCATTTTTCGGAGTTCTTGGGAACGGAATGACATCTCGAATATTTGTCATTCCGGTAACGAACAATAAAAGTCGTTCAAATCCTAAACCGAAACCGGAATGCGGGGCAGTCCCGAAGCGTCGTGTATCGAGATACCACCAAATATCTTTTTCCGGAACACCCATTTCTTTAGCACGAGTATAAAGTTTGTCATAATTTTCTTCACGTTGCGAACCTCCTATGATTTCTCCTATTTTAGGGAATAGGACATCCATGGCGCGGACCGTTTTTCTGTTTCATATAGAATGATTTTATTTCTTTCGGATAATTGGTGAGGATGACCGGACGTTTGAAGTGTTCTTCTACCAAATACCGTTCATGTTCGGATGCGAGGTCTGCCCCCCAATATATCGGAAATTCGAATTTGTGACCTTTAGCGACCGCATCTTCCAATATCTTGACACCTTCGGTATAAGACAGTCGTACGAATTCATCTTTAAGAACCGATTGCAGCCGTTCGATAAGTCCTTTGTCGAACATGTCGTTAAGGAATTGCAGATCGTCTTTACAGTTGTCTAAGGCCCAGCGAACGCAATATTTTATGAAGTCTTCTGCCAATTGCATATTTTCTGCAATTTCGATAAATGCAACTTCCGGCTCGATCATCCAAAATTCTGCGAGATGACGGGGAGTATTGGAGTTTTCTGCCCGGAATGTAGGACCGAATGTATAAACGGCTCCCATCGCCATCGCTGCTAATTCGGCTTCAAGTTGACCTGAAACGGTCAGGCTCGCCTGTTTACCGAAAAAGTCATTATCATAAATAATCGATCCGTTTTCATCCTTTTTCAAATCATACAGATTCATGGTAGTCACCTGAAACATCTGTCCTGCTCCTTCACAGTCGGAAGCGGTAATGATCGGAGTATGAAAATAGTAAAAACCTCTTTCATGGAAAAATGTATGTATTGCCATTGCCATGTGGTGTCGCATCCGAAATACAGCTCCGAACGTATTTGTACGAGGACGCAGATGTGCTATTTCTCGTAAAAACTCCATGGAATGACCTTTCTTTTGTAACGGATAGGTCAACGGATCGGCAGTTCCGTATATTTCTATTTCTTCTGCTTGTATTTCTGCATCTTGGCCTTTTCCCTGCGATTCGACCAATAGTCCGTTTACATTGATACAAGCACCGGTTGTAATCGGTTTTAAGAGTTCTTCATCGAATTTTTGCAGGTCGATGACTATCTGCATATTTTTAATTGTCGATCCGTCATTTAAAGCGATGAACCCGACTTGTTTGTTCCCGCGACGAGTACGAACCCATCCTTTTACGTTAACTTGAGTTCCGAAAGGTTTATTTTTGAACAGATCTGCGATTTTGGTTCTGCTGATTGTTTCCATTTGTCCTTCTTGTTTTATGCCTGAACACGAATGTCGGAAATTTCCGACATTCGTGCAGATTTATTTTTTGATTTTATATTCGTTTTATTCGAACGAACCCATTTGAAGCATGGTGACTTCTTGTTGAGTAAGATAACGCCAGCGTCCTCTGGGTAAGTTTTTCTTAGTCAGTCCGGCGAAATAAACCCGGTCGAGTTTTGTCACTCGGTATCCTAAAGCTTCGAAAATACGGCGGACGATACGGTTTCGTCCGGAGTGAATTTCGATTCCGACCTGATTCTTATCCGTATCGGTTGCATAGCTGACAGCATCGGCGTGAATAGGTCCGTCTTCTAATTCAATGCCATCTGCAATCCGTTGCATGTCTTCTTCCGAAACATCTTTATCTGTCCACACGTGATAGATTTTTTTCTTGATAAATTTCGGGTGAGTCAGTTTTGATGCCAAATCTCCGTCATTTGTCAATAATAGGACTCCTGTGGTATTCCGGTCTAATCTACCTACCGGATAGATACGTTCTGTACATGCGTTTCGGACAATATCCATTACGGTCAGACGGCCTTGAGGATCGTCTGATGTCGTCACGCAATCTTTCGGTTTATTCAGTAAGACATATATTTTATGTTCCAAAGTCACAACTTTATCTTGGAAAGTAACGACGTCGCTACGGGTAATTTTAGTCCCGAGTTCGTTCATGACGACTCCGTTTACTTTTACGAGACCTTGCTGTATGAATTCATCAGCTTCACGACGAGAACATACTCCGGCATTGGCCATATATTTATTTAAACGTATAGGTTCGTTCGGATCTACGTTTATTT
>OHLX01000647.1_pt1 | contig 10801 bp, 7 predicted proteins | sample 1569241 | NCBI WGS metagenome assembly OHLX01 (sample SAMEA3879521, study PRJEB24766) | human gut metagenome | biome: human-associated habitat; feature: feces | place: USA | collected 1985/1987 | reverse complement strand
GGCCATACAAAAAAGGAGGAGAACAACATGGCAAACGTAATAACAGATGCCACCATCGACTACGTAGGCATTCTGGCAAAGCTGGAGCTTTCACCAGAAGAAAAAGAAGAAGCAAAAAAAGATATGGGAAGAATGCTTGACTATATTGATAAATTAAATGAACTGGATACAACTGGCGTAGAGCCTATGTCCCATGTATTTCCTGTAAATAATGTATTCCGTAAAGATGTAGTGACCAACGGGGATGACAGAGACGAGATACTTGCTAATGCACCTGCAAAGAAAGACGGAGCTTTCATGGTGCCTAAGACAGTAGAATAGGAGGCGGCCAGATGAGTATATTAGATTTAACAGCCCTGGAACTGGGAAAGAAGATAAAGGCCGGAGAGATCACTTCTCCACAGGCCACAGAAGCAGTGATCAAGCAGATCAAGGCAGTGGAAGAACAGGTTCATTCTTATGTGACTTTAGACGAAGAAGGAGCCATGAAGCGTGCAAAAGAGGTTCAGGCCCAGATCGAGGCAGGAACACTGACAGGTCCACTGGCAGGTGTACCGGCTGCTATTAAGGATAACATGTGTACTAAGGGCATGCGCACTACCTGCAGCTCAAAGATCCTTGAAAATTTTGTGCCAACTTATACAGCAGAGGCTGTTTTAAACCTGGAAAAAGCAGGAGCCGTTATTCTTGGAAAGACAAACATGGATGAATTTGCTATGGGAAGTACCACAGAGACTTCCGCTTATGGCGTGACCCGCAATCCATGGAATACAGAACATGTACCTGGAGGCTCTTCAGGCGGCTCCTGTGCAGCTGTAGCAGCTAATGAGTGCTTTTATGCCTTAGGTTCTGATACAGGCGGTTCTATCCGTCAGCCAAGTTCCTTCTGCGGCGTTACCGGCATTAAACCCACCTACGGAACTGTATCCCGTTACGGCCTCATCGCCTATGGTTCTTCCCTGGACCAGATCGGACCGGTTGCAAAGGACGTTTCCGACTGTGCAGCTATTCTGGAAGCGATTTCTTCCCATGATTTAAAAGACAGCACTTCCATGGCCCGTACAGACTGTGACTTTACCTCTGCATTAAAGGATGATGTAAAGGGAATGAAGATCGGTATCCCGTCAAGCTATTTTGGTGAAGGACTGGATGAGGAAGTAAAGGCAGCGATCTTAAAGGCAGCAGATATTTTAAAAGAAAAAGGCGCTGTTGTAGAGACATTTGACTTAGGTTTAGTAGATTATGCTATTCCTGCTTATTACGTCATTGCTTCTGCAGAAGCAAGCTCCAACCTTTCACGTTTTGATGGTGTAAAATATGGCTACCGTACCAAAGAATACGAAGGTCTTCACAACATGTACAAGAAAACACGTTCTGAAGGTTTCGGACCGGAAGTAAAACGCCGTATCATGCTTGGCTCTTTCGTATTAAGCTCCGGTTATTATGACGCTTATTATTTAAAGGCCCTGCGTACCAAGGCCCTGATCAAGAAAGAATTTGATAAGGCTTTTGCAAAATATGACCTGATCCTGGCTCCTGCATCTCCTGATACAGCTCCATTGCTTGGTTCTTCCTTAAGTGACCCGTTAAAGATGTATCTGGGTGATATTTACACCATTTCTGTCAACCTGGCAGGTCTTCCTGGAATGACCGTTCCATGTGGTCTGGACTCCAAGGGACTTCCTATTGGAATGCAGCTGATCGGTGACTGCTTCAAGGAAAAGGATATAATCCGCGCAGGTTACGCATTTGAGTGTACCAGAAAATACGAAATGCCTGAACTGGCAAAGGTATCTGATTAAGGAGGAGTAAGCCATGAGTAAACAGTATGAGACCGTCATTGGTCTGGAAGTCCATGTAGAACTGGCAACAAAGACAAAAATATTCTGCGGCTGCTCTACCGCTTTCGGAGGAGCGCCAAATACCCATACATGCCCGGTGTGTACCGGTATGCCCGGTTCTCTGCCTGTATTAAATAAACAGGTTGTAGAATATGCCATGGCAGTAGGTCTGGCTGCAAACTGCCAGATCAACCAGTACTGCAAATTTGACCGTAAAAACTATTTTTATCCTGATAACCCACAGAACTACCAGATCTCACAGCTGTACCTGCCTATCTGCCACGATGGCTGGGTAGAGATCGAAACTGAGTCTGGTGTAAAGAAAAAGATCGGTATCCATGAGATCCATATGGAAGAGGATGCCGGCAAGCTGGTCCATGACGAGTGGGAAGACTGCTCTTTAGTTGACTACAACCGAAGCGGTGTTCCGCTGATCGAGATCGTTTCTGAGCCGGATATGAGAAGCGCAGAGGAAGTAATCGCATATCTGGAAAAGCTTCGTCTGATCATCCAGTATCTGGGAGCTTCTGACTGCAAACTTCAAGAAGGTTCCATGCGAGCTGATGTAAACTTATCCGTCCGTGAAGTGGGCGCACCGGAATTCGGCACTAGAACGGAGATGAAGAACATTAACTCCTTTAAGGCTATTGCACATGCCATTGAAGGAGAAACAAGACGCCAGATCGAGCTGATCGAAGATGGCAAGAAGGTCATCCAGGAAACAAGACGTTGGGATGACAACAAGGAAAGTTCCAAGGCTATGCGTTCCAAGGAAGATGCACAGGATTACCGTTACTTCCCGGATCCGGACCTGACACCCGTTGTGATCAGTGATGAGTGGATCGCCCGGATCAAGGCGGCACAGCCAGAGCTTCGTACCGAGAAAATGGCCCGTTATATCAGCGAATTCGACCTGCCTCAGTATGATGCGGAGATCCTTACAAACTCCAAGCATATGGCAGATGTATTTGAGGAGACCGTAAAGCTTTGCGGAAAGCCAAAAGATGCATCTAACTGGCTGATGGTAGAAGCCATGCGTTTACTGAAGGAACATGAAATGGATCCGGATGATATGGGCTTTTCACCTGCAAACCTGGCAAAGCTGATCCAGATGGTAGCAGCAGGCGAGATCAACCGTACAGTAGCAAAGACCGTATTTGAAGAGATCTTTGAGCACAATGTAGATCCTGCCGTTTATGTAGAAGAAAAGGGCTTGAAGGTAGTAAATGATGAAAGCGCCTTAAAGACCACCATTGAAGGCATTCTGGCGGCAAATCCGCAGTCTGTGGCCGATTATAAGGGCGGAAAAGAAAAAGCCATGGGCTTTTTGGTAGGACAGACTATGAAGGCTATGAAGGGCAAGGCAGACCCTGGAATGGTAAATAAACTGTTGAAGGAACTGCTGGCAAAGTAAAAGAGATTTATACAGTTAAATTCCCCGGTTTACCGGGGAATTTGTCAGGTTATAAGTAAAAATATGTATAGTTTCATCTAACCATAAGTCAAAGTTTTAGCTTCATAAGGAAATTTTGTGTTGACGGAATAAATACTTTGGTGTATATTTTATAGCAATGAAAGAAAATGTTTTTATAGCACTGACATATGTCTGTCTTAAGAACACATATAGAGGAGGAAATTATGAAGCCGTATGCAGAGATGACCAAAGAAGAACTGGTAGCCCTTCGCAAAGACCTGAAGGCAAAATATCACGATTTTCAGACAAAGGATCTGAGACTGGATATGTCCAGAGGTAAGCCAAGTGCAGATCAGCTGGATCTGTCCATGGGTATGATGGACGTGCTCAGCAGTGATGATGACCTGACCTGTGAAGATGGTACAGACTGCCGTAACTACGGAGTACTTACCGGTATTGATGAAGCAAAAGAACTTCTGGCAGATATGATGGAGGTTAATCCTTCTACCATTATCATTTATGGAAACTCCAGCTTAAACGTTATGTATGATACGGTTTCAAGAGCCATGACCCACGGAATTATGGGAAATACTCCATGGTGCAAGCAGGATAAGATCAAATTCCTCTGCCCGGTTCCTGGCTATGACCGCCACTTTGGAATTACCGAGTATTTTGGCATTGAGATGATCAATGTTCCTATGACTCCAGAAGGTCCTGATATGGATATGGTAGAGGAACTGGTTTCCACTGATCCTGCCATCAAAGGTATCTGGTGCGTTCCGAAGTATTCCAACCCACAGGGATATTCCTACTCTGATGAAACAGTACGCCGTTTTGCAAGACTGGAACCGGCTGCACCTGATTTCCGTATTTTCTGGGATAATGCATACGGCATCCATCACCTGTATGACCATGACCAGGATCATCTGATCGAGATCCTTGCAGAGTGCAAGAGAGCCGGAAATCCAGACCTGGTTTACAAATTTGCATCTACTTCCAAGATCAGTTTCCCAGGTTCCGGTATTGCAGCCATTGCTACTTCCCACAACAACCTGGAAGACATCAAGGCTCAGTTAAAGCACCAGACCATCGGCCATGACAAAGTAAACCAGCTGCGTCATGTACGTTTCTTCAAGGATATTCACGGAATGGTAGAGCATATGAGAAAACATGCCGATATCATCCGTCCAAAATTTGAAGCAGTAGAAGAGATCCTGGAAAGAGAACTTGGCGGTCTTGGCATCGGTGAGTGGACCAAACCAAAGGGTGGCTACTTCATCGCCTTTGACTCCATGGAAGGCTGTGCAAAAGATATCGTAGCAAAATGCAAGAAAGCCGGAGTTGTTATGACCTCTGCCGGAGCAACCTATCCATACGGCAAAGATCCACATGACAGTAATATCCGTATCGCACCAACCTATCCACCTCTGGGTGATCTGATCGTGGCTACAGAGCTGTTTGCACTGTGCGTAAAGCTTTCAAGTGTTGAGAAGCTGTTAAAAGGGATGGAATGATCCATTCATGAGCAAACCGTCTGCGTAGCAGACAGTAGAGCACCGTTAGGTGCGGGTTTGTGAGTCATAAAAACGTATAAACTGCCTGGTGACAGAAATGTGACCGGGCAGTTTTTTAGTGCATGGCAATTAATAAGGGCTGCAGATCATTTTCTGCAGCCCTTAAAAAGTTTTTATTGAATTCTGAATTTTTCAGATCCCTTATGAATTAGAAATCAACTTCCTCATCATAGTAGCAGCACTTAAGCAGCTTAGCCATCTGATCTGGGTTGATGCTTCTTGGGTTGGAGCCGGTGCAGGCATCGCCTACTGCCAGTTCTGCAACATTAGGCAGTTTCTCCATGAATTCTTTCTCATCGATGATTCCGCCTTCATAGTACTTGATGCAGGTAGGAATATCCAGATCCTTGTTCATCTCGCGGATCCTTGCGATCAGAGCATCTACCAGTTCTTCATCAGTATTTCCCGGCAGGTTGATGAATTTAGCAATCTTAGCGTATCTTGCAGCTGCTTCAGGTTCTTTTGCGTTGTATTTAATAACCTTTGGCAGGTACATTGCGTTAGCACATCCATGAACGATATGTCCGCCGGAGTAAGCAGCACCGGTCTTGTGTGCCATAGAGTGAACGATACCTAATAATGCGTTAGAGAATGCCATACCAGCTAAGCACTGTGCGTCATGCATTTTAGCACGGGCATCCAGATCGCCATTGTAGGAAGCAACCAGATATTCGTTGATCATTTCGATTGCATGGAGTGCTAATGGATCGGTGTATTCGCAATGCAGTGTGGAAACATAAGCCTCGATCGCATGAGTCATAGCATCCATACCAGTATGTGCGGTCAGCTTCTTAGGCATAGTAGCTGCTAAAGCCGGGTCAACGATAGCAACATCTGGTGTGATGTTGAAGTCAGCCAGAGGATATTTGATTCCCTTAGCATAATCTGTGATTACAGAGAATGCAGTAACTTCGGTAGCTGTACCGGAGGTAGAGGAGATAGCACAGAATTTAGCTTTTGTACGCAGTGTTGGGAAGCTGAATGGTGTGATCAGGTCTTCAAACTTGGTATCAGGATACTCATAGAATACCCACATAGCCTTTGCAGCATCGATTGGTGAACCACCACCTACAGCTACGATCCAGTCAGGTTTGAATTCCTGCATAGCTTTTGCACCCTTCATAACGGTCTCTACAGAAGGATCTGGCTCAACGCCTTCAAATAACTGAACTTCCATTCCTGCTTCTTTTAAGTAAGCTTCTACTTTATCCAGGAAACCGAAACGCTTCATGGAGCCGCCGCCTACAACAACAATGGCTTTCTTGCCAGGCAGTGTCTTTAAGGACTCCAGTGCATCTTTTCCATGGTATAAATCTCTTGGTAATGTGAATCTCATAATTATGACCTCCTAAAAATATAGTTGTGTGATTGACTATATGTATCTGTTCGTTATTTCTTTAACAGCTATATAGTAGCACATTGATAAAAGCTTGACTAGATGCAAAAATGGAATAATAGTATTCCTGTAAGTATATCACTGGTTAATGAGAAGAAAATTGTGAAATGTGAATAAAAATATAAAGCAGAAAGAAAAAAATACTCAGTAACAGAAAAATAAACGAAAAAATGGCCAGCTCTGTTACTGAGAATATTGTTATTTTCAAGACGATATTTTAAGACCTGATAAAAATGGTCTTACAAAACAGAGCAGCCAGTTAGTCAGACAGCTGGCTGATAGTGCGGCCCAGCCACTGGGTCAGTTCTGTTTCTGCTTTGGACAGGCGGTAGTTGCTGCGACAGACTAAAAGGTCCTTGAATACATTATCCGGGCGGGTACATTCTCTCTGGATCAGTTTTGCTTCTGTAAGGGTGCTGTACGGAACAGGAGAAGTCCACATATAGGCACCTGGAAGATGGCGGAGAAATTCATACTGGCTGCCCCGGTCATAAATATAAATGGTATGGCGGGGATCACTGTCCGGAAGGACACAGTCAGTATTTTCCGGGGTAAAAGAAGGATACTGGATATCTCCCTGAAGCAGTTCTACGGACTGGGAAAAATCAAGGTGGTCTAAAGGCTCCTTTCCTGCAAGAGGATGCGAGGGGGACATAAGTACCTTGGGAGAGAACTGCCATAAGACCTTGCTGTCCAAATGCTCATCCTGTATCATTTTAAGGAAAAATGGTTCGTAAAGTACCTGACAGCGGACAATGCCTAAGTCAAATTCTTTGGAAGAGACCAGACGGACCACGTCCTTGGAGTTCGTTTCTTTATAGCGCACATTGGTTGTAAAAAGCCGGTCATCTTCTTTTAAAAAATTCTTTAAAGTGCTGGATATATAAGAAGCGCGGGGACCGCAAAGACGAATTTCACGGGGACATTCCTTATTTCTGGAGCAGAGCTTGTCTAACTGGGCTTCCTGTTCCATGATCCCTTTTGCGTAGCGCAGGAATTCTTCTCCACGGACAGTAGGGATCATTCCCCTGCTGGTACGGTCAAAGATGGGACATCCAAGATCACGCTCCAGTTCACGGATGATCTTGCTTAAATGGGGCTGGTTCATATAATAGTTCTGGGCTGCTTTTGTAATAGAGCCGGTTTTTTCTACTTCTACGGCATACTTTAAATAGGAAAGATTCATATAATTCCTCCAGATATTCTGGTTATTTTCTATGTGAACATTATAACGTAGATAACCATTCTTTTCAAAACATTTATAGTTTGGTGAACAGATTAAACGCTAATTAACTTTACAATTAAGAACGGCTACCATATAATAGAAAAAACTGGTCAGAGAAAAAATGGTAAGATCAGAAACAGGAGAAAAATCGTGTTTGGAAAATTATGGAAAAAATGCGTAAACTATGAAACCATCAGTTATCTGGTATGTGGTGTGCTGACTACAGCAGTGGATTTTGTTTCCTATACAGCATTTCGGAAAATGTCCATGGGTGTAGGGGTGTCCCAGGCTCTTTCCTGGGTGGCAGCAGTCTTATTTGCTTATATTGTAAATAAGATCATCGTATTCCGGAATTTTAACATGGGGCCGGCGTACTTATTAAAAGAAGGCGGTGCCTTTTTTGCGGCAAGGGCTATTTCGGGAGTGGCTACCTGGGTCTTAATGGTTGTGATGGTAAAACTGGGGGGAGACAGAGGGTTTGTTTATGAGATGTTCTGTAAATTGACAGCTTCTGTTATCAATATGGTCGCAAATTATGTATTCAGCAAACTTTGGATCTTTAAAAAGAAATAACTGGAAATAATATATAAAAGCGGCTATAAAGAAAGGTGAATGCAGTGAGTCGTGAAGAAATAGAACAGGTAGAAAAAGAACTGGATGAGGTCCTTGAAATAGTCCAGAGACCGGTTCCGGTGAAAAATACAGGCAGGGAGGAAACAGTATCTTTGCAGGAAAATTTACAGGAAAATGATCCATTACAGGAAGAAATGCAAATAGAAACAGAGAAGGAAGAGAAAGAAGAAAAAGAAGACAGCCCTGAAAGCGCAGCGAAGGAGCAGACGGCAGTTTCAGAAGAAGAACTGGATCTGGAGGATGATATAGAAAATGGTTACTTCCATTTCCTGCGTCCAAGTGATGGCCTGATCGCAGCCTTTTTCGTGCCGGTAGCTGTCCTGATCATCCTGTTTGCCCAGAGAGGCATCTTCCCTTTTGGTGAAGAGTGCTTTTTAAGAACGGACATGTATCACCAGTACGCGCCCTTCTTTTCTGAGTTTCAGTACAAGCTAAAACAGGGAGGAAGCTTGCTATACAGCTGGGATATTGGTATGGGAGTGAATTTCTCGGCTCTTTATGCTTATTATCTGGCAAGTCCGGTGAACTGGCTGATCATCTTATGTCCGAAGAAATTCATCATTGAATTTATGACCATCCTTATTATGGTAAAAACAGGTCTCTGCGGAGTGACGTTTACCTGGTATCTGGATCATCATTTTGAGAAGAAGCATTTTGTAGCCGGTGTTTTCGGCATTTTCTATGCTTTAAGCGGTTATATGGCAGCTTACAGCTGGAATATCATGTGGCTGGACTGCATTTTCCTGCTGCCGCTGATCCTTTATGGGTTAGAGCAGCTGGTGCAGGAGAAAAAGGGCCTGTTTTACTGTGTGACTCTGGGTCTTTCTATTCTGTCCAACTACTATATCTCTATCATGATCTGTATTTTCATGGTCATGTATGTGATCGTGCAGGTGATCTTATACCCGCCAAAGAAGATAAAAGACCTGGTGGCAACAGGAGTGCGCTTTGGCTTTTATTCTCTTCTTGCAGGAGGACTGGCAGCCGTTGTGCTTTTGCCTGAGATCTATGCTTTGCAGGCGACTGCTTCCGGCGACTTTGATTTTCCAAAGACCATCAGCTGTTATTTCTCCATTTTTGATATGATCGCCCGTCACATTGGAAATGTGGGAACAGAGATCGGCCTGGACCACTGGCCCAATATTTACTGCGGTGTGGCAGTGCTTATGTTCCTTCTTCTTTATCTGGGGGCAAAGAAGATCACAGTGCGGGAAAAGGCAGTTTACTGCGGCCTGCTGTTAATGTTTTATGCCAGCTTTTCCATCAATGTGTTAAATTTCATCTGGCATGGGTTCCATTATCCAAACAGCCTTCCATGCAGACAGTCCTTTATCTATATCGCCTTGGTGCTGACTATGTGTTATCAGGTCTGCCTGGAATTGAAAGAAACTTCCTGGAAACAGGTGGTGTGGGCGTTCTGGGGTGCCATTATCTTTGTGCTCATGGCAGAGAAACTTGTGGATAACTCTGCACAATTTCATTTTTCTGTGTTTTATGCAGCCATCATTTTCCTGGCACTGTATATGGGGCTTATTTATCTGTATAAGCGGAAAAACTGGAATGAAGATGTGATCATGATGCTGACCCTGCTTTTAGTAGCAGTGGAAACTGCGTTAAACCTTGGTGTCAGCAGCCTTCCAACTACCAGCAGGACTGCGTATGTAAAGGACAATCAGGATACCAGAAGGTTAGCGGAAAGCATTAAATGTGATACTTTCTACAGAGTGGAAAAGGGAGACAGCAAGACGAAAAATGATGGTGCGTGGATGAATTTTCCATCTGCGTCCCTGTTTTCATCGGTAGCAAATGCTTCTTTAACTGATTTTGTGAGAAAGCTGGGCTGCGAAAGTTCCACCAATGCTTACAGTATTAAAGGAAGTACTCCCCTGGTAGACAGCCTGTTTTCTATCCGATATGGCATTTATCCGGATCAGCAGCCGGTAACTGGTTTAAAGGATCAGATCAGCAGAAAAGGCTCTATGTGGCTTTATGAAAATCAGAATACGCTGCCGGTAGCATTTATGCTTCCCGCAGATGTGGAGAATAACTGGCTGTTAGACTCAGGCAATCCTGCGGTAGTACAGAATGACCTTTGCAATGTGCTGGGGACCAAAGATGTGCTGGTGTCCAATGAAAGTGTTACAGAAGGCAAGAAACTTACCTTTACAGTGGAAACTTCCGGTGATTATTATGTGTATGTGACCAACAAGAAAGTGGAAAAGGTCACAGCAACCATGGGAGAAAAGAGCAGGTCCTTTGACAATGTAGACAGAGGTTATTTCCTGGAACTGGGATATCTTGTAAAGGGAACGGATGTAGAACTTCGCTCAGAGGATGAGGGAAATCCTTCCCTTCAGGGAGAAGTATGGCGGTTTGATCCGGAAGCCTTTAAAGAATTTTATGATAAAATGAATGAAAATCCCATCAACCTGACTAAATGGACGGATACAGAACTTTCCGGAACCATTCATTCTGATGGATATAAGACCATGTTTACAAGTATTCCATATGACAAGGGCTGGAAGCTTTTTGTGGATGGTGTGGAAACGGAAACAAGACCTGTTTTTGATACATTTATTGCAGCAGACCTGGCAGAAGGAGACCATGAAATTTCCTTTACCTATGAGCCGGAAGGTTTAAAAACAGGTGCTATTATTACAGGTGTGAGCCTTGTAGTGTTTGCAGGAGCAGCGATCATTACTACTGTAAATAATAAAA
>OHLX01000639.1_pt1 | contig 10964 bp, 11 predicted proteins | sample 1569241 | NCBI WGS metagenome assembly OHLX01 (sample SAMEA3879521, study PRJEB24766) | human gut metagenome | biome: human-associated habitat; feature: feces | place: USA | collected 1985/1987 | reverse complement strand
GAAGAAGTGTATTTCATTTGAGCAGTATGAGGAACGGCTGAAAAGTAATCTGATAAAGAAGTATAACCGGCTGACCGGTGAAAAAATGAACGAAGATTTTGATTTATACCGGCAGATTGAGTTGAAAAACCATAAACCGATAGCCGTTCCGTATAAAGGCAGAAAACTGCTGGGGGATAAGGTTTGTTTGCAGGCGGCGGAAAATGAACAGGCACAGGCATTGCTTTATATGGCACTGGGAACTGGTCTGGGAGAAATGAATGCGCGTGGCTGCGGTTTTGCAAATTACAGATATTTGTAAAGGGGGGATTTGATGTTACAGGAATGTATGGAAGTGTTCCGGGAGAATTTTAAGCAATACTCGGAACAGTGGGTTCTGGATAATTATGTTCCAAAAGACGGTACCTATCTTTTTATTAATATTGATGACAATTTTTCTGTGGGAAACCCTATTGAAATTAAAACCGATAGAAAAACAGGGAAAGTACAGGGACAGGAAACTTCGGAATATCAGTTGATTTCATTTTTAGATTATTACAGTAAATTGATAGAGATGAATAAACCGGTTGATTCTACAAAGCAGATTCATTCCAATAATTTCTATGCGTTTTTTGTCAAAAAAGAAAGTCTGGAAAAGAAACTGACGGCGGAAAGTATTAGCGGCTATTATGAGGTTTTGAAAAATCCGGTAAAGAAATACAGTAAACCAAAAGACCGTTCATTGTATGAACTGGTAGAGGAGAAACTTGGTAAAGTCGATGTAAAACAGGCAGAAAGAATTGAAAACTGGGTAAAGACGGAACTGAAAAATTGTATTGAGACCGTGCATATTGATACGTCAAAGAAGGACTATTTTAAAATATTCTTTATTGGAAATGATGTAGAACAGTCCAAAGAGAATATAAAAAGAGAAGGATTGCGGTATATCGAGCCGAATATTTTTAATAAAAATGATTATAATCTGCAGGCGGAAAATAGTATCAAGGGCCTGCCAAGTAATAATATGAGCCTGAATGCCAAGAAGCCGTTTCTTGAAAATAAGACAAGAAAAACATCGGTACCGTATTTGCTTGAATTAGATGATGCAATGATGCAGATGTATTTTTTTGATTATTTATCGGGACAGGCGGCAAAGGGCAAAAACAATATTTATTTTGATTTAGATGAAAACAAAATAATAGTCCGTAGTGACAGTGAAAAGCCGCCAACGATTGAAACAGGCATTTATTTACGGATACAGACAGGCAAAGAACTGGAAATTCACTATATGGGCAGAATAACAGGTTATAAGCCTGATTTGGACAGACCATTTACGATGAAAGAAGTACTGAAAATACAGGATAAAGCCATGGAGAACTTTGAACCGGGATATGGACGGAAAAATGAGCTGTGGCAGGTAGAAGTGCTGGTTGATGACGTATTTTTTTCAAAGCGGTTAAAGTACAATTACTTTACTAATCCAGAAGATTTATCATTTCATGATAATGTTTTAAAACAGGAATTGTTGAAGTACCGGGAACAGTTTTTTAGCTGGTTCGGACAGGGCAAGGCATGGGGAATAGCGCAGACAATTGATAATATGTCATGGCGGTTAATTGTTCATTCAATAATACAGGGAAACAGAACAAAAGCGACACATCAGTTGAATTTGTGGATATCTATGATGGATTATTTTAATAATGACGGGAGGTATGAAGAAAATATGTCAAAGGTAAGAGATTTGTTAAAGGCACATATTGATGAAAAAGAAGAATGGGATTTTGAAAGCGCAGACGAATACTGCTATGCAGTTGGTCAGTTAATGAATACTTATTTAAGTTTAAGTAAATCAGCAAATAAAAACTTATCTTTTATTAATCCGCTGTTGCAGACAACAAGCAATGAAATGATTAAAAGAACTGTATTGCAAATGTTTAAAAAATACAGTTATGCAATTAATGATACCGATTTTAGAATAAAGAATCTGTATGGTCATGTTATACAGTATGATATGACAGGAAAAGAAGTAAATCATTATTTTTTGTCAGCGGGATTTGTAGACGGTAATTTAGTGTATACCAAAAAAGAAAAAGAAGAACAGTAAGCAGGAAAAGGGGTATGGATAATGAGTAAAATGAATAAAAGAGTTTATGGGGTATTAGGAATTTCATCGGTAATGGCAAATTGGAATGCAGATTTTTCAGGTTTTCCAAAGACAACAACTAAGGGACAGTTTTTCGGCAGTGATAAGGCATTAAAATTTCCGATGAAAAAGATGTGGGAAGAAGAGGGAGAAAAGGTTTTAAATATAAAGTCATTTACAGTTTCAAAACCAGATAAAAACGGAGCGGTTTTTCTTGTGCCGCGTACATTGAAAGAACGTTATGAGTATATTTTTGGCGTAGAAGATATGAAAAAAGACAAGGATATCAAAGTAATATTAAGAAATTTATTTTCGGCGATTGATGTGAAAAATTTTGGTTCAACCTTTGCAGAAGCAGATGCTAATATTTCTATTACAGGCGCAGTTCAGATTGGACAGGGATTTAATCTGTATAATGGCTCTGAAACACAGGAACACAATATTTTATCGCCGTTTAAAGACCCGAAAGCGGTAGAAAAGAATAAAGAAGGAAAAGATGCTAAAAATTCCACATTGGGAACAAAGATTGTCAGTGATGAAGCACACTATTTTTATCCATTTGTAATTAATCCGAGAGTATATGATAATTTTGAGCAGCTCGGCGTGACGGAAGGCTATACAGAGGAAGATTACCAGAAGTTTAAAGAAGCAGCATTAAAGGGGACAACCAGTTTTGCAACCAATTCCAAAGCCGGCTGTGAAAATGAATTCGGACTGTTTATCGAAACAGAACCGACACTGTACCTGCCGAATCTGGATAAGTATGTGACATTTATAAAGGGAGCAGAAAAGAATACAATTCAGGTGAATGTAAAAGAACTGCTTCATGATGTAAAAGACAGAGTGTTATCTGCTGAAATTCATTATAATCCGCACACAACGGAAATTGTCAGTGATATTGAGGACGTGAAGTATTTTGATATTTTCACCGGAAAAGAGATTGCAAAGCAGTAGGCTGAAAGGTGTGGGGCAGATGAAGGTTTTAAGATTTACACTCAGCGGAAAACAGGCTTTTTTTAAAAAGCCGGAAGTGAATAAGTATTACTATTTCACGTATGGACATATCCACCGTGTTGCATTACTGGGACTTTTGGGAGCGGTTATGGGATATCCGGGATATGCTCAGATTGGACAGACGTACCGGAGTATCCTGAATTTTATCAGCAGTTACAGGATTTAAAAACAGCGGTCATTCCTTGCTGTGAAAAGGGAAGTTTTCCGCAAAAGATGATAGCGTTTAATAATTCGGTGGGATATGCATCTATGGAAAAAGGCGGAAATCTGATAGTCCGACAGCAGTGGCTTGAAAATCCAAAATGGTATGTGTATATTATGCTGGACAGCGAAGCAGCAGAGGCGGTTGCGGATAGTCTTATTGGCAGAAAGTCTGTCTATATGCCGTATCTTGGAAGCAATGACCACCCGGCAGACATTACCGAAGCAAGTATGATTGATGCAACAGAGGTGGAAACGCCGAAAAAAATCGACAGCTTTTTTGTACGGGGAGATGCAGTGGTGGATTTAGACGATTTTGAACAGGACAATCCATATAAGTATGAGGAAGCACTGCCGGTACGACTGGATTTAGCATTTAATATGTATGAATACGAACGGTTTGTACTCACAAATCTTGCCGTTTCAGAAATACAGAAAAAAATTTATGTGGTTGATGATATTGACGGCAGGACATATCATATAGCATTTTATTAAAGTGAAACCATAGCTGGAAAGACATTAGATATTGGACTCCGGCTATGGTTTTATGCGTTTTTGTGAAATGTTTTATGGAATTGAGGAGAAAAAGATGAAGGAATATATCATACCTATTGAGGATATCATTGTAAAACCGGAGTTATTTTATGCACATTCTGACCGGGACAATGGGAAAAATCCAGAGATTTTAAAAGAACATGTGGACAGGTGTTATCATTATTTTGAAGAGCTGTGGGAACATAAAAATTTTAAGGCAGTATTTGAAAATTTTCAAAAAGAATTAGCACCGGAGCTTTCCGATGAGGGGATAAAATTGTTTTACAGCCTGATAGTAAACGTCATTATTTTTCATGATTCCGGGAAAATTAACCCACGATTTCAAAGTATAAAAATGAAAAATACATTAAGAAAATGGACGGCAATAGATTGTCTGGACGGAACAAAACATTCTATACTGTCTGCGGCAATCTATCTGGATTATTTTTATGAGAAGATACAGGAAAGTCTGTTATCAAAAGATGAAAAGAATATGATTCATGTATTCATGCTGGTAAATGCTTATGTAATATCAAGACACCATGGAAATCTGTCGAGGTTTGAAGAGTTTCTGGAAGAATTTCAGCCAAACCGGCAATTAGCAGATATTTTTTCGTGTATGAATCAAGGTGATTTTACGGAAGTATATCATGGACCGTTTTGTAAACGAGACCGGCATATGATGAATATGCCGAGGCAGAACACAAGGATATATCACAGCTTTTTAGAGAAGCAGTCTTCGCATGCAGGATTGTATACGTATATAAGATTTTTATTTTCAGTGTTGGTATCCTGTGATTATTATGCGACATCGGAATATGACAACGGCATACAAATGAGTGCGTTCGGAACGATTGAAAATACGGAGTTTGCCACACAGTATGAGCAGTCGGAGCGGGTAAAACAGATTCGCAGATTGAATCCGGAGAGCTGTGTTGATGATAAAAAGGATATTAATATTTTGCGGAATCGCATGTTTTATGAAGCTGAGCAGACGCTGCTTAAAAATAAAGATACCAACATAGCCTTTATTGAAGCACCTACGGGGGCCGGGAAGTCAAATCTGGCAATGAATTGCAGTCTGAAATTATTGGATAAAAATATCAATAAAATTTTTATGTGTATCCGTTTAATACACTGGTCGAGCAGAATTACGATACGCTTGAAAAAATATATGGGCAGACAGATATTTTTAAAAGTATCGCGGTCATTAATTCCATTACGCCGATTCCACTAAACGGAACAAGAAAATTCTGGGAAAATCTGGATATAGAAGAAAATGAGAAATTTTATCAAAAAGCACTGCTGGACAGGCAATTTTTGAATTATCCGTTTATTTTAACAACGCATGTCAATTTATTTCAAATTATGTTTGGGTGTGAAAGAGAAGCGGCAATCAGTTTTTATCAACTGGCAGGCAGTGTTGTGGTGTTAGACGAGATTCAGAGTTATAAAAATGTGCTGTGGACAGAAATTATGATGTTTTTGCAGTGTTATAGCAGACTGCTGAATATGAAAATTATTATTATGTCGGCGACACTGCCGAAGTTGGATATGCTTACCGGAAATCATGAAAAGGTTGTAAATCTGATTGAAAATCCGGAAAAATATTTTCAGGACGCACGTTTTAAGAAAAGAGTGGCATTGTCGTATGAATTGCTTTATCCGGATAAAAAGACTGAAATGGAAGAACTATATGCGCATGTTCTGGGGCAGGCACAAAAGGGAAGAAAGATTCTTATGGAATTTATCACGAAAACAAGTGCGGAGATGTTTTATCATATGCTGGCAGAGTCCGGGCGGGAAGATTTGCAGGTATTCTGCATGACAGGCGATGATAACCAGATTGACAGAAAACGCATTTTAAGGGAAATGGATACAGCAGACCAAGATAAGGCAGTAATACTGGTGGCAACGCAGGTTGTTGAAGCCGGCATAGACATTGATATGGATATTGGCTATAAAGATATCAGCAAATTAGACAGTGAGGAGCAGTTTATCGGACGGATTAACCGGAATTTTAAAAGAAATGGTGTTGTGTATTTTTTTGATATGGATAATGAAAGCGGTATTTATAAGGAAGATTACCGCGTTGATACAGCATATACATTAAGAAAAGATGAGATGAAACAACTGCTGGCAGATAAGAATTTTGGTAAATATTATGATTATATTTTAAAAGGAATAAGAAAATACCGCAATGACAGAAAGAATGAAAATGGAATAGAGGCTTTTGTGGATAAGGTCAAAAAGCTGGATTTTGTATGGATTTCTCAAAAGATGAAATTAATTGATAACAATGATGACTGGAAGATGTCGGTCTATTTTGCACGGGCAATTACGACAGATAACGGAGAAATCATTGACGGAAAGCAGGTGTGGGAGCGGTACAGGGAATTATTAAGCGATATGACAATGAATTATGCGAAAAAACAGATATTGTTATCAGAGGTGAAAAGTAAGATGAGTTATTTTATTTATCAGATAAAAATTGACAATAGTCTGGATTATAACGACAGAATCGGTGAGTTGTATCTGATTGAAGATGCAGAGCAGTATTTTGAAAATGGTAGATTAAATACCGATAAATTTTATTCGCAGGGGAATTTATTTGTGTAGTCCGTATCATTTTACAGATAAAATTTTGTAAGAACGGGGGTTCATATGAAGGTAAATGGAACGCTGATGAATTACTATTTTCACTGTAGGCGGCAGTGTTATCTGCATGGAAATCGGGTAAATCTGGAGGATAACAGTGAAAATGTGCAGATTGGCAAAGCAATTCATGAGGAAAAGGCGGTGGGGAGTTCCAACTCGGAAATCGCGATTGAAAATATTAAATTAGACAAGCTGACGGCAGAATATCTGACGGAAATCAAGAAATCGGATGCAGACGAAGAAGCCGCCAAGTGGCAGCTTTACTATTATTTGTACGTTTTAAAGACAAAAGGGATCGTACGGAAGGGCAGACTGCAATTTGTCGAAAAGAATAAAAAAGATTCTAAAACGCTTATTTTAGAATTAACACCGGAAATCGAAAAACAATTAAATACGTATGTGGACAAGATAGAGGATTTGCTGGAACAGGATACGATACCGCCGGTTTTAAATGAATCAAAGTGTAAAAAATGTGCTTATTATGAGTATTGTTATATCTGACGAATACGGAAAGCGGGTGGATTATGGGAAGTACAAGATATATTATGTCCATGGGAGAACTGACGAGGAAAGACAATTCATTGTGTTTCCGGAAAGACGGAAAAAATGTTTACATTCCAATCGAGAATACGAAAGAAATTTACTGTATGAACGAAGTCACGGTAAATACAAAGCTGTTGGATTTTTTGTCACAGAATCACGTTATCGTACATTTTTTCAATTATTATGAAGGGTACAGTGGTACATTTTATCCGAAAAATCAGTATAACAGCGGAAGACTGATAGTGAAACAGGTACAGGCATATGACAATTCCAGAGAAGTAATTGCCAAAGCGATTGTATGCGGAATTGGCAGGAACATTTACGAGGTGCTGTATCATTATTATAAGCATGATAAAAAGGAAGTCAAGGAAGTTTTAGACTGGATTCGCAGGGAATTTTATGTGAAAGTGGAAAATGCGCAAAATGTAAAAGAAATTATGGCGGCAGAGGGCGAAGTTTGGCTGCGTTTTTATGGGACATTCCAGTATTTTCTGCCGGAGGATTTTGTGATGAATAAGCGGGTGAAAAGACCGCCGGATAATCCAATTAATGCGTTGATTTCTTATGGAAATACGCTATTGTATGCAAAGACGATTTCAGCGATTTATCAGACGCATTTAGACCAGCGTATCAGTTTTTTACATGAGCCGTCGGAGGGGCGTTTTTCATTAAGCCTTGATATGAGTGAGGTTTTTAAGCCGGTCATTGTGTACCGGACGATATTTGATTTAGTAAATAACCGGAAATTGCAGGTTGAAAAGCATTTTGACAAAAAAGTCAATTATTGCTTGTTGAATGAAGAAGGACGAAAAATATTTATTGAAGCATTTGAAGCGCGCATGGAATCGGTATTTGTGCATGACCGGCTGAAACGAAAGGTAACTTACCGGACGGCATTAAAGCTGGACTGCTACAAATTGATTAAGTACATATTAGAGGGGCAGGAATTTGTTCCGTTTTCGCTGAAGGATAATCGGTAGGAAGTGAGGGTATATGGCAAAGAAATTGAACTATAATTACGCATTTGTATTTTATGATGTCAATGAAAAGCGGGTGCAGAAGGTCTTTAAAATTTGCAAAAAATATTTATCGCATTATCAAAATTCTGTTTTCCGTGGAGAGATTACACCTTCAAAGCTTATCGGGTTGAAGACGGATTTAAAGAAGGTGATACAGGAAGACGAGGATTTTATCTGTATTATTAAGCTGTTTAATGAAAATGTGTTTGGCGAGGAGGTGCTTGGAAAGAAGGATAGGGAAAAGGGTGAGCAGTTGATTTTGTAATACAATGAAAATTTACCAGCCGCCAATCAGTGTAAAATTGCGTGAATCCGCAAAAACAGTGACATTGCAACGATTTTGTGAATTTTTTGGCAAAGGGTGCGACGGCTGGTAAAAATTTTTAAAATGTTGATAAATACTGAGAAATCTGATATAGTGGATTGTATGAAATGCAGGAAATGCGTTGGATAAACTTTAACATGGGATGTATTGAAACGCAGCCAGTTAAATTTAAAATCTGTCGGACAGCAGGGATAAACTTTAACATGGGATGTATTGAAACTTGATTAAACCTATTAATCCGGCGGATGCTGTGGGATAAACTTTAACATGGGATGTATTGAAACATGTATTTAACAATTTCAAGGAAAAATGTTCGCAGTAGATAAACTTTAACATGGGATGTATTGAAACCAATGCAGATACAGATAATAAAAAGGCAGCATTGTTGATAAACTTTAACATGGGATGTATTGAAACTCCGTAGTTCACCTTGCTTAGTCAATTATCCCGCACGATAAACTTTAACATGGGATGTATTGAAACTATTTAATTATACCGATTGTAGGCTCTCCTGCTTTAGGATAAACTTTAACATGGGATGTATTGAAACATGTCAAAAGCCTGTTGAAGCGTGTGAGTATTTTAGATAAACTTTAACATGGGATGTATTGAAACATGAACTTGTTTTCATTTCTCTTGTTTCTGTAAATCGATAAACTTTAACATACGCTCATAATAACTGGCGTCGTCCTCTTCGATAAACTTTAACATGGGATGTATTGAAACATTACGAAATCTTTGCAGTTCTGCCATATAAACTGAGATAAACTTTAACATGGGATGTATTGAAACAAGTATTTATCTGCAACGCTTTTAACGCCTGCATAGATAAACTTTAACATGGGATGTATTGAAACGATACACGAATACCGGTGCCAAGTAATAACGATACGATAAACTTTAACATGGGATGTATTGAAATTACGAAACATATCAGGAGTTTTGTAAAATGAGCTGGATTAACTTTAACATGAGATGTACTAAAATCAGATAAAACTTTTGATAAATTACCAGTTCTTTGACGACATTATAGCGGAGGTTGTGAAATGGAAGGAATAGTTTCAAAAATTAGAAATGATGAAGAAATTAAAGCCATGAGAAAGGAGTGGAATGAAAATATTAAGGACAAACAGTTTCCGTTATTTCATTTTGAATCCTATATAGGGATAGATGATTATAAAGAAAAGATAAGGGCTGAATTGGATAGACGGTTGAAAGAACATGAATAAAAGCCTTTGGTAAATTATCAGGTTGTTTGATAAAATTTAACATGGGATGTATTGAAACTCAAACAACCATGCTTCCACAACGTCTTCACGGGCGGATAAACTTTAACATGGGATGTATTGAAATTCAAGTTGCGCAATATACACAAATCGGCTTTCATTGATAAACTTTAACATGAGAAGTATTGAAATTTCGACAATCGTTGGCTGCTTCAGAATGGATTAAGATAAACTTTAACATGAGATGTATTAAAAGCCACGAAGGTCCAAAACACAAGGAATAAACCGCTATTTGATGAAATGTAGCAATAAAAAAACAGCTTATTCACATATTTCCCCAAAAACCATTCGACATCACCAGCTATTTATGTTATTGTAATAAAAACATCAAGAGGCAGGTAAAGACGGGCTGTATAAATTCATAAAATATATCAATAGCCTGCTAGCTGCCGGAATTGGAGGAAAAGACAATGTACGAGATGAAACCGGAATATTATACAGGAATTGCCCAGATTGATGAAGAGCATAAAAAGCTTTTTGAAATCGCAGATGAAGCCTATGAATTATATAAAAATGAATTTATACCGGATAAATATGACCACATCGCTAAGATTTTAAATGAATTGAGAGATTATACAAAGATTCATTTCCAGCATGAAGAAGAATACATGAAAAGCATTAATTACAAAGGAATGTTCATGCAGAAGGTACAGCATGACCAGTTCTGTCAGAAGTTAGATGAACTGGATTTAGAACATTTAGATGAAAATTCTGAGGAAGTCATTCAGGAAGTACTTACATTCTTAACAGACTGGCTGGTACATCATATTCTGGAAACAGACAAGAAAATTGCAGAATAAAACAGAGCATATAATAGAATATTGCAAATTATAACTCTGAAACTGCCGCATAAGCGTTGTCAATGTCGTAAAAGACAAAAACAGTGCTTGTGTGGCAATTTTTAATGTTAAAGTAACTGTTCAGAGTCCATCCTCAAAATGCAGAATAAAAAAGCTATTAAAACATAATGAGAAAAGTTATCAAAACGCACATTGACAGTTCAAACCCAGACATTTATACTATAGAAGTTAGCCAAAGCTAACCAAAATAAAAAGACGACAAATATAAAGTCTAAAGGTAATAAATTTTTTTTGCCCATGAATTAGCGACAACTAACAGAGAGTAGCGATGGCAAACAAGACACGAGCAACCAGAAAACAATAACTAACAAATAACAAACAATAAACAGCAAGTAAGTGAATCAACGAATTAATGAATCAGCAAATTAGTAAATAATCAATCAGAGGGGAAGTGGGAAAGCT
>OHLX01000637.1_pt1 | contig 10991 bp, 14 predicted proteins | sample 1569241 | NCBI WGS metagenome assembly OHLX01 (sample SAMEA3879521, study PRJEB24766) | human gut metagenome | biome: human-associated habitat; feature: feces | place: USA | collected 1985/1987 | reverse complement strand
TGGAATACCGCAGGACGGGCAGCACCCGCCGCTACCACCCCGGCTATGAGTGCAAGTGGGCGACCAATACCGTTGTGCATATCCTTGAAAACCGGGAATACACGGGCTGTCTGGTAAACTTCAAGACAGAAAAACTTTCTTACAAAGTCAAGCACAGTGTAGAAAATTCCCCGGAAAAGCAAGTGATTTTCGAGAACCACCACGAGCCTATCATAGACACCCAAACATGGGAACGGGTGCAGGAGCTTCGCAAGCAGCGCAAACGCCCCAACCGCTATGATGAAGTGGGCTTGTTCTCCGGCATACTGTTCTGTGCGGACTGCGGCAGCGTCATGTATCAGCAGCGATACCAGACAGACAAGCGCAAGCAGGACTGTTATATCTGCGGCAACTACAAGAAACGCACCCATGACTGTACGGCGCACTTTATCCGCACCGACCTCTTGACCGCTGGTGTACTCTCCAATCTGCGGAAAGTGACCAGCTATGCGGCAAAGCATGAAGCCCGGTTTATGAAGCTCTTGATTGAGCAGAACGAGGACGGGGGCAAGCGCAGGAACGCCGCCAAGAAAAAGGAACTGGAAGCCGCCGAGAAACGCATAGCCGAGTTATCCGCTATCTTCAAGCGGCTGTATGAGGACAGCGTGACCGGGCGCATATCAGACGAGCGTTTCACAGAGCTGTCGGCAGACTATGAAGCAGAGCAACGGGAACTGAAAGAAAGAGCCGCCGCTATCCAAGCGGAGCTTTCCAAAGCACAGGAAGCCACCGTGAACGCAGAAAAGTTTATGAATGTTGTCCGGCGGCATACCAGCTTTGAAGAACTTACCCCTACTCTGCTGCGGGAGTTTGTAGAGAAAATCGTTGTGCATGAGTGCAGCTATGACGAGAACAAGACCCGCAGACAGGACATTGAGATTTATTATTCTTTTGTTGGCAAGGTGGACTTGCCCGAATAACCGCCCGACCTATCCGACACAATGCGCAAGTGCCGGATAGGAACGGCAAAATTTTTTACACTTCTATTGCTTCTTTATCACACATCAATAAAATCACAAGGTATCAAACACTTAGTGTCTTCTATGTGAAAAGATTTTAAAGGAAAAATGCACATCCTACGTAGATAACATGACAATTTCATGCAAAGCGAAAGGAGACACCATGAAAATCGAATACACAAAAGTGGGAGACTATTATTTACCGAATCTTGACTATCCGGAGGAAGCCAGACCGATTGGCTGTTGGGGAATGCTTCGGAAGGAATATCTGAAAGCACATAAATCTGGAACTTATACATATCTTCTTCTGACCGCCAGACTGGACAGCTATCTGGCAGATCTGAATGAACAGTCACAGGAACACTTTGAGCTGATTGAAGCTCAAATGCGAAGTGCGGAGGGAGTTACTGAGAAACTGAAGAGACAGAATCCTATGGAATGGGTACGCCACTGCAACAATATCCGCAACCGGGCTGCTGAAATCATCAAACAGGAACTGATTTATGTATAAGGGGGATTCCAGATATGAGAAGAGAATTGATTGAAAGTTATTATGAAGAATACTAGCGGGAACTGGAAAGATTTCTTGAATCCGATCCAGAGATGTTTTCTCTGGAAGCAGAAATTCATCATTACATAGAAATACTGGAACCAGTCCTCAGAGATGACGGACAGGAGATGTGGCAGGCATTGGACAGAATTATTTCAGCGAAAAATGCCATGGAAGGTATTGCGGCAAAAGAAATGTATATCCGTGGATTTCTGGATTATGAAAGGCTGGTGTGTGAGAAAGACAACCATATCTGAAATTTGAAAATGTGACAGCATAAACAAATAAGACCTTCTGTGAAAGCAATCAGCCACAGGAGGTCTTTGCTCTCCCACCTGCATAAAAAACACCTCTATTTTCGCATTGATTGATTCAGCAGATCGTACCGGTGTGGTACTGTTTTGCTGTGAGATAAGTATATAAAAAGCAAAGAGGAAAGGGATTGAGTGGAAATTGAGCTGGAATTGAGAAAAAAGATATATTGTGCTTACGTTCTTCATGTACTCTTGTTGTGATTTCATTGTTTTTTATCGTATAATATGGATACTGAGGTGGTTTGGATGAAATACAAGATTTTAGTTGTCGATGATGATAAAGAATTGGTGAAAATGCTTTGTAGTTATTTTAATATGAAACAATATGAAACCATTACGGCTACAGATGGAATGGAAGCATTAAATAAAATAAAAATGAAACCGGATATTATTTTGTTGGATATCAATATGCCACGCATGGATGGGATTGAAGTATGTCGTCTGATACGCAGTAAAGTGTTATGTCCAATTTTATTTCTGACAGCAAGAGTTGACGAAGATGATAAAATTAATGGGTTGCTTTCAGGTGGGGATGATTATATTACGAAACCATTTAGTCTTCGGGAGTTGGAAGCAAGGATTGTCACAAACATAAAGAGAGAAGAAAGGCATCAACAAAAAACGGAATACCGTTTCATGGATGAAATGCTGATTGATTATTCTGAAAAAATAGTAGCTATAGCTGGACACAGGATGGAGTTCACAAAAATTGAATATCAGATTATTGAATTCTTATCCATGCATCCAGGGCAGGGGTTTGATAAAGAACGTATATATGCACAAGTCTGTGGATATGATGCGGAAGGGGACAGTAGAACGATAACGGAATTAGTACGGCGTATAAGGAAAAAAATAGCGGATTATTCAGAAAAAAAATACATAGAAACTGTATGGGGGATTGGATACCGATGGAAAAAATAAGAAACTTGTCACTGAAAAAAACAATTCTGCTTTATTTTGTGATCAGCTTAACGGCAGCATTTCTGTTATCTGGATTTACAGTTCATTTTGCAGGAAATATGCAGAATAAAATATGGGAAAAATATATTGATTATGCAGATTATACGGACGTGTTTCAGCAATATGGAAAGAAATACGAGATTGAGATATCAAGACCTAATCAATCGCAGATGAATCGTTTGGACTATCATCTTTCGGAAATGTGTGACTTTATGGAAACATATTCGGTACTGATTTTTTCGATTGTTGGGAGTGTTGTTGCGGTATTCTTTTTTTATAAAAATAAGTTAAAGACACCTCTACAGGAACTAAAAGATGCCTCACAAATGATTGCAGATAATGAACTGGATTTTCATGTGTCCTATGAAAATAAAGATGAGATGGGAACTTTGTGTAAAGAATTTGAAATGATGCGAAGTGCTTTAGCAGATAACAACAGAAAGATGTGGCGAATGATTGATGACGAGAAGGCTTTGCGGAATGCAATTGCACATGATATACGTTCTCCACTTTCCATATTGCGTGGGTATCAGGAAATGCTCTTAGAGTTTGTTTCTGCCGAGAGTATAAAAACAGAGGATGTTATTGATATCTTACAAACAGGCATGTATCAGATTGACCGTATAGAGCATTTCACGGAAAACATGAGAAAAATGTCCCATTTAGAACAGAGGGAACTGCAATGCTCAGAGATAGAATTATCGGAACTGGTAAAAAAGATTGAGGCAGAAGCTGCCATGCTGTCCAAGAAGGAAAGTAAATTATGTAAGGTAGAAAGAGTGCAGGAACAAAACATTGTGAAAGTGGATGAGGAACTTGTCATGGAAGTGACAGACAACTTACTGGAAAATGCGGTTCGATATGCACAAAAAAGTATTGCTTTGCAGATAAAGAAAAAGGATGGTTTTCTTATAATTTCTGTTGAAGATGATGGAATAGGATTTGTGGATACTGAGGAAAAAGTAACAGAACCATTTTATCATAAGAATCCACAAGATGATTTAAAGCATTTTGGTCTTGGCATGTATATTTCTCGTATTTTCTGTGAAAAGCATGGAGGAAATTTGAAAATATATAATGCCAGACAAGGCGGTGCTCATGTAGAAGCTCTTTTCAAAGCTGAATAAAAATACGTTATAAGGCTGAAATCACAAATAAAGTGGTTTTAGTCTTTTTTGTTGTGAATTTATTGAGAATTGATTTGTATGATGTTGTTAAAGAAATAAAGAAAGGAAGAGATACAATGAAAACAATCATAAAAAGAAGTATACTTGATTATTTAAAGAACCCTGTTTTGTGGATTGGCTTGATTATTATAGTTGCCAGTATGTATCAATGTCTGTCATCGTATTTGCAAATTCATTATGTCAAACAGAATGAACAGATCATACAAAATGACGTAGCATTGGAAGATGCTGATGTCATGGATGGGTACATTCCCACATCTGATGATAAAGAAAGAAGAAGGGAGTGGGAAGATACGATCAAAGAGACGTTAATGGACACCTCCCAAAATGGTTTTGGATTTAGCAGGCAGGAAGCAGATCATGTAATGAAAGAAATTCAGAATATGGATGTAAAGACTGCTTCTGAGTTTTTGGAATCCCAATATGGCTATTATAATGCAATATATGCTTATGAGGACCTTGAAATTCATAAGGGGACAGCAGAAGAAATCAATCATTATATCGAGCGGAAATTATCCGAACATTCTTTTTCCTGGTACTTTGCCAAAAAATTTACGGATTTTGCAGGATTGCATATGGCCTTTTTTGCAACAGTCTTGCTATCATTTTTATTTATTCAGGATACACGAAAAAGTACCTATGAATTATTACATACAAAGCCTGTTACGGCAATCCAATATATATGTGGGAAAGTAATAAGCGGATTCATTAGTATGCTGGGAGTATTAGTGATTTTGAATGTTATATTCTTTATGCTGTGTTTGAAAACGTCTTTAGAATCGGGCTTTCCAGTAACACCAATTGATTTTTGCGTGAATTCTCTGATCTATATTATTCCGAATCTTTTGATGATATGTTGTGTCTATACAATTACAGCAGTAATATTTAAAAATCCGCTTCCGGCAGCACCAATCTTGTTTTTACACATTATATATTCAAATATGCTGACCATGAAGAATGATATTTATTATATGAGACCGTTCTCTATTATGGTGCGATTCCCTGGCAGTTTTTTTGAAACACATGCAGCCAAAATGTCAAACATAAATCAGATTATTCTTGTAATTTCATCAGTTATATTAGTATGTATTTCTGTTACAATCTGGAAAAGGAGGAGAGTTCATTGAAAACGGAACTAAAAAACTGCCTGTCGTTATATAAGATTTTTTATTCATGTGCATTTATACTGATATTGTGTGTTATTCATCCGATTATATACTATGAAGAAATCGGTTCAGCAATTCAGTCTCCAATAGCATTTTTAACAATTATTTTTTGTAGTGACACATATTTGATGGAAGTAAAAAGTAAGCGTGCCGATGTATTTCATTTGTATGATCAAAAAAAGCAGTTAAAAGTAATATCGCAGAGAGTGGGCGTTCAAATATTATATTTATTAATACTTTCCTGTGTTGGATATGTTTTGTTTTACTGGCAAAAACCGGGCAGTGTAAACGAAGGCATTTCGGGTATTCAGATATTTCTTTTATATTTCACTGCAATGTTTGGAACTATCTGGCTTTGGAGTATATGCTCTGTGATTTTGTGTACATTGCTTCGAAATATGTGGGCAGGTATTGGATGTTTATTTGGAATTGTCATTGGACTTATATCAAAAGCGGGAAGTTCATTTTTCGGAAATCTGGGATTGTTTTCTTTCAGCTTTTGTGAACCTACTCAATTAATGTCCGAGAGTTGGATTTATGGAACGCTTGTGTCTTTTATAGCGGGGCTGTTTTTATTTGCAGTATTACCAATGGCTTTAAAGAAAAGAGGATAGATTATGAGTATTAGAATAAATGATTTAACAGTTAGATTTAAAAATGGTGTAGTTGCAGTAAATAAGGCATCTCTTGAAATACCTAAGGGAATTTACGGACTTTTGGGTGAGAATGGTGCTGGAAAAACCACTTTGATGAGGGTTCTTACAACTGTTTTAAAACAAACGGAAGGAATGGTTTCCCTTGATGGAATTCTGTATAACGAGGGAAATTATGAGAAAATACAGAAAAAGATTGGTTATCTTCCACAGGAAATCGATTTATATCCGAATCTTACGGTGAAAGAATGTCTTGTATATATGGGTGGACTATCAGGAGTATCCACAAATGACCTCAAACAAAGAATTACCTATTATTTGGAAAAGACTTCTCTTACAGAGCATCAGAATAAAAAAATGCGGCAATTATCTGGTGGTATGAAGAGACGTGTCGGACTCATACAGGCACTTCTTAATAATCCGGATTTTTTGATTATTGATGAACCAACAACCGGGTTAGATCCGGAAGAAAGAATCAGGATCCGCAATCTTCTGGTTGATTTTTCAAAGGATAGAACTGTGCTGTTTTCCACTCATGTAGTAGAAGATTTAGCAGCAACCTGTACACAGCTTGCCATTATGAAAAAAGGAAGTTTTTTATATTCTGGAAGCGTGAGTGGGTTGCTGGAAAATGCAAAAGGCTGTGTTTGGAATTGTACGGTACAAAATGCAGAAGAAGCCCGTTTGTTAGAAGCCAATTATTCTATATCATCTAAGCAGTATGTAGAAAATGGAATTCATATGAAAGTATTAAGCAAAGGAAAGCCAAATGAGAATTGTGTCCTGGATAAGGATATCACTTTGGAAGATGCATATATTTATTTGACGAATAGTTGAATATAACGGCGGGCAAGTTGCCCGCCGTAAATTATGCTTATTTTGTTAAAAGACCGGATAGATTTTTTTCAATGCAAAATCCAATCTGTGGATATAACTCCTGAATTTCCTGATATTTTGCTTCAATCATTTCTGGTTCATCAGCCCAGATCTTTTCATATATTTTGAAAGCTCTTTTAAAATGTGTTTTGGCTTGCGGAAGATTGGCAGTCATCAGATAAATGGTTCCAAGGGTTTCCTGTACTTTGGCATAATCCAGACAGTGATCGGAATGGTATTCCTTGATGATGCCGGATAATTTTTGCAATTCGGAGATTCCTCTTTCGGGTTCCTGCTGTTCTGCCAGGAACATTGCATAATTGGCAATCTGAGGTATAGCCATATTACAGTCAGACATCAGTGGAAGAAGATTCTGGTGGATAGTATGAGCTAATTTTTCCTGATTGGATGGCTTGGAATAGTAAGCGGATATTTTAGGACTGATTTTAGCCTGACCAGTCATCCAGCGGCAAACCAGACCGTTGTCCATTGAAAAATCCTGATTTACCGGATCATCCATAAAATCTTCAAATAATTCGTATAAAAAATCAGGCTGACTCATTTGATTACTTTCGCTGATATGATTTTTTAAGCAAGTGCTAATAGAAGAAAAATCGCATCGATTCAATAGAAATTCCCCTTTCGTAGTTAAGATTGAGTATATCTATCATATACACGAACATACATTCGATTCAAGAAAATGCGGATATTTTTAAAGTGATTGTGTCAATTTACAATCAATTTCTATTCAATGTGGTTTTCAAGCAGGTTCTGTAAAATAAGCTCAGAACAAACAATAACGGGAGAAGCTTATGCAACAGAATATTGAATTTGAGCGGTGCATTGATTTTCTGGTACGGATGATTGATAAGTACGGCGCTGAAGTCCTCCGGGAGTTGGAGGAAGAAAACAGAATAAGGAAGAAAAAACAGCATAGAATACTTCTGAGCGGGTATGGCTAAGAATGTTTTGGCATATTGACAGGACATTTAAAATGACGTATACTAAGCTCAGTGATCGTTCTGTAGAAACTTGAGAAGCCTACAGGCGGGGGAGAGCCTGCGGGTCTCTCCCTCTTTTGTTTTAAGGAGAAATGAGATGCAGACACCGAAAAAATTCTCTTCTTTTAGTGACCAGGTTTCCTGGATCAGTGATGAAAAGGGAATAAAAATAAAAGACAGAGAATATGCGGAAGAGATGTTACGCCAAATAGGATATTTTCCTCTTATGGGAGGATATAAACATCTTTTTAGAATATCAAACACAAAAAAATATAAAGCAGGAACAAGTTTTGAAGAAATAGTCAGTCTGTATAAGTTTGATGCAGAGCTTAGAGAGTTGTTCTTTAAATATTTACTGCAGATTGAGCGACAGATGCGTTCTTTGATGTCATACTATTTTACTGAAATGTATGGAGCAGAGCAGAAGCAGTACCTGGATGCTAATAATTATAATAATACAAAAAGAAATCATGCAACAATCGTAAAGTTGATAGCGACCTTGAAACGGGCAACAACGACCACAGATTATACATATATCAACTATTACCGCAAGACATATGGTGAAATTCCATTATGGGTTTTGGCAAATGTACTTACGTTTGGAAACTTATCAAAAATGTTCCGAGTGTTTCCGCAGTCCTTAAAATCAAAAGTATCAAAAAATTTTGAACCTTTGAATCAGCATCAGATGGAACAGTTTCTATCTGTTCTCACTAAGTATAGGAATGTATGTGCCCATGGGGAACGACTGTTTACATACAGAACAGTAGATGCTATTGCGGATACACTGCTTCATAAAAAACTTTCATTACCACAGAGCGGTAATCAGTACGAAAAAGGAAAACAAGATTTGTTTGCTGTGGTGATTGCTTTTAGATATCTATTACCTGGAAAAGATTTTCTGGAATTTAAAAGAAAGCTTATAAAAGAGATTGACCGAGTAAACAGAGAAGTAGAGCATATAAGTGAAGTTGAATTATTGAATAAAATGGGTTTCCCGAAAAATTGGAAAAATATTACCAGATATCATTTAAATTAAAAAAAATCCTCTAAGAGATAGTGAAACACCTATTGTCTTAGAGGATTTTTTATTGAAGAATTTTAATATTTAAGAGTTTGTTTTTTTCCTTTTTGACATTAAAGATAAGATTTCTTGTGGGTTTGTCAACTGACGTCCGGGAAGTGTCTGCTTTGGTGTGCGGTCACGGTCGGCTTCGTCAATCGCTGCAATAAAAAGTTTTACGCTGTTTGGATTGGATATAACAAAATTATGAGTAATACTTGAAGTAGCCATACGAACACCTCCTCTTTTCGGGTTTTTTGTGTATTAATTATACGATTGACAGAGAAATGCGTCAATAGGAAAAATAAGTATTGAAAATAGTTGGAACAAGTACTGAAATAAAGTTGGGACACAAAATAAAGGTTATATTACGAAATGATAAGAATTGTAGGTGGAAGGTTTGAACATAGAAGCATATGATGCGGATTCATTGAGAAAGATGGTTAGGTTGCTTGAATATGAGAACAAGATATTAAAAGATAAATTGAAGGAAGCAGGCATTTACTATGAAGAGGTGAATCCTTTTGAAGAAAAAATAGAAAGTGCAGAAGAATATGACCTGGATCAAGGGAATCGTATTGTAAATCCGCCATATATTACAGAGAAAATGGCAATACGTTTCTTTTCGATGTTTTGGGGAAGAGAAGATGTATATGCCAGAAGAGGAAAGAACGGGGGCTATTTTCCACAATGTGCGAATCGTTGGAATGACCGGCTTTGCCCTAAACAACGTAAAGAGAAGGTGTTTTGTGATGAATGTGAAAATACCAAATGGATAAGTCTGGATGTAAAAAAAATAATTGCTCATTTGTTAGGCACAAAAGAAGATGGATCAGATGTAATCGGTGTATATCCTTTATTGTCAAATGGTACATGCAGATTTATTGTATTTGATTTTGATAATCACGAAAAAGGAGCAGAGGTTACGGACTTTGCAAATACGGATAATGAGTGGCATAAAGAAGTGGATGCGCTTAGAAAAATGTGTGTCCCTATTTTTTATATTAGGGCATTCCATTAGGAGTGCCTTTTTCAATTCAATTTCAGAAGGAGGTTCACTATGAACAACACAGCGTTAGGAGCAGTAAGTAACAAGAAAGAGAACATTCGCTTTATTAGCGAAGCACATGAGATGGTGCTAGAAAAAATTCTACTATGAAAAATTAAAAGAAGTGCTTGCAGATGAGTAAGATATGCATGGAATACCTTCGATTGGTGTCAATATGCACATTGATGGTACAGAAGAATGGGAAGATGAGGAAGCAGATATTGTCAGAGGAAATTGCATAGATGTGGATTTTCTGAATTACACACCAGAGCTTCGGGATACTCCCACAGAGCAGGATGCCCTTAAAAAACTGATTGCAGCATATCCGGATAAAGAGGTTAATGACGGGGAGACAAAGGAAGCAAAGATACAGACGATTGCGACAGAACTTGACCAGTTATCCTATGATATTGACACTTTTGAATATAGAGACTCGGTACCGGACAGGGAAGCACAGGTTCAAATGATTGCAAATGATATAAAAAGCGGTAATGTGAAGCCATTACAGATTTTTTTGCAGACATCTATTGATGAGGGAATTGACGAGGACAGCGAAAGACAGGCAAAAAAGCTGATTGCTAAGCTGGCAGAATATAAGCCGCTTGCCAAGATCGAGGAGCTGGAGGAGCAGAATTATAACATGATTGATGACAGGCTCAACAATGGCGTGGAGAAATTCAATCGTGAGGAAGAAAAGAAAGAACAGGTGGAAAAGCCGCAGGCTCGTACTTCCTTAAAGGAGCGTCTGGCAGCCAAGCAGACGGAAGTGGCACAGGGGAAGAATAAAGATGCAAAAGAGCAGGATAAAACTAAAAAGACGAACAGGGAGGAAATATAGGAATATGAATAATCCATTTACGGTAGAAGAAACAAATTTGATGTGTGTCTTTGAAACATCAAACAGAATGAAGCTGATGGAAGAAATCAGACGGGTAATGCTGCACATAAAGGACAGTGATATGGAGGAGCTTGCTGGGCAGGTGTTGAGAAAGCTAGATGGAATGACAGATAAGGAATTTTTGAAAATTTCTTTTGAAGCAGCAGAAGAATAGCGGTAGTAAGTGGGTAGATAGTCGGTTGCAATGGCTGGCTACCTGCTTTTTATTTTACAATCATAAAATTGATTGTGAAAAATATATTCATAGCCAAGGTATTGATGCGATAATTCTACGTTT
>OHLX01000627.1_pt1 | contig 11146 bp, 8 predicted proteins | sample 1569241 | NCBI WGS metagenome assembly OHLX01 (sample SAMEA3879521, study PRJEB24766) | human gut metagenome | biome: human-associated habitat; feature: feces | place: USA | collected 1985/1987 | reverse complement strand
GGCTGCCTATCACTGTGCGGCGGCTCTCGGGAGACAGGCTTGCCCTCTCCGTCACGCCTGTGGCGTGCCACCTCTCCCAAAGGGAGAGGCTTTGGCATTCCGCATCGCTTCCTGTATCTTTTTGTCGAAGTTTATGGTATACTTATTTTGCGGCCTTGCCCGCCCATTTTATTTGGGAGGGAGGTGAAAGCAATGAGCTCTATTCTATCTTTTGTTCTGTCTGTCGGAGCAAATGTAACGTCGTATTACATCTGCAAGTGGCTTGACGGATGGTTCACGGGCCGTAAGCACTAAAAAAGAAGACCCCCTTTCGGAGTTGCAGCTCCGGGAGGGGGTTTTCTTTCGCTTTGGTGAGAGCAATGAACTACATTGCTTCTATCTTTTGTACTTTTATTATATGCCATTCCCCGCAAAAGTCAAGCGCTGCACAGAAAGTTTACAGAGCCGGACGCACAGAGGGCAGGCCCGTCTTAGTACAACCTCTCAGTCTCACTCCGTTCGACAGCTCCCCTAGTAGGGGAGCCTCTGGCGAAGAGGCGAAGCTTTACGGACTGCCAAGGCCTCCCCTCGCTAGGGGAGGTGGCATCGCGTCAGCGATGACGGAGAGGGCAAGCCCGTCTCCCGGGAGCCGCCATGCAGCGATGGGCAGGCTCTTTGTCAGAGCGATGCTATCGCTGCGCCTGCTCTTCTTCGTCAGCGTCCTTGCCCTCTCAGTCACCTTCGGTGACAGCTCCCCCAAAGGGGGAGCCTTCCCTACCCCCCCGGCACAAGCAGTCTCCGCGCCTCGTCGAGGCGGGCGGTGCCGTCGGGGAGGTCGTTGGCGGCCAGCATCTGGCCGGGCGAGACGTGGTAGCGCCGGGCGATGGCGAACAGCTCCTCCCCCGGCTGGGCGTAGCAGATGCGGAGCGACACCTCCGGGTCGGCGGGGGCGAGGGGGTCGCCCAGCTCCACCGCCCCCACGAGAGAGGCCGTCTGCCGCGCCAGCACCGCGCCCTCGGCCCGGACGGTGAGGGACACATCCAGCGCGCCGCCTGCGCCGGCGCATTGCAGGTCCTGAACGCTCAGCCAGCACTCGGGGTAGGCGTCGGTGTCGGGCGGCAGGTCGGCGGGGAGGGGCAGGGCGTAGTCCAGCGCCTTTTCGTAGCACTCCATCTCCCCGAGGGTGTTTTCCGCAAAGGCCGACACTACGGCCCGGGCTGCGAGGAACGCTCTCCCCTCCTGCCGCCCATCTCGAATAAGGCTCACCGGCCCGAAGGACGCAAAGCAGGCCAAAATATGCGCTCCGGCGTCGGGCAGAGGGCCGGAGCCCCGCAGCACCGTCGTCTCGTCCAGCGCGCAGAGCAGCGACTCGGTGGCGAGGGTCTGAGGCGTGAGGGTCGTCTCGAAGCGGGTAGAGAAGGCATCGGCCACGCATTGGAGCTGGTAGGGACGCCAGCCGCTCAGCCGCAGCATCGCCGTGGCCGTGAGGGTGGTGGAGGCCGCGCCGTCCTCGGTGGTCTCCCCTTCCGCCGCCGCAAAGCCCACCGGCTCCAGCACACAGAGGCAGCGGCAGTCCTCGCTGAGGCCGTCTGCATCCAGGATCTGGTTGAAGGGCAGGTCGGCGGTCTGGCTGCGGAGGGCGGCGTCCCCTTCGGCCCGCCATCCGCAGAGGACGTGCAAGACCCCCTTCGCCACGGCCTTGCCCTGCATCCGCTTCAGCTCCCGCACCTCGGCGGTGCCGGTGATGTCGAGGATGGCGGCGGGGGGCTTCGGGAAGGTCAGCGCCCCCTCGATGGTCACGAGCTTTTCGAGGGTGGCGGCCCGCCGCACCCCTGCCAGCGTGACCGGCTTCTGCTCGATGCCGCCCTCGCTGAGGGCCGTGATGACCTCGGTGGACAGCTGGGCGTGGACGCTCACCACCAGCCCGTAGGCCCCCCGCACCTCGATGCGGCGGGGGTTGACGGCCCGGCAGTTGAGGTATTCGGTCTGGCCCTCGACGCAGGCTGTCCACGCCGTGGCCGCGAAAGAGGGCAGCTCGAGGGCCTTGGTGAAGGGCAGCTTCTGCTCGGTCTGGCACAGCCCCGCCCCCTCTTCGCCCTGATAATACACGGTACAGCGCAAATATCCTTCCAGCGTCAGCCGCCCGGGGGCCAGCTGCTTTTGCAGCACCACCGGCTTTGCGAAGCACTTGACGATGCGCTGCACCGGCGGCAGATAGTCCGAGATCAGTAGTTCGGTCTCGAGGGGCAGCTCCGCCTTGGCGGTGCAGTCCGCACCCGCCGCAGGCAGAACGTCCCGGAACACTTTCAGCTCCATGGTGATGCTCCTTTCCTGTCCTTGCTCTGATGAGAGTGTATGCGGGGTGGGAAGGAGGTATGCAGCGGCAGCGACTGCCGCCAGCGGGCTTGCCCTCTCAGTCACCTTCGGTGACAGCTCCCCCAAAGGGGGAGCCACTGGCGTGTCGGTCAGGCCCACGCGGGACGAGCAAAGTTTACTCTATTCGAAAACAATAGTGCCCTGCTACAGAGGGCAGCAGCTTCTAGACAAGAGCACCTTGTCAAGCTGCTGTGAATCTCTGTAGCAGGGCACTATCTTTTACGTTATATTGAGCTTCCAGCGGTCAGCTCAGAGTTGACCGGCCTGCCAAGGGCTCCCCCTCTGGGAGAGCTGGCGAGCGGAGCGAGACTGAGAGGGCAAGGACGCTGACGGAGATGTACAAGCGCGGCGATAGCATCGCTCTGACAAAGGGCCTGCTTATCGCTGCGCGGCGGCTCTCGGGAGACGGGCTTGCCCTCTCCGTCTGCTTCGCAGACACCTCTCCCAAAGGGAGAGGCCCTGGCCTACCCGCAGGCGCAAAAAAACCGCCACCTCACGGTGACGGTCAGACTTTCCGTTCAATTTATAATGACGCATTCTCAAACGCATCCCCTGCGGCCTTTTGCAAAGCGTCGATGGAGATGGTGCAGAGGGCCGCGAGGTCGGCGTCCGAGCCGTCGGCGGGGATGTCCGCCACCTCTTTCTCCGTCTTGCCCTTGAGGTAGCTGCAATAGCCCTCGCTGTGCTCGTACCACTCCTTGCCGAGGCTGGATGCGTTCCGCATCCCGTAGCTGTCGCCCAGCTCAAGCTTGGAGCGGACGGTGTCCGGGGCGGTGACGCCGCCGTCTGCCGCGATGGTCAGCGCCGGCTCTGCCATGTCGCCGATGGCGCTGGTCACACGGCCATCGGCATCCAGCGTCAGGGCCACGACGGTAAGGTCAACTTCTGCGTTCACGTCCTTGTCGTCGGTGGCGGTGATGTCCGAAGAGGCATTCTCCGCCTCCACGCCGAGGCTCACCCGGTCGCCCTTCGCCGCGCCGAGGGCGGACGCGTTCGTGCAGGCTTTCGCCACGGCGTCGCGGTACTTATCCACCCGGATGGTGCAGCCGGACAGCAGGTCGGCGTCCACAGCCTTGCCGTCCTTATCCGTTTCCAGCATGGATGCCTGCTCCGGCGTCATGCCGGTGAGGTAGTCGGCGAAGTCATCGGCCTGCTCGGCCCAGCCCTTTTTCAGCGAAGATGCCGCTGCCAGCGGGTAGTCGTCCCCTTTCTGGCGCTTGGTGCGGTAGTCGGTGGGCATGGTGACGACGCCTTTGCCGTCGGCGGTAACTTCCACTTCCAGCTCATCCAGCATCACGTCGGCCAGCTTGCCGTCTCCGTCCAGCAGGACAGCGGCGGCGATGGTATGGATGGTGCCGGTGCGGGCCTCGTCGGAGGCCGGTCTTCCAGCCGCCGGTCTGGGTGGTGCTGGCGCTGCCGGACGAGCCGGACGTGGCGTTCGAGCTGCTCATGCTGCCGGAATTGCTGCTGCCTTTGCGGCAGCCGGACAGCAGCAGTGCCGCCGCCACGGCACAGCTCAGAAGAGCTTTTTGTCTCTGTGTCATAAGCGTTACGCTCCCTTTCATCTCTTTGGGAGTAGTATAGCCCGACACAGCGCCAATCATGCACGTTTGCTCTGAGACCGACGTGTTATCTGGCAAAGTTCCAAAATACCAGCGTGTTATCGTCACAAATCAAACTTTGCCACGTTGGCAAACTTAAGGCTTGCTGGCAAAGTAGGTAGTTTGCCAATCAGGAGAACTTTGCCAGGTTGGCAAACAATCAATATTGAACGATATATCATTTAATTTATGGAACTTTGCCACTTATTCCACCGCAGTATCCCTCACATCAGCGGGCTCAGCAGGCGGAGCACACTGTCCAGCAGCGTCCCGGCCAGCGAGGTGCGGCAGTCGGCCAGCTGCACTTCCCGGCACTCCGGCAGAGTGCGGAGCACATCGTCCCGCAGTGCAATGACCTGACTGTTATAGAGCAGCAGCGCCCCGCACTCAAAGTGGAGGAAGAGGCTGCGGTAATCCATGTTGATGCTGCCCACCACGGCGGCGCGGTCATCGCTGACGTAGCACTTGGCGTGGAGGAAGCCGGGCGTGAACTCGTAGATGCGCACCCCCGCCCGGAGCAGCGGCACATAATAGGAGCGGGTCAGCCGGAAGACGAGCTTCTTGTCCGGGATGCCCGGCAGCACCAGCCGGACGTCCACGCCCCGCTTTGCCGCCGCCTTCAGCGCTTCCAGCATGGTCTCGCCCACCGCGAAGTAGGGCGTATAGATATAGACATACCGCTGGGCCTGATTGATGATATTCAGGTAGACCGTCTCGGCCAGAGCCTCTTCGTCCAGCGGGCTGTCCCCGTAGGGCTGTATCACTCCGTCCGACTGGGCAGACAGGGCCTCAGCCTGAGGCATAAAGGGCGTATAATCCTCCTCGCTGGGGCGGAAGGCGTTCCAGTGGTCGAGGAACATCACCGTGAAGTTCCAGACCGCCGCGCCCTCGGTGCGGAGAGCTGCGTCCTTCCAGTAACCGAACCGCTCTTCTTCATTGATATACTCGTCGGCCAGATTGATGCCGCCCGTATAGGCTGTATTTCCGTCCACGACCACGATCTTCCGGTGGTCGCGGTGATTCATGACCAGCGACACCAGCGGCACCACCGGGTTGAACGGGATGCAGCGGATATGCGCCCGCTCCATCTGCACCACGAAATCGGACGGCAGGCCCAGCAGACTGCCGAAATCGTCGTAGATGAGCCGGACGTCCACCCCCTGCGCCGCCTTGCGGACGAGGATGTCCTCTACCCCCTTCCACATCTTGCCGGTGCGGACGATGAAGAACTCGAGGAAGATGAACCGCTCTGCCTTTTCGAGGTCGGCCAGCAGGTCAGGGTACATGGCCTCACCGCAGGGGTAGTATTTTGCGGTGGAGTTTTTCCATGCGGGGTACGGCCCGTACTCCGAAACATACCGGCTCAGTCCCCTGCTGGCGGGGTCGAGGGCGTCGGTCTGGCCCGGCTGCTGGGCGAGGTCGGCGGTGTGCTGGCGCTCCACCGCCTGCATCCGCTGGCGCATCCGCTTGGCGGGGGCCTTGTTGCCGAAGGCCAGATAGAGCGCACCGCCCAGCAGCGGCATCATGCCGATGAGGACGAGCCAGATGATCTTATAGTCGCTGTTCTCGTCCTTCCGCACGAGGTAGAGGGTGATGAAGAGGCTGAGGACGTTCAGCCCCGCATTCACCCACACCTTTCCGGCGGTGAGGGAGAAGAAGGCCCCGAGCAGCCAGCATATCTGCAGCAAAACAAGGGCCACTGTGACCGTGGCCCTGTTGATGACACGATTGAAGAACCGGACGACCGGCAGCCGAAAGAACATCTGCGCCTCCCCCGCTGCCCTTCGGCAGCATTTTTATGGGAATAGTATAGCGCAGAGATGCGGAGATTTCAAGCTCAGGCGTCCGCGTCCTCGAAGCCCACCATGAGGCCGCCCAGCTCGGCGTAGTAGCTGCACAGGCCGCCGCACTCGGTCACCCGCACCTGTGCGCCCTCGAAGACAGCCCGCACCATATGCATCAGGCGCTCGGCGGCGGCGGGGTTGCCGCAGTGGGCAATGATGACCTTGCCGCTGGTGTAGCCGTGGCCTTTGAGCTCCAGCACGATGCGCTCGAGAGCGCCGTGCTCGCCGCGGGTCTTGCAGAGGACGTCCAGTTCGCCCACATCGCTGGCCTTGCCGATGACCCGGATGTTGAGCATCCGCGCCACAGCGGCCACAGTGGGCTTTATGCGGCCATTCCGGGCCAGATTCGCCAGCGATTCCAGCGAGAACAGCAGATGGGTGTGGTGACGGTAGCGCAGCATCTCCTCGCACACCTCGTCAAAGTCCCTGCCCTCTTTGATGAGCGCACGGATATGCTCTGCCAGCAGCACCAGCTCCGGGCCGGCAGACAGGCTGTCCAGCACAAAGACCCGTGCCTCCGGGTGCTCGGCCTGATACTCTTCTGCGGCCAGCTGGGCGGCGTTGCAGCTGCCCGACAGGGTGCCGGTGATGGTGATGGCATAAATTTCATCTGCGCCCTCATAAGCCTCCAGCCAGTCGCCGATGTTGGGGCAGGAGGTGCTGGTCTTGCCCTTATAGGTGCGCAGGGCAGTCGCCATCTCCACGGCGTCCAGCGTGCCGTCGTCGAGGTATTCCCTCTCGTCGGTCACGATCTTCAGAGGCACAGAAGCAAAATCCACGCCGTCCAGCTTGTACAGGCTGGCAGAAGAGTCCACAACGATTCGTTTCATCTCATCTATCTCCATTCCGGCGGGTGTCCGCCGCTTTTTTACGTTCGGTGAGTCCACTATATCAGTTTTTCAAAAACCTGTCAAGCGTTTTGTAAAATTCTTAATATTGTTTTCATAAACGGTTGACCCCGACTCAAAAATGCGCTATACTACCACCATGAATCAGGAAATGAAACGCCGTGTCACGGCCTGCGCCGCCGGGTTTTCCCTGCCGCGCTACCGGGAGCTGCCCTCCGTGGGGCTGTATCTCGACCAGACCGTGCAGCTCGTCAACAGCTGCTTCCGGGGCTTCCCCGGGGTGGAGCTCACCCCCTCCATGGTGAGCAACTACGTCAAGAAAGGAGTCATCTCCCACCCCGTCAAAAAGAAGTATTCCCGCGAACAGCTGGCTTCTCTCATCTATATCGTATTGTCTAAAAATGTCCTCTCGCTGGAAAACATCGACACCCTGTTCCAGATGCAGCGGGCTCACTGCACCGCCGCCGAAGCCTACGACTACTTCTGCGACGAGGTGGAGAACTGCCTGCCCTACATTTTCGGTGCCAGCAGCACCATCTGCGGCCTCGACCCGGATGCCGACGACGAAAAGCGTCTGCTGCGCGGCACCATCGTCGCCGCCGTGAACAAGATGTACCTCGACTGCTGCTTCGTCGCCATGCGGCAGGAGGAAGCGCTCTGGCCGGGGATTTTGGGAGATTTAGAGTAAAGACCCGAAACTTTACCGCGAGCGAAAGCCTCTCCCTTTGGGAGAGGTGGCATCGCGCAAGCGATGACGGAGAGGGCAAGCCCGTCTCCCGAGAGTCGCGATACAGCGATAAGCAGCCCCTTTGTCAGAGCGATGCCATCGCCGCGCTTATGATTCTCCGTCAGCATCCTTGCCCTCTCAGTCACCTTCGGTGACAGCTCCCCCAAAGGGGGAGCCTTTCGCATCCCGTAAGGCAGCAAAAAAGCACCCACCCTCCCGTTTCACGGGAAAGGGTGGGTGCTTCTGTTTTATCCAGTCCTTAAGCCTTACGTATCCTGCAGCTCACCACGGCTTGCGGCCTTGAGGTAAGCGAAGATGAAGCCGTCGAGGTCGCCGTCCATGACAGCGTCCACGTTGCCGGTCTCGTAGTTGGTGCGGTGGTCCTTGACCATCGTGTAGGGCATAAAGACGTAGGAGCGGATCTGGTGGCCCCATGCGATCTCGTTCTGGACGCCCTTGATGTCGTCGATCTTATCCATGTGCTGCTGCTTGGCGATCTGGTACAGCTTTGCCTTCAGCATTTCCATCGCGTAGTCGCGGTTCTGGAACTGGCTGCGCTGGGTCTGGCAGCTGACCACGATGCCGGTGGGCTTATGGATGAGTCGGACAGCGGAAGAAGTCTTGTTGATGTGCTGGCCGCCGGCACCGGAGGAGCGGTAGACCTGCATCTCGATGTCCTCGGGGCGGATGTCCACCTGGATAGTGTTGTCCAGCTCGGGCATGACTTCCAGCGAGGCAAAGCTGGTCTGACGGCGGGCGTTGGCGTCAAAGGGAGAGACGCGCACCAGACGGTGGACGCCGTTCTCGCTCTTGAGCAGGCCGTAGGCGTTGGCGCCCTTGACCATCATGGAAGCGCTCTTCATGCCGGCCTCGTCGCCGTCCTGATAGTCCAGGACCTCGACGGTCATGCCGTGAGCCTGCGCCCACTTGTTGTACATCCGGTAGAGCATCTCGGCCCAGTCCTGTGCCTCGGTGCCGCCGGTGCCTGCGTGGAAGGTCAGGATGGCGTTGCTGTGGTCGTACTCGCCGTTCAGCATGGTCATCAGCTGCAGCTCGTCCACAGCCTTGCCCACGGCGTTGACGGCCTCTTCGGCCTCCGGCACCATCTCGGGGTCGTACTCCTCGTCCAGCATGACCAGCATGGTCTCTGCGTCATCGTACAGGCCCTGCAGCTTCTCGAAGCGGTTCAGCTTGCCCTTCAGGTCGCCCACCTCGTCGAAGACCTTCTTGCTCAGCTCAGCGTCGTCGTAGAAGCCGGGGCGGGACATGGTGTGCTCCAGCTCCTGCACGCGCTTGCGGGAAGCGTCGATGGCCAGCGCCTCCTCCAAGTCTTTTACAGCGGTGTGGTATTCAGCCAGCTGTACTTTCAGTTCATCAGTGGTGATCATCGTTTTATTCCTCTCGTCTCAAAGAACAGGAGCAGCCTCTTCATCATCAGCCACGCACACGGGCAGGCCCGTCTTCGTACAACCTCTCAGTCTCGCTGACGCTCGACAGCTCCCCTAGTAGGGGAGCCTCTGGCGAAACCGTTCACTTTGCGGGGACTGCCAAAGCCTCCCCTACCAGGGGAGGTGGCACGCCGTAGGCGTGACGGAGAGGTTGTACGAAGGAAAGCCTGCCCGAGGACTCGGCCAATGACGGAGAGATTTACTCCTAAAAGATACAGTTTATACACAGATACTTCATTAGTATACCCAGAATCCATGATAAAGTAAAGAGGAAAAAATACCATTGTGCTGGAAATTTGAAGATTTCCGCCTTTTCTTTTCCGCATTTTAAGTGTATAATACTGATAAACTACCCTATTCATTGGAGGATGTTATGCCAAAATACTATGGCTGTCCGTGTGAGGGCTGCGGCAAGCCCCTCACACTTCAGGATGACATCGTGGTCTGCCCCGACTGCGGCGCGCCTTATCACCGCGACTGCTACGAGAAGCTGGGCCAGTGCATCCACCGCCCCGCCCACGCCGCCGGCTGCGAGTGGAAGTTCCCCTACGAGGAGAGCCAGCTCCGCACCTGTCCGTCCTGCGGCGAGCGCACCCTGCGGGATGAGGAAACCTGCCGCTGCTGCGGTGCTGTGCTTCCCCCCGAGGGGCAGGAGCCTCCTTCTTCCCGCGGCAGCGGCGAAGAGACTTTCGACTACTCCCAGATGTACCGTCAGTTCGGCACTTCCGCCGACCCGGAGAAGGCGTTTTTTGAGGACGCCTTCGGCAAAGAGGCCAAGATGGACGGCATCGCCCGTCAGGACTGGCTGGACTATATCGGCCCCGCCGCCCCCGCTTACCTCGCCGCTTACAGCCGGATGCAGCTCCAGAAGAGCAAGGTATCCATGAGCTTTTCGGCTCTGCTGTTCGGCCCCTTCTACTTCTTCTACCGCAAGGCGTGGAAGCCGGCCTTCGGCTTTCTGGCCGCTGAGCTTCTGCTGGCAGCGCCCACCTTTATCGAGCTGCTGCAGCTCTCCGGCAGCGCCCTGGCCCCCGCCATGAGCGCTTCCGCTCTGACGGTATTTGCCCGGGTCTGCTCGGTCCTCAGCTTCGTGCTGATGCTGGTGCGCGGTATGTACGGCAAGTGGCTCTACCGCAAGAGCGCCGCCGACCACATCCGCCGCATCCAGTCCGAGTTCCCCGACGCCCGGCAGCGTCAGGCCGTGCTCCGCGCCCAGGGCGGCGTCAGCTTCGGCGCGGTCTTCCTCTGCGGCCTGCTCCTGAGTGTCTGCGGCAGTGCGTTCACCCTGCTGCTCGGCCCGGATCTGCAGGCCATCCTCAACGCTTTCTATGGCTGATGCACCCAGCCGTAAATCTGAACGTGAAGGAGTTTGAACCATGAAAAAAATCACCAAGGCAGTCATCCCCGCCGCTGGTCTTGGCACCCGCGTGCTGCCCGCCACCAAGGCGATGCCCAAAGGAATGCTCCCCCTCGTGGACAAACCCGCCATCCAGTATCTGGTGGAGGAGGCTGTCCGTTCCGGCATCACCGACATCCTTATCATCGTGAGCCGCAATCAGGACATCATCCAGGACCACTTTGACCGCAGCCCTGAGCTGGAAGCAAAACTTGCCGCTCCCGGCAAGGAGAAGATGCTGGAAGAGTGCCTCGGCATCTCTGATCTGGCCAACATCTTCTTCGTCCGCCAGCAGCAGACCCTCGGCCTCGGCCACGCTGTCAGCATGGCCAAGCCCTTCACCGGCGACGACCCCTTCGTGGTCATCTACGGTGACGACGTCATCTGGGGCGAGGACCCGGTCTGCGCCCAGCTCATCCGTGCCTACGAGGAGTTCGGCCGTCCGGCTGCCGGCGTGTCCGCCGTGCCTTGGGCCGACGTGAGCCGTTATTGCAGCCTCAAGACCACCCCCATCCACGACAATTACTTCTTTGTGGACGACATGATCGAGAAGCCCAAGAAGGGGCAGGAGTTCAGCAACTACTCCATTCTGGGCCGTGTGCTGCTGACCCCGGAGATCTACGACATCCTCGCCAGGACCAAGCCTGGTGCCGGCGGCGAGATCCAGCTGACCGACGCCATGGCCGAGTATGCCCGCAGCTACGGCGGCATGACGGCTGTGGAGTTCACCGGCAAGCACTACGATATGGGCAACAAGCTCAAGGTCGCTGAGGCACAGGTGGAGCTGGCCCTGCAGCACCCCGAGATCGGCGAGGCGTTCCGCGCCTACCTGAAAGAGTTCTGCAAGACGCTGTGACCCTCTCAGTCACCTACGGTGACAGCTCTCCCAAAGGGAGAGCCTCTGGCGTGCCGGTCAGGCCCACGCTG
>OHLX01000610.1_pt1 | contig 11464 bp, 10 predicted proteins | sample 1569241 | NCBI WGS metagenome assembly OHLX01 (sample SAMEA3879521, study PRJEB24766) | human gut metagenome | biome: human-associated habitat; feature: feces | place: USA | collected 1985/1987 | reverse complement strand
GGGGGGGGGGTACAATGAAACAAATCCAGCTGCCTGTCAAGGCAGGGAAAACACCGTTTACTTTATGGAGGAACCAACCGATGAAGATGTTGAAAAAACTGCTGGCCGTTGTGCTGACCGGTGCAATGGCCCTGACCCTTCTCACCGCCTGCGGCAGCAAAGCTGTGAGGGACAAGGACATTGCGGATGCTCTGAATGACATTGTCAAGAGTTCAGTTGCAGTCGGAAAGCACGAGAATTATACCTTTAAGCCCGGGACGGATGAACAAGCGATGGCAAAAGCTATCGCTGCGTTGCCCGAGAAGGATTGGAACATAACGGCGGGGGGTGGGAACAATAAATTTTCTGGGCCAGTCATGAAGATTCTTGGGCTCGATGAGGGCAGCACAAATAAAACAAGCCGCTTTGTTTGGTGCGGAGCAGTTGTTGCCGATGAGATCGGAGCAACCGGACAGGCTTATCATGCGATGAATGAGTTCCTGGGCAAAGACGCTGCGAATGCAGGTAAGTTGCCAAACAAAAAGCCCGGAGATATCCGCTACATAGGCACTGCACTTGGTACTCTGACCATTCAGGGAAAGCAGACAACGGTGCGCTTCATCGTAGTCACCGCAGAGGCTGTGGACAAAAAATAAGTGCCGCAGCGCCCCGGAAAAGCATGATTTTTTTCCATAAAAAATGACAGCAGGCCCCGGAGCATATCGCTCCGGGGCCTTGCTGTTTCTTGGGTTTGGGTCATGGGCGGGGGCAGCTTCTTCGTCCGCCTGCTGGGCCAGCAGGGTGTTCTTGATGCCAGAAAACGATGCCATAGCTTTTTCCTCTTTTATTTTACACGGACCAGCGACCCGACCACCTCGCAATGTGCGCTGTGGGGGAACATATCCACCGGCGTGAAGCCCTCGGCGCGGTAGCCTTTCTGGGTCAGGAGAGCGAGGTCGCGGGCCATCGTCTCGGGATTGCAGCTGACGTAGACGATGCGCTTCGGGGCCATGCGGGCCACGCTCTCGATGAAGGCGGGCGTCGAACCCTCCCGGGGCGGGTCCATGAAGACGACGTCGGCCTTCTGGCCCGCGTCGGCGGCTTCCCGTATCCATGCGGTGGCGTCAGCGGCAAAGAAGCGGGCGTTTTTTACGCCGTTGTGCTTCGCGTTGCCGATGGCGTCCCGGACGGCGTCCCGGTTCACTTCCACGCCCACCACCTGCCGGGCCTTATCGGAGGCCGTCAGGCCGATGGTGCCGATGCCGCAGTAGGCGTCGAGGACGACTTCTTTGCCGGTGAGGTGGGCGGCATCGACGGCCAGCCCGTAGAGCACGGCGGTCTGGACGGGGTTCACCTGATAGAAGCTGCGGGGGCTGAGGGCGTAGGTCTTGCCGCAGAGGGTGTCGAGGATGAAGCCCTTGCCGTAGAGGACTTTTTCGTCCTCGCCCAGAACGACGCTGGTGCGGCGGGGATTGTAGTTCTGTACGACGGTGGTGACGGGGACGCCCCGCTTTTCGGCCTCGGCCAGCAGGGCTTTCACGAAGTTCTTTGCGCCGGGCAGGACGGGCTGGGCCGTGACCAGCACCACCATCACCTGACCGGTGGCGACGCCCCGGCGGAGCAGGCAGTGGCGGAGCAGGCCGGTGCCTTTGTCCTCGTTGAAGGGCTGGTAGCGGCAGGCGTTGGCGGCGGCGCGGACGGCCAGCATCACCTTGTCCAGTACCTCGTCCTGCAAAAGGCAGCTCTCCACCGGCAGCACCTTGTGGGTGCGGGCCGCGTAGATGCCGGAGGTGAGTTTTCCACCGGCGGCGGGGGCAAAGGTGGAAATGACCTTGTTGCGGTAGTGGTAGGGCGTTTCCATCCCCCGGATAGGGGCGACAGGGGCGTATTTGCCCAGCAGGGCGCGGACGTCGGCCTCTTTCTTTTTGAGCTGTGCGGCGTATTCGGTGGCCAGCATCGGGCAGCCGCCGCAGTTTTTGGCGCGAAGTTTGCAATCCATACCTATATCCTCCGAATGCTTGACAAAGCAGTAAAAAATCACTATACTACAAATAGAAAAGGCACTGCGACAAGCGGTTGACCCTTTGGGCTAGGATTCTATGTTACTAGAAAACCGTCACCGGCCAGGGTGGCGGTTTTCGCTTTTCACTCTGATGGTAAAGACCAGTCCAAAAATATGGAGCGTCAAAGTAATGGGCATATCTCTCACCTCCTTTCGGAAGTGGAGCCAACCGCCTGCCGTATGTGCAGCGCCTTTTCATCTGCTATCTTATCATAATGTTTAACAGAATGCAACGCGAAAGCTCCCGTAATAGGGAGCTTTTTGTGTTATAAAGGCGGATGCTCAGCCGTAGGGGTCATACAGGTCATATTCTTCCGCTTCTGCGTGCTTTTCGTTCAGCACGGCGATGGCCTGTTCCAGCTCACTCTGGGAACAGCCGCTCTCGCTCACCAGCGCCCGCACAGCCTGCGCGAGGTCGCCGCCAAAGACGGTGTCCAGCCGCTGGCGCATGGTGTAGACGCCGTAGGCCCGGCGGGTGACGGTGGGGGCGTAGAGGTTGTGGTTCTGCTCTTTGGCGCAGGTGACCCAGCCCTTCTCTTCCAGCCGGTACAAAAAGTTCAGCACGGTGGCGGCGGCCCAGCCTTTTTCGGCCAGACGCGCACCGATGTCCCGCCGCGACACGGGCGGTTTGCAGTCCCACAGGGCCAGAAGCACCTGTTCCTCCGCCGCCGAAAGGGCTTTCAGCCTGTCCGGAATGCCATACATGGGGGCCATCTCTCCTTTTTGAATAAAAAACTTGATTTTACATTTGTCTCAGATGCTGCCATTATAGCAAAGATCAGGAGAAAGGACAAGAGCGGAAAACTCAGCATCCATGCGGTTCTCCGCTAGCTATTTTACAAATGTCTCTAAAAATGTCCTCTGCACGGGGACATTTGTGCGCTTCGTGCGCCCGCCCGGGCTTTGACGGCTCAACTTTGTGCAAAGATGCTCTTGTTTTGCACCCCCAAAAACCATTATACTACGGACAAATCCAGAGCACAACGCCCGAACGGGCCGTCAGATAGAGGAAAAGGAGAGGATCCGTCATGGCACGAGTTTATAATTTCAGCGCAGGTCCCAGCATGTTGCCCGAAAAGGTGCTCAAGCAGGCTCAGGCAGAGCTGCTCGAATACGGCGGCAGCGGCCAGAGCGTGATGGAGATGAGCCACCGCAGCAAGTGGTTCGACGCCATCATCACCGACACCGAAGCCACCCTGCGCCGGGTGATGAACATTCCCGATCATTATAAGGTCGGCTTCTTCCAGGGCGGCGCGACCCAGCAGTTCGCCATGGTGCCGCTGAACTTCATGACCACCGGCAAGGCCGACTACATCGTCACCGGCAACTTCTCCAATCTGGCCGCAAAGGAAGCCGCAAAGTTCGGCGAGGCCAGGATCGTCGCGTCCAGCAAGGATAAGAACTTCACCTACATCCCGGACGTGAACGCCATCGACTACGACAAGGATGCAAGCTACATCCACATCTGCCAGAACAACACCATCTTCGGCACCCAGTATGTCGAGGTGCCTCAGGTGGAGGGTGTGCCGCTGGTGGCGGATATGAGCTCCATGATCCTCTCGAAGCCCGTGGACGTCACCAAGTACGGCTGCATCTACTTCGGCGTCCAGAAGAACGTCGCCCCCGCTGGCATGGCCATCGCCATCGTCCGGGACGACCTGCTGGGTCACGCCGCCGACAATGTACCCACCATGATGAACTACACCACCCTGCTGGCCAAGGACAGCATGTACAATACGCCGCCCTGCTGGTGCATCTACATGACCGGTCTGGTGCTCAAGTATCTGGAAAACGACATCGGCGGTCTTGCCAATATGCAGAAGATCAACGAGGCCAAGGCCAAGGTCCTGTACGACTACCTCGATGGTCAGGACTTCTTCAACAATCCCGTGGAGCACCGCTGCCGCAGCACCATGAACGTCACCTTCACCAGCCCTGACCCCGACCTCGACAAGAAGTTCTGCGCCGAGGCCGCAGACGCCGGTTTCGTCAACCTGAAGGGCCACCGCCTCGTGGGCGGTATGCGCGCCTCCATCTACAACGCAATGCCGGCCGAGGGCATCGACAAGCTGGTGGACTTCATGGAGAAGTTCCGCAAAGAGAATGCATGATTTATACCGTCCTTGCCCTCTCAGTCACCTTCGGTGACAGACTCCCCTTTTTGTCGCTTGCGCGACATCTTCCCCCGGCCCGGGGGAAGTCTTTCCTCAAAGGGAGAGCCTGAACCTGACCGTCAGGCTTTTGCCTCTCCCTGTGGGAGAGGTGGATTTGCGAAGCAAAGACGGAGAGGGCAAGCCCGTTCCAAAAGGAGATCACACCTATGTATACGATAAAAACACTCAACGCCATCAGCCCGGTGGGTCTGGCCAAGCTGAACAAAAACCTGTTCGACGTCTCGGTGGACACCGACGCCCCCGACGGCATCCTTGTCCGCAGCGCCGACCTGCTGAACACCACCTTCAATGACAACCTGCTGGCCATTGCCCGCGCCGGTGCCGGTGTCAACAATATTCCTCTCGACCGGTGCAGTGAGCAGGGCATCGTGGTGTTCAACACGCCCGGTGCCAACGCCAACGCTGTGGCGGAACTGGTCGTCGGTATGCTCATCGCGGGCAGCCGCAATGTGGCTGCTGCCGCCCAGTGGACTCAGGGTCTTGCCGGTGACCCCGCCATGGCAAAGAGCGTGGAGAAGGGCAAAAAGCAGTTCGTGGGCAACGAGATCAAGGGCAAGACCCTCGGCGTCATCGGCCTGGGTGCCATCGGTTCCCGCGTCGCCAACTGCGCCATCGAGCTGGGGATGAAGGTCTACGGCTATGACCCCTATATCTCCATTGATGCCGCGTGGAACCTGAGCAGTCAGGTCCGTCACTGCGTCAACCTGAATGATATGCTGCCCCTCTGCGACTACATCACCATCCATGTGCCGTATCTGCCCACCACCAAGGACACCATCAATGCCCAGACGCTGGCCCTCTGCAAGGACGGTGTCAAGCTGCTGAACTACGCCCGCGGTGAGCTGGTGAACACCGACGCCCTGCTGGAAGCCCTTGACACCGGCAAAGTGTCCTGCTATATGACCGACTTCCCCACGGAAGCTCTGCTGGGCCGTCCGGGTGTCATCTGCACGCCTCATCTGGGCGCTTCCACCCCGGAGGCCGAGGACAACTGCGCGGTCATGGCCGCCCAGGAGCTCAGCGACTACCTCAAGAACGGCAACATCACCCACTCGGTGAACATGCCCGAGGTGCATCAGCCCCGCGCCGGCGGCAAGCGCATCTGCATCATCCACAAGAACGAGCCGGGCATGATCAGCCAGATCACCGCCCTGACCACGGAGGCGGGCCTGAACATCGAGAACATGGTGAACAAGAGCAAGAAGAAGATGGCCTACACCATGCTGGACGCCACCGGTGCCGTGAATGATGCACTGGCCGCGAAGCTCTCGGCCATCCCCGCCGTCGTCCGGGTGCGCATCCTGTGATGCTGCGATAAAATTTTCTGAGGCCGCTGCCCTGCCGGGGCGGCGGTCTTTTCGCGAGCGGATACGCTTGAATCCCGTCATTGACCACAGCGGGGATTTGCGGTAAAATCATATCAGCCGGAGTGTCAGCCTGCGCGGCCCGCCCGGTTGAAGATGATGAATACAGGAGGTTTGTCCATATGAAGGCCAAAAGATTGCTTTCGCTGCTTCTCACAGCAGCCCTCATGCTGAGCATGGTGACCCCGGTGCTGGCCGCCTCGGCAGAGACCGAATTGCCCCGCGCCTCTCAGACCCGGCTGGAAGAGACGAATGAAGTCGTCTCCATCCGTCTGCAGGCTGCCGGCAAGCTGGTCTATGGCTCCCCGTTCGAGCTGTCGGTGGTCACCCGCCCGGCGGACGCGCAGTATATCGGCGTGGTGCTGGGCATCAAGGGCGAAGCCAAGGGCTACGTCACCCTCGTGCTCTCCGATAAGCTCCGCACCCTGCTCAAGATGATACCCCTGCCCCGCAAGATGTCCAAGACCCCTGATCAGGTAGAAGAGTTCAATGTCTACGCCTATATCAAACAGCTCATCGACGGCAACGATGTCAGTGTGCTGCTGGGCGTGGCCGATGAGGTCGTCAAGGTGATGGATACCCTGAAATTCTATATCCCCACCCTGAAAGATATGTCCATGGGTCTGAAGCTCTCCCTTGAGCTCATCCGCCGCTACCTTCCCGAGGGCGCGTTCAGCCGCATCTATCTGGATGAGCAGCCTGTGGATTCGGGCAGATATATCGCGGGTGCCGTGGCGCTGGAATCCGGCGATCTGAACACCGCCGGTGTGGCCATGTTCAAGATAAAGCCCAAGACCGAGGGCGTCCGCCTCTACTGGGCCGAAGACCTGCCCGCCGGGATGACGCTGGCCGAGGCTGAGGCACACAATGTCGGCGCTCTGCTGGAGTCGGACGGCGTGGTGGTCGATAATGCCAAGGTCACCTGTACTTATAAAAAGAAGGGCCTGTTCAGCAGCAAATCCACGGAGTTCCCGACGCAGCCGGGTATCTACACCCAGACGGCAACAGTCTCCGGCAACTATTCCTGCGAGAAGATCACACGGACCATCGTTATCAATTGACATCAAAAGAAAAAACCTCCCGTGCGTCAGCACGGGAGGTTTTTTTCTGTCTTATTCACATCCGGAACCGCCAGCCCCAGCCGCCGCCACAGCAGCAGTTGCAGAGCAGATTGAGCAAAATCATGCTCCAGCACCAGCGCATCAGCCCGCCGGGCTGGGCGTAGGTGGTCTGGGTGCGGTAGGTCTGGCCGGGATTCTGCATCCGGCGCAGGTGCATCTGGTACTCGGTGTTATTGGGGTCCAGCTGAACGGCGCGGCGGGCGTCCTGCAGCGCGTCGATGCTGTTGCCGAGGCCCTGATTGGCCAGCGAGGAGAGGTAGTACCACCGTGCCGAGCGGCTGTTCATGCCGTCCAGCACCCGGCGGGCCTCCGCATAGCGGCCATTGGCCACAAAGTTGCGTGCCGCCTGCATCTCAGGGCTGTCAGAGCCGGAGTAGCTGGCCCCGCTCTGCTGCTGGTAGCCGCCAAAACCGAACCCGAAACCAAACGGGTCGAACCCGAAGCCGAAATCGCCCTGCTGCCAGCCGTTCTGGCTGTAGCTCTGGTCGTATCCCTGCTGGTAGCCGCCCTGATAATAACCCTGCTGGCCGTAGCCGTAACCGCCGCCGGGCTGTCCGCCCATCTGGGGGCCGGTATCGCCCTTGGTGATGGCGTCGTAAGCTGCCTGCACCTCTTTGAAGTGCTCTTCGGCGGTGGGGTCGTTGGGGTTCAGGTCGGGGTGCCAGCGCTTGCACTTGGCACGGTAGGCTTTCTTTATCTCGTCGTCGGTTGCGCCGCGCTGGATGCCCAGCACCTCATAGGGATCTCTCATGGGTCTACTTCCTCACGTCTCTCAGGCCATGCGCGGCCTTTTCGTTCCATACAATATTACAGTCTACAGGACAGTGCCTGCAAAATCAAGACAAAATCCGCCTTTTGGGCGGAATTGGTTACTTTTTTGGGGCCTCTTTGGCCTGCTTGCAGTTGTATTTGAGCCACACGCCGGAATACAGGATGTTCCGCAGAAGGTCCGCGTCCTCTACGCAGGGCAGACGCTCGAAGCTTCTGGCGCACTGGGCCAACAGCAGCTCGAAGATGTCCCGCATCTCTTCCTCGTAGCCGGGCTGACGGCTGAGGGAGCGCAGCGGATTGTATGAGCCCTTTTTCTCGTCCCGTGCCAGGTCATCGTAGGCGTCCAGCAGGTAGATGAATTTGCCCAGATGGAAGCCGATGCTCCGCAGCTCCGGCGACCAGTGGTCCTGCTTATAGTCGAACAGCTCGGCCATCAATTCGCCGAAGCAGCCCGACACAGCGTCGAGGTCTTCGCTGCCCTCGGCTTCCAGCTGAGCCAGCCGGTCGAGGCAGGTGCGGATGGCGCTGCACTGTCGGGGCCAGCGCTGTGCGGCGGTCTGAGCAGGGGAGTCCAGCAGCTTTTCGAAGCCGAGGCCCAGCAGGCTGCGGTCGTCGTTCCATTTATCGGCGGCGTTGTAGTAGTGGAGCGCCACGCTCATATCGGCGCAGTAGTCGGTGGGGCCGCTGTGCCGCCAATTTATCTTCCGGATGGGGTGGATGGGGCAGTGGCCGCTGCCGGTGACGCACTCGCTCTCACCCTCGTAGAGGCTGGAAAGCAGCAGATCCAGAAACGTCAGATCGTAACTCAGCGTCAGACGGCCCCGCAGGCCGTGGAGCGCACCGATGCGGCGGCAGAGGCCGCAGTAGGCCGTGCGGTAGCGGGCCTTGGCCTCGTCGTCCAGCGCGGCCTGATTCGGGATGACATATCCAAACATACGCTAGCTCTTCTTGATGAACTGGGTGCCGCAGCGGGGACAGGAGATCTGGATGCGGCCCCGGCCCCGGGGAACGCGCAGCTTCTGGCGGCACTGGGGGCAGCGGTAATAGTGGTAGAGTCTGCGGTTGTCCCACTGGTCCTTCAGGCCGCTGAACTTATTGCGGATGCGGTCCTTCACGGCGTAGTATTTATAATTTTCTTCGGTGCGCTTGGAGATGTTGCGGCTGAACATCCGGTAGTAGCAGAAACCCAGCAGCACCACGCCGACGTACAGCAGCAGCGGCAGACGGGTGAGGATATAGACCAGGATCAGCACGAGAGAGGCGATGCTCAAAAACTGGTTCAGACCATCGGTGCCGTAGCGGCCTATCATGAACTGGCGTATCTTTTCTTTCATAAACGTCCTTCCTCATAAAAGAGGGGCGGGTGCGCCGCCCCTCTGTGTTTTCTGCTTTCAGGATACCATGCAACCATGAGAAAATTTTGAACAGAGTGCAAACCTATCGTAAAGAGACGGCATTTAAGGGCCGCTCACTCCTCCCGGCAGCGGATGGTGAGGGAAGCTTCGGTGTCCAAGGCACCCTCCATCCGGCAGTGGAGCTTGGCCGGGCCGGCCTCGCCGGTGGTGGCGAGATAGGTGCCTGCCATGCCGCCCCGCAGAGGGACGACGCTGGGGCCGAGGATGCGCAGCGGCCCCTCTGCGCTCAGCTGAACGGCCTCACCACAGTAGGGCAGAAGGTTGCCGTTCTGGTCGATGGCCCGCAGGCTCACGGCGGCACAGTCCCAGGTGGGGCCGTCGGTCAGGATGGGATTGTGGACGGTGCATTCCAGCCGGACGCTCTGCACCGGCTCCTTCACGACGGTGCGGACGGCCCGGCCATGCCACACGGCCTCGAAGCGGTAGACGGCGGCGGGGCTGCCCAGCACGCCGATATATTTGTAGTAAAGCTGCACAAGCTCGTTCCAGCTCAGGCGCAGCGAGTACATCCGCGCCCGGGACAGGGGCGAAAGCTCCATGGCGTCCCGGCGCATCTCGTTGAGGATGGCGGCCACCTGCGGCGCGGCAGTGCGGTCGAGGCCCTCGTATTTCTCCAGCAGCAGGCCCACGAAATCGTGTATCTCGATGGGCGGGTGGGGCAGAGCCGCAAAGCGGCCCCGGCGGTCGGGGGTGAACTCGGCTACGAAGTCGTTGTCCCGGTAGAGCCGCAGGCTCTCGGCGTTGGTGAACGCCCAGCACGCCCCCGCAAAGCCGCCCGGATGGTCGCCCAGCGCCATGCTGGATGAAATTTCGAGCACGATGTCGGAGGGGGAGCGGGGCGTCTTCTGGCTGGCGTAGACGGCGGCAGAAAGCTTCGGGCTGCGGAACATATCCATCACACCCTGATAGCTGATGCGGTCGCCGCTGCCGAATTCGCGGTGGGTGTTGTAGTCGGTCATGCACCAGCCGAAGCTGCCCGCCACGCCCTGCTGAGCGATGGTGTCGTTGAGGACGGCGGCGTAGCGCAGGGCCTGCGCCAGGCGGTGGGGCTCGTCGTCGAAGGGCTTGGCCGGGAACTGGGCGCCCTCGAACTCGCTGATGAGATAGCCTTTCCGGGTGTCGGGGGTGACGGCGGTGCGGGCCTCGCACCCGACGCCGCGCCCGTGGTAGGAGTAGTCGGTGTAGGCGTATACATCTTCCAGAAGCTGGCTGCGGCGGGTGCTGCGGGTACCGGCCGTGGGGCGGGTGGGGTCGAGGCGGCGGACCGTCTCGTTGGTGCGCTTATAAAAGCTCTCGTCGTCGGCGCTGCCGCTGACCCGCACGCCCCACAAAAAGATGCTGGGGTGGCTGCGGCACTGGCAGACCATCTCGCGGCAGTTCTGCAGAGCCTGCGCTTTCCAGATGTCGTCGCCGACGTGCTGCCAGCCGGGCATCTCCACAAAGACCAGAAGGCCCAGCTCGTCGCAGGCATCGAGGAAGGCGGGGCTGGGAGGCGTGGTGAGGCGCACGGCGTTGCAGCCCAGCTGCTTTTTCAGGAGCTGAGCGTCCAGCCGCTGGATGCTGTCGGGCATGGCATAGCCCTGATAGGCATAGCTCTGGCGGCGGTTGATGCCCCGCAGCTCCACCCGCTGGCCGTTGAGGTAGAGCCCGCCCGCCACGAACTGCAGGGTGCGGAAGCCGAACCGGCAGCTTTTCTCGTCCAGCACCCGGTCGGGCAGGCCGCCGGTGCCGGGACGGATGAGCCGGACGGTCAGGGTGTAGAGGGTGGGGTGCTCGATGCTCCACGGATGGACGCTGTTCAATGCGCCGGTGATGGGCAGCGACAGCTCGCCGGTGTAGAACGCCCGGCTGCCCGAGGGGCTGCGTATCTCGGCCTGTAACGTGCAGCCGACGGTCTCGCCCACGGTGGCCGTGTAGATGCGGAAACCGCCCTCGGCCTTCGTCTCGATGAAGATATCCCGCAGGTAGGCGGGCTCTTTCACGTCGAGGCAGACGGCGCGGCAGATGCCGCCGTAGGTCAGAAAGTCCATCTGCCCGCCGAAGGGCGGGATGTTCAGATCTTCGCGGCTGTCGCAGCGGACAGCCACCACGTTCTTCTGGCCCAGATGGAGAGCACTGGTCAGATCGACGGTAAATGCGGTGTAGCCGCAGCTGTGGTGGAACACCCGCCGCCCGTTGCAGAACACTGTGGCGTCATGGGCCACGGCTCCGAAGGTGAGCAGGACGGTGCGGCTCTCCCATTCTTTGGGCGCAAAAAACTCCCGCCGGTAGCCCGAAAGCTTCTGGTAGTCGTTCTCGTTGCAGTAATTGTAGGGCAGGGCCTTGACCGTGTGGGGCAGGCGCACCGGCTCAAGGATCAGCTCCGGGCATTCCGGCCGCACGATGGCGGGGTCAAAGACCGGGGTGAAGAGCCAGCCGTCGTTCCAATCGTAGTGTTCCATGGCAAATGTTCTCCGTGGCAAAATACTTTAGTTCCTATGCTACCACAAAGTTATGAACGAAAAAAGAATCCGGGCCGGATTTTATCGGTTTCTGAATAAAATTTCAGATAGAAGGGCCGCGTTCCCGCCGGGAACGC
>OHLX01000606.1_pt1 | contig 11529 bp, 15 predicted proteins | sample 1569241 | NCBI WGS metagenome assembly OHLX01 (sample SAMEA3879521, study PRJEB24766) | human gut metagenome | biome: human-associated habitat; feature: feces | place: USA | collected 1985/1987 | reverse complement strand
AGGCATAGATAACTGAATACAAGAAAGAGACGAAAGCCTCAGTAGTTAAGAAAAAACTACTGGGGCTTTTTTTCGTGCCTGAATTTCTCAGCCAATAACTGCGGGCGTATCCCGGCAGGATAAAGGCGGAGCAGGCATGATCCTAAACAGAGGTCCGCCTTCTGGATTTGAAACGAGCAACAAGATTTCAAATTCAGGAGGAACGGATATGTATATTGAACACCCATATTTTTACGAAGGAAAGTATTACGCAAATATTGATGGAGAAATGATCGAGATTACAAAAGAAGTTGCGTATGCGATGAATAATTTTTACAGAAGCAGCAAGGCAAAAAAAGTTGAGATTAAGAATGAACTGGGTGAGGTTGTGGATAAGATGCTGAGAGAAGTACCTTACAGCGGTCAGTCTATTGATGGAGAAGGCTTCATGATTGAGGATTTTCCAGATCTGAACTGTGATGTGGAGCACTGTGTACTGACAAAAATGGAACAGCAGGATATTCACACAGTGATCAATCAACTGAACTCAGAGGAACGCATGATTATTTATGGCATTTTCTTTGAAAACAAGACACAGACACAGATGGCGGAAATTATGGGGATTTCCAGACAGATGCTGTCATACAAGCTGAAATCCACTCTTAATAAGATGCGTGAAATGTATATGAATAAATTTTTTTAAAAAATTTTTCAAAATCTTTTGCATCTGCCAAAGTCATTTGACTTTAGTAATTAGAGGAAGTTAAAGGACTTCCTAAAATGAACCATGATAACTGAATATCCAATAATAACTGACGTGACATTTCATACAGTGAGCACGAGGAAGATGCCGCTATAGGATTATAAGACAAAACAAAGATTTTAGTTCAGTCCGTAATGCTGCGAAAAAGCACTGACCGAAGCTAGCTGGCAGGCTGGTGATGCGATGACATGTGTGAGATGCGATACACTTGCAGATCCTGAGAAGTCTGTAACTGGTAAACCTATGAACTGTTGGAGCCTGGAAACGAGAGTTTCCGGGTTGTGGTCCGGAGTATGCATCCGGGCAGGTTATTATTCCCTTCCTGCATATGCGGGAGTAACGATTCGGGGTATCGAGGATAAATAGAATCGAGCGAGCACTGTTTAATAATCAAATTGGCTATAGAGGTTATGCGGCAGAGCTTTCCGTCTTGGAAAGGAACTCTGCCGTATTCCTGTGGAGCCAATATAGCGCTATGAATGCTTTACAAATAAAAAAAGATTGGAGAGATGACAAGTGACGATTCGAAGAGGAGATATCTTATGGGCGGATCTCGGTATGTTCCCGACAACTTCGGTTCAGGGTGGAGTAAGACCGGTGATCGTAGTAAGTAACAACAAAGCTAATACATACAGTTCAGTCATTACAGTAGTTCCGCTGACGTCAAGAATATATAAGAAGCGGTATTTGCCAACACATGTATTTATCAGCAAATATGATATGACGGGAATCCGAAAAGGAAGCCTGGCACTGGCTGAACAGGTTATGAGCATTTCTACGAAATGTATTATTGAGAAATGCGGAAGAGTAAATAAGTGGAGCCTGGATCGGGTACTGAAAGCAGTACGGATTCAGATGGGAATGGAAGGAGAAGGGCATGACGGCAGAGGAATATAGAAACTATCTGGAAACGGATTTTGATGATGTAGATCTGAAGGAATTGAAGGACATCCGAAAAATAAGGATTGACCGGAATCAGACGAAAGAAAAAAGAATAGCTCAATATCTTAGACAAGTGGGAAATCCCTATCTTGTCTGTATAGGAAATGTAAAAGTGAAAATACGGTTTGCAAACAATGGAGTATCTTTTGAAGATGCATTTGAGGAACTTTTGCTTTCTGTATAAAAAGTGATGGTAAAATCTGAAGAGTTATGTTAATATGGAAACGAGGAATTCAGGACTCCTCATTCATATCAGGACAAAATCGACTCACCCTCTGGGTTTTACCAATGTTGATGGAAAGGTAAAACTAAGGAGGATGAAGATGAATCAAATTAACAATTCAAAGAAAATCTATCATGCAGCCATTTATGTTCGTTTATCGAAAGAAGATGGCGATGTTGCTACTGCTGGAAAGCGTGAAAGCAACAGTATCTCAAATCAGAAAGATCTGATAAAAAATTTCCTAAAAGATAAAAAGGATATAGTTGTTGTATCAGAACGGGTGGATGACGGTTACAGCGGTTCTAATTTTGAACGTCCTGCATTTCAGATGATGCTGGAAGATATCAAAAAAGGAATTGTGGATTGTGTCGTTGTAAAAGACCTTTCCCGTTTTGGACGTGAGTATATTGATGCCGGAAAATATATCGAAAGATTATTTCCGGCACTTGGCGTGCGGTTTATTGCGGTCAATGATCATTATGACAGCCTGGAAGGGAAAAGTCAGGCAGACGAAATCGTAATTCCCTTCAAGAATCTCATTAACGATGCATATTGCCGTGACATTTCTATCAAAATAAGAAGCCACCTGGAAGTAAAGAGAAAAAATGGGGAATATATTGGAGCGTTTACACCGTATGGATACCAGAAAGATTCAGATAATAAAAACAAACTGGTGATAGATGTATATGCGGCAGGTATCGTCAAAGAAATTTACCGCATGAAATTATCAGGTATGAGCCAGACAGCAATTGCCAATGCATTGAACAAACAGGGTGTTCTTTCACCAATGGAATACAAGCACAGTCTTGGAATAAGGATTCAGGATAATTTTAAAACACACGAACAGGCAGAATGGAGCGCCATGTCGGTAAAAAGAATCCTTGAAAATGAAGTATACACTGGAACTCTGGTGCAGGGAAAAAGAACAACACCAAACCATAAAGTAAAAAAATTGATGAAAAAGCCGGAGACAGATTGGGTTAGAATTGAAAAAAACCATGAGGCTATCGTATCAGAACGAGAATTTGCACTGGTGCAGAGATTATTAGGGATAGATACAAGGACTTCTCCGAACGAGGAAAAGGTATATCCATTATCTGGACTTGTGGTTTGTGGAGACTGTGGGGCAATGATGATCAAACGGGATGTTCCGGCAGGAGGAAAGGTATATGCTTACTATATCTGTTCCAGACATGCGGCTACGAAAGCGTGTGCAGCACACAGAATACCAATGGGTAAACTAGAAGAAACAGTATTGGAACTGGTAAAAATCCATATTGAAAATATCCTTGATATGAAAAAAATCATGGATTTTATCCATGAAGTACCATTTCAAGAATTGGATATAAAAGAACTGGAAATTAGAAAAGAAGCAAAAGAAAAAGAAGCCGTGCGATGCCGGGAGTTAAGAGATTATCTATATGAGGATTTCCGTGAAGGAATCATTTCAAAAGAAGATTATAAAGAGCTTCATGACGGGTACACAGAAAAACGGAAAAAAGCCGAGGAAGCAGTCCGAAGCATTGATCAACAGATCAGTGAAGTCCTGGAATCAAAAAGTGATAAATATCATTGGCTGGATTATTTTGCCGAGCATCAGAATATACAAGAACTTACAAGAACTGTTGCTGTTGAACTGATTGACCAGATATTGGTATATGACAAAAAACATATTGAAGTCAGATTTAATTTTGATGACTGTTATCAATCCCTGTTACGGCAGATACAGTCGGTGGGATGTGATGTCAGCACAGGTATGGACGGAAGAATAGAAATTCAAAAGAGGGAGGTCGTATAAATGGCTCGAAAATCAAGAAAAGTAGATTATGTGAATGTTGGAAATAAAGAAAATTTGGTTACAGAAGCTGAAAACCAGTGTGAAAAAGTTTCACATGCAGCCCTTTATGCAAGGCTTTCTTATGAGAGTGAAAAAAACAGAGAAAGAAATACGATAGAAACGCAGATGGTTTTGCTTCATAATTTCGTAAAAGAACAGAAAGATATCGTGGTTGCAAAGGAATATTATGATATATCTAAAACCGGAACTAATTTTGAGAGAGATGGTTTTAATGAGATGATGCAGGAGATCAAAGAGGGAAATATTGACTGTGTTATTGTTAAAGATTATTGTGCGATAATAGGACTAAATCAGAAAGACCTTGAAAATCAAGGCATTCTGGCTTAGTCCCTTCTTTTTTTGACCGAAAACAAAGGACTTTCACAATAATCAAGCAAGCCGGAGGGTGCTGCTGCACACTTCCGGCAGAAGGAGGATATAGTGGGTGCTATCAAAGTCTTCTTGAAGGAGGTTGCGCTTCCAATCGCGCTTGCGTTCTGCCTCGCGTCATTTCTCAAGCCGATCTATATGCCTGACGGCGTATGTGACTACTTCCTTATGTGGATCTGCGTCGGCTTGCCATTCGGCATCCGGAGGATGTGCCTCTGGCTCGTTCCCAGCGGCTACGGTATCTCCGGCTCAGTCGGCATCTTCGCATTGAACTTAATCATAGGCGGTCTCATCGGAGGACTCGCCTTCTTCATCGGGCTGCTGCTCGGTGTCATTCATACCATCCGAGAAATCATCTGAACTACATCGTAAACGAAGAGGGTTTGTTTCTTCTCCAATTTGGAGTAAGAAGCAAACCCTCTTTTTTTGTTGCCCAAAAGCCGGAGTATTTGCTGGCGATGCGGCGAAAGAAAGGAGTTTTTAAGCATGAAACGCATGACAGCCGGTGATCTGCAAGCACTGGAATTGCTGATGCAGACCACACCCGGCTTTGAGCATTTTGACAGCGGCGCGGATGGCATTCTCCCTGAGTGCCGAAGCTGCCGCTTTCATCGTCCCTTCTGGAAATATCAGTCCTGCGTGTTTGCGGAGTGTCCCTACTGCTGCAATCCCGTTTCAACCCTCAAAAATCAAAGTGGCACATCTGATGCCGGAAAGGAAGCCAGTCATGGATAACAAAATCGAAATCTTCAAGAATGAACAGTTTGGTGAGGTAAGAACGATCCTCGAAGGAGAAAAAGTTCTGTTCTGTGCAGCAGATGTTGCAAAGGCACTCGGTTACACCAACCCGAACAAGGCGGTCAACGACCATTGCAGGGCTATAACGAAACGTTCTACCCCTATCAGCGGGAAAGTTCAGAGTATCAACTTCATCCCGGAAGGAGACGTTTATCGGCTAATTATTCGCAGCAAACTTCCTGCGGCTGAAAAGTTTGAACTGTGGGTATTTGATGAGGTCATTCCTACCATTCGCAAGACCGGCGGCTACATGACGGACTCCCTTCTGGAAATATCAGTCCTGCGTGTTTGCAGAGTGTCCCTACTGCTGCAAGCCCGTTTCTACTCTCAAAAATCAAAATGGCACATCTGCTGCCGGAAAGGAAGTCAGTCATGAATAACAAAATCGAAGTCTTCAAGAATGAACAGTTTGGAGAAATCCGAACAGCCCTGATCGAAAACGAGCCGTGGTTTGTGGCGGTAGACGTGTGCAGGGCTTTGGAGATCGGCAATTCGTCACAAGCCATTTCACGGCTGGATGCGGACGAGAAGATGATTACCCTCATTTCAAATGAGGGTAATAAACGAGGCAATCCCAACATGACGGTGGTGAACGAACCTGGACTTTACACGCTTATTCTGAGCAGCCGTAAGCCCGAAGCCAAAGCCTTCAAACGCTGGATCACACATGATGTCATCCCCATGATCCGCAAGACCGGCGGCTACATGACGGACTCCCTTCTGGAACGTATTCAGAAGGAACCAGCGGTCATTGTAGAGTTCGCTCAAGCGTTGATTCTGGAAAAGAATCGCGTGAAGGCTCTTGAGTGTGAGCTGAACACGGCAAAGCCCAAAGCCGATTACTACGACGCCTTCATCAATCCGGATGACTGCACCAATATCCGAACGACGGCGAAGGAACTGAAAATCCCGGAGCGCAAGTTCGTCCAGTTCCTTCTCAAAGAAAAGTACCTGTTCCGATCTCCTTCCGGGCAGCTTCTTCCCTACAACAAGGACAGCAATGCCGGACTGTTCATCGTCCGCGATTTTGTGACGTACTGCTACACCGGTTCTCAGACCTACTTCACGCCGAAGGGCAAGGAGGTCATCCGAATGAAGTTCCAGAAAAAGTGCGGCGAAGAGCTGCTTCCCAAGATAGCAAGGTGATTTTCGTGGCAGTCTATCGCGTAAACAAAAATCGTGGCTATACCGTCATGGCGAACTTCCACCTCCGAGACAAGAGCCTGTCACTCAAGGCAGTCGGGCTACTCTCAAAGATGCTCTCGTTTAATGATGGCTGGAAGTTCTCAACCAAGGGACTTTCTGCAATCTGCAAGGAAGGTCCGGATGCCATTCTCTCCGCGCTCCGTGAGCTTGAAAAGCACGGCTACCTTGTCCGGCACCGGCAGAGAGACGGTAAAGGCAGGATGAGCAACACAATCTTTGAGATATACGAAGAGCCGCAGGAGTCTACACCAGAACGGGAAAAGCCACACACGGAAAATCCATGTGTGGAGAAGCCAGATGTGGATAATCCACGCGGGGATAAGTCCGCACAAATAAATACTGATCAAGTAATTACCCAAGAAAGAAATACTCTCTCAAAGAACTATCAATCCATCAATCTTGATGGGATGGACAGGATGGATGAGCGAAGCGAGTATGAAGAGATTATCAAAGAGAATCTTGATTACGACATTCTCTGTCAGGATCCGAAGTTCGATAAAGACCGCTTCCGGGAGATCATGGACATCATGCTGGATGCCGTCTGCTCTACCGCTCCGACCATCCGTATCAATGGCGAGGATATGCCGCAGCAAGTGGTTAAGTCCCGCTTTCTCAAGCTGAATAGCAGCCACATAGAGTACGTTCTGGAAGCAATGAACAAGAACCCGTCAGACATCCGTAATATCCGGGCGTACCTGTTGACCGCTCTGTATAACGCCTCTCTGACGATAGACAATTACTACTCCGCGCTCGTCAATCATGATTTCTACGGGCAGGACAGATCGGCAGGGTCAAAGAAGCCGAAGACCTACGATTATAGCCTTTGTGAAGACACTCTTTAATGAATACCATCGTGAGCAATGCTCGGAAAGGAGGACAGCGTAAATGAAAACCATCTGTCGCCGGATTGTGCCGCCTTAGCTGAGGCAGCATTCCCTCAATCATTTCAAGGAAAGGAGGTATCACTGCAATGCAGGATGAAGTCAACACCAAAGTTGTTGCAATCATGATCAAGGGCGGCAAAATCTCAGCCGAGGTGCTGAAAAAGGCACTGGACAAGTTCGTGCAGGAGATTGAGAAGGCGCAGAAGCAGATGCAGCAGCCAAAAACCTATCGCGGCAAGCAGTCCATCAAGCATCTGATGAGTCAGAACGCCGCCATCTCCAACATCGAAGTGACGGACGGCAACATCAAGTCCTTTGAGCGGACTGCCAGCAAATACGGTCTGGACTTTGCGCTCAAGAAAGACGTTTCCGTTGAGCCGCCCAGCTATCTTGTCTTCTTCAAGGGACGGGACGTTGATGTAATGACCGCCGCCTTCAAGGAGTTCTCCGCAAAAACCGTCAAGCAGAAGGAACAGCCGTCCATCCGGCACAAGCTGGATCAGGAGAAAGCCCAGAGCAATGCGCAGCACAAGGAGAAAGTCAAGGTCAAGACCAAGGATCGGGGTGTGGAGCTGTGAACAAACCCGATGTGAAGAAGCTCATTCTTCTGAACCTTCCGTATGTCTTCGCCTTCTACTTTGCGGATAAGATTGCCGCCGTGTTCCGACTTGCACCCGGCACGGCGTTCATCGACAAGCTGACAAACGGCTTTGCCGTGTTCGGCACTGCCTTCGCAAATCCGCTGCCCAGCTTTCATCCCGTTGATCTGCTCATCGGTCTGTCGGCTGGCGTGTTGCTCAAGCTGGCGGTCTACGTCAAGGGCAAAAACCGCAAGAAGTTCCGGCAGGGCGAAGAATACGGATCTGCCCGCTGGGGCAAGCCAGAGGACATCAAGCCGTACATGGACCCGGAGTTCTCCAACAACGTCATTCTGACGCAGACGGAGTTCCTGACCATGAACAGCCGCCCGAAGCAGCCGAAATACGCCCGCAACAAGAATATCCTTGTCATCGGCGGTTCCGGCTCAGGAAAGACGCGCTTTTTCGTGAAGCCGAACCTGATGCAGATGCACAGCAGCTATGTTGTGACTGACCCGAAGGGTACGGTGCTGGTGGAGTGCGGCAAAATGCTTGAAAAGGGCGGCTACGTCATCAAGTCGCTGAACACCATCAATTTCCGGAAATCCATGCACTACAACCCTTTTAGCTACATCCGCAGCGAGAAGGACATCCTCAAGCTGGTCAATACGATCATCGTCAACACGAAGGGAGATGGCGATAAGTCCGGCGAAGATTTTTGGGTGAAGGCGGAAAAGCTCTACTACACAGCTCTCATCGGCTACATCTGGTACGAGGCACCCGACCACGAGAAAAACTTTACTACCCTGCTCGAAATGATCAATGCCTCAGAAGCCAGAGAGGACGATGAGACCTTCAAGAACCCTGTGGATGTCATGTTCGATGAGCTTGAAGCCCGCGATCCTGACCACTTTGCGGTCAAGCAATACCGCAAATACAAGCTGGCGGCTGGCAAAACCGCCAAGTCGATTTTGATTTCCTGCGGTGCAAGGCTTGCGCCCTTCGACATTGCAGAGCTGCGGGAGCTGATGAGCTACGATGAGATGGAACTGGACACCATCGGAGACCGGAAGACGGCGCTGTTCGTCATCATTTCCGACACCGATGACACCTTCAATTTCGTCGTGGCGATCATGTATTCCCAGCTCTTCAACCTTCTCTGCGACAAAGCAGATGACGTTTACAACGGACGGCTTCCCGTCCATGTGCGCTGTCTGCTCGACGAGTTTGCGAACATCGGTCAAATCCCGAAGTTTGATAAGCTCATCGCAACCATACGAAGCCGGGAAATCTCGGCGTCAATCATCTTGCAGTCCCAGTCTCAGCTCAAGACCATCTACAAGGATGCGGCGGACACCATCACGGGCAACTGCGACTGCACTCTTTTCCTCGGCGGCAAGGAGAAATCCACCCTCAAGGAAATCAGCGAGGTGCTGGGCAAGGAGACAATCGACCTTTACAACACCTCGGAAACACGTTCCAACAACAATTCCTATGGCTTGAATTATCAGAAAACCGGCAAGGAACTGATGTCTCAGGATGAGATCGCCGTCATGGACGGAGCAAAGTGTATTTTGCAGCTTCGAGGCGTGAGACCTTTTCTCAGTAACAAATACGACATTACAAAGCATCCAAAGTACCGGCAGCTCTCCGACTATAACAAGCGGAACGCCTTTGACATCGAGAAGTACCGGCAGCACAAGCTGGTAGTCAAGCCCGATGACACATTCGACCTCTATGATATGGGCGAGGTCGAAGCGGATTAAAGCCCCGTCGCTGCACTGCGCAGTGGGTAAAGCCTGATGGCTCCCAAAGCAGAACAGCGACGGGGCTTCTTTTTTTATGCCCATTTTCAAAAATACACAACCAATCTTTTTCAAATCAAGGAGGAAAATCTATGGCTTTCATCAATCAGGCTGTCACGGTTCTTCAGACGCTCGTTATCGCCCTCGGTGCCGGTCTCGCAGTGTGGGGTGTTGTCAACCTCATGGAAGGCTACGGCAACGACAACCCCGGCGCCAAGTCTCAGGGCATCAAGCAGTTCATGGCTAATTAGTTGGAACAAAAAACGAAAGGAAGAGCACAATCCAGACGGTATCAGCGGCAGGCTACAAGAATAAATTGTGATTTCACAAGATTGGTGCTATAATAAGAGAAAAGTTCCTGCCGGGGCAGCCGCCCCGGTGGTATGGATAGAAAGGCAGGAAAACAATATGCACATCAGCTATAAACCACTCTGGCACACACTGTTAGAGCGTGATATGAGAAAAGAGGATTTAAGGCTTGCCGCTGGTATGACAACAAATATGATTGCCAACATGAGCAAAGAGGGAAAGCACATCAGCATGGATACATTAGCCCGTATCTGCGAAACGCTGAATTGTGAGATTACCGATGTGATTGAGTTAGTACCAGACGAGCCTGCTTCCACAGGAGGTAAGGAACATGAGCGAATTGAAACCAAGAATAACGGAAAACGGAATTGATTATATCCTTGTCGGAGATTACTACATTCCAGGCTTGAAACTGCCGGAGGAACACCGCCCTATCGGAAAGTACGGACGGATGCACCGGGAATATTTAAGGGAAGTCCACCCAGCCAGATTGAATACATTGATACTGACCGGGGAATTGTGGACATATCTTGCAGACCTGAACGAACAGGCACAGGAACGGTTAGACACCATCATGGAGCAGATGAAAACTGCCGAGGGCGTAACCGAGGAATTGAAGCGTACCCACCAAATGGAATGGGTGCAGCGTTGCAATAACATTCATAACCGGGCAGAAGAAATTGTTTTGCATGAGATGATTTATTCATAACGGGAGCAATTAAATCGGAGGTATATAAGATGATTGAAATTGTATTTGGTGAAAGTGCCTGTGGAAGTTTGAAAATTGCCCAAACTTACGGCAAGGGAAAGTATAGAGGAAGTGCTGTTTCAATATTTATGAGGCATGAAGACGGGAGTGTTCCATCTTCAGATGAAATGAAAAAAGCACAGCTTCAAGCACAGGAACAAGAACGCATTGCTTGGGAGAATGCTATTCCATTGGGAGGCAAGAGCTGTGATGTTTATTGTTTTGATATGGCTCTTAGTGTGGGAGATATTTCTGATAATGGAATTGGCGAACAGCGGAAAAATATTTTCAAGAAAATGCTGTCTGTCTGCTTTGTAGAGGATTTAGATTATCAGGTTGAAGAAAAAATACAGAAAATTAAAACTACATTGACCTCAGTGATTGAACGATATGTAGCTGGGGAAGAAATTCGCATTTGGTATAGCTATAATCCAGATGAGCTTTGTGGTATGTATTGGCTTATGAAACAACTTCAACCATTAAACTGCCAGACAACAATTTATTTGGTTAAGTTACCTACATGGGAATATGGAAAAGAAAATACTATGACATCCAAAATAGCATGGGGCGAGGTCTCTCCTGGCGAATGGGGAAACTATATAACTCTACAAGAGAAAGCTAATCCTGTATTTCTTTCAGCTTGTGCTATGAAATGGAATCAACTTCAAAATGAAAATGCACCTTTGCGTGCAATGTTAAATGGTAAATTGCAAAGCGTTTCAGAAGATATATATGATAGTTTCATTCTTCGTGAAATTGCGGAACAGCCAGAGCAATTCAAAATGGCTATTGTCATAGGTAATGTTTTAGGAAAATATCAACTTGGAATTAGTGATGTATGGATTTCCAATCGCATTGATAAAATGCTTGAAGATGGTGTGTTGGAAATTATACAGGACGCACCAAAGGGAGAAACAAATTATCGCCGAATATTAAGAAAACGAATGAAATAATAACCACAGCACAAACCGCTGCTACATGGAATCCAACAAACCATGCAACAGCGGTTTTCCTTTACCGTTTTTTCCTCTGGCTGATAGGCGTTCCCATTTTCTTTGATTTTTTGA
>OHLX01000603.1_pt1 | contig 11538 bp, 7 predicted proteins | sample 1569241 | NCBI WGS metagenome assembly OHLX01 (sample SAMEA3879521, study PRJEB24766) | human gut metagenome | biome: human-associated habitat; feature: feces | place: USA | collected 1985/1987 | reverse complement strand
TCAGCAACGCCGAAGGCCATTCCGGCTTGTTGGGCGTATCGGGATATTTCTGCAGGTTCTTAAGGGTATCTTCCGCAGGTGCCGGCATCTTGCCTCCAAACAGCGTATCATGCTGGGCATTAATGGTCTCTACCGTACATCTTGCAACTGCCAGAATGGTGCTTAAAGCCGTCAGGCTGACACCATACATGGGGTCAACTGCTACCCTTAAATCTCTCTTTCTGATCGCATCTACATTGATCACAGATAAGATATTATCCAGATATTCATTCATTGGATTGATTTCTTCTACAATGCCCTGTTTTACCAGTTCTGTATAACTTGGCGGCGGCATCTGCCCATCCTCTTCATGACATGGTGTATACAGTTTTTCTGCTTCCAACAGCCATTTTTCAATGTCCTTTGTCTGGATCTCATCTGCATCCCTTCCGCCATATGTAAACACCTTGATACCATTGTAGATCGCCGGATTATGGCTGGCTGTGACCATCATTCCATAGTCCAGTTCATGTTTCATCACATAAAACATTAACAGAGGCGTTGGTGCGCTGCGGTTTACAAACTGTACATGGATACCTTCTTTTCCAAGGATCTGACATGCCCAGATCACAGCCTCTTTGGAAAGGAAACGGCGGTCATAACCAATGACCACACTTTTTGTGTCCTTATGCTCTGCCTTCATTTTCAGGCATATGGCTAAGGTCAGCTTCTGTATATTTTCCTTGGTAAACTCTTCTCCGATAATCGCACGCCAGCCGCCAGTTCCAAATTTTACCATTTGTGTGTTCCTCCCATCTTTTCAATATACATAGACTTACAAAGCCTGCGCCAGAGGCGCAGGCACTGTTTTCATGTTGCAGTATGAAACAAATTAAACGATCGATACCTTACCCTTACTTACCTTTAAGAAGATAAGCAGAGAAATAACTGTACTTACGGTCAAAATAGATGCCAGCGCTGCCGCTGTACCAAAGCTGTTTCTTACAACCTCTGTATAAATAGCTACAGAAATGGTACTGGTCTTGCCGCCGTAAAGCATAACACTGGAAGACAGCTCATTGATACAGGTGATCCAGCTTAAGATCGCACCGGATAATACGCCAGGTGCCATTAATCTTGCTGTCACCTTGATAAATGTCTGCATAGGTGATACTCCAAGACTGATAGACGCTTCTTCTACGCTTGGATCCATCTGCTGTAAGAAAGCACTGCCGGAACGTACCGTATAAGGCAGTTTTCGTACAACAAAGGCAATGATCATGATCACTGCGGTTCCTGTAAGGATCACAGGTTCCTTGTTAAATGCCACGATCAGGCTGATACCAAGAACTGCGCCTGGAATTACGAATGGGAACATGATCAGCAGATCCATTAACTGTCCTGCAAAGCCCTTCTGGCGCACAACGATATAGGAGATCAGCATACCAATAATGATGATAAATATAATGGCAATGGTTGAAAATACAAAGGTATTGCGGATATTGGTCCACAGACGGTTGAAAATCGTAATATAGCTTCCCAGGCTGAATCCCTTCTTAAATCCTGTAAAGTCGCTCTTGATAAAGCTGCTGACGATAACTACGATCTGAGGAAGGATACCGATAAATGTAACCAGCATAACCGGGAATGTTGCCAGGAAACGCTTTACTCCGTGAAGTTTCTCTTCCTTTGGCGGACGCATGGCAGTCATTACATAGTTTTTCTTTGTAACAAAATGCTTCTGCACCAGAAGGACGGTAGTAGAACAGAATACTACTACTACAGAAAGAGCACTTGCCAGGTGGGCATTTCCGCCGATCTCACTCATGTACTCATTATATACAAGAACAGGAAGTACCATATAACCTTCGCCGATGAGCATTGGAGTACCAAAGTCTGCCAGACTGGTCATAAATACCATAATGGCACCGGCTGCAATAGACGGAAGGACTACCGGCAGTGTAATGGTCCACAGTCTGCGAAGCTTGTTACTTCCCAGGTTCTCTGCAGCCTCTTCCAGACTGGAGTCGATGCTTCCCATAGCACCGGAGGTATACAGATAAACATAAGGGAACAGCTTAAAAGTAAATACCAGGATGATACCCAGTTTTCCGTAAATACTTGGAAGATGGATACCAAACTGGGAAAACATATTTGTCACCAGACCAGAACGTCCAAACAACATGATCCAGCTGTAGGCGCCGATAAATGGCGGGCTCATAAGGCTCATGATGATAAAAATATGGATGAACTGCTTGCCCCATACATTATAACGGGACATTACATAGGCAATAGGCACACCTACAACCAGTGTGGTGATCGTTGTTACCACAGATACAAAAATACTTCTTCCCAATGCGGAATAATAATATTTCTTTGTGAAAAATCGGATATAGTTCTCAAAGGTAAAGCCGTCTACCTTGGTTGAGAAAAAGCTTCGGGTGATCAGGGTACAGAAGGGATAGATCAGAAATACCAGCATAAATCCCACAACTGCCACTTTCACCCAGAACCAGAAGTCTAACTTCTTTCCGGAACCTACCATGAGATCACCTCCTGGGTCGCTGCATCATATACACCTACGGCGCGGATGTCAAAGTTTACCTTTACCTTTTGTCCATCCGGGCGAAGTTCATGTACATCTTTTGTATACTCATTTAACTGTACGGTCTGTCCATTATCCAACAGGATCTCATATTCAATGAAGTCACCTAAGAAAGTGGAAATGATAATGGTTCCCGGCAGTCCCTCTTTATCGTCAAAGAACAGCTGCTCCGGTCTTGCGGAAATAATTCCCTTACCGGTAAATGGCTTCTTTAAGGTACAGGTAATAGAACACTCTCCCTTAATATCCAGCACTGCCTGATTTGGGTCATCTCCCTTAACATCACACTCTACAAAGTTGGAAACACCGATAAATCCGGCTACAAAGGTATTTTCCGGCTTTTTATAAATCTCTTCAGGAGTTCCCACCTGCATAATATTTCCTTCCTTCATAACAGCGATCCGGTCGGAAATAGCCAGTGCCTCTTCCTGGTCATGGGTTACATAAATCGTAGTAATTCCCAGTCTGCGCTGCAGCTTTTTAATAACCGTTCTCATCTGCACACGCAGCTTTGCATCCAGGTTAGACAGCGGTTCGTCCATCAACAGAACACCAGGTTCAATAACGAAAGCTCTTGCTAAAGCGACTCGCTGCTGCTGTCCGCCGGAAAGTTCATTTGGTTTTCTGTCCTTTAACTTGCCGATCTGCACCAATTCCAGGGCCTCTTCTACTTTTCCAGGGATCTGATCCTTTGGACACTTTTTCGCTTTCAGGCCGTATGCTACATTTTCAGCCACTGTCAGATGTGGGAAAATCGCATAGTTCTGGAAGACCATACCGATGTCTCTTTTATGAGCCTCCAGATTGTTGATCACCCGGTCATCAAAACAGATCTCTCCTCCGTCTACTGTATTAAATCCTGCGATCATACGCAGAAGGGTGGTTTTTCCGCATCCGGACGGCCCTAAAAGGGTAAAAAATTCTCCCTGTTTAATATCCAGGCTTACTCCGTTTAATGCTGTAAAATCACCGTATTTTTTCACGGCATTTTTAATGATCACTGCATGGCTCATATATCTGGTCCTCCTTTTTGTTCAATGTCCTCTCAAAATCTTTCTGCAACCGCTTTTCTGGAAGACACTCCCACTTTTTACATTCCTTATATATGCGAAAGACTGCCCGCCCGCCAGGGCCAGGCAGTCTTTCTATTATTTGTTTCCCGTTACTTTCATTTCAGAAAGATTAATCTACCATAATATCATTGAAGTGTTCAATAATGGACTCTTTTTCATTTGCAGCCCAGTCAAAGTCATAATCAACTAATACCAGGTCGCTCAGCTTTGCCAGTCCATCTGCAACGTCCATATCACTTCTTACAGGACGACGTCCCCAGTTCTCGCTCTGCTCTGTCTGGCACTCTTTAGAGGTAACGAAGTCGATGAACAGTTTTGCATTTTCTTCATTCGGGCATCCCTTAACAAGAGCTACACCATCCGGAACTGCACTGGTTCCATCCTTTGGATATACAAATCCAACAGAAGGATCATCCTTGTACTGAACAGCTGCTTTCTCAAGAGTAAGACCTACATAGAACTCACCGTCAGCTACCATCTTATGGCACTTACCTGAAGAGTCAACGATCTTTCCATCCAGGTTGTCATACAGTTTCTTGATGAAATCCCATCCATCTTCCTTGCCGCCATGGCCCAGGATCATAGTACATAACTGGGTGTAAGCAGAACCGGATTTAGATGGCAGGCAGTATGCAATTTTGCCCTTCCACTCAGGCTTTGTCAGATCTTCCCAGGTCTCCGGAATGGTCATTCCGTCTTTTTCGATCAGATCTTTATTGTAGAACAGTACCATTGGCAGTGGGCTTTCACCGATCCACTTGTCATCCGGGTCTTTGTACTCTTCTGCAATTACATCATCATTTGCACAAACATATGGTGCGAAGTAATCCTTAAATGCTGCCAGTGAGTCAGCACCGCCGCCCCAGAGTACATCAGCGATCGGGTTAGCAGACTCAGCTGCAATACGGTTGCACAGCTCGCCGGTTCCGGCTGCTACTACTTCTACCTTAACATTTGGATACTTCTCCATGAACAGGTTCACACCTGCATTTAACGGATCTGCATCATGAGGAGAATATACAACTACGGTACCGGAGTAATCTTCCGGAGCTTTCCCAGCGGTTGCCTCAGACTCTTTTGCTTCTTCTTTAGACTCTTCCTTAGCTTCTGCTGCTGTTGTTTCCTCTGCCTTGGTCTCTGCCGGTGCTGCGGTAGTAGCGGTGTTTCCGCCTCCACATGCGGTCATACTCAGTACCATCATGGCTGCCAGTGACGCTGCTGCAAATCTTTTTTTCATATACACCTCTCCTTTTCTATGTACCCTCCCGGTACATCGTTCCCGGTCTCACCGGGACTTAAATAAATTTTGCAGTCTGAAAACTGCTTCTCACGTTCTTTGGAGTTTTCGTTACAGATCATATAGCATGTACCGTAACTTTTCACTCCTGATGATGTTATTATATAATTTTATTATGCATTTTTCCATTTGTTATTCTAACTTTTGTTGTGTTATTCTGAACTTTTGTATAGTTTTTATGTCATATTTTATATTTATATGTGCATAGTACACATACACCAGCAATAAAACAGGACCGTCCTGTCATAAACGCAGCTAACTTCTTACTGTTACTACGTCTATTTACAACGGTCCTGTTTTCATCTGTCGATTTTTTCTGTTACAATACTTCTACCTTAAATTACCCTGTTCTGCACAGACAGAGCACCTGTATTTTACCACTTATAATGCTTGATCAGAGCCTGGGTTCCCAGATCTCCCATGCCTTCCTCTTCCAGTTTTTTACAAATTCCAAGAACATCCTCTAACACATCTAATTTGGTTCCTCTTTCGGATGCTTCCTCATCTGCAAGGCTCATATCCTTGATAAAATGCTTTAAGAAGAAGCCCGGTGCATAGTCATCTTTTGCTGCCTTGGAAGCTACATTATTCATCTGGGCGCTTCCTGCAGCACCTGTGGAAATAGATTTAAGCATTACATCTACGTCCAGTCCTGCATTCTTTGCATAGACCATAGCTTCACACGCACCTGCTAAAGCACCAGCAATGGCGATCTGATTACACATCTTGGTGTGCTGTCCGTTTCCGGACTTTCCTTCGTAGTTGATAGCCTTTCCCATTGCCTCAAATACAGGCAGACAGGTATCAAAGTCCTCTTTATCACCGCCTACTAAAATAGTCAGTGTTCCCGCCTTTGCACCGCTGTCACCGCCGGTTACAGGGGCATCTAAGCCATGAAGTCCCCTATTCTTTGCCTCTTCATAGATCTGCTGGTCTAACTTCGGGCTTGTAGTGGTCATGTCGATCACATAAGTGCCTTTATCTGCATTTTCAAGGATACCATTTTCCCCGAAATATACTTCCTCTACATCCTTAGGATATCCAACAATGGTAATGACCACATCTCTGCCTTTAGAGCAGTCTGCCACTGTATCACACCATACAGCGCCCTCTGCGATCACATCCTCCACCTTTGACTTTGTTCTGGTATAAATAGAAACCTCATAACCAGCCTTCATCAGATTGCGCACCATGGATTTTCCCATAATGCCAACGCCAATAAATCCAATTTTCTTTAACATCTGTTTCTCCTTTCCTTCGTTACACAAAATGTCCTTTATGATTTCTTCTATACACGGTTCAAGCCCGGTATTTTCATATTGTTTTCTGATCCCGCACTGATCCAGACGTTCTTTTGCAAAGTCCTTTTCATCAGCTAAGAACCTTCGGCACATTTCCGCATACTTTGGCACTTTTTGCGTTTTTTCTCTGTTTAATGCCCGCTGCAGACGTTCACCGTCTTCCACATGGATATATAAAGGGACCATGACCTCTGCCCCATAATAACTGCAGAGCTTTTCATAAGACTCCAATGTTCCCATCATCAGATAACTGCCGGATCCCAGATCGATCTGCCCGTCATCTGCCGTAAAATAACTCCACGGCCCGTAAATGGTATCATAAGTGCGGCATTCGATCACTTTACCTGCATCCTTCATAGCCTGAAGCTGCTTCTCATCGGTGAAAATGTACTCCACCCCATTGGTCTCCCCATCACGGATGGGCCTGGTGGTGTACATGCGGACTGTTCCAAGTTCTGGCAGTTCCTTTACCAGACGTTTGTAAATGGTGTCCTTACCTGAGGCACTTTTTCCCATTACATAATAAATCTTTCCCATTATGTTTCCATCTTTCTCTTTCTTTTTAAACGGACCTGCCACCTGATAATGCCATTACCTGTATGGTGACAAGGTCTGTATCTTCCAGTCCCTGGACCGGCAGATCTTTTTTTATATAATCCTGTAATGTTTCCAGTATTTCTTCTGTGATCTGCTCTCCCGGCGCTAACAGCGGGATACCCGGCGGATAAATATAGGCAAATTCCCCACAGATGCGGCCGCAGCTTTCTTTTAAAGGCACTGCTTCCTTTTCCCCGTCCATTGCTTTAAAAACAGGCATCACCTGCTTTGCATGACGGCTGTAAACATTTTCATCAGGATCATCATTGCAGATATTTCCATTTTTTTCCAGTTCTTTGTCAATTTCAAGTAATGCCTTTTTCAGACGTTTCAGCCCCTTTTTGCTGTCTCCAATGGCTGCAATGGCCGTTACATAATCAGCACCGCACATTTCCATTTCCAGATGATACTTGTCCCTTAAGATCTGGGAAAGCATTTCTCCGGTAAGCCCGCTGCCTCTTACTGAAACAACGATCTTGGAAATATCCACATCAAAAATCCCTGCTGTTCCCCTCAGGTCCCGTTCTACCAGGCGCAGGGGCTTCATTTTTCCCAGTTTTTTTCGTATCTTAAGCAAAGCAGCTTCAAATTCAGCCACTTTACCTTCTTTTCTATACTGATCCATGAGAAAAATGCTGTTCTCAATGGACGCCATAAGCACATAAGAAGGACTGCTGCTCTGATAGATCTGCAGATAACGCTCTACCTTTTTCACATCCAGATAGCAGCCACCATCCGGCCTGTTATTTTTCACATGGAGCAGCGCTGTCTGGGTAAGACTTGGCAGTGTTTTATGCACACTCTGGATCACCGCATCTGCTCCCAGTTCAAGGGCTGACTTTGGAAACGCATCTCCATAAGCAAAATGAGCGCCATGAGCCTCATCTACGATCAGGGGAAGACCCGCTTTATGGACGATTTCTGCAATTGCCTTCACATCAGAAACGATCCCGTCATACGTAGGCGAAACCATCAGCACTGCCTGGATATCAGGATCATTTTTTAATGCGTTTTCCACATCTTCCGGTAAAATTCCGCCCTGTATCCCCAATCCAGGAACCGACTGTGGATAAACATAAACTGCTTCCAGATGGTTTAAATAGATCCCATGATACACCGCCTTATGGCAGTTCCGGCTGACTAATATCTTTCCCCTGTGGGGAACGGCTGCGCTGATGGCCGACAGCAACCCGCAGGTGCTTCCATTTACAAGATACCATGTGTGGTCCGAACCGTAAAGGCTGGATGCCCATTTCATGGACTCTTTTAAAATTCCTTCTGGATGATGGAGATTGTCAAAACCATCAATTTCTGTTATATCCACAGAAAATGGATCTGGAAAGGACAGTTTTATACCTTCTGCCCGCTTATGTCCCGGCATATGAAAGGGATACATATCCGATCTCCGGTACTTTTTTAAACGTTCAATGAGAAGTTCCTCTTTTTTCACCTTTTTCTGCTCCCGGTTCCCGCGTAAAGCCCTTTTTCATTTTGCAGCTGCAAAAGGCGGATCACTGTAGCACGCAGCTGACGGCGGTTTCTCACCTGGATGAATTTATCCGGATACTGTGCTCCCACCCGTTTATAATCTTCCTTCTTTTCCCGGCTGCGTCCATTTTTCAGGATCCATAAGATAAATTCTTTATCCATCTTTTCTATACAGCCATCTGCCATGCTTTTTCTGGTATGGCCTTTGTATCTGTAATAACGGCGCAGCGCCTGCCACAGACAGATCCATCTTGGATAATCCATAAAAATGATCAGGTCTGCTTCTTTCATCCGCCTTTTCTGACAGAATTTTTCGTAATTTCCGTCAATGACCCAGCCACGCTCTTTATTTTCCTCTAAAAACTGCTCACAAAGCCGGTTCCCTTCTGCTTCCTTTCGCTCCTTCCAGCCTGCTTCAAACTGAAGTTTGTCCAAATGGAGCACCGGACAGCCAAGGATCTTGCCCAGTTTTGCTGCCAGCACCGATTTACCGGAGCCGGTATATCCGATCACTGCAATTTTCATTTTTTCCTTCCCCGAATGTTAAAGCACTATTGAAAAAATCCCCTGCAAGGGCCTTATACCTGTTATAAAGTCTCTGCAGGGGATTGGCTGCCTAAAACAGCTTATTTATTATTTTGTTGCAGTTCTTGTTTTCATGAATATGGAAACAAGAAGATGTCATGGCTGAACTGTAACATTATTTTTCTCTTGTTTCAGTCATTTTCTTAACATCTGCGATAAATGTGCTAAGATCAGCAACACCAAGGTCGCCCTTGTCACGGCTTCTTACAGTGATCTTGCCTTCTGCTGCTTCCTTCTCACCTAATACCAGCATGAACGGAACTTTCTCTAACTGAGCCTGACGGATCTTGTATCCAACCTTCTCATCCTTACGGTCTAACTCTGTACGGATACCGGCTGCTTTTAACTGATCATACACACCCTGGGCATATTCCATGGACTTTTCTGATACAGGAATAACCTTAACCTGAACAGGAGCCAGCCATACTGGGAACTTGCCAGCGAAATGCTCGATCAGGATACCGATGAAACGCTCAATAGAACCGAAGCATACACGGTGGATCATAATAGGACGCTTCTTAGTACCATCTTCTGCTACATACTCAGCCTCAAAACGCTGTGGAAGCTGGAAGTCAAGCTGAATGGTACCACACTGCCAGGTACGTCCGATAGAGTCTCTTAAGTGGAAGTCGATCTTAGGTCCGTAGAATGCGCCGTCGCCTTCATTTACAATGTACTTTAAGCCCATTTCATCCAGTGCATTTCTCAGGCCGTTTGTTGCCATCTCCCAATCTTCATCAGATCCCATGGAATCTTCCGGTCTGGTAGAAAGCTCTACGAAATAATCAAATCCAAACTGAGAGTAAACTTCATTGATCAGTCTTGTAACGCCCTTGATCTCGTCAGTGATCTGATCCTGGGTCATGAAGATATGTGCATCATCCTGTGTGAAGCAACGAACACGCATTAATCCATGTAACTGACCAGATTTTTCATGACGATGTACTAATCCTAACTCACCCATTCTTAATGGAAGATCTCTATAAGAACGTGGCTCAGAATCATAAACAAGAACTCCACCTGGGCAATTCATAGGTTTGATCGCAAAATCCTGATCATCGATGACTGTTGTATACATGTTTTCTTTGTAATGATCCCAGTGGCCTGAAGTCTCCCAGAGATGGCGGCTCAGCATGATCGGTGTGGAAATTTCCACATATCCTGCTTTATTGTGGATTTCTCTCCAGTAATCCAGCAGTGTATTTTTCAAAATCATTCCCTTTGGAAGGAAGAACGGGAATCCAGGACCTTCTTCGCACATCATGAAAAGTCCAAGTTCTTTTCCAAGTTTTCTATGGTCACGCTTCTTTGCTTCTTCCATCATATGCAGATATTCTTCAAGCTCTGCTTTCTTCGGATAGGAAGTACCATAAACTCTCTGAAGCATCTTATTCTTTTCACTTCCGCGCCAGTAAGCTCCTGCAAGGCTTGTAAGTTTGAATGCTTTTACCGGTTTTGTGCTCATAAGATGCGGACCTGCACACAGATCGATAAATTCTCCCTGCTGATAAAAGCTGATCTCTTCTCCTTCCGGGAGATCTTCGATCAACTCTACTTTATATGGTTCGTCTTTTTCTTTGAAATATGCGATTGCTTCTTCTCTTGTCTTTGTAAATCTTTCGATCGGAAGAGCCTCTTTGACGATCTTCTTCATTTCTTTTTCAATCTTCTCAAGGTCTTCCTGTGTAAATGGAGTATCTTTCTCCATATCATAGTAGAAACCATTGTCGATAGAAGGTCCGATCGCAAGTTTTGTTTCTGGATATAAACGTTTTACTGCCTGAGCTAAAATATGGGATGCTGTATGACGGAATGCGTGTTTTCCTTCATCAGAATCAAATGTTAAGATATTTAATTCGCAGTCTTTGTCAATGACAGTTCTAAGGTCAACAACTTCTCCATCAACCTCACCCGCACAGGCAACTCTTGCCAGTCCTTCACTGATATCTTTTGCAATATCGATTACAGACATGCTCTGTGCATATTCTTTGCTTGATCCATCTTTTAATGTGATTTTCATAGTCTTTTTGTTCCTCTCTTTATTTTATAATTTCTGATTATACAACATTTTTCTGTGCAAGCTCCGGATCCGGATGTTCTCCTGACCATCCTGCCTGTGGCATAGTTGCCAGTCTCGATACATCCTCTTCGCTGATCTCAAAATGGAACAGATCCATATTCTGTTTCATCCGCTCCATCGAAGAAGATTTCGGAAGCGGAATGATATCATTCTGAAGCAGGAATCTCAGACACAGCTGCGCCGGTGAAACCTGATACTTTCCGGCAAGTTCAAGGATCAGTCCATCTTCCAGAATCCGCCGTCTTCCGATCGGGCTCCATGCCTGCATCTGAATACCATGCTCTTTACAATACTGCACAGCAGCCTGCTGCATATAACCCGGATGCAGTTCCAGCTGGTTGACAACTGGTTTTACTGTTCCATTCTCCAGAATGTTCTTAATATGGTGCGGAAGAAAGTTGCTGAGTCCAAGTCCCCGGATTTTTCCTTCTTTCTGAAGTTCTTCCATCGCCCTCCAGGTCTCAAGATCCAGTTCTTTCCAGTTCTCACAGTCAGCCGACGGTCTTGGCCAGTGGATCAGATAGATGTCCAGA
>OHLX01000593.1_pt1 | contig 11849 bp, 10 predicted proteins | sample 1569241 | NCBI WGS metagenome assembly OHLX01 (sample SAMEA3879521, study PRJEB24766) | human gut metagenome | biome: human-associated habitat; feature: feces | place: USA | collected 1985/1987 | reverse complement strand
GTCATGAACAATGTAATGCCGATCATGTCTGCGGTATTCTGTTATACGATGCCTGCCGGCATGGGCCTTTACTGGGTGGCAGGTTCGGTTGTAAGAAGCATACAGCAGGTGCTCATCAACAAGCACATCGACCATATGGATATTGACGCAGAGATCAAGAAGAATACGGAAAAGTATCATGAGAAGCTGCGCAAGCAGGGCATCGATCCTGAAAAGCTAAACAGCTACGCGACAATGAACACCAGAAATGTGAAGCCCAGCGTTCCGGCACAGAGCCGTTCCAAAGCGCCTGCGATGACACAGGAGCAGAAGGAAGAGGCAATGCGCAAGGCAACGGAGTATTACAACAAGAATGCGGCAAAGCCCGGCAGTCTTGCGGCTAAGGCGAACATGGTGAGGGATTACAACGAGAAGAACAACAAAAAATAGGAGGGGTAAGCATGGAGTTCCAAAGATTTTCGGCAAAAACAGTCAGTGATGCAGTGACCGCTGCATGCCAGCAGTTTTTAGTGACGAGCGACAAGCTGGAATATGAAGTTTTGGAAGAGGGTTCCACCGGTTTCCTTGGATTCAATGCGAAGCCGGCAGTGATTCAGGCGCGAGTAAAGCTCACGGTCGAAGATAAGGCTGTCGGATTTTTAAATGAAGTATTTGCCGCGATGAACTTAAACGTGGTGATCGAAGCCGTTTACAACGAGCTGGACAAGCAGCTCGACATCAACTTAAACGGCGACGAAATGGGCATCCTGATCGGAAAGCGCGGTCAGACGCTGGATTCTTTGCAGTATCTTGTTTCCCTCGTGGTAAACAAGGAGGCGGAAGAGTACATCCGCGTTAAGGTAGATACGGAAAACTACCGCAAGAGACGCAGGGAGACGCTTGAAAACCTTGCGAAGAACATCGCGTACAAGGTAAAACGCAGCAGACGTCCGGTGGCGTTGGAGCCGATGAATCCTTATGAGAGACGGATCATCCACGCTGCGCTGCAGAACGACAAATATGTGACGACCCACAGCGAGGGCGAGGAGCCTTACCGCCATGTAGTCGTTACCCTGAAAAAAAGAGAAGAGCGCGCGTAAGCGCAGCTGAGGGAAGGCTCCCCGCAAGGCGGCAATGATCCGCTGCGGGGGGCTTTTTTGTTATGTACTTTTGAAAAAAAGAATGACGGTCTGGGAAAAGGATGCTATAATTCATGACAATGGAATGTGAGAAAAGTGCGATTTTGATTGTTTGTAACGGGAAAGGTGGACGAGAAGTTGATGAGATCAGATACGGTCGCAGCGATCGCGACGGCGCTTTCGGATTCGGGTATCGGGATCATCCGCGTGAGCGGGCCGGAGGCAGTGGAAATTTCAGACCGGGTATTTGTCAATAAAGCCGGGAAGCACACGATGAAAGAGTGGGAGAGCCACACGATCCATTACGGTTTTGTAGAAGAAAACGGCGAGATCATCGATGAGGCGATGGTTTCTTTGATGCGTGCGCCCAGAAGCTATACGACGGAGGATACGGTGGAATTTAACTGTCACGGCGGCGTACTGCTTTTGCGCAGGGTGCTGGAAGCGCTGCTTCGTGCGGGAGCGCGGATGGCGGAGCCGGGAGAGTTTACGAAGCGCGCGTTCTTAAACGGGCGGATCGACCTGTCGGAAGCGGAGGCGGTGATGGATCTGATCCAGGCAAAAAACAGCTTCGCGTTAAAATCGTCCGTGCGCCAGCTCCGCGGTTCCGTCGCGGAAGAAATCAGATGCCTTCGTGCGGCAATATTGTACGAAATTGCGTTTATCGAGTCGGCGCTGGACGATCCGGAGCATATCAGCACGGAAGGCTATCCGGAAAAGCTTGGAAAAGTGGTCGGGGAACTTCTCGGAAGGATGGAGAAGCTTTTAGAGTCCGCGGAGGACGGACGTTTGCGCAAAGAGGGGATCAATACGGTCATTGTCGGAAAACCGAATGCCGGGAAGTCGTCCCTTTTGAACCGGCTCGTGGGAGAGGAGAAGGCGATCGTGACGGACGTTGCCGGGACGACCCGGGATGTGCTGGAGGAATCGATCCGCTTAAAAGGCATCAGCTTGAATATCATCGACACGGCGGGCATACGCACAACCGAGGATACGGTGGAAAAGATCGGCGTCGAGCGGGCAAAAAAATATGCCTCCGAGGCAGACCTTGTCCTTTATGTGGCGGACAGCTCCCGGAAGCTGGACGAGAGCGACGAGCGGATCATGGAGCTTCTGCGTGAAAAGAAGGTCATCGTCTTATTCAACAAATCGGATCTTGTCCCGGTTTTAACGAAGGAAGATTTTCTGGAAGCATTTGGGAGAACTGACGTTCCTGTTATCTTTACGTCCGCAAAGGAAAACAGGGGGATCGATGTGTTTGAGGAGACGCTGGAGGAGATGTTTTTCCATGGAAAGCTCCCTTCGGACAACGAGGTTGTGCTGACGAATATGAGGCATAAGGAAGCGGTGCAGAACGCCTGCGACAGCCTGAAAATGGTTCGGAAGAGCCTGCAGGACGGGATGCCGGAGGATTTTTATTCGATCGACCTGATGAGCGCATACACATCGCTTGGATATATTATCGGGGAAGAGGTCGGGGACGATCTGGTAAACGAAATCTTCTCAAAATTCTGCATGGGAAAGTGACGGAGGTAAAAAATAAATGGCACAAATCAGAGAAAAAGTGGATGTGTGCGTGATTGGCGCGGGGCACGCGGGCTGCGAGGCTGCGCTTGCCTGCGCGCGGATGGGACTGGAAACGGTCATTTTTACGGTAAGCGTAGACAGCATCGCGCTCATGCCGTGCAATCCCAATATCGGCGGCTCTTCCAAAGGGCATCTGGTGCGGGAAGTGGACGCCCTGGGCGGGGAAATGGGCAAAAATATTGATAAAACATTTATTCAGTCCAAAATGCTCAACGGCTCCAAGGGGCCGGCAGTCCATTCGCTGCGGGCGCAGGCGGATAAGGCGGAGTACAGCCGCGCGATGCGGATGGTGCTGGAAAATCAGGAGCATCTGACGATCAAGCAGGCGGAGGTGTGCGAGCTTTTATATGAAGAAAAGGAGCGCAGGGCGGACGGCGGCAGCCGTAAGAAGATCACGGGCGTGCGGATTTTTACGGGGGCGGTATACGAGGCGAAGGCGGTCATCTTGTGTACGGGAACGTATCTGAACGCCCGCTGTCTGTGCGGGGAGGCGATCACCCATACCGGCCCGAACGGTCTGCAGGCGGCAAATTATCTGACGGAAAGCCTTGAAAAAATGGGCGTTTCGATGCGCCGCTTTAAGACGGGGACTCCTGCAAGAATGGACAAAAGAAGCATTGATTTTTCCAAAATGGAGGAGCAGTTCGGAGATAAGCGGGTCGTTCCGTTCTCTTTTTCGACGGATCCGGAGAGTGTGCAGATCGAGCAGGATTCCTGCTGGCTGACTTATACAAACGAAAAAACGCACGAAATCATCCGTGCGAATCTGGACAGAAGCCCGATTTATGCGGGTATTATAGAAGGTACAGGCCCCCGGTATTGTCCGTCTATCGAGGACAAGGTAGTAAAGTTTGCGGATAAGGAACGGCATCAGGTGTTTTTGGAGCCGGAGGGCAGATCTACAAATGAAATGTATGTGGGCGGCATGTCCTCGTCGCTGCCGGAGGATGTGCAGTTAGCGATGTACCGTACAGTTCCGGGACTGGAAAATTGCAGGATCGTGCGGAATGCCTATGCGATCGAATATGACTGCATTGATGCGCGACAGCTTTATCCGACGCTGGAATTTAAAGATATTGAAGGACTTTTTTCAGCGCAGGGAATCCTTGCCGGGATCAATGCCGGGCTGAAATGTCAGGGAAAAGAAGAAATGACGATCGACCGTTCGGAAGGGTATCTGGGAGTTCTGGTAGACGATCTTGTGACAAAAGAAAATACGGAGCCTTACCGGATGATGACGTCGAGGGCAGAGTACCGGCTTCTTCTGCGGCAGGACAATGCCGATATGCGTCTTAGGGAAAAAGGATATGAGGCCGGGCTGATCTCACAGGAACAGATGGATTGGCTGAAGAAAAAGCGGCGCCTGATCGACGAAGAGGTAAGCCGCCTGAAAAAAGTGGTAATCGGAGCGTCGGCAGAGCATCAGCGTTTTTTGGAGGAGCATGGAAGCTCTTTGCTGAAAACGGCGGCGACACTGGCAGAGCTGATGTGCAGACCGGAGCTTTCCTATGAAATATTGTCAGAATTGGATCCGGGCAGAAAAGAGCTTCCGGCAGAGGTTGTCGAGCAGGCAGAAATTGAAATCAAATACGAGGGTTATATCGAGCGCCAGCAGAGACAGGTAGAGCAGTACAAAAAAATGGAAAAACGGAAAATTCCGGAAGAAATTGATTATGACGATATTTCCAGCCTGCGTCTGGAAGCAAGGCAGAAGCTGAAAGCCTTCCGTCCGGTATCAGTCGGACAGGCTTCGAGAATTTCGGGAGTATCACCGGCAGATATTTCGGTATTGCTCGTTTATCTGGAACATGAGAAGAAAAAATAAAATATAAGTTTGTGCGTGCGGTGTCCGACCGGCAGACGGAGACAGCTGAAAGGAGGGCAATTATTCTATGAATGATTTAAGCCAGTTTGAAAAAGATCTGGAACAGTTTCAGATCACATTGAGCGATACACAGAAAGAACAGTTTTTGAAATATTATGAGCTTTTGGTAGAGTGGAATGGTTTTATGAACCTGACTGCGATCACAGAGTTTGATGATGTTATGAAGAAACATTTTACAGACAGCCTTTCCCTTGTGAAAGCTTATTCTGAAATCAGGACGGAAAAGCTGAAGGTGATCGACATTGGAACAGGGGCGGGATTTCCCGGAATACCTCTGAAAATTGTTTTCCCGCAGATTGAACTGACGCTGCTGGATTCCCTGCAAAAGAGACTGAAATTTTTACAGGAAGTGATCGATCAGCTTGGACTTGGAGAGGTAGAACTGATTCACGGAAGGGCGGAGGATTTTTGCAAACCTTCTATGAAAAGAGAGCAGTATGATCTTTGCGTTTCCAGAGCGGTTGCAAATCTTGCAACACTGTCAGAGCTTTGCCTGCCGTATGTGAAGGTGGGAGGAAAGTTCATTCCTTATAAATCTGAAAAAGCGGAAGAAGAAGTGAAGGCGGCAAAGAAAGCAATCGGACTGCTGGGCGGAGAAGTGAAGGATCAGATTGAATTTGAACTTCCCGAAAGCAACATCGGAAGAACACTTGTTGTCATCGAAAAGAAGAACGCGACGCCGAAAAAGTTTCCCCGCAAGGCAGGAATGCCGGCAAAGGAGCCGATCCAGTAAAAGAAAGAATGGCAGGAACGACGAAATTCGGTGAGACGTCAAAAGGCTGGATTTTCTGGAAATCATATCCTCAGTGTACAAAGGAACGTATGCCTCCCTTGTACACTGAGGGTGACGAAATGTGATAAAAAACGATTTGAAATTTTATGAGACTGGTTTAGTCAATAAGCCGTCAAAGCCAGTATTTATGCGGGAATGTTTCACGTGAAACATTCCCACACAAAAATAACAGGAAAAATGTTTCACGTGAAACGTTGACTAAAATAGTCGTGGCGGCAGAAAGCCGCCGAAAGGCATTTGCCGAACACATCTAGTGAAATTTTATCCAAGCGTCGCAGATGGATGCTTGATAGAGAAAATCTCAGTACTCATACAAATTCTGAAAAAAGCAGGTCTGATTCAAACTGCTACAGGCAGAAAAATCTTTTACTGAAAAACCAAAAATAAAAAAGATAAATTTATAGATATTAGCAATGGCATTATCTTATGGGAAATGCTATAATGGAGAAAGTTCAGAAAATAATTTCAAAGATTCGGTCAGTGAGACGAAAGGTGCAAAAGAGAATGGGCAGAGCAATCGCAATCGCAAACCAGAAAGGCGGAGTCGGCAAGACGACAACCGCAATCAATCTCTCAGCATCTCTGGCTGCAAAGAAAAAGAAGGTTCTTGTAATCGATATGGATCCGCAGGGAAATACGACAAGCGGATTCGGACTTGATAAAAATTCTCTTGAGAATACCGTATACGAGCTGATGCTGGGGGAATGCTCAGTGGAAGAGTGTATGCAGAAAGAGGTTTTTAAAAACATATCGGTGCTTCCCTCGAATGTCAATCTTGCAGCGGCGGAGATAGAGCTAATAGGGGTGGATAAAAAAGAGTATATTTTAAAAAATGAAGTAGATTGGGTAAGAGATCAGTATGATTTCATTATCATCGACTGCCCGCCGTCTTTGAGCATGCTGACGATAAATGCGATGACGACAGCGGACAGCGTGCTTGTACCGATTCAGTGTGAATTTTATGCGCTGGAAGGTCTGAGCCAGCTGATACATTCCGTGAATCTGGTAAGGGAAAGGCTGAACCCCACGCTGAACATTGAAGGAATCCTTTTCACGATGTTTGATGCGAGAACGAATCTTTCAGCGCAGGTGGTCGAAAATGTAAAAAGCCACCTGAACCAGAAGGTATACAAGACAATGATTCCCCGGAATATCAGGCTTGCGGAAGCGCCTAGCTATGGAATGCCGATCAATTTATATGATTCTAAGTCCACAGGAGCGGAGAGCTATATGGCACTGGCGGATGAAGTGATAAAGAGAAAGGATGTATAAGGGATGGCAATGAAGAGAGGCCTGGGAAGGGGGCTGGATGCTCTGATTCCGGCAGACGTGATGCTTGAACCGGAAAAGAAGCATTCTTCTGAAAAGGAAGAAAAGGCGGATGGCGCAACGCTCGTTAAAATTACGATGGTTGAGCCGAACAGAGAGCAGCCCCGTAAAAATTTTGATGAAGACTCCCTGCAGGAGCTGGCGGATTCCATTAAACAGTTTGGACTTCTTCAGCCGATCCTTGTAAAAGACAGGGGAGAGTATTACGAAATCGTTGCCGGCGAGCGCCGCTGGCGTGCTGCAAAGCTGGCAGGATTAAAGGAAGTCCCGGTCATTATCCGGGATCTGACGGATCAGGAGATCGTTGAAATTTCCCTGATCGAGAATATCCAGCGGGAAGATTTAAACCCGATCGAAGAAGCGCAGGCATATAAAAGGCTTTTGACAGAGTTTCATTTAAAGCAGGATGAGGTTGCGGAACGGGTTTCCAAGAGCAGAACGGCAGTTACCAACTCCATGCGTCTTTTGAAGCTGTGCGATCAGGTGCAGAAAATGGTAATTGACGATATGATCAGCACGGGTCATGCGAGGGCGCTGATCAGCATTGAAGATCCGGAAGAGCAGTATATGATCGCGCAGAAGATTTTTGATGAAAAGCTGTCCGTGCGCGAGGTGGAGAAGCTTGTGAAAAATCTCCACAAGCCGGAGAAGCCCAAAAAGCAGGAAGACAAAACACTTGCGGCAATCTATGAAAATATTTCAGACAGATTAAAGCAGTGCCTGAGTACGAAGGTATCTGTCAGCGCGAAGCAGAACGGTTCCGGAAAAATTGAGATCGAATTTTACGATCACGAAGATCTGGAACGTCTGCTGGAAAAGATTACAGGATAAAGGAAGTGCCGCATAGGCGGCGGAATGCGAGGAAAAGATGAAAAGTCCATTGATGGAATATCTGGGCATTGCCGGAATGGATATTGCATGGCTCTTTATCGCAATATTTATTCTGCTGATCGCCATAATGGTCTTGCTTATTGTACAGCTCACAAAGTATAATAAGCTGAAGAAACGGTACGAGCGTTTCATGAAGGGCAAGGATGGGAAAAGTCTGGAAAAGGAGATCATTGCCCTGTTTGAAGACAACAAGCTGATGAAGGCGGAGAGCGAGAAAAACCGCAAGGATATTCGTGACATCAACAGAAGAATGGAATACTGCTATCAGAAGGTTGGGCTTGTCAAATATGATGCGTTCAGCCAGATGGGCGGAAATTTAAGCTTTTGCCTGTGCATGCTGAATGATAAAAACAGTGGTTTTATTTTGAATTCGGTACACAGCAGCGAGGGCTGTTATTCCTATACGAAGGAGATCAACAAGGGCGAATGCGAGCTGGCCCTTGGCGAAGAAGAGAAAAAAGCGCTGGATATGGCGATCAGATTTTAAGGAGGAAGAAACAATGATCGATATTAAATTTTTAAGAGAGAATCCCGAGGTGGTAAAAGAAAATATCCGCAAGAAATTTCAGGATGAGAAGCTGCCTCTGGTTGACGAAGTGATCGGGCTGGACGCAGAGAGCAGAAGCGTCCAGAAGGAAGCGGACGACCTGCGCGCAAACAGAAATAAGATTTCTAAAGAGATCGGCAAGCTGATGGGTCAGGGCAAAAAGGATGAAGCGATGGCGATGAAGGAGCAGGTAAATGCCGACGCAAAACGTCTTGCAGAGCTGGAAGCAAAGGAAGGCGAACTGCAGGAGCGCATCACAAAGATTATGATGACGATCCCGAACATCATTGATCCTTCTGTGCCGATCGGCAAAAACGATACGGAGAACGTGGAAGTAAAGAGATATGGCGAGCCTGTCGTGCCGGATTTTGAAATCCCTTATCACGCGGAGATCATGGAGAGCTTTGACGGTCTGGATTTGGACAGCGCGAGAAAGGTGGCAGGAAACGGCTTTTATTACCTGATGGGCGATATTGCGAGACTGCACTCCGCAGTGATCTCTTATGCCCGCGATTTCATGATCAACAGAGGCTTTACCTACTGCGTTCCTCCTTTTATGATCAGAAGCAATGTTGTGACCGGCGTTATGAGCTTTGCAGAAATGGATGCGATGATGTATAAGATCGAGGGCGAGGATCTGTATCTGATCGGTACTTCCGAGCATTCCATGATCGGTAAATTTATCGACACCATCATTCCGGAAGAAGAGCTTCCCAAAACCCTGACGAGCTATTCCCCTTGTTTCAGAAAGGAGAAGGGCGCGCATGGTCTGGAGGAGAGAGGCGTATACCGTATCCATCAGTTTGAAAAGCAGGAGATGATCGTTGTCTGCAAGCCGGAAGATTCTATGATGTGGTTCGACAAGCTGTGGCAGAATACGGTAGACCTGTTCCGTTCCATGGATATTCCGGTCCGCACATTGGAGTGCTGCTCCGGCGATCTGGCTGATCTGAAAGTAAAGTCTGTTGACGTTGAGGCATGGTCTCCCAGACAGCAGAAATATTTTGAGGTTGGAAGCTGCTCCAATCTGGGCGACGCACAGGCACGCAGACTGAAGATCCGTGTTTCCGGTGAAAAGGGCAAATATTTTGCGCATACCTTAAACAATACGGTTGTAGCTCCTCCGAGAATGCTGATCGCATTTTTAGAGAACAATCTGCAGGCGGACGGCTCTGTTCGTATCCCTGAAGTGCTTCGTCCTTATATGGGAGGCATGACGGAGATTCGCAGAAAGAAATAACTTTATGTAAACTTTTCAAAGCGGTTTAGCTGCTGCGGTTTGCGGACAGGGCAGCTAAGCTGTTTTGTTTTTCGAGAAGCGAGGTGAAATTCTTGCATAAATATTTAAGGGCAGTAGGGTTCAGCGAATATACGGAAAAAAAGCAGATTCAGAAGCTGGTAAAGGAGATCGTCCTTCACGCGGATGAAAGAAGCTGCACGACACTCAGTGAAAAAAGCCTGATTGCGGAATGTGACAGGAATTTCGCTGAGGACATCGGAGTTGCGGTCTGCGGCGAATTTGACGACGAGGACAACTATACGTTCGATTATTATTTCCCTTACCTGCGGTCAGAGCTGGTAAGCTCGGGGGAGGATATTTCCATCGAGCGCCATGCGGCAAAGGAGTCGTATGCGGGAATCTGCGACGATCCGAAGGTCGGCGTTTCCCTGATCTTTTACTTGCAGAATATGATTCCTTACCTGAAAATGCAGGGAGAAGGCAGGCTTCCGGTGCGCGGGACGTCGCTGAATCTTTCGGCGCTGTCCTGTCAGGGGACGATCATGATGCCGATCCAAAAGACGGAAAGCCAGAAGCGGAAGATCGCCAAGGACAATGTGCAGCGCAGCCGTCTGATCCAGGCGGCGCGCGGCGGCGACGAGGAAGCAATCGAAAATTTGACGCTGGAGGATATGGACACTTATACGTCGATTTCCAAAAAGATCCAGAAAGCGGATATTTTCAGCCTTGTGGACACCTATTTTATGCCGTATGGCGTGGAATGCGACCAGTATTCGGTGCTGGGAGAGATTACCGGCATGAAGATAGTGAAAAACAGCATGACAGGAGAAAACGTTTACATTCTGACGATTTGCTGTAATGACCTGAACATGAAGGTTGGGATTAACAGCATCGACCTGATGGGAGAGCCGGCGGTCGGCAGGCGTTTTAAGGGAAGCGTATGGCTTCAGGGATATGTGAATTATCCGAACGCATAAAAACAGGCGTTTGGGCAGCTGCAATTCATAAAGGATTTGACAATTCAGCCGGAAGCCGATATAATAGGGATGTTAGAGTGTTTCCTTAGTTAAATGGATATAACAAGCGCCTCCTAAGCGCTAGTTGTGGGTTCGATTCCCGCAGGAAACGTATGTTTGAGCAGCGATGATTAACTAAAATTGTCGCTGCTTTTTTATTTTCGGAGCATTTTATGGCGGCAAATTGCTGCCCATTGAAGTGGAATTTAATAAAATTTGCCACTCAAAATAAATGCATGTTACTAAATTTTATTTTTTGATTTGCTACTCAAAGGGATTAAATAAGGAAAATCTCAATTCGGAAATGGCGGCGATTCTTACGTCGCTAGCGAAGGCGATGAAAGCGTAGGGTATATGAAGTTCAGCGTGATAAAACATGAAGAAGCAATATTGAAAAATATGGAAACCACAATATTCCTGTTGATTTTTTCGATGGATTGAGTATAATGAAAGTAGAAACAGAGATGTTTCCGATGTAAGAGCATCGTAAAAAGTTGGGCTGTAGATGGAGCAGGTTAAATTTCCATTTCATTAGATGTCTTAACTGGGCATCGAGCTTGGCAACTTGGATAAAGTTGTAGTCCACGTGGGGGACTTAATGATTTCCACGTCGCTATGGGTATTTTAACTGGATACCGAGGCTGACAACCAGCAGAAAACTCTTTTTAAATGGATTCTTAGGGGAGTGTGTTTATCACACTCCTCTTTGTATATGAGGTACAAATGGCAACAAAGGCGGATAAGAAAAATGCAATAAGACAAGCGATCATAGATTCGGCAAATATATATAGCCAGAATCTGGCAGGTAAAATCTTTCTGTATGTATATGGGGAAGAATTTTTTGAAGTATCCTTTCCGGTAGATCATTTTTTACATTTAACCGGGGTAGAAACAAACTTAGCGGCTAGAGATTTTTATAAAAATGCCAGAAGGGGAGAACTTACAAACAGTCAGTTTTATTTTAATGCGAGACATCCATATGCAAATGCAAAAAAGAAATTGCCTTGTTTAAAAAGATTACCAGAACTAACAAATGATACAGTATGTATCCTTAAGGATATGAAGACGGTAACAATTATATATAAATTAAGTGTTACTAATTTGGAGTTCACATTGGGACTAACTGAAAATATAGATAGTCATGGAAATAAACTTAACCTGAATTATTCACGACTTTGCCACGAATGTGGCTGAAAGCCACATAGTTACTGTATTTTAACTGAATATTGCTTTTCACCTATCAAGTGAATGAAAAAAGAGCATCCATTTGTGGTAAAATTAAGGTGTCTAATCAAAATAAATACCAACAAAGGAGCCCTTTATGAGTATTGTAAACACCTTATCACTAGAAAGCAATAGACAAATTAAAATAAATTTTGATGGAGGAGATTTATCCTCCGATGCAGGATTGCTTCTCATCAAAGAATTCGTAAGAAAACTTGG
>OHLX01000567.1_pt1 | contig 12460 bp, 10 predicted proteins | sample 1569241 | NCBI WGS metagenome assembly OHLX01 (sample SAMEA3879521, study PRJEB24766) | human gut metagenome | biome: human-associated habitat; feature: feces | place: USA | collected 1985/1987 | reverse complement strand
AAATGTCCGTGTGATTTTTTCGGGTGGTTCGGCAAATAACATTCATTTGCTGGTAGATGCTCCGAGAGAAATCAATATTGCAAGAAGTTCAGCTGGGAAGAAAAAGGAACTGCCGGAACAGAGTGCTCGGACATATTACAGGGAATAAGGTATATCCGAAGAAGCACAGCGTGAGATTGTCAGCATTTTAATGCGCGAAAAGAAGCGCAACGCGGTAAATGAAAAGCCGTGACGGCAGGACAGTGTTACGGCAGAATTGTGAAACAATGTATGCAACGGAGTATACAAAGCACAAAAATCTGCATTTAACGAATGAGAAGCTTATGGGGAAGACTGCAATAGAAAAAGCAGGGGATTTGATACACATTATTTTACTGGGACTTGCAAAAAACTTACCACCCTATACAGAGGAAAATAAACTGCACAGGCTGTTGGGTGCATTATTTACAAATGAGTTGATGGCAGATGAGAAAATCAGTATCATAGAATCAGAATATAACATTGAAGCGAAAAATGAATTGCGAAAGGATGTGAGGAAAGTGAGCGGATTAGGAGAAAGCCTTGTGGAAAGTGCGGCAGAAGAAGCATGGGAACAGCGTGAAATTAAGTTTATCATCAGTATGAACGAAAAAGGCTACACAATAGAGCAGATAGCCGACGTTACGGAAAAGAGCAGGGAAGAAGTCGAGGCAGTACTGGAAAAAGAGAAATAATGTGCGGCGGCTTTAAGCAGAGATTCAATGAATACTTGACATTTTAATGGGGCAAGCTTATAGTAGAATCACTACGATAAACAGGAGGAACATATTTATGACAAGAATAACCAAGGATACAACAATTGGCGAAGCAATTCAGTATGATGCAGGGATTGTTTCAATTCTTATGGGCGCAGGAATGCACTGTGTTGGATGTCCGTCATCAGCAGGTGAAACATTAGAAGAAGCTGCTATGGTTCATGGTTTAGACTGTGATGAATTATTACAGGATATTCATGACTATCTTCAGTCAGTAGGTTAATTCATAAATAAAATAAAAGCGGCGGGATTTACGTTTAATCGGTAAATTCCGCCGCTTTTTAGATGATATGCCGGGGGACGGCATACATTATATTTAAAAGCTAAAGTTTTGCCATAACCTGTATTGCACGGTTTTTTATAATGGAATCCATGTGTTCCGTGAAAAATAAAAGGCTGCTGTCCGGAAGATATTCTTTTTTGCCGTATTCGGAAAGAATGTTGCAGGTCTTGTTAAAGTCCACAGAAGAACAGCGGGTCTTTTCCAAAAATACATAGTAGCGCCCGTTGGTATGCTTAAATAAATGACTCTTGTCATTGTATACCGGAAGAACGGCTTTTGCGGCCTCACTGAAGGCATCCAGATTTTCAAAAGAAAAGCAGCGGATGACAGGGGCGTCTTTTTGTGTATCGGCAGACGATTCCGGTTTATTTGCCGCAGGTACGGGGACAGTTCCGGTGCCTTTTGAACCGGATGCCGAGCCTTTATTCAGATAATCATTTAATTTGCTGAAAATATTTAAAACGTCATTTTCAATGGAATCCGCGTCTGTATCAGATTCATTTAACTCATCATTAGCAGATGGCAGTGCATGTGCTGCTGATGCATCAATTGTTTCCATGGAATCATAATCCTCATAGGGGTAATCATAATCCTCATAATCGTCGTCCGGGTCGGACGGCGAAAATTTGGAAAAACGGGTATCCAGTTCTTCCGGATCGTCTACCTTTGTAACAATTAAAACGATACAGTCAGCAGAAACAGGAATTGCTTCAATCATCAGAGGAATATCTTCCGCTTCAAAACCGAATTCATAGGAAGCCTGCTGCATCATATCCTGAAAAAGCTTCTTCGCCTTTTCACTGCCGTAAGCCAGTTCACTGATACGGATCTGATGGTTCTCCAGGTCTTCTCTTGTCAGTGTGCAGCGTATCTGGTTGTCGTTAATCTTTTCTATCTTCATGTTGTCACATCCTATTCTGAATAACATTGAATTATCTGGCAGCTTCATAATTGCCTGTGAAAATCCATTAAAAGTGTTTCTGATAATGAAAATTTAACTTTTGAAAGCTGCGGACAATTACGGATAAATTAAAAGTTACTATTGTTTTTTTGAACAGCAATTTTAAAGGATTGCCATAGATGCGCTGTCTTTGGAAAATTGCTGCAAGTAACTTCAAAAATTCTATTGTCTGACTGTGAATTTATAAAATTTTATACACTATATTATATAACACAGAACTGCAAAATGTAAAGATAAGTAATCAACCAAAATATTAAATTTTTAGAAACAAAACAGAAAAAAATACATAAATGAAGAAAAACACTTGCATCTGTTTACCAGATGGATATAATGAAAACAGAAGAAGCAGTAAACCTGCGGTTCACATAAGCGAAGATCTGAAACATTAACCAAAGTGATCTTTTATTTCTAAACTTCATTGCCGTTTTTCATGCAGCGTTCCTGCTGTGGCAATGTACAGGTAAAATTTCCATGATGATAAGAAGTTGAAACGTTACTGTTCACTCCGTTCACAGTAACGATAAAACAGGTGCAGGGATATTGTTTTTTCAACAGCCGATAAGGTGCTTTCTAAAAAATCTTATGAAAGAAGGGAGGTAAGCTTACGGAAAATATATCACGGGCAACCAAAAAGAGCATGCGTAAACCACTGGAAAAAGAATTGAAGAGTTATCGTGAACAGGGAATTTCTCTGTATCTGAATGGTATACTCAGTAATCCGAAAACAATTGCAAAAGCCTGTCAGATTGCAGAAGGTGGTGGATACATGCGTGATTACGTTGAAGATGAAAAAGGACGGATCGCTCGTGTGGATTTTGATTTCGTCAAAGAAAAATAACAAAAGAGAAAGCTGCCCGAACAGATTCTGAACCAGTCCCCCCGATGTTCATAATGCCTTCGGGCAGCATAAGAATATAATTACGCATATCTTAAAAATTTGTGAAAAATACGATTTTGCAATACAATTGTAATATTTTATGGTATACTTAAGCCAGTATCATCAAGTTACCGATACAGTTGATAATACTGGTACATCATACTCAAAATAACTATATGAAATACCTTTCTGTGAGCTGATGTATCAATAGCAATCGTGTTACTGTCTGCTTTGTTTCCGGTAACACAATATTTACTGAAAGGAAAAATACTATGAATAAAAAGTATAAACCAGTTATCGCAGTTGCCGTTTTGGTCATTCTTGTTGCGATTCTTGGAATTGTCACTCATGTAGTAATGAAGTACATACCATCTTCTGAGAAAATGGATCTGAATGAATATTATGGAGAAATGACAGATGGGGAGATTGCCCTGGTCATTGGAACTGAGAAACTGGAAGAACGTGGTCTGGTGGACGGAGACAGAGTCTATTTACCACTGGATGTGGTGAATACTTATCTGAACCAGAGATATTACTGGGATTCTGCCAATCAGCAGATACTTTATGCAACACCTTCGGAGCTGACTTCTGCGAGTGCATCATCTGAGGCAGGAGATAAGGTATGGGTGAAAGATGACAAAGTGTATCTGAATCTTACTTATGTGCAGGAATTTACAGATCTTGATGCATACATCACAAAAGATCCATACAGGATTGCCATACAGTATAAATTCAAAAATGTAAAAACAGTCACAGTTAAGAAGAATACAAGCATACGTTACCGCGGTGGAATTAAATCGGCTATTCTTACTTCTGTAAAGAAAGGTACAAAGCTTCGTCTTATCGAAGAATTGGAGAACTGGGATCAGGTAGCTACGGATGACGGATATATTGGTTATATAGATAAGAAGAAAGTGGGAGAAGCAGAGAAGACAAAATTTGAACGAAGCTTTAAGAAGGAAGAGTACTCCTATCTTACTATGGACAGCAAGGTCAATATGGTATGGCATCAGGTGACTTCCACAGATGCCAATGCTTATTTTGCGGATGCGACAGCAAATATGACAGGTGTGAATGTGATCTCGCCTACCTGGTTCTATCTGACAGATACTTCAGGAAACATTGCAAGCATCGCAAGTGCAGATTATGTATCACAGGCTCATGAAAAGGGGCTTCAGGTATGGGGTCTGATCGACAACTTTACACAGGAAGTAAGTACAACGGAAACACTTTCCAGCACTGCGGCGAGACAGAATATTATCAGTCAGCTGATCCAGGCAGCCCAAGATGTGGGAATGGATGGCATTAATGTGGATTTTGAATCTCTCAGCGAGGATGTGGGAACTCATTTTCTGGAATTTCTGAGAGAACTTTCCATAGAGTGTCATAAGAATAATCTGGTTCTTTCAGTGGATAATCCGGTTCCTGAGGATTTTACAAGCCATTATGACCGGGCTGAGCAGGGAAGGGTTGTAGATTATGTGATCATCATGGGATATGACGAGCATTATGTAGGATCTGAAGCCGGTTCTGTGGCATCTCTTCCATGGGTGGAACAGGGAATCCAAGATACACTGGATGAGGTTCCGGCTAAACGTGTGATCAATGCCATTCCGTTTTATACCAGACTGTGGAGGACCACAGGGGGAAATGTGACCAGTGAAGCGATCGGCATGGATCAGGCACAGCAGACAATTGCCGAGAATAATGTGGAAACCTACTGGGATAAGACCACTTCCCAGAATTATGGAAAATATGATATAGATAATTCTACCTATCAGATCTGGCTTGAGGATGCTCAGTCAGTTGCAGAGAAAGTGAAGCTGGTATCCAAATATGACCTTGCAGGAGTTTCTGCATGGAAGCTTGGATTTGAAAACAACGGAATCTGGCAGGTAATCTCGGACAATCTGAATAATTAAAAGTTCTGCATCAGCAGGCTATAAAAACATCTTCTGAAACATATATTAATATAGAATTTTATGAAATACTGATTGCATTATTTTATGGAATTGCTATAGCCAGTCTACAGGAACAGTGAATTTTCCCGTAGACTGTAAAAGATGTCTCAGGAGGTGTTTTTAGTTTGAAAAAATATGGACTGGAATTAATGTTAGGGTGTCTGCTTCTTGTCAGTTTTCTCATTCTGTCAAAACAGGCAGCTGAAGTTTCAGAGACTATGAGTTCAACAGAAAATTCAAAAACCATTCTGGTAGATGCAGGACATGGTGGAGCGGATCCGGGAATGATCGGAGTGAACGGACTGGAAGAAAAGGGGATAAATCTTCAGATTGCCGTAAAATTAAAGGATTCTCTGGAAAAACAAGGATTTTCTGTAATCATGACAAGGGAAGAAGATAAGGGCCTTTATGAGGAGGACAGCAGAAATCAGAAAGCACAGGATATGCAGTGCAGGATTGCTATGATAAAGAAATACAAACCTGTGCTGTGCATAAGTGTTCATCAGAACAGCTATCAGGATTCGTCTGTATGCGGTCCCCAGGTGTTTTATTATGAAGATTCTGTCCGGGGAAAGAATCTGGCAGAGTTTATCCAGGAAGAACTGAATCTGGGACTGAAAGTAAAACGCCCTCGTGTGGCAAAAGGTAATAAAACCTATTATCTGTTAAAAAGAAGTGAAAGTGTTTTGAATATTGTAGAGTGTGGTTTTCTTACAAATCCGGAAGAGGCCGGACTTCTCTGCAAAGAAGAATATCAGAATAAAATAGTGGAAGCTATAGTGAAAGGGATTGAACAATATCTGAAGCAACAAAAAATTTAAAATGTTTAATTTATGTGAACTTGCTTTTAATAAGTAGGGATTTTTGCTATACTGATACTTGTTTGATAAAATCCCCCGGAGGTAGGAGTATCTGCATGGCGGGGAAATGTACAGGGAGAAATTATGCTTGGAATTATTTATCTGCTTCTGGCAGGAATGCTGGGCTGTGAAGCATCGAAAATGCTGACAGGAGAGGGAAGGAGTGTGTCAGGTATTAATCGTATCTGGCTCATGCTTCCGGCTTCTTTTGGAGTCGGAACACTTTTACTGACCTGGATGGTATATATTATTTCCTGGTTTTTCAGTGTTGTGGGAAAAGCTGAAAATCCACTTTTGTATGGAAATATTATCGGGATGACAGGTGCAGCAGTTATTATGATACTGCTCAGCGTACAGAAATACAGAAAACAGGGAAGTTACAGGATATGGAATATTGATAAAACACAGGATAAGCGCAGATTAAAAAAGGAAATATTACTCTTTGGTCTGCTGACTGTATTTATTACATATATGATGTTTTATGTCTTCTATATAAAAGACGGAATCCTGTATTCCGGCCTGACTGTGTATGGAGACTATGCACCACATACGGCGATGATGCGTTCTTTTTCTGCAGGAAATAATTTTCCCACACAGTATCCTCATTATGGAGGTGCAGATGTAAAGTATCATTTTATGTTTCAGTTTCTCACAGGAAATCTGGAATATCTTGGAATGCGTATGGACTTTGCCTATAATATCGTAAGTACCTTGTCGCTTGTGGGATTTCTTATGCTGTTATATCAGCTTGCACTTAGGATCACAGGCAAAATGTGCTGTGGTGTACTGGCATTGTTTCTGTTCTTTTTCAGAAGCGGAATGGCTTTTTTCAGATTTGCATGGGAGCATATCCAGGCAGGGAATCTTGTGGAAACCCTGGAAGAAAATACTTCCTTTATCGGATATACTGTCAATGAGAACTGGGGATTGTGGAACTTTAATGTTTATCTTAATCAGAGGCATCTGGCATTTGGACTTCTGATGGTGACTTTGGCACTATATCTGTTTATGGACTGGCTGGAAGCCGGGACAGCACATGAAGAGAAGGGAATACTCTGGATAAAAAACAGAATCTTTTCGAAGGAAGGATGGAAAAGCAGAAATCTGGATCAGGCACTGCTTATGGGAATGTTTCTGGGTCTGTGTGCGTTCTGGAATGGGGCAGCAGTGATCGGTGGTCTGCTGATTTTGTGCGGCTTTGCGATTTTCTCGGATGGAAAAGTGGATTACGCTGTCATGGCGGGGGTATCCATCTTCTTTTCCTGGCTTCAGTCAAAGATTTTTATTGTTGGAAGTGCTATGAGTCCTCAGATTTATCTGGGATTTCTGGCAGAGGATAAGACTGTCCCGGGAGTTGTGAAATATCTGTTCTGGATGAGTGGAGTTTTTTTCCTTGGGCTGGTACTAATGGTATGGTTTATGAGAAGACGGGAGAGAGCAATCCTTGTGAGTTTCCTGTTTCCGGTGATTTTTGCTTTTGTGCTTCTGATGACACCGGATATTAATGTAAACCATAAATATATCATGATATCATATGCGTTTCTGACGATTTTCTGGGCATGGGCAGTATGCAGTCTTTGGAATGGGAGAAATGGGCAGTCCGGGATACAGAAAACTATGGGAAAGATACTGGCAATAGTATTGGTGATATCTCTGAGTGTGACCGGGATTTATGACTTTGTGGTGATCATAAAGGGAAATGGTCCGGGCAGACGTGTGACTGTAAATATGAACAGCGAGCTGACCCAATGGCTGGAGGAGAATCTGGAGAAAAACGATCTTTTACTTACTCCTGAGTACAGCATGAATGAAGTGACGATGTCCGGAGCTATGCTTTACTGTGGATGGCCATATTACGCATGGTCTGCAGGCTATGATACGAATTACAGGGCTGCACAGGCTGTAACGATATACACCACATCTGACAGTGAAACATTGAAAAAAACAGTACAACAGGAAAAAATAACATATATCCTGTTTGAAGAAGGTTCGGAATTTGAACAGCAGGAATGTCGTGAGGAGACAATTGCTGCAGCATATGAAAAGGTTTATGAGACTCAGGATGGACGGATACGGATCTATAAAACAACAGAATAATCCTCAAATGCATTATTACGGGGATTACTCCGGATTTATGATTATGAGCCGGGTGATTACAGATTTACAGAGATAAGAGAGAATGTGTAAGATTATAGTAACCACAATAATTTTATAAATGATTAAGGAGGACGTACGGATGAAGAAATGGGCACCGAGAGTGCTTCTTGCAGCAGCTCTTGCAGGGCTGTCTGCATTTCTGTTAAAGGGAGATGTATGGACATTCTGGACCTGGTGGATGTTGGCATTTCTGATGGGAATGGTTGCCATGCCTGTGACAGGGAGACTGTTTTCCGGATTTGAAGACAAAGGCTGGATGTTTTCAAAAGTGCTGGCGATTACTGTGACAGGTTTTCTTACGTGGTTTCTGGTAACTGCGAAGATACTGCCATTTACTGCAGCGACATGTATCGGTGTGTCTGTTGTATGTGCTGTTGGCTGTGGGGTTTTATATCATTTTCAGGGAAAAAATGGAATTGACTGCTTTCCGTCCGGAAAGGTAAATCTGATTTACGGAGAGGAAATTCTGTTCTTTATATTTTTCCTGATATGGACTTATTTTGCAGGATTCCGTCCGCAGGCATACGGAGGAACTGAGAAATTTATGGATTATGGTTTCATGGAAGCCATGATGAGAAGTACGACACTTCCTGCAAGAGATCTGTGGTATTCAGAAGGTACGATCAATTATTATTATGGCGGACAGTATTTTGCAGTATTTCTGACGAAGCTGACTGGCAGTAAAGTAGAACTCACTTACAATCTGATGCGTACTTTTGTGGCTGCATTTGCGTTTGTGCTTCCGTTTTCACTGGTTCGTCAGATGTCTGTGGACAGGCTTAAAGGAAGCCTGACAGGAAAGAAACGTTGTGTGCCGGCAGTGGCCGGGATCATAGCAGGACTTTCTGTATCAATTGCGGGAAATATGCATTATGTGGTTTACAGTAAGATCATTCCATGGCTCCAGAAGCTGCAGGGAAAAGAAGCGGACAGCTACTGGTTCCCGGATGCGACCCGTTATATTGGATACAATCCGGATGTGCCGGACAAGACGATCCATGAATTTCCATGTTATTCCTTTGTGCTGGGAGATCTCCATGCCCATGTGGTAAATGTAATGTTTGTGCTGTTTCTGGTGGGATTTCTTTATGCGTGGATGCGAAGTGTGCGGATGAGAGAAGCAGTAATTATGAAACCGGGCCGGAAACAGTTCTGGAAAAAACAGCTGTTGATTCCGCATATCCTGCTGGCTGCAGTGATGATCGGTATGTTCCGGTTTACGAATTTCTGGGATTTTATTATTTATTTCGTGGTGACCGGTGGAGTGGTGCTGTTTACCAATATCGTTCAGTTTGATGGTAAAGTGAAGAGGATTCTGGCAGTGACTGCGGTTCAGGCAGTGGAGATCATTGTGATCTCATACGTTGTTTCTCTGCCGTTTACTTTGCAGTTTGACAGTATGTTTAAAGGTGTGGGAATTGCGCAGAATCATTCTATGATCCATCAGCTGCTGATTTTGTGGGGACTGCCTGTGGTTCTGACAGTTCTGCTGATCATCTGTATCATCTGGGAGAAGCTTCGTGGTGGTGCGAACAGAAGTCCATATAAACTGATGAAAGCAATCTCTGTGCCGGATCTGTTTGCGATTGTCATGGGACTCTGTGCAATCGGGCTGATCGTGATTCCGGAGTTGGTTTATGTAAGAGATATTTACGAAAATGGAAACGCCAGGGCGAATACTATGTTTAAGCTGACTTATCAGGCGTATATGCTGTTTGGGATGACCATGGGATATGGTATTTTCCGTATGCTGGTGGCTACACGTAAGAAAGTGTTTAAGGTTGTGTCAGTGATCGGTCTGGTACTGCTTTGCTGGACCTTTGGTTATTTTGGAAACAGTGTGTATGCGTGGTTTGGAAAGGTATGGGAGCCTTCTGAATATAAAGGATTGAATGCGACATCTTTCCTGTCAAATGATTTCACAGAGGATGTGGCTGGTATTAAATGGCTGAAGAAGAATGTGAAAGGGTCACCGGTTGTGCTTGAGGCGAACGGGGACAGCTATAGTGGTTATGAGCGTGTTTCTGCTATGACAGGGCTTCCGACTGTGCTGGGATGGTATGTGCATGAGTGGCTGTGGAGAGATGATACTGCGGACTTGAATGAGAAGAGCGCGGATATTGAGAGTATTTATACTTCTTCGGATGAGGAGTATGTGAAGGAGCTGCTGGAAGAGTATGATGTTTCTTATATTTTTGTCGGATCGAAGGAGAGGGAGAAATATGGGGAGGCATTGAATGAGGATGTGCTGAAGTCACTTGGAGAAGTGGTGTTCCAGGATGAGGTGTATAGTACTTATATTCTTAAGGTTAATAAGTAAGGGAGTGAAAAATGGCGGCAGTTTTGCCGTCATTTTTTGTTTGGGTAAAAAAGGGACGCGTAAAAAAATATTTTTTTACGCTGGTTATTGATTGGAATGGTTTTGGGGAAATAATTATCAGGTGGAAAAGAGGGAAAAAGTAAAATTTACAGATATGGATTACGATTGTATTATGATAATGTATGTGCAATATATATAAGAAAAATATGTTGCTACAGTGGAAAAATGAAAAGATGACACTGTATAAGTAGTAGGAGAAAATGAGGATTGTGAATATTTACATGACAGGAAAGGAGTTTTAAAATGAGGAATCGAATAATTCAGGTTAGACATTATAGCAGGAAAATGATGATTATGATGTTGACAGGAGCAATTTGTTTCAGCTCGTGTTTTTGTGAAACTGCTTTTGCGAAAACCAGCAAAGTAAGGGTTTACGATGTGGAAAAAGGAACCACAAGCTTCACATCTTTTACATATTCGGATAATAAAAATGATGAGTCACTGGCTCCGTCGGAGGGAGCAGAAGCGATTTCATCTGCTTCTCAGAAGGTGGTTATTTTCCATCAGGCAGATGGGTCTACGATAATAAGAAAAGCAGACAGTAATGGAAAAGTGACACTTCCTGCAATAAGGAACGAGACAGGATATACTTTTCTTGGATGGAGCACGAAGCCGGATCAGACTCAGAATCCGCAGTATCAGGCGGGACAGGTGATACAGGTAAGGAAGAAAACCCATTTATATGCAGTTATGTATAACTGGCAACAGGAGCCGGATATTCAGGTCAATAATCTGGCAGCTCAGCTGTCGGAGTATTCCGGAATTATTTTTGTGGGAGATTCCAGAACGTATTTTATGCAGAAAACTCTTCTTCAGGAATATGGAAAGGATGCAGTTGCAAAAGTATCATTTGTGTGTAAGACAGGGGAGGGACTGAGCTGGTTTGAGACAGCAGGAGAGAGAGTAATGAGAAGTGAAATTGCCCGTCTGCAGTCAGATTCAGATAAGCCCGTAGCAGTTATTTTTAATCTTGGTGTGAATGATCTTTCGAGTCATAATTCCGGAAATGGGGTTGATTATAAAGGCGAGGCAAATGCATATCTTGCGCGTATGAACACTCTTGCAGAGGAACTTGAAAGTGACTGCAGATTGTTTTATATGTCTGTGAATCCGGTAAATACAGCAATGAAACCAACCCGAAAAGAAGCGCAGTTACGTTACTTTAATGACAGATTGCAGAGTGGGTTAAATCATAGATTTCAATGGATAGATACCTATAAATATCTGATGAAGAATGGTTACAGTACATACAATGAGTTTAAGGGAAATATAGATGACGGCGTTCACTATTCTACATGTACCTATAAAAGAATCTATAAATATTGTATGAATGCGATCAGATAATGCTTTTTGATTTATACACAAATTATAATCTTGTTTCAGGTAAGCAGTATAAGCAGAAGTTAAGGCCACAGAACTCACAAGAGAAAGGGTATATGTATTGCCTGATAAATTAAGAGATTGATGTACGAGCTGACAGGAGAAATATTTTCTGTCAGCTTGTTATTTGTTTGGTTGGATAATGGAGAATATCTGTTTGCCAAAGAAGAAACATTTGACGAATTTTTGTCTCTGTTGTATCATGAACATACAAAACGAAAATAAAGTAAGAGGAATATTGTTATATAAAATACAGAACAGATAAGAAAGCAGGAATAAAATGAAAGCAGAAGTTGTATCCATGACAGCGGATAATCTTGATATGGAAGCTATCCGGCGTGGTGGAGATATTTTGAAACAGGGTGGTCTGGTTGCATTTCCTACGGAGACTGTCTATGGCCTTGGAGGGGATGCGTTGAATCCGCAGGCTTCTATGAAAATTTATGCGGCGAAGGGCAGACCTTCGGATAATCCGCTGATCGTGCATATTGCAGAGTTTGATAAGCTGGCTCCGATTGTAGCTGAGGTTCCGGAGAAGGCGAAGATTTTGGCAGAGAAGTACTGGCCGGGTCCGCTGACTATGATTCTTCCGAAGTCGGATCTTGTACCACAGGAGACTACGGGTGGTCTGGACAGTGTGGCGGTTCGGTTTCCGAGTGACAGGATCGCGCAGGAACTTATCAAGGCAGCAGGTGGTTATGTGGCTGCGCCCAGTGCCAACACTTCGGGAAGACCAAGCCCGACTACTGCACAGCATGTAGAGGAGGATCTTGGTGAAGCGATTGAGATGATCATTGACGGAGGCCA
>OHLX01000563.1_pt1 | contig 12490 bp, 8 predicted proteins | sample 1569241 | NCBI WGS metagenome assembly OHLX01 (sample SAMEA3879521, study PRJEB24766) | human gut metagenome | biome: human-associated habitat; feature: feces | place: USA | collected 1985/1987 | reverse complement strand
GCGAGCGGGTGCGGAACCGGCGCATCCGCCGCACGGCACTCATCGTCGTGGCGCTGACGCTGGTGGTGCTGTTCACCACCGGCATCGTGGGCAGCTCTGTTGCCATGGCCAAGGACTGGGCCGATACCGCCCGCATCCTACTCTTCCCCGGCACGGGCTGGCCTCAGCAGACCGGCGTTATGGAGGTGAAACAGCTTGCCGCCATGAACAGCAGCTTTGTGGAGCTGGGCGAGGAAGGGTGCGTGGTCTGGTCCCGCACCGGCACCCGGCTCAACTCCATCCAGAGCGGCTACGCCCGCCCGGCGCTGGCTGTGGGCAAGAACCGCTTTGTGCTCTACAACCGCTCGGGCAATGAGCTGCGGGTGGAGAGCCGGACCCAGAATCTCTACACCAAGACGATGGAGAATAGCATCACCCTCTGTGCCATGGCCGACAACGGCACGCTGGCCGTCGTCACAGAGGACCCCGGCAGCGCGGCCCGGCTTCGGGTCTACTCGTCCGCAATGGAGCAGCTGCTGAGCTGGAGCCTCACCATCGCCGACGGCACCCCGCTGCGGCTGGCCTTTTCGCCGGATGGGCGGCGGCTGGCAGTGGCGGCGGTGACGGTGAACGGCGGCCAGATGGTCACGAATTTCTATGTCGTCACCCTGGCGCAGGGCGACCCCCTGCTGGTGGGCAGCGGCAGCGGCGCGGCCCAGTGGCTGAGCTGGACCGGTTCCCAGAGCATCCTGGCCGTCTGCGACAGCCGCGCTGTCCTCTACAACGCATCGGGCGGCGAGCGGGCAGCCTATGACTTTACCGGGCAGACCCTCCGCGACATCTCGGTGGACGCTTCGGGCAATACTGCCCTTCTGCTGGCCTCCGGCCAGCTCTGTCAGGCCGTGATGCTGGGCCGTGACCTCGGCGTCGAGAACACCACGCAGGTGCAGGCGTCCAACCGCATCGTCCGGGCAGGAGACACCTTTTATCTGCTCACCGACAACGGCGTGGAGTGCCTTTCCACCGACGGCACCTCCCAGTGGACCCAGAGCCTTTCGGCCCGCCCGCAGGGTCTGCTGGCCGACCGCAGGCAGCTGCTGGTCTTCTGCGGCAATACGGTGCAGGGATTGGCCCCGCCCGCGGCGGAAAATAACGCGCAAAGCAATACATAATAAGGAAAACAAGATATGTTCAAGAATCCGTCATTTCTTTTTGATATAGTATGTACCGTGGTCTGGCTGCTTCTGGCTGTGCGCTATGCCCGCAAGGGCTTTCTCGCAGCCAGTGTCCAGCTGGGCGGGAATGTCTTCAGCCTCGTGGGCGCCCGGGTCTTTTCGGGCTGGGCCGCTGCCGAGGTGTTCCAGCGCTTTCTGGCCGGGAGCTTCCGTACCCAGATCGCCGAGAGCATCTCGGCCGGAGGGGTCGTGGACCTGACCGGCATCGCGGACAAGTACGCGGGCTTTCTGCCCGAGGGCTTCCGCGCCTCCATCGTGGAGACCTGCGAGCGCTCCATCTCGGCTGTGCTCAGCGACAACGCCGTGGTGCTGGCGGACGCCATCGTCCAGAAGGTGCTGGCTCCGCTGCTCACGCCGGTCATCTCGGTCGTGCTCTTTTTCGTGGCCTTTGCCCTGCTGCGGATGCTGGTGAGTATGCTGGTCACCGTGCTGGGCCTCGTCAACCGGCTGCCGGTCATCGGCACCGTCAACCGCTGGCTGGGCTGGGTCACCGGCTGTGTCGCCAGCACCATGGACATCTATCTGATGCTCTGTGTGGTGTGGGCCGTCATCGTCATCACCGGCGGCAATCTGACCGTCCTGAACGATACGGTCATGAGCAGCAGCCTTTACTATAAAGCATTCAATCTGTTCAACCCCTTCCTGTAAAAGGGAGCTTTAGGAGGAACCTATATGGTCTGCAATCGCTGTCAGAAACGTCCGGCCATCATCTTCGTCCAGCGGATGGAGAACGGCCAGATGAAAAATGAGGGCTTTTGCCTGCACTGTGCGCGTGAGCTGCACATCAAGCCGGTGGAAGACCTGATGAAGCAGTTCGGGATGTCCGACGAGGACATGGATAACATGGAAAACCGGATGGAGAGCATGATGGATGAGATGGGGGACGCGAACCCCCTCTCCCTCATGATGAATATGGGCCAGCCCATGGGCGGCGAGGAGGACGAGGGGGACGACGACCTTGTCCCCGGCTCCAGCGCCACCTTCCCGCTGGGCGTCAAGGCGGAGGGCGATGCCGGAAACAGCAAAAAGGCCCAGAAGAACGGCAAGAAGCCGCCCCGCCGCAAATTCCTCGATACCTACTGCGAGAACCTGACCCGCAAAGCCCGGGAGGGCAAGCTCGACGACATCGTGGGCCGCGACCGCGAGATATACCGCACTATCCAGATCTTGAGCCGCCGCCAGAAGAACAACCCCTGCCTCATCGGTGAGCCGGGCGTCGGCAAGACGGCCATCGCCGAGGGCATCGCGGAGCGCATCGCCAGGGGCAATGTCCCTGTGGGCCTGAAGGATAAGGAGATCTTCCTGCTGGATCTGACCAGCCTCGTGGCCGGCACCCAGTTCCGCGGCCAGTTCGAGCAGCGGGTCAAGGGTCTGCTGAGCGAGGTCAAGGCCGCCGGCAACATCATCCTGTTCATTGACGAGATCCACACCATCACCTCCGCCGGTGAGAGCGAGGGTGCCATGAACGCGGGCAACATCCTCAAGCCCGCCCTCTCCCGCGGTGAGATCCAGGTCATCGGCGCCACCACCTTCAACGAGTACCGCAAGTATATCGAGAAGGACCAGGCTCTCGAGCGCCGCTTCCAGCCCGTCCGCGTGGAAGAGCCCAGCGTGGCCGATACGCTGGCCGTCATGAACGGCATCAAGAAGTATTACGAGGAGCACCACCATGTGCAGGTGGATGCCGATGTGCTGAGCGCTATCGTCACCCTCAGTGAGCGGTATATCACGGACCGCTACCTGCCCGATAAGGCCATCGACCTGCTGGACGAAGCCTGCGCCTGCTGCAATCTCGCCCACCCGGTCATCTCGGAGTATCTCGAGATGCAGAAGGAGCTGGACGGCCTCAGGCAGGAAGAGGCGGACATGGAGCCCTCCGACGTCAATGAGGCCATCGACTACGAGCAGGTGGCCCAGCGGAAGACCCGCATCGCCAAGCTCGAGGCAGAGCTGCCCGCAAAGCAGGCTGCTGCCAGCGAGATAAAAGTGACCATGGACGATGTGGCCAAGGTCATCGAGCTGTGGACGGGCATCCCGGCGGTGAAGATCCAGGAGACGGAGTTCGTCAAGCTGGCCGGGCTGGAAGTCGAGCTGAAAAAGAAGATCATCGGTCAGGACGAGGCCGTCCATCTGGTGGCACAGGCCGTCAAGCGGAGCCGCGCCGACCTGTCGGGCCGCCGCCGTCCCGCAAGCTTCATCTTCGTCGGCCCCACCGGCGTCGGCAAGACGGAGCTGGTCAAGCAGCTGGCAAACCAGCTCTTCGACGGCCCCGACCCCCTCATCCGTCTCGACATGAGCGAGTATATGGAGAAATATGCGGTGTCCCGCATGATCGGTTCGCCTCCGGGCTATGTGGGCTACGAGGAGGCCGGCCAGCTCACCGAAAAGGTGCGCCGCCGCCCCTACAGCGTGGTGCTGTTCGATGAGATCGAAAAGGCCCACCCCGACGTTATGAACATCCTGCTCCAGATCCTCGACGAGGGCAAGATCAACGATGCACAGGGCCGGACGGTGGACTTCTCCAATACGGTCATCTGCATGACCTCCAACGCCGGCAGCAGCGACAGAACGACCTCCGGCCTCGGCTTCAACAAGAGCGAGGAGCAGCTGAGTGAGGAAAAGACCCGCAAGGCTCTGAGCCAGTTCCTGCGGCCCGAGTTCCTTGGCCGCGTGGATGAGGTCATCGCCTTCAAGCCGCTGAGCCAGCAGACGCTGGAAGGCATCGCGGCTCTCATGCTGGATGAGTACAAGCCCAGCATGGAAGCCAAGGGCATCGCCTACAGCTACACCCCGGCGGCTCTCTCTGCCCTCGTGGCCAAGAGTCAGGGCGGCAAGTTCGGCGCCCGCGACCTGCGCCGCGTCATCCGCAAGGCTGTGGAGGACCCCGCCGCCGAGCGCATCATCGACGGCACCCTGAAAGCGGGCGGCAGCCTGACGGTGGATGCCGAAAACGGTGAAGTTATCTTAAAGTGAATGCTTGACTTTTCTGTACGATCGCATATAATAAAGACAGAAAGACAATGGATTCGTGCATAGAATTCACACCAAAAGAAGAAAACCCCTTCCTGGAGTTGCCGCTCCAAAGAAGGGGTCTTCTTTTTAGTGCTTACAGTCCTTGTTCAGCATTCTGTCAAGCCACTTGCTGATGAGATCAGAAGTCACACCAGCTGCGACAGATACCATGAAAGACAACATCTCGTGCATAGGACACACCTCCCTTCCCAATGAAATTGGGTCGGTAAGGACCGTGAGACGATTATAACATATAATTCGACCAAAAGATACAGTAAACGGCACTCCAAAGTAGTTCGGAGTGCCGTTTGTCATAGGCAGACTTAGTCGAGGGAGACCGGGAACTCGGGCTTGTTGGCCATACGGGCATTGGTGCGGCCCTCGGGGATGATCTCGCCGGCGGCGGTCAGCGCCAGCTTGGTGAGGGTGGGGCCTGCCAGCTCATACACCAGCACCGAGAAGAGCACGACGTTGCGCACCATGTGGCCGTCGGAAAGCTCAGCGGCCTCGGCTGCCATGCCCAGCGCCACGCCAGCCTGCGGCAGCAGGGTGATGCCGAGGTACTTCTGGATGTTGTGGCTGCAGCGGGTGGCCCGGCCGCTGACGAAGGCGCCGGAAATTTTGCCCAGAGAGCGGAAGGCGATGTACACCACGCCGATGAGGAGCACCAGCGGGTCGGAGAGGATGTTCAGATCCAGCTCCGCACCGCTGAGCACGAAGAAGAGGATGCTCACCGGCGACACCCAGCGGTCGAGGCGGTCCATCAGCTCATCGGAAGTGGGGCAGATGTTGCAGAACACCGTACCGGTCATCATGCAGACCAGCAGCAGCGAGAAGCCGCAGTGTATCGGCCCGATGTCGAAGGTGACCATGGACAGGCCCACCGTCAGCAGCACGAAGGCCACGGAAAGGCTCATGCGCTTGGAGCGGGAGTGAAAATAAATTTCCAGCTGGTTGAGCGCGAAGCCCGCCGCAGCGCCCAGACCCAGCGAGAAGACGATCTCCACCACCGGCTCCACCAGAATACTGATGGCGTCGATGCGGCCCTGCTCGAGGGCGTTGGCAATGCCGAAGGAGGCGGAGAAGAGCACGAGGCCCACGGCGTCGTCGAGGGCGACCACCATCAGCAGCAGGCGGGTGAGGGGGCCGTCGGCCTTGTACTGCTTGACGACCATCAGGGTGGCGGCAGGGGCCGTCGCTGCTGCGATAGCACCCAGCGTGATGGCCGAGGCCATGGAGATGATGTCGGGCCGGATGAAGTGCAGGACGACCAGCGCCGCATCCACGAGGGCGGTGGTCATGACGGCCTGCAAAATGCCGACCGTGATGGCCTGTCTGCCCATGCTCTCAAGAGTCGAGAGACGGAACTCGTTGCCGATGACGAAGGCGATGAAGCCCAGCGCCACCTGGGTGATGATGGACAGGCTGTCCACCTGCTCGAGGGTGCCGAAGCCGATGCCAAAATTACTCAGGCTCAGACGCCCCAGAAAGAAAGGCCCCAGCAGCAGGCCCGCCAGCAGATACGATGTGACCGCCGGCAAATGGATCGCCTTTGCGAGGCGCGACATCAAAAGACCTGCGATGAGCGCCGCGGAAAGGCAGATGAGAAGCTGTTCCATGCGATATTGCGGGCAGCAGCACGATACCGACGCGCAGCCGCCCTTTCCTCCTTTTTCTCAGTCAGGCGCGTTTCCTTGCCGCTTGCCAAAAGCCAAAAAACACAGCACCATAATAAATTATACTATTCCACTTTCTGAAAAGCAACATCCTTTCAGGCGGAAAAAGTGAAGATCTCTTAATAAATGGCCGAAAAAGGCAAAAAAACAGGGCCGCTGCGCAGGCAGCGGCCCTGTTGTATGCAACAATCGTGAATTTAGTTGAACTTGAAGATCTTCCGTGCGATGCGGTAGCCGCCCACCACGATGGCGTCGCCCTTGGGGAAGGGCAGGTTGGTCACGCCGCCGAAGCCGAAGCGGATGGAGCGGTAGACCGCGGCGCTGGTGTGCTCGCGCAGATACTGCCACAGGCCCTTCTGCTTTTCTTTCGCCTCGGCGCTGCCGTCCAGCAGCAGGAAGATGTCGCTGACGGCCATCATCATGGAGAGGTAGTGGAGCATATAGGCCCGCAGCTTCTTCTCGCCCTTGAGGGCGTCGAGGTCCTGACAGTCGATCATATGCCTGGTGACGCGGAGCTGCTGGTCCACGCGCTTGACCATGACGCTCTCGTTGACGCTCTGGTCGGCCCGGCCGATGAAGTAGCGGTAGAGGTCGAGGTTCATATAATACATGGTCTTGACGAAGGGCAGAGGCTGGTAGACGAAGATGTTGTCCACGTAGAAGGTATGCTTGGGCAGCACCATGCCGCACTTGCGCAGCACCTCCGTGCGGTACATGACCGAGTGCATCAGCAGGTTCTGGTCGGGGCGGAAGTGGCCGACGTGCATCCAGGTGAACAGACGCTCCTGCGGGAAGATGTTGGTGTACCGCACAGTGTGGCGGGTGCCGTCCTCGGTGTGCTCGTAGACATAGTTGCAGATCATGAGGTCGGGGGCGGTGCCGCGGGTCACGAGGGTGTGCAGGCGGGCCAGCACCTTCTGGAGGGCGTCGGTGTCCAGCCAGTCGTCGCTGTCCACGACCTTGTAGTAGAGGCCGGTGGCGTTGCGGATGCCCTGGTTGACGCCCTCGCCGTGGCCGCCGTTCTCCTGATGGATGGCCTTGACGATGGTGGGGTACTTGGCGGCGTACTCGTCGCAGATAGCCGGGGTGTCGTCCTTCACGGAACCGTCGTCCACGAGGATGATCTCGGCCTGCTCCCCGGCGGAGAGCAGCGTTTCGATGCAGTGGCGCATATATGCCGCCGAGTTGTAGCACGGGACGGCAAAGGTGATGAGTTTCTGTTGCATAAGATAAAGCTCCTTATCGTGCTTGCCCGGCCATGTTCAGAACAAAATGGGCCGGAGATGGAGATATGTGTTCTTATTATAGCATTTTCGCGCACAAAAAGCTAGGAACACCAGCAAATACCTGCCAAAAAACGACGACAGAAGAGCGATCTGATACCATTTCGGGCCGGGCTGTGCTATAATAATACGGATACAGATCTAAAAAACGCAGGAGGCACCCATGGCAGACCCGCATTCTATCTTGAAAAAAGTTTTTGGCTACGACAGTTTCCGCCCCGGGCAGGAGGACATCGTCCGGCGGCTGCTGGACGGGCAGGATGTGCTGGCGGTGATGCCCACCGGTGCGGGCAAATCCATCTGCTATCAGGTGCCGGCCCTGCTTCTGCCGGGAATCACCATCGTGGTGTCGCCGCTGGTCAGCCTGATGAAGGACCAGGTGGGGGCGCTGGTGCAGGCGGGAGTGGCGGCGGCTTTCCTCAACAACAGCCTCACCGACAACCAGAAGGCCCTCATGCTCCGCCGCGCCCGGGAGGGCTGGTATAAGATCATCTATGTGGCCCCGGAGCGGCTGGAAATGCCGGGCTTCCAGCGCTTCGCGCAGGAAAAGCTCATCAGCATGGTGACGGTGGACGAGGCCCACTGCATCAGCCAGTGGGGGCAGGACTTCCGCCCCAGCTATCTCCGTATCAAGGCGTTCGTGGACAGCCTGCCGAATCGCCCGGTGGTGGGCGCGTTCACGGCCACGGCGACGGCCCGGGTGCGGGACGACATCCGCAGCCACCTCGAGCTCCATCAGCCCTATGAGGTGACGACCGGCTTCGACCGGCCCAACCTTTACTTCGAGACGCGCCGCGCCCTGCCCAGCCAGAAGCCGAAGGAGCTGCTGGACCTTGTGCTCCGGGAGGGCGACAACGCGGGCATCGTCTATTGCAGCACTACGAAGCAGGTGGACGAGACGGCCCGCCTGCTCCAGAGCCGGGGCATCCGGGCGGCGGCCTATCACGCCAAGCTGGACGCCGAGGTGCGCCGGAAGAATCAGGACGACTTCCTCTACGACCGCGTTCAAATCATGGTGGCCACCAACGCCTTCGGCATGGGCATCGATAAGCCCAACGTCCGGTTCGTCATCCATTACAATATGCCAAAGGATCTGGAGAGCTACTATCAGGAGGCGGGCCGCGCGGGCCGCGACGGTCTGCCGTCCCGCTGCATCCTGCTCTATTCCGGCACGGATGTGCGCACCATCCGCTTCTTCATCGACAAGGAGATGGAGGCGGACAACGGCCTGCCCGCCGACGTCAAGGCCGAGGCCGCCCGCAAGGCGGAAGAGCGGCTCAGGTATATGACCTTCTACTCCACCACTCAGAAGTGCCTGCGGCGGTTCATGCTGAACTATTTCGGCGAGGCCGCACCTGAAAAGTGCGGCAACTGTTCCTGCTGCCTCTTTGCCGAGCAGAACGCGCAGGAGGTGGAACAGCGCGCTGCCGCCGCGAATCAGAGGGCCGCGGCCAACTCCCGGCGGCTGTCGGCCCGCCGTGCGGCTGCCGGCGGCGACCTCAGCGAGGCAGACGAGAAACTGCTGGCCGCGCTCTACGCCCTCCGCAAGCGTCTTGCGGCGAAGCAGAATGTTCCGGCCTACATGGTGTTCAGCGACGCGACCCTCCGCGAGATGGTCCAGAGCAAGCCCCTGAGCATGGACGAGTTTTTGAACATCACCGGCGTCGGCGAAAAGAAAGCCGCCCGCTATGGCATGGCCTTCCTGCGGGCCATTGAGGATATGGTGGGGAGCAGAGAATAAGAAAAAGCGCAGATCTTCCGCGAGCGGAGAGGCTCGTTGTGGAAGATCTGCGCTTTTTATTTATCATTCCATCGTATGGGTGGAGAACACTTTTTCATCCTGCCACCACACCGGCTGCCCGGCGGCGAGGGACTTGGGAACATCCAGCAGACGCTGGTTCCGGCTGCCCCGGAAGCGGAGGGAGATGTCGTACTCAGCCTCCACGAAGCGGCCATCCACCAGCACATCCAGCAGACGCAGCAGCTCGTCGGTGACTTCGCACCGCGCGTGGCAGGGGACTTTGCCGGTCAGCTGCTCCCAGGTGTAGCCGGAGTAGCACCAGACCGTTTTCTTCGGGTAAAGGGCTTTGAAATTTTGCACGAAGGTCACCAGCTCCCGCTGGTTCTCCGGCTCCATCGGCTCGCCGCCCAGCAGGGAGAGACCCGTGATATAGTCCGGCTTGCAGGAGGCGAACACCTTGTTGCGGACGGGCTTGTCGAAGGGCTGGCCATAGCCGAAATCCCATGCCACCTCGTTGAAGCAGCCGGGGCAGTGGTGGCGGCAGCCGGAAACGAAGACGCTGGTGCGGACGCCCGGCCCGTTGGCGATGTCGTAATATTTAATAGTCGCGTAGTTCATAAATCAGACCTGAAAGCAGAGCACGCTGCTTTGCCTTGCAATTTTTTTGTGCTTGGGTAGCTTGCCAATGGCTCTCCCCTTGGGAGAGCCGGCCCGAAGCGCCTGAGAGGGTCACAGGTGCAACACCCGATCCTTGATCTCCTGCGTCCGGCCCTGGTTCCAGAACTGGGTGCCGATATAGCCGCAGGTGCGGCGGGCGACATTCAGCTTGTTCTGGTCACGGTTGCCGCACTTGGGGCATTCCCACACCAGCTTGCCGTCGTCCTCGACGATCTTGATCTCGCCGTCGTAGCCGCAGCACTGGCAGTAGTCGGACTTGGTGTTCAACTCGGCGTACATGATGTTGTCGTAGATGAACTGCAGCACGCTCATGACCGCCTCGAGGTTGTCCTGCATATTGGGGACTTCCACATAGCTGATGGCACCGCCCGGAGAGAGCTTCTGGAATTCGCTCTCGAACTTCAGCTTGGTGAAGGCGTCGATGTGCTCGGAGACATGGACGTGGTAGCTGTTGGTGATATAGTTCTTGTCGGTGATGCCGGGTACGATGCCGAACCGCTTCTGCAGGCACTTGGCGAACTTGTAGGTGGTGGATTCCAGCGGGGTGCCATAGAGGGAGTAGTCCATGTTCTCGTCCTTCTTCCACTCGCTGCACTTGTCGTTCATGTGCTGCATCACGCTGAGGGCGAAGGGCTTTGCGCCGGCGTCGGTGTGGCTCTTGCCGGTCATATATTTTACGCACTCATACAGGCCGGCGTAGCCGAGGCTGATGGTGGAGTAGCCGCCGAAGAGCAGCTTGTCGATCTTCTCGCCCTTCTTGAGGCGGGCCAGTGCGCCGTACTGCCACAGGATGGGGGCGGCGTCGCTGGGGGTGCCCAGCAGGCGCTTGTGGCGGGCCTGCAGAGCGCGGTGGCAGAGGGCCAGACGCTCGTCGAATATCTTCCAGAACTTATCAAAGTTGCCGCCGGAGCTGAGGGCCACGTCCACCAGGTTGATGGTCACGACGCCCTGATTGAAGCGGCCATAATACTTGGGCTTGCCGGTCTCGGGGTCCACATAGGGGGTCAGGAAGCTGCGGCAGCCCATGCAGGTGTAGCAGTGGCCCTCGCCATTCTTGTCTACCTTCAGCTCGAGCATCTTCTTCTCGGAGATGTAGTCGGGGACCATCCGCTTGGCGGTACACTTGGCAGCCAGCTCGGTCAGGTAGTAGTAGGGGTCACCGGGGTGGATGTTGTCCTCTTCCAGCACATAGATGAGTTTGGGGAAGGCGGGGGTGATCCAGACACCGGCCTCGTTCTTCACGCCCTGATAGCGCTGACGGATGGTCTCCTCGATGATGATGGCGAGGTCGGCTTTCTCCTGCGCATTGCGGGCTTCGCCCAGATACATGAACACGGTGATGAAGGGGGCCTGACCGTTGGTGGTCATGAGGGTGACGACCTGATACTGGATGGTCTGGACGCCGCGGTTGATCTCGCTGCGCAGGCGGCGTTCCACGATCTCACGCTTGCGCTCGGCGGAGACATCCAGACCCTCCATCTCGGCCTCGACCTCGGCAGCGATCTTCTTGCGGGAGACGTCCACGAAGGGGGCAAGATGGGTCAGGCTGATGCTCTGGCCGCCATACTGGTTGGAAGCCACCTGTGCAATGATCTGGGTGGCGATGTTGCAGGCGGTGGAGAAGCTGTGGGGCTTCTCAATATAGGTGCCGGAGATGACGGTGCCATTCTGCAGCATGTCGTCCAGATTGACGAGGTCACAGTTGTGCATGTGCTGGGCAAAATAGTCGGAGTCGTGGAAGTGGATGAGGCCGTCCTGATGCGCCTTAACAATCTCCGGGTCCAGCAGCAGGCGGGCAGTCAGGTCTTTGGAGATCTCACCGGCCATATAGTCGCGCTGGACGCTGTTGACGGTGGGGTTCTTGTTGGCGTTCTCCTGCTTGACTTCCTCGTTCTGGCACTCGATGAGGCTCAGGATGCGCTCGTCGGTGGTGTTGGTCTGGCGCTTGAGGCTCTGGATATAGCGGTAGGTGATATAGTGGCGGGCGATGTCATGGGCCTTGATGTCCATGAGCTGGTTTTCCACCATATCCTGTACCTCTTCCACGCTGACAGCGCGGTTGAGTGCCTGACACTGGTCGGTCACGGCTGCGGCGATGTCAGTGATCTGCTCCCGGGAGAGACGGGCCTTGCCTCCTACCGAATCGCTGGCCTTGGTGACAGCGGTGATGATCTTGGTAATGTCAAAAGGCACTTCCGCACCGTTGCGTTTGATGATCTTCATAGCGCTCCTCCTGTTTCGCGTATACAGTGTGAACGGGTGTCTCCTGATACAAGAGGCACCCGCAGCTCTCATTGGTCGTTGATACTATCATATCACTATTTAGTGATATGTCAATGGAAGAACCACTATATTTTGTGTTTTGTAGCTTTCACCAAAAATAGAGGAAAATTTCCGGAACAAAATTTGAGACGAAATCTCTTGACAATCTGCGCAAAGGAAGTAATGCTTTCCGCAGGGTAATAAAGGCCATTGTCTATACTGTGCCTCCCTTGTATAATACATTATAAAAGACAAAGGACTTTGCCTGAAGAATCCAAGAGGATGAAGCGGATTTGAGTCAGCGCGAAAAAACCTGAAAAACTTGCAAAAAAAGTGTTGACATCCGCCCCGGCGTATGGTATTATACTTGAGCGCCAAGCGCCGAGACGAAAGAATGACTTCTGAGTCCCAGCTGGAAGTAAAGCGAAAAGAACCAATAGACGTCCGAAAGTTCCGGCCAGCGCCGAGAAACAGAGAACGCTCCAAGTTCGCCAGAGAGATCTGAATCACGAAAAACTTCGAAAAAAGAGCTTGACAAAAAATCACTTCCGTGATAAAATAATCAAGTCGTCAGCCGCATGGCTGAGGCGCAAACAGGACCTTGAAAATTGAACAATATCGAAA
>OHLX01000539.1_pt1 | contig 13185 bp, 13 predicted proteins | sample 1569241 | NCBI WGS metagenome assembly OHLX01 (sample SAMEA3879521, study PRJEB24766) | human gut metagenome | biome: human-associated habitat; feature: feces | place: USA | collected 1985/1987 | reverse complement strand
GGTGTAATTTCTCTTTTTATTCATTTTGGAACCTTTATTCACTTTGTGACTGGGAAGTTTCTTCTTCTGTACTGTTTTCTGTACTGTTTTCCGAAGATCCTTCCTGAGAGTTTCCTGCCTCACTGCTGCTTTCATTTGCTGAAGGCAGCTGGGCCCCGGCCTCTGTATCACCACCCGGATCAGCCGCCGGCAGTTCCGGCGCATTAGGATCTCCCGGCACTGCATCCGGTATACCGCTTCCGCCATCTGTATCTACATATTCATCGGTTTCATATACCTTCTGGCTTTCCTCCGGCTGGGACTCTCCGTTTTCTTCTGAACCTGTTTCAGAGCCCCGTTTTTCAGCTCAGCCACTTCCTGCAGCGGAACACGAACTTCAAGGATCTGGTCTTCCAGGTGTCTGTTTTCGATGGTTTTTTCAATATCGACTTTTACTTTGTTCTCATACCCGGAATAAGTATGAACAACATACCATTTCGCTTCTGACATACAATCACCTTATCCTTATTTCATTAAAAGATTAATGCCTTCGAGAATAAATGAATCCATAACGCTGATCAGTACGCAAAGCACGATCGACACGCAAACTACCACGATAGTCTGCTTAATCAGTTCATTGCGGTCTGTCCAGACAATCTTCCTGAATTCTGACTGAAGTCCCTGAAACCAACTCTTCTTCTGGCTCTTGCCAGCAGATTTTTCATTTCCTTGCATAGCCTGACCTCACAATTCTCTGTGAGTAACTGTTTCGTCCAGTTACCTTGGATTACTTTGTTTCCTTATGCAGAGTGTGTTTGCGGCAGAACTTACAATATTTCTGAGTTTCCATTCTCTCAGGATGGTTCTTTTTCTCCTTAGTCATATTGTAGTTACGCTGCTTGCACTCGGTACATGCTAATGTAATCTTAACGCGCACAACTTCCACCTCCAGTGTTTTCATTTGCATGGTCATTTTCCTCATGCCGGACGATGTATCCGTCATCTTTTCGGGCATAAAAAAAAGACCTAACTTCCATGTCGCTTGTCAAGTTTATCACACATGGCATGCCTAAGTCAAGTCTTTTCTTATTATTTATGCCTATATTTCATCGCATATTTTTTACAGGAAACGCAGCTATCCGACGCCGTATGGTATTTCTTCTGAAAATACCCATATCCTTTTCTTCTGTTGAACTTTATCAGAAGTAATCATATCCTCCATGGATATCTACAATACTCCCATTCATGTAGTTATTGGTAAGTATACTGTACGCCATATCTGCCACGTCTTTGATTTCACCGAATCTGTGCAATGCGATCTTTCGGTTGATGCGTTCGTAGCTTTCCGGTGTGCGGTTCTCATGCCAGGGCGTCTGGATGAAACCGGGGGCAATGGCATTGACTGTGATGCCTTTTGGCTCAAATTCCTTTACCAGCGATTTGGTAAGGAAGTGGATGGCAGCCTTGGTCACGCCGTATACCAGAGAGGAGGAGTATGCCTGCTGCCCTGCATAGGAACCCATGAAGAGTACTCTTCCGCCCTCTGTCATAACAGGCATAAATTCTTTGACCATAAATACAGGTACAGACAGGTTGGTATTTACGATCTTATTCCATTCCTCGAAAGTGTAATCCTGAAATTTATCGTAAGTGCTGATTCCCGCATTGCTGATCAGCCAGTCTACGTGTCCTGCTTTCTCTTTTACTTCTCCGACGAAATTCATCATATCGTCATAGGAAGACATGTCCGCTTTCAGAATGATAAGCTTCTCCTGGTCTTCCGGTTTCAGGCTGTCCCAGAATTCATTGGCTTTATATGCATTGTGGGCGTAAGTGGCAAAGATCAGATCATCTTCTGCTGAGTTTGCCAGTATCTTCTCCACAATACCGCGTCCGATTCCGGAGGTGCCGCCTGTGATCACTGTTACCTTGCTCATTTTGTATTCCCTCTTTTTATTCATCTATAATACAGACAGATCTGTTCTCTGTCATGTGGGAGTCTCCCCACTTCCATAAAACGGACTGCCTGCAAAAAAATTCCTTCTATAATTACATATTCCACATTACCGAAATATATTCTTCACTCCTACAATTCCATCAGTCTGTCATAAACTTCCTTCGGCGCATAGGGCTGCTGATTGTGGATCGGTTCACCCAGACAGGTCTTGGGATATGCAAAAGTTCCATGCTCCAGCATAACTTCCAGAAGTTTCGGGCCTTCCCCTTCCAGAAATTCCGGTGCTTCTTCTCTGACTGCATCGCAGAGCATTCTCAGTGCGGGAATGCCGTAAGCCTTTGCCACCTCTGCGAAATTACAGGAAGCAAAACCGCAGCCGTCTGTGGTTCCTGCGAACAGACAGTCAAAATAATCTCTCTGCAGGTGACGGATCATGCCAAGTGCTTCATTATTCATAACCATGATCTTAACAGGAAGATTCTCTCTCTTCACCCACTCCAGTTCCTGGATATTCATCTGGAGTGCACCGTCTCCGCAGATGCAGGCGGTCGGTTTTCCGGTTGCATAATACGCTCCGATAGCTGCCGGAAGCCCGTAGCCCATAGCTCCATGTCCGCCGGAGAAGAGAAGCTTCTGTCCTTCATGATTCTTAAATGACTGATAGCTCCATACCATGTGCTGGCCCACATCAACTGCAATAGCAGATGTATCCTCCAACATATCACTGAGGTCTGCGATCATACGGTTCGGATATCTTTCTGGTGTGGCATCATCAACTGCCTGAAGATTTTCTTTAATCTCTGTGCAGACATTCAACCAGTCACTTACGCCCTCTATATCAGGATCAGCCACTTTTGCAAGACAATCGATTACTGCACCTGTCTCTGCCTGCAGCTTCACTTCATTGATACCATTCTCATGGATATCTCTCTGAAGATTGTATGGATCAATATCTATACGTATGATCTTTGCACCTCTGGCAAATTCATGTACTTTGGTTCCGATCTGTCTGGTACACAGAGAAATGCCAAAACAGAGAAGCAGATCGCTTTTTGCATTGGCGATCATATTTGCATAACGGTGTCCATAGGCACCGCCGATGCACCCGAAATTCAGCGGATGGTCGTATCCCAGAACTGATTTCGCCAGAACGCTGGTGATGATCGGAATCTGTCTCTTCTGTGCAAAGCGGATCAGTTTCTGCTGGCTGAAGCTGCTGTCCACGCCATGGCCCAGCATGATCACCGGACGTTTTGCCTGTTCCAGTGCTTCCAGAATCGTATCTGCCGCCTGCTGTGCTGCAGCTGCATCTGTATGTTTGTCCTCAAAAGTCATGTCATAGACCGGATTCTCCACTTCACTTCTCTGGATATTCATGGGAAGATCGATGAGCACCGGTCCTCTGCGTCCTGTGGTTGCAATATGGTATGCTTTATTTAATTCCTCCACAATGTCCTCAGGGTTTCGTATCTGAACAGCATATTTCGTGATCGGTTTCGCCATTGCCACGATGTCTGTCTCCTGAAATCCCTGCTGACGCAGTCCTTTAATCCCGGAGTACTCATACGTGTTCAGCTGCCCTGTCAGAAAGATCACCGGCAGAGAGTCGTAATAGGCATCTGCCACACCACTCAGAAGGTTGATGGCTCCCGGTCCGCTGGTAGCATAGGCGCAGGCACATTCTTCCTTCGCCTGTGCGTATCCGCAGGCTGCGAAAGCTGCCCCCTGTTCATTGTAACCGGAATGATTCTCTGTCTCCGGATTTCTCTCAATGGAGTCTACCAGATGTGCGATCATGGTTCCCTGATAGCCGAAGAAATGGCAGATTCCTTTTTTCTGCAAAAACGTAACAATATAATCTGAAAGTTTCATGTTCCCTCCCGTCAGATCAGCGTGCCGATCTTACTTCTCTGTACTGTCTTTCCTGTTTTCTCCAGTACGTCTACATAAATGTCAAAAATCTCTTCGTCCTCTGCAAAGAGTTCGTTCTTCTGCAGACTCTTCTGCATCATCTTGAAATAGGGACGAAATACCCTCTCAAGTGTCATATAATCTTCATTCTTATACAAGTTCTTAATGTAGTCTTTCTGCTTCTCATAGGAAACACCCAGATTCATGCGCTCCCCACAGAACTCTACATAATCCCAGCATTCATTGAAGTAGTCTTTGTGCCGCCTGCTTCTGGCAAGTTTGCGGGCATTTTTCATTCGCTCTTTACAGTATTTCTCAAAGTTTCCGGATTCTTTCCAGAACTGTGTATAGCTTACCCTCGCACTGACCACCAACGCAATGGGTGTCACATAGCGGGGTTCCTTTGCATCTTTATAATTCTTTCCATAGCTTATGGTAAGATACTCTGCGGTTTTTGCCGGAACCTGGAGTTCTGCGCCTTCCAGAGTGACACGTTTACTCTGCGCAAAAATTTCTGCAGGGAAAACGGTAGTCTGTTTTCTTCTTTTGAGGATATATTTATTTGCTCCGGGCTGCTGGCAGGATCTGACAAGTCTGTCATACAAATGTGCAGCCTGTCCCTGGCGCCCGGTTATCATGCACTGCAGCCGCATAATTGTACGGTTCACCCTGCTCCTGAAATTTCTATCTGCATAGTTGATATGACAGAGCTCTGTCCATGCATTCTCATCTCTGGATAATCTGCGTTCTGCTTTTACAGAAGCTGCCGGCGTTCTGAGCGGAAAAATATTGACTCCTATTCCCGGGAATGCGTAGTCTCTGGTGTTGTCCAGATTCAGGCACAGAGTATCTGTATTGGTGTATCTCAGATAAAATCCTGAGAACCATTTGTGGCTCTTCATGGATTCCAGCGCTCTCTTTTCCCTTGGATCTTCATCCACAGCCAGACGGAACCGTTCCATATCCGCTGTTTTCATCAGCACAACTCCAAACATGGGATTCTGTGGGAAAGGATGCCCTTCCACTGCGCAGAGTGTCAGTCGTGGAGAGAGGTAATATTCTATTTTATTCCGGCGGCATATTTCATCGATTTCCTGTAATAATGATAAAATCACCTTTTGTTTTTTGTTCAACTCTTTACTCCATTTCTATTGATGTCACTTAACAGTTACAATCTGCACGATCTTCTTAATATCTTCAATACTTTCATATTTATCAAGCCATTTATCAAGCACAACTGTAATATCCGTCTTCTTTCCAAAGCTTTTCGCCTGTCTGCTGCCATCGTTCAGATCATTGATAAAAATACGGTACAGCTCTGTTCTTACATAAGAAGGCATCTCATATTCCAGTGCTTTCTTATAATTTGCAAAAGCCTCCCTGGTCTGTCCCTGTTTCATCCTGACATCACCCACCAGCTTATAAGCGCAGGCTTTCTCTTCTCTGCGAAACTGACGGTTTCGTACCTGTTCTGCAAGCCACTCCAGTTCGCTCTCCTCACCTGTACAGATGATCTGGGTGCGCAGTTCTGCAAGCTCATCGGAATACCCCAGCCGCTTCCATGCTCTTGTAAGAGCTTTCCTGTACATCTTATGTTCTTCTGAAACTTTAACCTGTATATCCGCCGGCGCTTTAACTTCTTCAGTTTCTGCTGACGGATCTGATACTTTTTTATTCACATTATCAGCCGATGTTTCATCTGATGTTCTATCTGATTTTATCTGTTTTCTGCTTTTTCCCGAATTTTTCTCCACACTGACTGGCGTGATCATCTGTGTGCCGATCACAGCCCGGATTTCACCGATTTCTTTCTCTATCTCGCTCTGCGTACGTGCACACACTGTTTTTGCCAGATATAATGCTCCCTGGATATCATCATCCTCAGGTATCAGACGACTCCACAGTTCCATCAATGCGAGAGCCTCCTTCTTGTTGTGGTTTGCAATAAGCTCTTCACAGCTTTTCAGGATTTCAGATTTGTATCCTCTGAAGAATCTGTCCATCTCCATCCATACAATTCCGTTAGTTGTCTTGTTCTTTACCTGAAGATAAAGCTCTGCCGCTTTCTGCATCTCACCATCCATCCAGAAAATATCTGCCTTATATTTCAGGAAATAACCATCCTCAGGAAACATCTTAAGAGCCTTATCAAGAAAACGTTCTGCTTCGATCCGGTTCTCTCCCGCATCCTCCATCAGGAACCTGCACTTAAATTTCATAAATCCCGGATGTCCCGGATATTTCTTCAGAAGCTCATTGACGATCTGTTCTGCCTTCTTTATCCGATGGAATTCATAATGATCCGCAGCTTTCCTGAAAAACTCAATATCTTCTTTCAGTCCCTCCATCTCAGGACTCAGATGGTCAAGCTGCTGACGGACCTGCATCATCCGATATGCCTTTGACACACGTTCTGTATAAAACAGAGTAAGCATTGCCGCATAGAATACATCGTCAGGTATCTCCACAAGTGTTGGATGATAAAAAGCATAAATGTTGGTATAGTCTTCTCTTCCGATAAAGTCAGCACTGAGCTGATTCTTATAATAAGAGCCAAAAAGTGCACTCAGCTTACGGAAAGATCTGCTTTCCACCAGCTCTCTGATCTTAAGTCCTGATTCATCGATCGCTCTCTGCATGTCCAATGCAACAGCGCGGGCTTTCATTGCAAGCCCATCCTGGCGGACCTTATGGTTTTTTTTCGCAATGCGCATATTGTAGAACTTTCGGAACACACTGTCCCAGCGCAATCTTTCCTTATTGATCTTCGGCATGTATTCTTCACGTAGCTCCTGATAAGGAAGATCATCTACACACACTGCTACATGACCCTCCCTCTTATCATGAGGAGGCATATATGACCACTCGTCTCCATAATGCCAGATCAGATAGTCACTGCACTTATTTGGGATCATTGCCTTTTTTCCCTCAAAGATGCCCTCCTTTACCGGGAACATCATATCCTTATCGAAAAGAAACGGGCAGCCGCCCCAGCGCATGGCATAACGGTCACATTCCTCTTCTTTATAAGAGAACATGATCTTCTCAAGCTTTGCCAGTGTTCTTTTTTTACCAAGAAAAATATAAGAAAGAAGATACTTCAGATACATGGATGCAGGTATCTCCCAGCGGTCACTATAGCCTACAGAAATATTGATAAGATCTGAGTAGATCATCATGTGTGTTCTATATTTCTCGTATTCTTTGTCGTCAGCCGGAATAGGATCCAGTGTAAGAATGTCTATGATTTCTCCGCCGCAGTCCTTCCCGATAATCTGGCTCTTATGGATGGCACAGGTATTGGTGGATGCGTAGCGCGGAAATGAATTTGTATAGTTTCTGTCCACCTCCGAACACTGTATCTCTCTGTCAGGCGGGAGTTCTGTTTTGCATATCTCTATGAATTTCTCCCAGTCCGGACGTGGCATATAAAGGTCTACATCATCATCCCAGGGAACAAATCCCTCATGTCTGAGAGCTCCGATCAGGGAGCCTCCTGCCAGCACGTATCTGAGATTATGTTCTCTGCAGATTTCATCAACCTCCCTGAAAAGCTTCAGGAGGTATTTCTGTTTCTCCGTCATGAATTGTCCTTTCTGTTGATTGTTTCCAAAATTTCTATTATTTTTACCGACTCATCATAGAAAAGCCGGGTACATTCTGTCCGTTTGTCTCTGATCATAATCATCAGCTCCTGCAGCAGATAGCGGAAACCATTTCCCTCGAAGTTAAAGCTGTACCTTTTCAGAAATTCTTTTCCTGAAATATTGGCTTCAAAGTATCCGGTGTTCCACCAGTCATTAGGGATAGTTACCCTGCCGTTGCTTCCGATGATCACAAGTTCATTCTCAATGTCAACCGTTGTTCCGATCTCAATAGTCGCCAGTGCACCGGCGTATTTCATGGAAATCATATCATATACAAAACGGCCTTCCTGATTGCGGACCGCATTGGTGTTGATATCCTGGCATTTTTTTCCCAGCAGTTTCAGTACTGCGCAGATAGCTGTGCAGACCGTCTCATTAAAAGTCCTGCCGCCCTCGAAATCATCCTGGGAGATTGCACATTTGACACTTACCAGATCTCCCACCAGGTTACTGTGTACTAGCCATACCAGCTGATTAAACGCCCGCAGGTAGACCAGTGTGGTCCGTTCAATGAGAACCACATTGTTCTCCCTTGCCACCTGAAACAGGTAGCGCAGTTTCTCTGAGGAAAGTGTCATGGGCGAATCACTGATCACATATTTTCCTTTTTTCAGCGCTCGCTCAATATATTCTGCTCTCCGGTTCAGCGATGTCTTGATATAAACAATATCTACATCTGCCAGAAATTCATCATAGCTGTTCCAGCAGGAACCTAACTCATATTTATCACAGAATCTCTGTGCAGTCTCGTGATCCTCGCTGAATACACGTTCCACATGAACTCCGCTGACATATTTGGATTCCTCCACAAAATCATTATCCCGGATGTCATCCGTCACGATTCCCATATTAAAAATAACACCTTCACTGCGAAGCTTTGTACTGGAAATATTCTTGGTCCTTTCCAGATAAACTACATCACAGTAATTCTTAAGGTAATCGAATTTCCCTCTCCAGTCAGATCCTACCACCAGGACATCAATATCATACTTAATGATGTCATTGACCTTCTGTCCCTGATATTCCTCAATGATGATCTCATCTGCCAGCCCCGTCCTTCGCACATTCTCGATTCTCTTAATGAGGCTGTCCCGCACATTGAGTTTGCCCCGCTCAATGTCAAAGCTCTCACTTGTGACACCTACGATCAGATAATCACCAAGTGCTTTTGCTCTTTTGATAATATTGTAGTGGCCTTTATGAAAAAGATCAAAAGTGCCATATGTGATTACTCTCTTCATTCTTTCGTCATAACTCCCCTGAAAAAAATATTCTTATTTTGCCGAACAGTTTTCCTGCTCCATACGTTACTGTTCACTCCGTTCACAGTAACGTAGCCAAAATTCATTCCAGATTGCCTGCGGCAATGGAATTTTGGCTTGTATGTCTCGGGATTTTGGCATATTCATGCCAAAACACCTCGCGGAATAGTGGTCTGTGAACAGTAACCTCCATACGATAGATACTTTGATTATATCATACTTCCCAACTTCCGTCACCTGTCCGTTACAAAAATGTTAAATTCGCGTTAACTTTACAAAAAGAAGAGTTTTGAAATACTGTTTTTGTATCTCAAAACTCTTCCTTTGTGTTTATGGTTCTTTATTGTCCATCTTTCTGGTAGTAGCTTCCAGTTCCTGGATCAGGTCTTCCAGCGAAAGCTCCTCTTCCCCTTTGATCAGTTCATCAGGGATATCATCCAGATTATCCTCTTCAATCTCCAACTCCATGCCGGCCACATTGCTGAAGCCTTCATGACTGTCGGAAGAAGTATGATCCGGTGTATCCTCGTCCATATTTACTTTCTCCACATGTCCGTCCTGCTCACTCTCTGAATCAAGCGTTGCCGCAAGCTCTGCGATGGCTTTCTTTCTTCTGAGAAGTTCATATTCATCATATTCGCTGTCATACTCTTCTTCCAGACCTTCATCTCTGACTGTCTTATCCTTCTTGATCAGGATAAATGCGATCAGATTCAGAACACCCGTATAAAGCAGATCCACAGGCAGACTTCCCAGTACAAGTACAAATACCAGTGATACTCCCAGAAGCACCCATACATTGTTCATTGCAGGAAGCATCAGGATGTATAAACCATTCATAATGATCATGATCGGATAATGGAAGAAATAAATTCCCATTGTATGTCGTCCCACATAGGTGAGCGGCAGTTTGATGTCCGGCACTAACGCAAGCATCGTATAGACCACTACGAAAGATACCAGATACATCAGCAGTCTGAGGATCACTCCCTGAGGATCCGTCAGGCCACAGAGCTGATATCCATGATTACCTCGGAAAATAGCGATTCCCATTTCATTTGGAATCATATAATTCGGTATCGCCCACAAAAGGACTCCGGAGATTGCTACCAGGATCCATTTTCCCTTAAATTTACGGATTGCTGTGATATATTCACTCTTCCAGAGATACCCCGCAACAAAGAACGGGAAAAATACCACGATTCTTGATGATGACAGGAATGTGGTAAATTCCGGTCTGGTTCCTGCCCATAATGCGAACAGGATACTGAGCGGAACAATAAATCTGATCTTACCCAGGGCCTCAATGGTAAGGCGGTAAATAAACAGTGCCAGTATATACCACATGACACTTCCGGTAGGACGCAGTATCTCATAATCTACAGATCTGCCCAGCCATATCTGTGAATACCAGGTTAAGGTATATCCCAGAACATAAGGAATCAGCAGGTTCTTAAAATTCTTCAGCACATTCTGAGGTTTCTTTGACAGATATCCTGAAATAAAAACAAATGCAGGCATGTGAAAAATCGTGATCGCATACCACACATATCTCACTACAGTGTCTACCTTTACAAGGTTAAATGCAATAATATGGTTAAATACTACCAGAAAGATAAGCAAAACTTTAATGTTATCAATCAGGCAGGAGTACGGCACCGCCGCTCTCTCTTTTTTTATTTTCATGTTTAAGTACTATCCTCTAATCATATTTCTGACTTCTGCTGTGTGAACATACAACCCCATTCTGCCAGATTCTTCAGATGACCGGCAGACAAAAAAACGCACAGCAATGTAACGGGCAATTAACCGCAAAGTCATATTTACTGCAACAAGCATAACATATTTTTACGATTTATGGAATAGAAACTTAACATTTCGGTCAATGGAAATATTTTGTTACTGTTCACACACCACTATCCCGCGAGGTGTTTTGGCATGAATATGCCAAAATCCCGAGACATACAAGCCAAAATTCCATTGCCGCAGGCAATCTGGAATGAATTTTGGCTACGTTACTGTGAACGAAGTGAACAGTAGCAATATTTCCATAATCCATGTACAGCATAAGAACAGAAAAAAATACAGCTTCTGATCCTGCCGTAACCGGCGTATCTGTAGACATTGTAAGTCATGGCTGCTGATTTCAGTTTGTTTCTGGATTTGCCGCCTTCGCTGAGACGATATTTCAGATAGGGTTTGTTGATTCCGGCAGCACAGCCGTATTTTCGCAGGATTTTCAGCCAGGTGATATAATCCTCATGGCTGTCGTCATGCTCCATGGGAAATTCACGCGCCACATCCCTTCTGAGTATTACCGAAGAACAGTTGATGCTGTTATGTTTCAGAAGTTCTCTGTAGGTGATCTTCTCTTTTACAGGGATTGTCCGTCCTGTACTGCTTCCGTCCGCTTTCATCAGTTCCCGCCCTGTAGAACACAGCACGTATCCTGTCTCTTCCAGACGTTTCAGCTGTTCTTTCAGCTTGCCTGACTCCCACCAGTCATCTGCATCCAGAAAAGCAATGTAGGTTCCCTGTGCCAGCCCGACTCCTCTGTTTCTGGAGCCTGCAGCTCCCATATTCTGTTCATTCTTAATATACCGAAAGTCCTCTCTGCCCTCATAGGCAGACAGGACTTCCTCTGTATGGTCTATAGAACCGTCATCGATCACCAGAAGTTCCAGCGAAACTCCCTGTTCATAGACGGATTCCACAGCCTTTCTAATATATTTTTCTCCGTTGTAAACCGGCATGATCACAGATACCAGCGGTTTATTCATTGTCATTCCTCCGTTTTATTCTCTGACACTCCGGCGTTTTTCCCGGAACCCTTCAACGCATTTACCTGTCTGTCATCTACTCCCTCAGATACTTCTTTCTGGAAAAAGATTTTAACTGTCATAAAGATCAGCTTGATATCCAGCAGGAAGGAATAATTCTCAATATAAAACAGATCCAGCTTTAATTTGTCATAAGGAGTTGTATTATACTTACCGTAGACCTGCGCATATCCGGTAAGACCTGCTTTAACTTTCAGACGATAATAGAATTCCGGAAGCTCTTTCTCATACTCAAGCATGATACTTTCACGTTCCGGACGCGGACCTACCAGAGACATATCTCCCTTAAATACATTGAAAAGCTGAGGAAGCTCATCCAGATGAAGATTTCTCAGCACATGACCTACCGGTGTGATACGGGAATCATGCTTGGATGCCAGTCTTGCACCGTTTTTCTCCGAATCTACGCACATACTGCGGAATTTACAGATCTTAAAGGGCTTTCCACCCAATGTCAGACGGTCCTGAAAATAAAACACCGGACCTCTGTCGTATGCTTTTACCGCAATCGCTATGATCAGCATGATCGGTGAAGTGATTATAATACCGATCCCTGAGATCAGAATATCCATAACTCTCTTTGCAGCACGCTGGTCTACTGCCAGTCCCATATTTCTGGATACCAGAAGCGGTGTGTCAAAAAGATGGATGCGTTCACTTCCCATAAGAATGATGTCCGAAATCTTCGGACTCACATAGCATCGGACAGAATGTGCAAAACAGTATTTCAGATAACGGTTTCTCTCTGTTGAATGTAGATCCCAGATGATCACGCCGTCATAATCCTGCATCATCTGATGGATTTTTTCTTCTCCCACACTGATGTGTACCTTGCCGCTGATGTCATATTTGTCCTTTCGGGAATTCATCTTATGGACCAGGTCGTCCCCCGGATCCCGGTCACCGTAAATGACCAGAAGCCGGCGTGCGCGGTAAAGTCCAGAATAGATATACCTTGAACCAAATATCCAGATAATGATCAGCACCAGCTGTATTCCTGTCATCTCGATCATAGGCCATACGCTCAGGAACCATCTGTTGATCAGAGTGATCTCCAGATATTCCACCACATTGGTACACAAAAGTGCCAGTGTCAGCGAATAAAATACATCAATCCTCTTAAGATATCCAACCTTAAGTCCTCCGTACAATTTGGCAAACAGGGCAAACATCAGACCGTAGATTGCGATCAGTACCCAGTTACCTTTGCGCCAGAAAGGCTCGTCGATCTGTCCTCTGTAAACGGAATACCACACCCATGCAAAGACCGCCGCCTGTGCCAGAACCACCAGACTCGCCAGACAAAATACGATAAATCGTTTATAATCTTCTCTTTTACTCACGTGATAACCTCTGTTTCTCTGTAACTGTTCAGTATTTTCACAGTTACGCGTTTCTTCTATAAATTCCTACCTATTATAGCGTAAGAACTATTATACGTCCACCCGTTTCACTTAAATTTGTGAACAAATGTTACTGTTCACACAGCATTATTCCGCGAGATGTTTTGGCATGAATATGCCAAAATCCCGAGACATACAGGCCAAAATTCCATTGCCGCAGGCAATCTGGAATGAATTTTGGTACGT
>OHLX01000535.1_pt1 | contig 13282 bp, 10 predicted proteins | sample 1569241 | NCBI WGS metagenome assembly OHLX01 (sample SAMEA3879521, study PRJEB24766) | human gut metagenome | biome: human-associated habitat; feature: feces | place: USA | collected 1985/1987 | reverse complement strand
AATAAAATCACCGAGACACACCCCACGATTGGAGGTAGCGACGATGAAAACTGCAAAACGACTCCTTGCCTTTGCCCTTGCGGGCGTGATGGCGCTGGCCCTGCTCACCGGCTGCTCGGACAGCAACTCCAAAACCAAGCAGGTGGAAGAGTGTTTCCGCTCTCTAATGAAAACGAGACAAAATAAGGACTATCAGAAGGACGAGACGCTGGACAAAAAGCTCGAGGCCATCGCACAGCAGTTCCAGCCGGACTGGCTGGATGATAGAAATGGTGGGCTGACCGGGGAGGCACGGAACATCATTAGAAATGAATTGAGAGACTATCTGGTGACAGGCGGCGTTTGGCTTTGGTATGGAGAAGTGAAGCCGGGCCAGAGTGCGCTGACGCAGGCGGAGAGCATGAAGCAATGCGATATGGTAGAGATTGATATTATGAGGCCCGGCACATCACTGAAAGCCATAGCCTTTACAAGGACGGACAAGAAGAGCGACGGCCACCGCTATTACCTTGCACTGGAAAGATACGCCACCATCAAGACCCCGCAGGGCTGACAGAGGAGGAAACGACGATGAAATTGAAAAAGCTGTTTGCCCTTGCCCTTGCAGGCGTGATGGCGCTGGCCCTGCTCACCGGCTGCGGCGATAAGCCGGGCGATAAGCCGGAGGACACCCTCCGGGCCGAGGCTCTGGCAGACATCATAAATGTACAGCGTGGCGTAAACATCACCTGCGAGGCCGACCCGCAGTTGAGTGAGGCGGCGGAGAGGTACACACAGGTGAGCTCTGGGGAGGGAAGCATTAACGGCTTGAGAGCGACTTTCGTCTATGACGGCTCTCAGTCTCGCAAAGCTCTCTTGAATACCATCGGCATCGACCCCAACACCACCAACAAACAGGTCATCTTCTACTTTGGAGCGGACAGAGGCTCGGACGACCCCGTCAAGCAGGCCATCGACCTCTGTAACGTGTACAGACAGGTACTGCCGGAACCGACTGGGGATGATTGGTACACTGCCAGATTCCGCGCATCCAGCTACCGGGTCGGCTTCGGAAGGTGGACGGATGAGAACGGCAAACCCAGGCTCTTCGTCATCATGGTAGGCGACATCCCGGGGAGAAGCTGACGCTCCTGCGGCAGCGTCCTAGCCCTCTCCGTCTGCTTCGCAGCCACCTCTCCCATAGGGAGAGGCACTGGAGTGCCGGGCTACTTTCCGCTGACCGCTGAAAGCTCAATATGGCATAAAAGATAGTGCCCTGCTACAGAGATCCACAGCAGCTTGACAAGGGATATTGTCCCGAAGCTGCTGCCCTCTGCAGCAGGGCACTACTGTTTCCGATAAAATCAAACTTTGCTCGTCCCGCGTGGGCCTGACCGGCCTGCCAATGGCTCCCCCTTTGGGGGAGCTGGCGAGCGGAGCGAGACTGAGAGGGCTAGGATGCTCATGGCGAAGCAGCTGCGCGGCGATAGTATCGCTCTGACGGAGGGTCTGCTTATCGCTGGGTGGTGGCTCTTGGGAGACGGGCTTGCCCTCTCAGGCGCTTCGCGCCAGCTCTCCCAGAGGGAGAGCCTTGCGGAACGCCCTGTCCTTTGTACAAATACACCGAAAACCCGATCGGAAAGGGGCGGTCTGCGGGCAAAACGCAAAAAAATCGGTTTTCCTCTTGCCAAACGGGGCAAAACGCGCTATTCTATAGTCACAGTTTAACGATTTAGCATGGTAAAGCGGTAAAACGAAGCGCCGCTTCTGCTGAATCTGGCCGCTTCCGCTGAATCTGAGGGAGGAATTTGTATATGAAACGTCTGGTATCTGCTTTTCTGACCGGTGCGATGGCACTGAGCCTTGCCGCCTGCGGCGGTTCTGCATCCACTTCCACGGCTGCTTCTTCCGCCGCCGCCTCTGCCGCCCCGGCAAGCTCCGCGGCCGCTGACAGCGACCTGGCTTATATCCGGTCCAACGGCAAGATGGTCATCGGCTACACCGTCTATGAGCCGATGAACTACACCGACGCCGACGGCAGCTTCACCGGCTTCGATACCGAGCTGGCCACCGCCGTCTGCAAAAAGCTGGGCGTTGAGCCGGAGTTCGTGGAGATCAACTGGGACACCAAGGAGACCGAGCTGGCTGCAAAGAGCATCGACTGCATCTGGAACGGCCTGACCCTCACCGATGACCGCGAAGAGAACATGGCCTGCACCAAGCCCTACGTCAAGAACGCCCAGGTCGTGGTCGTGAAGGACGGCACCGACTACACCTCCACCGCCGACCTCATCGGCAAGACCGTGGTGGCCGAGGCCGGCTCTGCCGGTGAGACCACCATCACCGAGAATGCCGACCTGTCTCAGGCTGATTTCATCTCCAAGGATGTTCAGACCGACTGCCTGATGGAAGTCGCCGCCGGCACCGCTGACGCCGCCGTCCTCGACCTGACTCTGGCTTCTGCCATGATCGGCGAGGGGACCGACTACGCAAACCTCAAGATGGTGGATGAGCTGAACGTCGAGGAGTACGGCGTGGCCTTCCGCAAGGGCAGCGACGCGGCCGAGGCTGTGGACAACGCATTCGACGAGCTGAAGGCTGACGGCACCATGCAGGCTCTGGCCGACAAGTACGGCCTGACTCTGGCTGAGTAACATACATTATAAACGGATAGGTGTAGTGATTCTGTGACTGTGATTTTGGAGCGTCTGACCGGCGCATTCGCGCTCAACTGTGAGCTGTTCTTTCTGACTTTGCTGTTTTCGCTTCCGCTGGGCCTTGTGGTGGCCTTTGGATCCATGAGCCGGTGCGCACCGCTGCGGGGCGTCGTCAAGACCTTCGTGTGGGTCATCCGCGGTACGCCGCTGATGCTCCAGATCATCGTCATCTACCTCGGCCCCGGCCTGCTGGGCATGACCAACCCCTGGCCCTCCGGCTCTTCGGGCCGTCTGGTGGCGGCGGTGGTGGCTTTCGCCATCAACTACGCCTGCTACTTCTCTGAGATCTACCGCGGCGGCATCGAGGATGTGCCGAAAGGCCAGACCGAGGCCGGTCAGGTGCTGGGCATGACCAGGAGCCAGATCTTCTTCAAGGTCACGCTCCTGCAGGTCGTCAAGCGCATCCTGCCCCCGATGGGCAACGAGGTCATCACGCTGGTGAAGGATACCTCGCTGGCGAACGTCATCGCCAACAAGGAGATCATCATGATGGCAAAGGAGTACAGCGCCAAGGGCCTCATCTGGCCGCTGTTCTCCACCGCGATCTTCTTCCTCGTCTTTGTCGGCGCACTCACCCTGCTGCTGGACTGGGCCGAGAAAAAGATGGACTATTTCCGCTGCTAAGGAGGATATGAACTATGGCATTACTCGAAGCCTCCGGCATCGGGAAAAATTTCGGCGAGACGAAGGTTCTCAAGGACATCTCGCTCACACTGGAACAGGGCGAGGCGCTGGCCATCATCGGCTCGTCCGGCTCGGGCAAGACGACGCTGCTGCGCTGCCTGAATTTCCTTGAGCGTCCCGACACCGGCGTCATCCGGGTGAACGGCGAGACCATGTGGGACGCCGCCGACCCTGCCACCCAGCGGGAGAGCGAGGTGCGGAAAAAGCGCCTCCACTTCGGCCTCGTGTTTCAAAACTTCAACCTCTTCCCCCAGTACACCGCGCTGGAAAACGTGATGCTGGCGGGGGAGCTTCTGGCGAAGGATCCCTCCGGCAAGCGCCGGGTAAAGATCCCGGAGACGGAGATCCGTCAGCGTGTGCTGGAAATGCTGGAGGTTGTCAGCCTGAAGGGCTTTGAAAACCGCAAGCCGGACGCCCTGTCCGGCGGCCAGCAGCAGCGGGTGGCCATCGCCCGCGCACTGGCGCTCCACCCGGACATCCTCTGCTTCGATGAGCCCACCAGCGCCCTCGACCCGGAGCTGACCGGCGAAGTCCTCCGCGTCCTGCGGGACCTCGCCGACCGCAAGACCACCATGATCATCGTCACCCATGAGATGCACTTCGCCCGGGACGTGGCCGACCGCATCCTGTTCATGGACGGCGGCGTCGTGGTGGAGGAAGGCCCGGCCCGCCAGCTCATCGACCACCCCCAGGAGGAGCGCACCAAGCAGTTTTTGGCGCACTACGCGGAATAAGGCCCGTAAGCTCTCCCGGAGGCAGCCCTGCCGCCCCCTGCGCACAATCACCAAAAACCACCGATAGAAAATAGCAATGTTGTACGAAGAAATCTGCCCCAAACCCCTTGCAAAATCACGATGAGCTGAGTATAATACCATTCATGAAACGCAAAACGTCCTGCCCCTCATCCGGCAGGGCGTTTTTGTCGGTAAAGATCCGGCAAAGAAATGTTAAGTGACCGCCCGGGGAGGGGTTTTGTATGACAAAAGACATGACACAGGGCAGCCCGCTCAAGCTCATCCTTGCCTTTGCGGTGCCGCTGATGCTGGGCAGTCTGTTCCAGCAGTTCTACAATCTGGCCGATACCATCATCGTGGGCCGTTTCGTGGGCGTGGATGCGCTGGCGGCGGTGGGCAGCGTGGGCGGCCTGAACTATCTGGTGCTGGGCTTCGTCAACGGCATCGCCTGCGGCTTCTCCATCCCCATCTCGTGGACCTTCGGCGCGAAGGACTACAGAGAGATGCGGCGCTACACCGCCAATACCGTCTGGCTGAGCCTCTTTTTCGCCGTCGTGCTCACGGTGGTGACGGTGGCCCTGACCCGGGCGGTGCTGGTCTGGACCAACACCCCCGACAACATCATCGACATCGCGGACATCTACATCCGCACCATCTTCGCGGGCATCCCCTTCACCCTGCTGTACAACGTCACCAGCGCCCTCATGCGCGCGCTGGGCGACAGCAAGCGGCCGCTCTATTTCCTGCTGGTGGCCAGCGCGCTGAACATCGGCCTCGACCTGCTCTGTATCCTCACCTTCCGGATGGGGGCGTTCGGTGCGGCCTTCGCCACCGTGTTCAGTCAGGCGGTGGCGGGCATCGGCAGTCTCATCTACATCGGCCGCCACTACCCGGAGCTGAAATGGAGCAGGGAAGAGGGCCGTCTGAGCGCCAGCCACTGCCTCAAGCTCTGCAACATGGGCATCCCTATGGGCCTGCAGTGCAGCATCACCGCCATCGGCAGCGTCGTGCTGCAGGGCGCGGTGAACGGTCTGGGCAGCAGCATCGTGGCCGCGCAGACCGCAGGCAGCAAGGCCGCCCAGTTCCTCTCGGTGCCGCTGGAGAGCATCGGCACCGCCATGACCACCTACGCCAGCCAGAACATGGGCGCTCACGACCTCAAGCGTGTGGACCGGGGCGTCAATACTGCGCTGGGAATTGGCTGCGTCTACAGTGTGGCATCCTTCCTCATCCTGCGTGTGCTGGATGTGCCGCTCATCAGTCTCTTCCTCGAGAGCAGCGAGGTGGAGATCATGGCGAATGCCCGCAGCTTCATCTTCTGGAACAGCGTGTTCTACATCCCGCTGGCTGTCCTCATCATCTACCGCTACACCATCCAGGGCCTGGGCTATTCCAGCCTTGCCATGTTCGCGGGCGTGGCCGAGATGGTCGCCCGTGCCATGGTGGGCTTCTGGTTCGTGCCGCTCTGGGGCTACTTTGCGGCCTGCATCGCCAGCCCTGTGGCATGGTTCTTCGCCTGCTTCTTCCTCATTCCGGCGTACTTTGCAGTGCGCAGGCGGCTGACGAAGGAGCTTGCCGCAGCGCGGGTGGAGGATTGACCCTCGCCTACAGCTCCCCTTCGGGGGAGCTTTTGTTGTATTTACAAATCCCCCCAAAACCGCTATACTATATATAGTTGTGTCAAAACGAGGAGGCGGGACGATGGAGCAGGAGCTGGAACGGCTGGAAGGCACGGTAGAGGACATCATCTACCTGAACGAGGACAACGGCTACACCGTGTTCGAGGTGTCGGGCGGCGGTGTCGTCACCGTTGTGTGCGGCGTGGTGGGAGAACTCCACGCCGGTGAGAGCGTCGTCTGCCGGGGCAGGTACGAGAACCACGCCACCTATGGCCGACAGTTCCACGCACAGGAGTGCGAGACGGATATGCCCAAAGACCTCGAGGCCGTCTACGCCTTCCTCGCCAGCCGGTCGCTGCCCTACATCGGCGCACGGACGGCGGATAAGATCATTGACAAATTCGGCGCGGCGGCGCTGGAAGTTATCGCCAACGACCCCGCCCAGCTCACCCTCATCCCGGGCATCTCGGCGGACAAGGCCGACCGCATCCAGCAGGAGTTCAAGCGGATGTTCGGAATGCGGGAGCTCATCGCCTATCTGGCTCAGTTCGAGATCAGCCCCCGCCGGGCGATGGAGGTCTTCCGCACCTTCGGGCCGGGGGCCATGCAGGCCATCCAGCAGAACCCCTACCTGCTCTGCGGCGAACCCTTGCAGCTGGACTTCCGCCACGCCGACAGCATCGCCCAGTATTACCAGATGGCAGGGGACTGCGCCCAGCGGCTGGAAGCCGCCCTTCTGCGCACCCTGCGCCACAACGCCGGCAACGGCCACACCTGTCTGCCCCGGGCGCAGCTGCTGGAAACAGCGTCGAACTTCATCCACCAGCCCCCCGAAAAGCTGGCAGCGGCGCTGGACAGCTGCATCCAGACCGGGAAACTGGCGGTGCGGATGTTCGACGGCACACCGTATATTTATCTGCCGGATCTGCTGGCCGCAGAGCAGGACATCGCCGACCGTCTGGCCATGCTGACCAGACGCGGGAAGCAGACGGCCCGAAACCTCGACAAGAACATCCAGATTCTGGAACTGGCGCAGGGCTTTGCTTACGCGCCGCTCCAGAAGGAAGCCATTCGCAAGGCCATGACCGAGAACTGCCTTGTCCTCACCGGCGGCCCCGGCACCGGCAAGACCACCACGGTCAACGCCATCCTGCAGCTGCTCGAGAACGAGGCCGAACGGGTAGCCCTCTGCGCTCCCACAGGCCGCGCCGCCAAGCGTCTGAGCGAGCTGACGGGCCGGAAAGCCTCCACCATCCACCGCCTGCTGGAAGTGGACTACACCGGCGGCGTGGTCAGCTTCATCCACAACGACAAGAACCTGCTCAAGTGCGATGTCGTCATCCTCGACGAGATGAGTATGGTGGACGTCAAGCTGTTCCAGGCCCTCATTGCGGCACTGCGGTACAGCTGCCGTATTATTATGGTAGGCGACGCCGACCAGCTGCCCAGCGTCGGCCCGGGCAATATCCTCGGCGAGATCATCCGCTCCGGGCTGGTGCCGACGGTCTGCCTCAACGAGATATTCCGGCAGGCCGCTCAGAGCCTCATCGTGGAGAACGCCCACCACATCATCTCGGGCGAACCGCTGAAAAAGGGCGGAAAGACGGACGATTTCTTCTTCCTCGAAGCCGACGGCGACGCGGCCCAGAAACTGGTCTGCGACCTTGTGACCACCCGTCTGCCCCGCAGCTACCAGTTCGACCCGGTGAAGGATATTCAGGTGCTCTGTCCCACGAAGCTCGGCCCCACCGGCACCCAGGCCCTCAACGCGGAGCTGCAGGCCATGCTCAACCCGCCAAAGAAGGGCAAGCCGGAGCTGCAGAGCGCAGCCCGGGTCTTCCGGGTGGGGGACAAAGTGATGCAGGTGCGCAATAACTACGAGATAACATGGCAGCGCATCGGCGGGGAACAGGGTGTGGGTGCCTACAACGGCGACATCGGCATCGTGGAGTCCATCGACGTGCGCAGCCGCTCCATGGTGGTGCGGATGGACGACCGGCGGCTGGTCTACCCGGCGGAGAACCTCAACGAGCTGGAAATTGCGTATGCCATCACGGTACACAAAAGCCAGGGCAGCGAGTTCCCGGCGGTCATCCTCCCGGCGGCACAGGTGCCGCCCCGCCTGTGCTACCGCAACCTCTTCTATACCGGCGTCACCCGCGGGCGGAAGCTCTGCATCGTGGTGGGCCGGCGGGACGTGGTGAACCGGATGATGTCCAACATCCGCCAGAACCTGCGCTACAGCGGCTTGGCCGCTCTGCTGGCCCAGGCTCTGCCGCCGGAGCGGGAGAACCTTTAAGGGTTTCTTTTTGGATACACCTGTGTTATACTATAATGTGTTTTGATGACCCGCGCCCGGAGATGGGCGGTGGAAATAGAGAATGGGCAGCAGAGAAAGGAAATATCACAACTATGGCACAGAATGACATCGGTATCGATCTTGGTACGACGACCATCATCATCGCGCAGGAGGGGCAGGGCGTCGTGCTCAACCAGCCCAGCGTGGTGGCGGTGGATACCCGCAAGAACTGCGTGCTTGAGGCCGGCGACAAGGCCCTTGCAATGGTGGGCCGCACGCCCAACTACATCTCCGCCATCTTCCCGCTGAAGGATGGCGTCATCAGCGACCACACCATGACCCGGGAGCTCATCTGCCGCTTCGTCAATCAGGTCTACAGCTCCCACATGGTCAAGCCCCGTGTGGCCGTCTGCGTGCCTGCCGCCATCACCGGCATCGAGAGCGACGCCGTGGTGGAGGCCGTCATGGCCGCCGGTGCGCGTCAGGTCTACCTCATTGATGAGCCTATTGCCGCAGCTCTCGGCTCCGGTATCGACATCACCGTGCCGGATGGCCGGATGATCATCGACATCGGCGGCGGCACCACCGACATCGCCGTGCTGAGCCTCGGCGGCAAGGTGAAGGCCACCAGCGTCCGCGTGGCCGGCAACCACTACGACGAAGAGATCCTGAAGTTCGTGCGCAACAAGTTCAGCATCGCCATCGGCCAGCGCACCGCTGAGAACCTGAAAAAGAACGTGGCCTGCTGCCCCCAGAAGGCAGATTTCAACGAGACCATGGAGATCAAGGGCCGCAGCCTGCTCACCGGCCTGCCCGTGCGCGTCAATGTCTCCACCGCCGACCTCTACGAGCCGGTCATGCGCCTGAGCGAGCAGATCGGCACCGCCGCTCATCAGGTGCTGGAGAAGACTCCTCCGGAGTTGGCCGGCGACATCTACCGCAACGGCGTCGTCCTCACCGGCGGCGGCGCACAGCTCCACGGCCTGCCTGAGTACCTGAGCCAGGAGCTGAAGGTGGAAGTGACCGTCTCGCCTGACCCCGTCAACTGTGTCGCGCTGGGTACGGCCATGAGCCTGCGTCTGGGCGACAAGCTGGAGACCGGCTTCATGGACGCCACCCCCCGCATGGGCCGCCGCTGAGAGAAAAGCGCTGTTCACAGAACCGTGAAAAACAACATGATTTTTGTTCATAGTTGTTGAATCGACCCGGAAAATATTGTATAATATCTTCAAATCGCTTTTTGCCGCCCGCCCCCCGGGCGGCAAAGAAAAAAGTAAATAGGAGGAAGACCATGGATTTAGGTTATGATGTGATCGTTACCATAACCGGTATTGTGCTGGTGTTTCTGATCCTCGTCCTGCTGATGGCCATCATCACGCTGGAGGGCAAGATCTTTGACGCCATGAACGGCAAGAAGGCAGCTGCCAAGGCTGCTTCTGCTGCAAAACCGGCTGCTCCTGTGAAACAGGCCGCTGCGCCCGCTCCTGCAAAGGCTGCTGCCCCGCAGGTGGAGGCCGGCATCCCCGGCGACGTTGTGGCAGCCATCATGGCAGCCATCTACTCTATGGGCAACGGCAAGTATGTGCTGAAGGCAGTCCGCCGCGGCAAGAATGGCTGGGGCAAGGCTGGCGTCAACGATACCACCGCACCCTTTTAACACAGGAGGAAAAACATGACTCAGTTTATTGATACTCTGGTCGGTATTTTCCAGAGTTCCGGTTTTGCCCGGTTCGGTGAGCCGGGCGGCTGGCTGTACGCAGTGATGATCTGCGTAGGCTGCTTCCTGCTCTACCTCGCCATCGTCAAAGAGTTCGAGCCTCTGATCCTGCTGCCCATGGCGTTCGGCATGATCCTGGCCAACCTCCCCGGCAGCGGCGTCATCCATATGCAGTACTTTGTCGGTGACGGCCTCGAGCACCCGATGTGGGTCGAGATCCTGAACAACGGCGGTCTGGCCGACATGCTCTACATGGGCGTCAAGCTGGGCATCTACCCGCCGCTGATCTTCCTCGGCATCGGCACCATGACCGACTTCGCACCCCTGATCTCCAACCCCAAGAGCCTGCTGCTGGGCGCTGCCGCTCAATTCGGTATCTTTGGTACTTACATGGGCGCTCGTCTGCTGGTCGCTACCGGTCTGGTGGACTTCACCCAGAAGCAGTCTGCTGCTATCTCCATCATCGGCGGCGCAGACGGCCCCACCGCTATCTTCGTCACCTCCCGTCTGGCTCCTGAGCTGCTGGGCTCCATCGCCGTCGCGGCCTACAGCTACATGGCTCTGGTGCCTGTTATCCAGCCGCCTATCATGAAGGCTCTGACCTCTAAGAAAGAGCGTACCGTCGTGATGAAGCAGCTGCGCACCGTGACCAAGACCGAGAGGGTCATCTTCCCCGTCATGGTCGCCATCGTCGTCTCCCTCATCGTGCCGGATGCCGCCGTTCTGGTCGGTATGCTGATGCTGGGCAACCTCATGAAGGAGTGCGGCGTCGTGGACCGTATCCAGAAGACCGCCGGCAATGAGCTGATGAACATCATCACCATCTTCCTGGCTCTGTCTGTTGGCTGCACCACCTCTGCAAACACCTTCCTGAACAGCCGCACCCTGTTCATCATCGTGCTGGGCCTCATCGCATTCTCCTTCGGCACTGCTGCCGGTGTTCTCTGCGGCAAGGTCATGTATATCCTGACCGGCGGTCAGGTCAACCCCCTGATCGGTTCCGCTGGCGTTTCCGCTGTGCCTATGGCTGCCCGTGTTTCTCAGAAGGTCGGCCAGAGCGAGAACCCCTCCAACTTCCTGCTGATGCACGCAATGGGCCCCAACGTGGCCGGTGTTATCGGCTCCGCCGTCGCTGCTGGTATCCTCATCAACATCTTCGGCTAAGCATTTCCTGAAATTTCCGCTCCATCGTGGTATTGACCGCGGTGGGGCGGTTTTTTGTTTGCATTGTTTTTATGTACAACTTTTTTGAAATGTGATATACTATATTTTAAGTGATATATCCAGAAATGATTGAAAAGAACAGGTGAAACAATGGCAACAGATCTCGCACAACAATTCTGCGCTTTGCGTGATACGTATATCGAAAAGCAGTTCGGACGCCTGAACGATATGCAGCGGGAGGCGGTGTTCACCACCAACGGCCCTCTGCTCATCCTCGCGGGTGCAGGCAGCGGAAAGACCACCGTGCTGGTCAACCGCATCGCCAACCTCATCCGCTTCGGCTCGGCCCACGGCTCCAGGTGGACGCCCCGGGAGGTGACGGAGGACGATGTGAAAGCTCTGCGCACCGCCATCATGACCGGCACCGATGCCCCGTCGTGGCTGGACGGGATGCTGCGGAAGGACGCCGTCCGGAGCTGGAACGTCATGGCCATCACCTTTACCAACAAGGCCGCCGGTGAGCTGAAAGAGCGTCTGCGCCGGATGCTGGGCGGGGAAGAGGGCGACGAGGTATTCGCCTCCACGTTCCACTCGGCCTGCGTCCGCATTCTCCGCCGCTGGGCCGAGGAGATCGGCTACCCCCGCAGCTTTACCATCTACGACAGCGACGACTCCCAGCGTGTCATGAAGGCTGTCTACAAAGAGCTGAGCGTGGACGACAAGTTCTTCCCGGTCAAAAGCGCTATCAATCAGATGAGCCGCTGGAAAGACCAGCTCATCAGCCCGGAAGAGGCCCTGAAGACCCCGGCCCGGGACACGAAGGGCGCCCTTGCGGCCAAGGTCTATGCCGCCTATGAAAAGAAGCTCAAGGAGGCCGGTGCTTTCGACTTCGACGACCTCATCTACCAGACGGTCATCCTGCTGTCGGAGCACGAGGACGTGCGGGAGTTCTACCAGAACAAGTACAAATATCTGCTGGTGGACGAGTATCAGGACACCAGTGTGGCTCAGTTCCGGCTCGTGAGCCTGCTCACCGGCCCGGAAAAGAACATCTGCGTCGTGGGCGACGACGACCAGAGCATCTACCGCTTCCGCGGCGCGACCATTGAGAACATCCTTAACTTCGAGCGCATCTATAAAGGCACCAAGACCATCCGACTTGAGCAGAATTACCGCTCTACGTCGAATATCCTGAATGCCGCCAACTGTGTCATCCAGCACAACACCGAGCGCAAGGGCAAGACCCTCTGGACCAAGAACGGCGAGGGCGACAAGGTGCAGGTCTACACCGCCGAGAACGAGCAGGACGAGGCCAGCCATATCGCGGACGTCATCGGCCAGCATCTCAAAGAGGGCGGACATCTGGCCGACCACGCCATCCTCTACCGGATGAACGCCCAGTCGGCCCCCATCGAAAGCTACTTCACCCGTGCGGGCATCCCGCATAAGATCGTGGGCGGCCAGCGCTTCAACGACCGCAAGGAAGTCAAGGACATCCACTCCTATATGTCCATCGTGGCGAACCCCCGGGACGATGTCCGACTTCGTCGAATCATCAACGAGCCTGCGCGCAAAATCGGTGCAACGACCATCGAGGTCATTGCCGACCTTGCCGCCCAGCAGGGCATCAGTATGCTGGATGTCATCTCTCATGCCGACCAGTACGCCAAGCTCAGCCGCGCCATCGCGCCGCTGTTCAAGTTCTGGGACATCTACCAGAAACTGCAGGAATCGCTGGAAACGAAGACACTGGACGAGTTCGCCTCCGATGTCATCGAGATCACCGGCTACCGCGCTATGCTGGAAGCCGACGCCGCCAAGGGCCACGAGGACGCCGCCGACCGTCTGCAGAACCTCGGCCAGCTGGTCAACAATGTCAAGAGCTACTGCGACCAGCACGGCGAAGAGGCTTCGCTGGAAGGCTATCTGGAGGACATCGCCCTCATCAGCGACATCGACAGCTACAACGAGAGCGCCGACCAGGTGGTGCTGATGACCATCCACTCGGCCAAGGGCCTTGAGTTCCCCTATGTATTCCTCATTGGCATGGAAGAGGGGGTCTTCCCCAGTGAGATGAGCAGGTATTCCGAGGCTGACCTCGAGGAGGAGCGCCGTCTGGCCTATGTGGGCATCACCCGCGCCAAGAAGGAGCTTTACATCTCCAACAGCGTCACCCGGATGCTCTATGGCCGCACCCAGCGCAACGAGCCCAGCCGCTTTCTCCGGGAGATCGAGCCGGAGTACATCGAAGAGACACGCAGCCCGGTGCTGGAACAGCGCTCCCGTCTGGGCGGCTGGGGCAGCGGTTACGGCAGCGATACCGTGCCGGGCGGTGCGTCGGGCTACTCCGGCCCTTCCGGCTGGGGGCG
>OHLX01000505.1_pt1 | contig 14276 bp, 12 predicted proteins | sample 1569241 | NCBI WGS metagenome assembly OHLX01 (sample SAMEA3879521, study PRJEB24766) | human gut metagenome | biome: human-associated habitat; feature: feces | place: USA | collected 1985/1987 | reverse complement strand
TATACCCCGAGTTTGCCACTTGCAGATACAAAATGGAGCCTTTTTTGGCTCCATTTTGTCAGCATCTATGCGGTTTATTCAGTGTTTATGCGGCTTTTAGAGTTTTGAGAAAATATACCTACATTTATGACCTACATGAAAACTTTGATCTCAGTTTTGATGTGTTTTAATTCTGCACGTCGGTATAATTTTACCGGGATCCTGATCCCAAAAGCATCAAGTATCCGTTTTAAATCCGGGTCATCCACGTCCATAAAACGATATAGATCAGAGGGGAGTGTATCCACTTTCCATTTGTTCAGTGCCGTCTGGATCCGGGCTGCACTCATTCCACCGCTCCAGTAAGCGTCGGGATCCGGCTGGACGACACCGGAATCTTTCAGTCTTTTCTGGATGATACGCAGCAGGATCAGGGAAATCATGCAGACAAGCAGGTGCGCTGTCACATGTTCAGGAGTCCTCACATAAAGGGGACGGGTATCAAGATCCCCTTTCATAACGCGGAACTGGTCTTCGATCTGCGTCAGGCCGTGGTATTTCTCAATGACTTCCTGTGCATCCATGGTTAATTCCGAAGTGATGATCTGGTAATAACCAAGGCTTTTCCGGTATTCTGCTACTTTGTCAAAATCCACAAAGCCCCTTATTTTAGAAGAATCCAGGATCTCCCCTGTTTTTTCATTGATACATTCCTTTTTGAAAAACTTCCGCAGGGCTTTTGACTGGACTGCTGTGATCCGGAAGTTCTCCGGATGCTCCTGTAGTTTCTGAAGGAACTCCAAAAACTTTTTGTTTTCCCGTTCAGCACGGAGCTGGAATTTCCGGCTCCAGTAAACAACAGCCTGTTCCTCAACCACTCTTTTATTCCCGTTTTCATCTTTTACATTTTTCCTCACGATACGGGACTTATATTTGAAATCATCACTGACAGAAATGTAATCTTCATCTCTGTAAGCCCACTCCTGTTCTTCCTTTGTGCTTTTCAGCAGGCTTTTAGAAACAATGTAGCCATTGCCAGCGTCCAGCACATGTAGAAGGTTCTGATAATTACAGATCCCGCGGTCTGCAATCATGATAAAGCGGGAAAAATCCAGCCCGTCGATGTTCTTTTTCAGGGCAGGGCGGAGTGTGAGGTGGTCAAGCGTGTTTCCGGGAAAGGTTTCGAGGGCAATGGGGATACCGGCATCATCCATAAAGAGCCCCATCTGGACGATAGGAAGTCTGCGTTCTTCTTTGCATACCCCCATTTTACGCTGGCCTTTTTCTATTATATTACCTTCTTCGTCTAAAGTATCTTCATCCGGGTCTCCAATCTCGAAATAGAAGTTTGTGACATCATAATAGATGATCTCCGGAGAACGGTGTGCTTTTTTTACGAGACTGGTATTAATCCGCCGGATGATCCTGTCTTTGTTGGCGGCAATGAAGTCGAGGGTGTCGTAAACGTTGTCAGGATTGAAGTCCTTTAGGATTGGTTCGTAATAATCTTCATTCTGGCGGACGGTCACATATTTGGAAGCGGGGTTAAGGAGGCGGCCGAAAATAAGGAGTCTGGCAAACCCGTAAACATCGTATTGTAGTTTTGTGAAGCCTTTGTAAGAAGAAAAGAAAGTGTTCAGCCCCAGTTCTTCAAGGATCCGTTCCAGAAGGATGTGGGAGAACAGCTTTGGATGCCCGAAACAGTCGGGGCTCCCCTCGTTTATGGAGAAACGGTAAGCTTCTTCCATCTTTTTTTCTTCACAGTAAGGGAGAAGGGAAGAAATCAGAGGAGCACCGGCCTTAAATGACTTTTTGAGACGTTCGACATAGTCAGGCTGGCCGTCATCAAAGCGGTCAAGGGGACCGATGTTAAGGATTACTTTTTTCTGTGAAACTTTATATCCGGATTTATTTGTAACGCGGATGGACTGGACAAGTCTCAAATATTTTTTCCCATTATTCTGGACAGCTTCAATAAACATGATATCCCTCCACAAATACCGTCGTACCTACATATATATTATATCAAAGAAACATAAAAAAAGCAAGGGAAACCTTGCAGAATAAGGAAATTTTTGTTTCGATATGCCTGAGGAAGTGGCAAACTCGGGTGAAAAAGATGCTGTAGGGAGGGCAGAGAACGAAAAGATTCCTGAAAATGAGGAGTGCCCGGAGCCTTGCGGTATCCGGGCTATTATGAAAAAATTATCTGTGTTTCCTTTGTTGGTGCTGTCTGGAACTGTGTTCCTTAACGATGAATTCAGTATACCAATCAAATGTGAACAAACTATGAACTTCATGTTAATATGTAGTTAATTAGCACAAAAATATATTCAAATATAAAGAATGATAGTGCAAAACAGACAAAGCAAATATGGGCATCCGGATCGCGGCGAGAAAACTTTTTTCGCCGCGATTTTTGTGCTTTTTTGTCCTTGTGCCGTATGTATATTGATGTTAAAATAAAATTCAGGTGCGAACAGTAACAAAGATTTCCCTGTTGTTGTCATGCCGCTTTGGGGCAGAATGAGAGGAAAAAATGCAGGACTTGGAAGCAAAGCGCCTTCGGGATTCCCTTGTGGAATATGAAGGCTATTTAAATGAAATACGTCAGGTAACCTTGAAAAATGTAGAGACGCTGGACGTCATTCAGCGTTATACCGATAAAAGCGCGGCGGGAATGCAGAAGCTGGCGGAGCAGAGCCTTGACGGCATCCAGCGGGTAACGGCGGAGAGCGCCGGCGGGCTGCGCCGCATCATCGAGACGGGAACGAGCAATTTAAGCCAGATGGCGGCAAACAGCCACGACAGCTTAAGCCGTATGGCGGCAAGCAGCGAGGAGAGCTTAAACCGTATGGTGCAGGACAGCCAGGAAAGCTTAAGCGGAATGGCGCGGGACAGTCAGGAGAGCCTTGGCAGGATGGCAGAGGACTGTCAGGACAGCATCCGCCAGATGGCGCAGGACTGTCAGGAGCATTTGACGGGGACGGCGCAGGAGTGCCTGAACCGGCTGCAGAGCTATACAGAGGCGGGGCTTGCGCAGATCGACGAGGCGCAGCGCAAAAATATGGAGACTGCAGAGCAGGTGGAGCATATCGAGCATGCGATTTTAGAGCATATGGAGCTGATGAAGCAGCTTTTGAAGCAGTCCGACGATTTTACGCACAAGGAAAATGTCAAGGTTTACCGGAATGTGCAGGCGGTCGTTGTGGATGAGGTAAAGAAGCAGACGGAAGCCATGTCCTCCCAGAACGAGGAGCTTGTGCGGCGCAACGAGAATCTCCAGAAGCAGAGCAGGGGCTTAAAGCCGCTGATGATCGTGACGCTGGCGGCGGCAGTCATAAACATCGCGCTTCTGGCAGCGCAGATCGCGGGGGTATTCTGATGGGAAGACAGAACTGGAAACCGGGCAATATGCTTTATCCGCTCCCGGCGGTGATGGTATCGGTTGCGGATAAGGAAGGAAAGCCGAACATTTTTACGGTGGCATGGGCGGGGACGGTATGCACGAATCCGCCGATGGTGTCGATTTCTGTGCGCCCGGAGCGCTATTCCTACCATTGTATACAGGAAACCGGGGAATTTGTCATCAACCTGACGACAAAGGAGCTGGCGTATGCCGCGGATTTCTGCGGCGTCAGGAGCGGACGGGACGTGGACAAGTTTGAAAAGCTGCATTTAACGCCTTATCCGGCGCAGAAGGTGTCGGCTCCGCTGATCGGGGAGAGCCCGGTAAGCATCGAGTGTAAGGTGCGGCAGGCGATTGAGCTGGGCAGCCATACGATGTTTGTGGCGGACGTTGCCGCAGTGAGTGTGGACGAACGCTGGATGGATGAAACGGGGAGATTTCATCTGGAAAAGGCGGAGCCCGTCGTGTATTCCCACGGGACGTATTTTGATCTGGGGAAGGCGATCGGCACATTTGGTTACAGCGTAGCGAAGAAAAAGGGAAAGAAGAAATAACTGACCGGGTAAAAGATCGAGTATGAAATTTTTAAAAAGGTACAGCGGAACGATAAAAAGCACATATTTTCTGACGACAGGCGTTATTCTGGTAATGCTTTTGTTTTTTGCGCCCATATTTCCGAAATTTGAGCGCGCAGGGGACAATTATTTTACGGTAAAGCTAAACGGGACGGAGGTAGGAAGCTGCGCGGATCTGAAGGTGATCGACGAGCTGATCGTGCAGGCGCGCCGGGAAATTTCCGGAGACAGCGCGGATATGGTCTACATTCCCGCGAAGGTGGAGGCGGAGGGAAAAGAGCTTCTGGCAGGATATGTGGACAGCCGCAGGGAGCTTTTGAAAAATATCCGGGCGGTCATGGAGGACAGCGTTTCCCAGACGCTGAAGCACGCTTATACATTAAAAATCAATCAGTATACGGTCAATCTGGGCAGCAGCGAGGATGTGCTGGCGCTTTTGCAGGCGGTTCTGGATCCGTATGACATAAACGGGGAATACGAGGTCAACGTGGCGGTGGATCCTGACCGCCAGTTAAACGTGCTGACGACGCAGGTGGCGCGCCGGGATGCGGAAAAGAAGACGCAGACGGCGGGCGACGGCGCGGGCGCGGAGGCATTTTTTGACGAGCTGTTTGAAGAGATCGAGCCGGACATGGGCGCGGTGGATTTTGACAGTCTGGATTACGGTCTGGTCAGCCTTGACTTTGGGGATACGGTGGAAATTGTGGACGCGTATCTTTTGGACAGCGAGATCACGCCGTTGGAGACAGCGATTTCCGAGGTGACGGCGGATCAGGCGAAGGAACAGATCTATGAAGTGCAGGCGGGGGACACGCTGTCGCAGATCGCGGAGGAAAACGGCCTTGCCATCGCAGATCTGGTGGCGATCAACCCGATGCTGGAAAATGAGGATTCCACGATCCGGACGGGCGACGAATTAAAGATCACGGTTCCGGAGCCGGAGCTTTCGGTGGTGCATCAGGAGCGCATTTATACGGAAGGAAGCTATGAGGCGGATGTGGTCTATGTGGACAACGACGAGTGGTACACGACGGAATCAAAGGTGATCCAGCAGCCCTCCGCGGGCTTCCGGCGCGCCGCCTCCCTTGTGACATACCGCAATGACACGGCGGAAAATACGGAGATCGTCAAGGAAGAGGTCGTTTTGGAGGCGCAGCCAAAGGTCATCGAGCGCGGCACGAAGGTTCCGCCTACCTTTATCAAGCCGATCTCGGGAGGAAGGCTTTCTTCGAGCTACGGCGGGCGGAAGGCTCCGACAAAGGGCGCGTCCACCAATCACAAGGGCATTGACTGGGCAACGCCGATCGGTACGGCGGTCATGGCGTCCAGCGGCGGAACGGTAACGAGGGCAGGCTGGGGAAGCGGCTACGGATATGTGGTTTACATCCAGCATGCGGACGGCAGGGAAACGCGGTACGGACATCTGAGCAAGGTTCTTGTAAAGCCGGGGCAGAAGGTTTCCCAGGGCCAGAAGATCGCGCTGAGCGGCAACACCGGGCGGAGTACAGGCCCGCACCTTCATTTTGAACTGCGGATCAACGGCGCTTCCGTCAACCCTCTGGAGTATCTGAATTAAAAAAAGTTATTTACAAATCCGGCGGAATATGCTATAACCCTAAGGACAGCAAAGAGAGTTCTTTTGCTTTTTTTGGCGTGTATAAATCAGTCGGATTTGAAAATAATAGATGTGTAACTATCAACCATGTATTCGATACATAGGCAGAGGTAGATATGGAACAATATGCGATCTGCGGCGGAAATCCGCTTGTCGGAGAGGTGGAGATCGGCGGTGCGAAGAATGCGGCTCTCCCGATTCTGGCAGCATCTGTAATGACAGATGAAACCGTTTTAATAGAAAATATGCCCGATGTGCGGGACACCAATATATTATTGAAAGCAATGGCAGGCATCGGCGCCCATGTGGAGCGCGTTGACCGCCATACGGTAAAGATCAACGGCTCCCTGATCCACGACCTGACGGTTAATGGGGATTCGGTCAAAAAAATCAGGGCTTCCTATTATTTTTTAGGGGCTCTTCTTGGAAAGTATAAAAAAGCGACGGTTGTGCTTCCGGGCGGCTGCGACATCGGCTGCCGGGCGATTGACCAGCATATCAAAGGCTTTAAGGCGCTCGGCGCGTCTGTGGACATCGCCCATGGCATGATCACGGCAGAGGCGGCGCGCCTTGTCGGCGCACACATTTATCTGGATGTTGTGAGCGTCGGCGCGACGATCAATATTATGATGGCGGCAGTGCTGGCGGAAGGGCGCACCACGATCGAAAATGCGGCAAAGGAGCCGCATGTGGTGGATCTTGCCAACTTTTTGAACAGCATGGGCGCGAATATCAAGGGCGCGGGAACGGATGTGATCCGTATTCAGGGCGTGGAAAAGCTGCATAAGACGGAGTATCCGATCATCCCGGATCAGATCGAGGCAGGGACGTTTATGTTTGCGGCAGCCGCGACGAGAGGCGACGTGACCGTGAAAAACGTGATCCCGAAGCATCTGGAATCCATTACGGCGAAGCTTCTGGAAATGGGCTGCGAGGTTTCGGAGTTTGACGATGCGGTGCGCGTTGTGGCGTCCCGTCCGTTAAAGCATACGCAGGTCAAGACACTTCCCTATCCGGGCTTCCCGACCGATATGCAGCCGCAGATCGCGGTAACGCTGGGACTGTGCAGCGGAACGAGCATCGTGACGGAGAGCATTTTTGAAAACCGCTTCCGCTATGTGGACGAAATGATCCGCATGGGCGCAAGCATTAAGGTAGAGAGCAATACGGCAATCATCGACGGCGTATCCCGTTATACGGGCGCGAGCATCAACGCGCCGGATCTGCGGGCGGGCGCGGCACTTGTGATCGCGGCGCTGGCGGCGGAAGGCGTTTCGACGGTGGACGACATCCGCTATATCGAGCGCGGCTATGAGGATTTCCACTTAAAGCTGCAGAAGCTGGGCGCGCAGATCGACAAGGTGGAGACGGAGCGCGATCTGCAGAAGTTTAAGCTGAAGATCGGCTGAGCTTCGGTTTGGACAGCCCACAAATTTTATAAATTGTCCTGTTGACAAATGCAGGACGTTATAGTATCGTAAGTGCGTAACAGATAAGAAAATTCAATATTGTGCGTTCTCTTATTCAGAGTGGTGGAGATACATAGGATCAGTGAAGCCACGGCAACCCCGCAGAGCGGAAGGTGCCAGCCTGAGCGAGTGATAACCGGAAATGGCGTTTCCGGCAGTTCGAACAATAAGAGGATTTGATTATCAACATATCAGATCCGCTTTTGGCGGATCTTTTTTTAACTCACAGTCAAGCTGTGAAGACCAAAGGAGGAACAGATGGACAAACGTTTATTTACTTCTGAATCTGTAACGGAAGGGCATCCCGACAAAATGTGCGACGCTATTTCCGACGCGATCCTGGATGCGCTGATGGCAAAGGATCCGATGAGCCGCGTGGCATGCGAGACGGCAAGCTGCACCGGCTTTGTGCTTGTGACAGGCGAGATCACGACCAACGCATATGTGGACATCCCGAAAATCGTGCGCGACACCGTAAAGGAAATCGGCTACGACAAGTCCGAGTACGGCTTTGACGGCAATACCTGCGCGGTTATGGTTTCGATCGACGAGCAGTCCTCCGACATCGCGATGGGCGTTGACAAGGCGCTGGAAGCAAAAGAAAACCAGATGTCCGACGAGGAGCTGGAAGCGATCGGCGCAGGTGACCAGGGCATGATGTTCGGTTATGCGACCAACGAGACAGAAGAATATATGCCTTACCCGATTTCCCTTGCGCATAAGCTGGCAAAGCAGCTTACCAAGGTGAGAAAGGACGGCACGCTGACCTATTTAAGACCCGACGGCAAGAGCCAGGTTTCCGTGGAATATGATGAAAACAACAAGCCGGTGCGTCTGGAGGCGGTTGTCCTTTCCACACAGCACGATCCTGACGTGACGCAGGAGCAGATCCATGAGGATATTAAAAAGTATGTGTTCGACCCGATCCTTCCGGAAGAGCTGATCGACGATAAGACAAAGTTCTTTATCAACCCGACCGGGCGTTTCGTGATCGGCGGCCCTCACGGCGACGCAGGCCTGACAGGCCGTAAGATCATCGTAGACACCTACGGCGGCTATGCGCGTCACGGCGGCGGCGCATTCTCCGGCAAGGACTGCACAAAGGTTGACAGAAGCGCGGCTTACGCAGCGCGTTATGTTGCAAAGAACATCGTTGCGGCAGGGCTGGCTGACAAGTGCGAGATCCAGCTTTCCTATGCGATCGGTGTTGCTCATCCGACATCTATCCACGTAGAAACATTCGGAACCGGTAAACTTTCTGATACAAAGCTGGTTGAGATCATTCGTGAGAACTTTGACCTTCGCCCGGCGGGAATTATCAAGATGCTTGATCTGAGAAGACCGATTTACAGACAGACAGCTGCTTATGGACATTTCGGACGTACGGATGTAGACCTTCCATGGGAGCATCTGGATAAAGTTGATGACCTTAAAAAATACCTTGCTTAAATAAGAAAATCGTAACTGTTCAGTACTTGCACAGACAGTGGAATGCTGAATAATTACAGAATATCACAAAAATTGCAGTGCAATGGGATAAAACAGGAATTATCTGAAAGAACAGGACAGATGATTCCTGTTCTTTTTATAGAAAATTTAGATATGTAAAACAGACTTTATGATATAATGCTTGCAGAGGGCAAAATTATAGAAACCTTATAAATCAACAGATAAAGGATGATCGGGATGAAGTTAAAAACAAGGATTATAGTTGGATTCGGTATGAGTATTCTGGTTCCTCTGCTTTTATTTTCGGCAACTTTGTACGGATTAGGTCATACAAAGTTTGCACAGCAGACAAAGGATTCCTCGGAAGTGGTGTATGATATTTCAGTAGGGGAATCCACCCACAGCCAGACACAGGTAAGGATTATTGCAAAAGATCTGCTGTTTACTGCGACGGTAATATTAGTATTCACAGCTTTATCTATTGGATTATGGATTTACAGAAGTATTGCCACACCGCTGGTTAAATTAAAGAAAGCCACTCAGAATATCAAAGAGGGAAATCTTGATTTTGTTCTGGAAGTAGATGGTGACGATGAGTTTTCGGAACTTTGCCGGGATTTTGAGGAGATGAGAAAGCGGCTGAAGGAATCAGCAGAAGAGAAAGTTCTTATGGATAAAGAAAATAAAGAACTTATCAGCAATATTTCTCATGATCTTAAGACGCCGATCACAGCGGTAAAGGGATATGTAGAGGGGATTATGGACGGCGTAGCGGATACGCCGGAGAAAATAGACCGTTATGTGAAGACTATTTATAATAAGACGAATGAGATGGATCATCTGATCAATGAACTGACTTTTTATTCAAAGATTGATACCAACAGAATTCCATATACTTTCAGTAAACTGAATGTAGAAGATTATTTCAGTGATTGCGCAGAAGAAGTAGGACTGGAACTGGAAACGAGAGGAATTGAACTGGTATATGCCAATTATGTTGAGGATAATGTGCAGGTGATCGCAGATGGAGAACAGATTCGGCGTGTTATTCATAACATTATCAGCAATGCTATCAAATATATGGATAAACCCAAAGGTATCATCCAGATTCGCATAAAGGATGTGGGAGATTTTATTCAGGTTGAAATTGAAGATAATGGAAAGGGAATTGCAGCAAAGGATCTGCCGTCTATTTTTGATCGTTTTTACAGAACAGACGTGTCGAGAAATTCATCCAAGGGAGGAAGCGGAATCGGTCTTTCCATTGTAAAAAAGATCCTGGAGGATCATGGAGGAAAGGTCTGGGCAACCAGCAGGCTTGGAATCGGCACAATCATGTATTTTGTACTTAGAAAGTATCAGGAGGTACCAATGAAATGAGCAGAATTTTAATTATAGAAGATGAAGAGGCAATTGCAGATCTGGAGAAGGATTATCTGGAGCTTTCCGGATTTGAAGTTGAAATCTGCAACAGAGGAGACACCGGACTGACGCGTGCGCTGAATGAGGAGTTTGACCTGATTATTCTGGATCTGATGCTTCCGGAAGTGGATGGCTTTGATATCTGCAGGCAGGTAAGACAGGAAAAAAATACTCCTATCATCATGGTATCTGCAAAGAAAGATGACATAGATAAAATCAGAGGTCTGGGACTGGGGGCAGATGATTACATGACAAAACCATTCAGTCCAAGTGAACTGGTAGCCAGAGTCAAGGCACATATGGACAGATATAATCGTCTGATCGGTTCCAATGTACGCAAAAATGATATTGTGGAGATCCGCGGGATCAAGATTGATAAGACTGCACGCCGCGTATGGGTAAACGGAGAGGAGAAAACATTTACTTCCAAGGAATATGATCTGCTTACCTTCCTTGCAGAGAATCCGAACAGAGTGTTTACCAAGGAAGAGTTGTTCCGGGAAATCTGGGATATGGAATCTGTGGGAGATATTGCAACAGTCACTGTCCATATCAAGAAGATCCGGGAGAAAATTGAATTTAATACTGCAAAACCTCAGTATATTGAAACAATCTGGGGCGTAGGATACAGATTTAAAGTTTAACTGAATCAGGGAAGTTCCATATTTCAGGCACGAAAAGGCAATAATCAGTGGGAAATTTGGAACGCAAGATTGTTCGAGAAATCAACTTGTTGGCACAATAGTATAAAAAGGAAAAAAATGGAAAGATTATATAAAAAATTAGAAAGCTATGGGCAGTCTGACTATTATCCGTTTCACATGCCGGGGCATAAGAGAAACCGGGCATCTTCAGCAGATGATTTTCTTTTTGAGAGAGATATTACAGAGATTTCAGGATTTGACAATCTTCATCATGCGGAAGGAATTTTGAAAGAAGCACAGGAATATGCAGCTCAGATTTATGGGACAAAGAAATGTTTCTTCAGTGTAAATGGAAGTACGGCGGCTCTTCTGGCAGCAGTCAGTGCAAGTGTAAATAAAGGTGGGAAGATACTTGTCGCGAGGAACTGTCACAAGGCTGTTTACCATGCATTGTATTTACGTGAGCTTCAGCCGGTCTATATTTATCCACATGAAGATCAGAGACTGGGGATAAACGGAGGAATTTCCCCTGAACGTGTGGAAAGATATCTGGAAGAAAATACGGATGTGCAGGCTTTTCTGCTTACTTCGCCTACATATGACGGCGTTGTGTCTGATATAAAGACAATTGCAGAAGTTGTACACAGACATAAGATTCCTCTTATTGTGGATGAAGCACATGGTGCACATCTTCATTATTCTAAATATTTTCCGGTGTCTGCTGCTGATCTGGGAGCTGACATTGTAATACAGAGTTTCCATAAAACGCTGCCATCTATGACTCAGACGGCGGTGCTTCATATATGCAGTGATATGGCAGATGTGGAAAAGATAAAGAGATTTATGGGGATTTACCAGACCAGCAGTCCGTCGTATATTCTGATGGCGAGTATGGATGCATGTATGGATAAACTGAGAAAAGACGGGCAGCAAATGTTTCGTGAATTTACCTTCAATCTGGAGAAGGCCAGACAGCGTCTTTCAAAGTGTGAAAAAATAAAACTGATCGAAGGTTCTATGATCGAAGGCAGTGGAATCTATGATTTTGACAGATCCAAGCTGTTGTTCTCCACAGTCGGAACTTCTGTTAACGGACACCTTCTCCATCAGATACTTCGTGACAGATATCACATTGAAATGGAAATGGCGGCTGAGAAATATGTTCTTGGAATTGCAGCAGTGGGAGATACAGAAGAGGGATTTGAGAGACTGTGTACTGCAATTGAAGAGATTGATGCAGAGATACAGCAAACAGATGAGTCGGAGGAATCGCAGTATCATACTTCTCATGCGAGAATGACACAGCTTATGACAATTTCTCAGGCAGTGGATGCGCAGCAAAGGCGATATTCTCTGAAAGAAAGTGTTGGCAAAGTCAGTGCAGAGTTTGTTTATCTGTATCCGCCCGGAATTCCGATTATTGTGCCGGGAGAGCAGATAACTGGACAATTTGTAAGAAATGTGAGAAGATACATGGAACAGGGGCTGGAAGTACAGGGACTCAGTGATACATCTGCTGAAACAATCTGCGTAGCTGCCCGAAATGAAATTGGACAGGAAGAATACAGTCCGGCAAAGGAATAACATAACAGATATGGGAAAGATTTTTTACATCATGGGAAAGAGTGCATCCGGAAAAGACAGAATCTATTCACTTCTGGCCGCACATAAAGAATTGAATCTGAAAACACTTATTCTGTATACAACCCGCCCGATCAGGGCAGGAGAGCAGGATGGAAAAAATTATTATTTTGTAGATGACGGAAAACTGGAAGAATTCAGAAAAAACGGAAATCTTATCGAGGAGAGAGCATATCATACGGTTTATGGGATATGGACTTATTTCACTGCAGATGATGGTCAGGTGAACCTTGCAGATTCCGATTATCTGGGAATCGGTACTCTGGAGTCATTTAAAAAGATGCGTAAATACTATGGGGAAGATGCAGTCTGTCCTGTTTATGTCCAGGTAGAAGATGGAGAAAGACTGAGTCGTGCTCTTAATAGAGAGAGAGAACAGGAAAATCCAAGATATGAGGAAATGTGCAGAAGATTTATTGCAGATCAGTCGGATTTTTCAGAGGAAAATATTCTGAACGCAGGGATAGAGAAACGTTTTCAGAATATAAATCTTGATGACTGTGTGAAAGAAATCGCAAATTATATAAAGTCTGTGCAATAGTTCTTCTTTTATGGTATAATATCTTACAAAACGGACTGGTGAGGTGATTCTTATGATGGGATTTAACAATATTATCGGACATGAAGAGATTATCGGACATTTAAAAAATGCAATAGAATCAGGAAAAATATCGCATTCTTATATTTTTACCGGCGAACCAGGTTCTGGTAAGAAGCTCCTTGCAGGGACTTTTGCGGCAACACTTCAGTGTGAGGCCGGAGGTACAGAACCCTGCCAGAAATGCGACTCCTGCAAAAAGGCGATGGGTAAGAATCATCCGGACATTATTATGGTCAGTCATGAGAAACCTGGAACGATCACAATTGACGAGATCAGGGATCAGGTGATCAATGATATAGATATCAGACCATATTACAGTCCTTACAAGATTTATATTATTGCAGATGCAGATCTTATGACACCACAGGCACAGAATGCTCTTCTTAAAACAATTGAAGAGCCGCCGGAATATGCAGTGATTCTTTTGCTGACTAATAATATCGGGGGACTGCTGCCGACTATTCAGTCAAGATGTGTTCGTCTTGATCTGAAGGTAGTGGATGACGGTCTTGTAAAGAAATATCTGATGGAGCATCTTCATGTTCCGGATTACCAGGCGGAGATTGACGCATCCTTTGCACAGGGCAGTATTGGAAGGGCAAAAGAAGCAGCTACTTCTCAGGAGTTTGCAGAGATGACTCAGAATGCACTGAGGATTCTTAAATATGCAAACACCATGGAAGTTTATGAACTGTCAGATGCGATTAAGAGTCTTTCTGAGGACAAACAGAATATCAACGATTATCTGGATATTTTCCAGTTCTGGTTCAGAGATGTCCTGATGTTTAAGGCAACACAGGAGATTGACAATCTGGTATTTAAACAGGAAATTAATTTTATCAGAGAACAGGCAAAGCAGCGTTCCTACGAGAATCTGGAGAACATTCTGGATTCTATTCAGAAGACAAAGGTACGTCTGAAAGCAAATGTTAATTTTGATCTGGCATTTGAATTGCTGTTCCTGACGATCAGGGAGAAATAGAATGACAAAAGTAGTAGGCGTGAGATTTCGTAATGTAGGCAAGATTTATTATTTCAGTCCTAAAGATTATGAAATTAAAACAGGCGATCACGTGATCGTGGAGACAGCCCGGGGAATTGAATACGGGAAAGTCGTACTTGCACCAAGAGAAGTAGGTGAGGAAGATGTTGTTCACCCTCTCAAAGAAGTTCTTCGTGTGGCAACAAAGGAGGACGACGAGAGAGAGGCACAGAACAGAGTCAGAGAGAGAGAGGCATTTAAAATCTGTCAGAAAAAGATTCGTGAACATGGTCTGGAAATGAAACTGATAGATGCAGAGTATACATTTGATAATAATAAAGTGCTGTTTTATTTCACTGCTGACGGCAGAATTGATTTTCGCCAATTGGTAAAAGATCTGGCAGCAATTTTTAAAACGCGTATCGAACTTCGTCAGATTGGTGTTCGCGATGAGACAAAGATTCTGGGAGGAATCGGTATCTGCGGAAGA
>OHLX01000504.1_pt1 | contig 14280 bp, 11 predicted proteins | sample 1569241 | NCBI WGS metagenome assembly OHLX01 (sample SAMEA3879521, study PRJEB24766) | human gut metagenome | biome: human-associated habitat; feature: feces | place: USA | collected 1985/1987 | reverse complement strand
AAACCTTCAACAGTCAACGGAATCCAGCGGCAATTGTTTTTTCGGAGGGGTACACGTCCCCTTCCGACTACCTTAATAAAAAAATAATAATTTTTTTAAACACAGATGAAACGTTATACGACAAATGAACGGATCATCAGGAAGGATGGAAAGGAGAAAACAGTGAAGAAAAAAGAGAAAAAAATGAAAAACGGATGCGCTGAAATCCAAATGTCTGTATCGGATAAAATCAGATATGTAAAACTAAACTGGCAGTTATATGTTGTTTTTCTTTTGCCCGCATTATTGCTTACAGTGATTTTTAAATATATTCCGATGGGCGGCGTGCTTTTGGCATTTAAAGATTACAGCGCCATGCAGGGAGTATTGGGGAGCCCGTGGGTAGGATTTAAGTATTTTGAACGTTTTTTATCCTCTCCGGATTTTATGAGGTATCTGATGAATACCTTGAAAGTCAGCCTTTATGGACTGTTATGGGGATTTCCGGTACCAATCATTCTGGCGCTTTTGCTTAACAGGATCAGAAGGGCGGGGGTAAAAAAGAATATTCAGCTTTTGATTTATGCGCCGAATTTTATTTCTGTAATTGTTCTATGCGGTATGGTGCGCATCTTTCTGTCTCCGGTGGGACCTGTGAATCAGCTCCTAGGAACAGATTATAATTTTATGACAATGCCGGAAGCATTCCGGACAATTTATATCGCAAGCGGTATCTGGCAGGGAGCCGGGTGGGCGTCGATCCTTTATACAGCAGCTTTGGCAAATGCAAGTCAGGAATTGACGGAAGCAGCCATTATTGATGGAGCAAATATTTTCCAGCAGATTAAAAATGTAGATCTTCCCGCAATTAAAAATATTATTGTGATTCAGTTTATTTTGCAGGCGGGAAATATTATGAGTATTGGGTTTGAAAAGGCGTATGCGCTGCAGACAGATCTGAACCTTCCTGCATCTGAAATTCTGGCAACCTATGTGTATAAGATAGGGCTTTTGAACGGAGATTACGGATTTTCAACCGCTGTAGGATTATTTAATTCCATGATCAATGTGATCTTGCTGCTGTTTGTAAATAAAGTTGTCGAAAAATTAAATGACGGTCAGGGATTATAGGAGGCAGGCAATGAAAAAAACAAAATTTATGCGGCGTTCAGCCGCCGACAAAATAATTTTGTCAGCAGGGTATCTTTTGCTGGGGGTTTTTGTCCTCCTGATCGTGGTTCCGTTGGTTTATGTTGTGGTGGCTTCCTTTATGGATCCGACAACACTGAATAATGAGGGAATTACATTTGACTTCAGCAAATGGACATTTATGGGGTATGAAAGAGTTCTTTCCAACAATATGCTGTGGAGAGGATTTGGAAATGCGGTTTTGTATTCTGTAAGTTTTACGATTATTTCAGTATTGGTTACAGTGCTGGCAGCCTATCCGATGTCGCGTCCGAATCTGGTCGGCAAGAAATTTTTTAATGCGCTGTTTATTGTTACGATGTTCTTTAACGGCGGTCTTATTCCAACCTATTTGTTAATCAGCAATCTGAATATGCTGGATACAATATGGGCGATTATTTTGCCGAATGCTTTTAATGTATGGAATATGATTCTGGCACGGACTTATTACCAGTCTATTCCGGGAGAATTAAGGGAGGCTTCGGCAGTAGACGGCGCTTCGGATGTGGTGCATTTTTTCAAAATACTCGCGCCTGTATGTAAGCCGATCGTAGCAGTGCTGGCTTTATATCAGTTTGTAGGAATGTGGAATGGGTACTTTGATGCGATGATCTACTTAAACGATGCGGATAAGCAGCCTTTGCAGCTTGTTCTGCGTTCGATCCTCATTCAGAATACTCCTGAGGCGGGAATGATTGCAGATATCCAGAGCCGTGCGGAAATGACAAAGCTGGCAGAGCTTTTAAAATATTCAACGATTGTAGTAAGCAGTATTCCGCTGTTGGCAATGTATCCTTTTTTCCAGAAATATTTTGATAAAGGAATCATGGTCGGTTCCGTGAAAGGATGACTGACCTGAAAATAAAAAATAAAAGGAGAAAAAAGTTATGAAAAGCAAAGCAATGAAAAAGTTTCTGGCATTAATGTTGACTGCGGCTACGGCATTGTCCATGACGGCGTGCGGCGGTTCTTCGGCTGGAGAAGCAAATGTATCAGGATTGGATGAAAACGGAAATGTAAGGGAAATTAATTTTCCGCTGGAGGAGACGGCAGAGATGTCCTTTATTACAAGCGCTCCTGCAAATTCTACACAGAATCCAAATGAAAGAGAAATTTTTAAGCGTATGGAAGAGCAGACCAACGTACATATCGAGTGGACATGCTTTGTAGAGGATCAGTTTAATGATAAGAAAAATCTGGCGATGTCTCAGGCAAAAAGCCTTCCGGATGGGCTGTTCAATGCCGGAATGTCTAACTATGATCTGCTTCGTTATGCAAAACAGGGGGTAATTATTCCGGTTGAAGATTTGATCGAGAATTACATGCCGAATCTGCAGGCTGTTTTTGAAAAGTATCCGGAATATAAAACGATGTGTACTGCACCGGATGGTCACATTTATTCCTTCCCGTGGATTGAGCAGCTGGGCGAGGGAAAGGAAGCGATTCAATCCATTGGAGGAATGCCTTTTATCAATAAAAAGTGGTTGGATGAGTTGAATCTGGAAGTTCCGACAACGACAGAAGAGCTGGAAGAGGTCTTAAAAGTATTTAAGGAAAAAGATCCTGCCGGGAATGGGCAGACTATTCCAATGTCATTTATCGTCAATGGAGGAAATGAAGACCTCGGATTTTTGATGGGGGCATTTGGAGAGGGATATGGCGATGTACCGGATCACATTGCGGTTACAAATGATAAAAAAGTGATTTGGACAGCCGTTCAGGAAGGATATAAAGAGGCGATTGAATGGCTTCATGAAATGTATGAGGAAGGACTTATGGATCCTGAAGCGTTTACGCAGGATTGGGGAACATTTGTATCGAAGGGAAAAGCTGACAGATATGGATTGTTCTTTACATGGGATGCCGCTAATATCGGTTCCAATCTGGAGGATTATATTCCGCTTCCGGCTCTTGCAGGTCCTGACGGGACAAAGAGCGCCTGCCGTCAGAGCGGTTCTGCAACAAGTGGTTTTGATAGGGGAAGATGTGTTCTTACAAGTAATTGCCGTGATACTGCCCTGGCTGCAAAATGGATTGATCAGATGTATGCGCCTCTTCAGTCACCTCAAAATAACTGGGGAACATATGGAGAAGAGGGAAAGTTTAATATTTTTGAAATGTCTGAAAACAGCGAAGGCGAGCCGATGTTAAAACATATGAAATTGGGAACAGAATCTCCCGTTGAAGTACGTCAGAATCAGTCTGTTAATGGTCCTTTGGCAGTTTTGAATGATTATTATGATGTATATGTAACATGCCCGGATGATGCCCAGTATCGTTTGGATTGGATTAAAGAGATTTATGTGCCGGATATGATTGAGGAATATGTATACCCGAATGTGTTTATGAGTCAGGAAGATACTGATGCGATCAATCAGTACGAGACAGATTTGACGCAGTATACAAACCAGATGAAGGCGGAATGGATTATGAACGGCGGCATTGAAGAAGGATGGGATGCGTATTTGAATAAGCTTGAAGAGTATGGACTTTCTAAATATCTGGAAATTAAACAAAAGTATTTAGACGCATATTATGCAGATATGCAGTGAGGTAGCAAATGGCAGTTTATAGTGAAAAGTTAGAAAAAGCCAGAAAATATGAAGTAGAAAATTCTGCGGACATTTTCAATACAGAAAAACCTTCCTTCCACATAACCCCTCCGGTCGGATGGATCAATGACCCTAACGGATTTTCCTGTTACAAGGGTGAATATCACCTGTTTTATCAGTACCATCCGTACAGTACGCACTGGGGGCCGATGCACTGGGGGCATGTGAAATCGAAAGATCTGATTACATGGGAACAGCTTCCATGCGCGCTTGCACCGGATGAGGAATATGACGGGCAGGGCTGTTTTTCAGGAACGGCTATACAGGACGGCGACAGGCATGTGCTGATCTATACGAGCGTTGTGGATAAAGAGCAGCAGGACGGTACACACCTGATCAGGCAGACACAGAGCATCGCGGTCGGAGATGGGGAAAACTATGAAAAGCTTATCTGCAATCCGGTAATCAAGGCAGATTGCCTGCCGGAGGGAAGTTCTCCCGTGGATTTCCGTGATCCGAAGATATGGAAGGAAGGGGATAGGTTTTATGCTGTTGTGGGAAGTCTTGCCGGAGACGGCAGCGGACAGCTTGCCTTGTTTTCGGCAGATAGTGTGGATGACTGGAGATTTGAAAAAATTCTGGATGCCAGCAGAAATGAATATGGAAAAATGTGGGAGTGTCCGGATTTCTTTGAGCTGGACGGCAGGCAGGTACTGATTGTATCACCGCAGTTTATGGAGAGCAGAGATCTGGAAATCCATGGCGGCAACAATGTTTTGTACTTTGTCGGAGATTACGACAGGGAAAAGATGGAATTTCATCGCGGAGAAGGATTTCAGGTGGATTACGGTCTTGATTTTTATGCGCCGGAGACGACGGAAGGTCCGGACGGGCGCAGAATCATGATCGGATGGCTGCAGAGCTGGGATAATTATCTGACGCCGGAGCAGCAGAAATGGTCGGGAATGATGACGATTCCGAGGGAGCTTTCCGTACAAGATGGAAAACTGATCCAGCGTCCTGTGCGCGAGCTTGAAAATTATTATGGAAAATCTGTTCAGGAAAGAAGCGTACATGTAAGCGGCGGAAGCTTTGTACCCGGAAGGGATGCAAAGAAATATGCAGGAGATGCGGCAGAGGGCGCGGGGCAAATGGCAATGGAGATCGCCGGGGTGCGCGGTCGCCAGTTCGACATGACGGTTGAGGTGGAAAGCGGTTCTTATGAACGCTTTGAAATCGACGTGGCATGTGGAAACGGGCATAAGACCATGATTTATTATGAGCCGGAAGCAAGCGTGCTGACATTTGACAGGACATACAGCGGGCATAACCGTGACACGCTTTGCTCACGCAGCGCTTATGTGAAGCCTCAGAATGGAAAAATAAAGCTGAGGGTGGTAATGGACAGGATGGCACTTGAAATATTTGCAAATGATGGGGAACAGGCTCTGACAAGCCTTGTTTATACGGAAAATGACGCGGACAGGATTGTATTCTCATCAAAGAAGGAAGCGGTATTTACAGTACAGTTCTATGAATTGGTAAAAAAATAACCCCCCTGTTCACGGAAGGTAAAAAAACGTCATGGAAATCGGTATGATAAAGATTTCCATGACGTTTTTACTTACCAGAACCTATTCTTCCGCAAATGCCGCGGGCTGTCCGTCGTCCTGTTTATAAACCTTGCAGGCAACGAATGCAACCGCCAGAACCATCACGAGTACGAGCAGCTCGATCGCCCATACAGGCATAAAGGAGGACGCCACGATCGTAACGGTATCCACGATAAAGTGGAACAGAAGCGCCAGTCCGAGGAACAGCTTTTTGCCGGTCTTGACAGCGGCAAATACAAGGACGGAAAGCGCGATATGCAGGGCAATCGCCTGAACCCGTTCCAGCCCTGCCATGTAAAACTGATAGGAGGGCAGCTCCCAGAGGACAGCGAGGCTCTGCGCGGCGGGCGTCTGCGCTTCGGCTTCCATGGAAGCGATGGACGCCGCCATTGTGCCGTTATTGATCATTGTCGAAAGGACCAGATTATTCATGTAGCTTAAGCCTACGATGAAGATCGCCTCGATGCTGCCGTGGCCCGCGCCGAACATCAGCGCGTCTTTGCGGTCAAGCTGGCATTTTAAAAAGCGTTTCATCACAATGAAGCGTCCGAATTCTTCAAATACGGCGGCAGCAAGCCCGCCGTAAAGGGCATACAGCCAGATGTTTTCGTTCAGAAGCGTTCCCGTCATGGAAAAAACGACGGAGTGCAGGATCTGCTCGAGCACCATAGAGGACAGGAAAAAGGTTGCGCAGCCGGCGAAGAAAAAGGATGGACGGATCCTTGCTTTTTTCCAGAACAGGAAAAACAGCGCCACCGGAAGTCCGAATGCAAGAATGGTGGAAAAAACCATTCCCGCAATGCTGGCAGCAGGTACAGTAGAAAGTTGTGTCATAATAACCTCGTTTCTGTGCAGAAGCACATTTTATTGTTGGTAAAAGCGGTTTGGGGCAAAAATGCCCGCGCCGTTTTTGTGCGCGTATCCGCACGCGCTTTTCAGAGCAGGGAATTTTTCAAAAGAGCCTGGGGAGGACGCCCGACGATCAGCTGCCCATTATTTACATAGCCCTCTTCCCTGTCTTTGAGCACGTCGGTCAGACAGCTGCGCAGATAGGAAATCCTTCCGGCGCAGGATGGATCCAGAATGCGGTCGGTCAGCTCGCCAGGGTCGCTGTCCAGATCAAAATACTGCTCCTGTCCGGTCTGGGAATACCAGACATATTTGTCATGCTCCGTCACGATAAAGTGATTGGACGCATCGCCGTAGGAATGTTCGCCGTGCAGCCATTCCCGGATGCAGGCGCCGGGATCTGCCGCGAGCGGAAGCATGCTTTTGCCGTCTGTCTCATCGGGAACGGGAGCGCCGGCAATGTCAAGCAGCGTCGGCATCACGTCGCGCAGCTCCACGACGCGGCGGCAGACCTGCCCGGGCTTTGCGCCGGTCAGCTCCTGCGGGCCGGAAAGGATCATCGGAATATGGCTGCTTCCCTCATAGGGGAGGGATTTCCGGAAGTGTTCATGGTCGCCCAGCTCTTCGCCGTGATCGGACGTAAACAGGATCACGGTATCCTCCATGAGATGCTGTTCTGTCAGCTCCTGAAGAAGCCTGCCGATCTGATGGTCGAGATGGGTAATGCAGGCATAATAACCGATCTGTGCCTGACGGAGCAGCTCCGGATCGGCAGGGCCTGTCGCGGAATCATAGATTCTTCCAAGGCGTTCAAAATCCGGTGTGTTTTCCCAGCTTCCGATGTGGGGCGGCGTCAGGTCTTTATCTTTATAAAGATCAAAATAATACTGCGGCGCATCAAACGGCGGGTGCGGGCGCAGATAGGACGCCATCAGAAAGAACGGCTTGTCCCTGTCCCTGCGGCGCAGAAAATCAATGGCGCGGGTGCTGACCCAGTTGGTAGGGTGGAGCATTTCGTCATAGATCCACGGACGCGCCGCCCAGGAATTGCATTCCATACCGGTGTCGGTAACATCTGCGGAAATGCCTTTTTCATTTTTGAGCCAGTAAAAATAGTCATCCGCAACCTTCTGCGATTCATACCATGGCGTATCGGGAGAGCGGTAGGCGTGGAGATAGCCGTCATGCAGCTCCACATTGTGAAAGCCCATCAGATTACGCAGCGGATGGACGTGCATTTTTCCGACGCATTGGGTGTAATAGCCGGCCTTTGCAAGCTCGCCCGCCATCGTATGCGGATAGCGGAACGGAACCAGATCCAGATAGCCGACGCGGCCATGCTTTTCCTGCGAAAGCCCGGTGTGGAGGGCGGCGCGCGCCGGAATGCAGCTCGGGCAGGAGGAATATGCATTTTCAAAAAGCGTCCCCTTTGCGGCAAGCGTGTCCAGATACGGCGTTTTGACGTCGGGATGGCCTGCAATGCCGAGGCAGTCGCCCCGGAGCTGGTCGGTCATGATCAGCACGATATTCGGTTGTTTTTTTCCCATATTGTGATCCTCTCTTTTTGAAAAACCCCTTTGGCAGCGGATGGTACGGGGCGTTGTAAGGCGCATTTTGTAAAGAACGATGCGCCGTATGACGGAAGCCGCAATCCGCATGGGTGTGCGCCAAGGCGCACGCTGGTTTAACTATATCACAGATTGGGAAAGTTTTCATCTGTAGGGAGATTCATTTTTCAAAAAGCTCATAGAGGGCGTGCATGGCGTCGTCCATGTGCCGCTTTTTCTGATCTGGGATGGAATTATAGAAGTCAATGATCGGATTCAGTTCGATGGTGCGTCCGGTCAGAATATAAGTCGGGTCGAGGTCAAAATTAGAACAAATATCCATGAGGACATCCAGCGACATATTCGTTCGTCCATGCTCGATATTTTTATAATGGGTCTGGGAAATATCAAGGATTTCAGCGGCTTTTTCCTGTGTGAGATCCAGAGCTTCCCTCTTCTGGCGGATTCTCATGCCGATGTCCTGAAGTTGCTTGTCCGTAATCATGTCCGGCTCCTTTATGGATAAAAAAATGATAGTCTGGTTGTGTTTATCTTACCCTTTTGGAAGGAAAACTATGAGTAACTGAAAACGCATTATTTTGCAGATAATAGAAATTAAAAGTAATTATTTAGAAAAAGAATAGTTGCTGAGGGGGATTTGGAGGGGGAGGATACGCGCTCATGATGGTGCGCGAAAAGCTGTAAACATATTTTCCATTGAGCTTCCGCCCCCGATACAGTATAATAGGCATATCAAAATTCAACCGACAAAAGAGAGGGTTACAGGTATGATTTTTCAGTTAAAAAACGTACCCGACGGGTATGAAGCAGGAATCCGGGAGCTGCTGCTCCCGAGAGGCTATGAGGTGTGCGCACAGGCGCAGGAAGCAGGAGCGGAAGCGGCAGCAGGCAGCCGGACGGACGTTATTGCCGTTACGCTTTGCTGTCAGGAGGGGGAAACCATCCGCGGCACATATACCGCCAAAGCAGACGGCAAAGGCGGGGAGGCTGTCCTGACAGCGCCGCACAAAACCTTTTTATTCCGCGCGCTGATGCGCCTTGTGCGGGAGCTGGAAGGCAGAGGAGCTGCGGAGGATTTTGCATGGGAGGAAACGGTTTTTCTGGACAGGAACGGGACGATGCTGGACTGCTCCAGAAACAGCGTCCTGACCGTGGAAACGATCAAAAAATATATCCGTATGCAGGCGGCTGTCGGCATGAACACGCTGATGCTGTATACCGAGGATACCTATGAGGTGCCGGAATATCCTTATTTTGGCTATATGCGCGGACGCTATACGAAGGACGAGCTGCGTGAAATGGTTGAGTATGCGGAGCTGTTCGGCGTCGAGATGATCCCGTGCATCCAGGCGCTTGCCCATCTGAAAAATGCGCTGCGCTGGGCGGCAATGGCAGGGATGCAGGATACGGACGACATTTTGATGGCAGGGGATGAGAAGGTTTATGATTTTGTAAAAGCGTGCATCAAAAGCGCGACGGAGCCGTTCCATACAAAGCGCGTGCATCTGGGAATGGACGAGGCGTGGGCGCTGGGACTTGGAAAATACCTGCACAAAAACGGGTATCATGACAAATCCGAAATCATGGCGGCGCACTTAGAGCGCGTAAACCGTATCTGCGGGGAGCTTGGTTTGGAGCCGATGATCTGGAGTGACATGTATCTGCGCATGGTTTCGGAGCACAACGAATATTACGACATTCCGCTGGACGCGGATCTGTCCGGCGCGGTAAAGCCGCCGAAGGGCGTAACGCTTGTATATTGGGATTACTACCATGAGGACGAGGATTTTTACAGGGAATATCTGCGGATGCACAGGCAGCTTTCCGATCAGGTGATCTTTGCCGGCGGCGGCTGGGTGTGGAACGGCGTTTCCCCGAATCTGGAGCTTGCAAAAAACACGACCGAGCCTGCGATGAAGGCGTGCAAAAAAGCGGGCGTGCGCGAGGCTGTGTGCACGATGTGGCAGGACAACGGCGCGGAAACGCCGATGCTGTCGGGGCTTCCTTCTATCGTCCGTTTTGCGGAGCATGGTTTTGCCAAAGAGGTCAGCGAAGAAATGATCGGCGCGCAGCTGGAATTTTTGACGGGCTGCAGTGCGGAGGCGCTGAATCTGCTGGGGAATCTGGATCATGTGAACCCTTCCTGCACCTATGACAATCCGTCGAAGTTTCTGCTGTATCAGGACGTGCTGACCGGCTTGTTTGATGAGCAGACCAAAGGCTGGGATGCGGACGCATATTATGCGGGGCTGTACGGCAGGCTTGCTGAAATCTGCGAAAAGAGCCGCGTATCCGGCGCAGGAAAAGCCAAAGACGCGTCCATCCATGCGAGCGCGTGCCTGATGGTTGAAATGTACGCAGCGCTGGCGGATGCCCTTTCTGTGAAATCCGATCTTGGCAAAAAGATTTACGCCGCTTACCACGCCTGCGACAGGGAAACGCTCCGCAGGCTTGCAGAGGATGACATTTCGCTGTGCATGGAAAAGATCGGCGTCTACAGGGATCTTAGGGAAAAGGTCTGGGACGATGAAAGCAAGATTTTTGGCTGGGAAGTGATCGACATCCGTCTGGGCGGTCTGCTGGCGCGCTTAAAGACGGCGCAGAAGCGGCTCAGAGCTTATCTGGATGGGAAGCTGGAAGCCGTGCCGGAGCTGGAAGAGCAGCGGTTATTGTTCCAGCCGGCGGCAGAAGGAAAAGAGCCGGGGCTGTTAAACTGCAACCAGTGGGCGCAGATCGTGTCGGCGTCCCCGATGTAACCGTACCAAAGAAACAACGGACGGATACTCATATATGCCGCACCGAAAATCAGAAATTAGATATTTTCTTTTATTGCGGGAGCTGGTACAATAAAGGCAGAAAACCGGCGTCCTGAAAAGGATGCCGGGACAAAAGAACGACAGGAAAGGAAATGATACCATGAAAAAGTTTGATGTAGTTGCGCTGGGCGAGCTGCTGATCGATTTTACGGAGAACGGCGTGAGCGGACAGGGCAATACGGTTTATGAAGCGAATCCGGGCGGAGCGCCCTGCAACGTGCTGGCGATGCTGAACAAGGCGGGCAGAAAGACCGCGTTTATCGGCAAGGTTGGTCAGGATATTTTCGGCAACAAGTTAAAAGCGACGCTGGATGAGGTCGGCATCGACACGTCTAACCTGATCATCGACGAGGATGCGAGAACGACGCTTGCGTTTGTTGAGACATTCCCGGACGGCGACAGGGATTTCTCCTTCTACCGCAATCCCGGCGCGGATATGATGCTGACGGAGGCTGATCTGCACGAGGATCTGATCCGCGATACGAAGATCTTCCATTACGGCACGCTGTCCATGACCCACGACGCTGTCCGCAATGCGACGAAGAAGGCGATCGACATCGCAAAGGAGAGCGGCGCGATCCTGTCCTTTGACCCCAACCTTCGCCCTCCGCTGTGGAAGACGCTGGATGATGCAAAGGAGCAGGTTGCTTACGGCCTGTCCAAGTGCGACGTTTTAAAGATTTCCGATAACGAGATCCAGTGGTTTACCGGGGAAGAGGATTACGACGCGGGTATCGCGAAGCTGCGCGAACAGTATGATATTCCGCTGATCATGCTTTCTCTGGGAAGAGACGGCAGCCGCGCTTATTACAAGGATCTGCGCGTGGAAGTAAAGCCGTTTTTACAGGATTCCACGATCGAGACAACGGGCGCGGGCGATACCTTCGGCGGATGCTGCCTGCACCATGTCCTGAAATATGGTCTGGACAATCTGGATGAGGAGAAGCTGACAGAGATGCTGACCTTTGCGAATGCCGCGGCATCCATCATCACCACAAGAAAGGGCGCGCTGCGCGTGATGCCTGAGGTGGAAGAGGTTGAGGCGTTCATCAAATCCAGAGCATAAATAAAGGAATGGCAAATGCTTTTTAATTCCCATATTTTTATATTCGTATTTCTGCCGCTTCTGCTGGCAGGATGGTATTTTTTCAACTGGAAAAAGAAATTTGCGCTGGCACAGGGATATCTGATCGGGATGTCCCTGTGGTTTTATGCGTATGTAAATGTGAACTATCTCTGGCTGCTTCTGGGAAGCTGCGCTGTCGGCTGGGGACTGTCGCTTCTGCCGGAGAAAGCAGCTTCTGAAAAAGGGAGGAAAGGGATCATTGCGGCGGGCTGCGTTTTTCATCTGGGGCTTCTGGGATATTTTAAGTACAGCAACTTTTTTCTGGAAAATATCAATGCCGCGTTTGGGGCGCAGATTCCTTTGCTGCAGATCGTCATGCCGGTTGGGATCAGCTTTTATACGTTCCAGCAGCTGGCGTATCTGATCGACCGGTGCAGGGGCGACGCGCCGAAGGATTCCTTTTGGGACTATCTGACGTTTATGGTGTATTTCCCGCAGCTTTTACAGGGGCCGATCCTGCTTCGGAACGAGCTGATTCCGCAGCTTTATGACGCAGGGCGGCGCAGGTTCGATGCAGGGCGTTTTTCAAAAGGCGTCCAGTTTTTTGTGCTCGGGCTTTCCAAAAAGGTGCTGCTGGCGGATACGCTGGCAAAGGCGGTCAATTTCGGCATTGTTTATGGTATCAGCTCTTTCGGACTGAGCCAGGATTTAAGCATTTCAAAGAAGCAGGCGGCAGAGTATATTGAAAAATATTTTGAAGCCTATCCGGGGATTAAGGTTTATATTGATGAGCTGGTGGCTTTTGCAAAGGAACACGGTTATTCGCTGACGATGTTTAACAGAAGACGTCCGATTCCTGAAATTAAGTCCAGCAATTTCATGCAGCGTTCATTTGGTGAGCGTGTTGCCATGAATGCACCGATTCAGGGAACGGCGGCGGATATTATCAAGCTCGCGATGATAGAAGTCTATAACCGGTTAAAGGAACGCGGCTTAAAATCCCGTCTGATTTTGCAGGTGCATGATGAACTGCTCGTAGAGGCGCATCAGGATGAGGTGGAAGAAGTCAAGCAGCTCATGACGGATGCCATGAAAAATGCGGCAAAGCTTGCAGTGGTACTGGAAGTGGATTTGAAAGAAGGAAAGAACTGGCTGGAGGCCCACTAGTGTGAAAAAATAATGCTGATACGCTTATTTTCTCTGAATTAAAAGAGGTTTATTTATCTCATAAATATCCGGAACGAAAAGGTTTGATTTGGAATTATCATGCTTAATTTTTATAATTATCGGCAGCTGTCGAAGATAGTTTGGATATAGAAAAAAAATTGCTTCAATTCTGTGTAGCTTCGTTCTATTGTATTAAATTTGCACTCAATTTTTGGGGATCATTCTGAGAAATATCCATAAATCTTAAAGATTGTCGAACAATTGTTTCAATCTGTCTGTATATTTCTTTAGGATAAAATAATTTATAAGTAGAGAGGAGTACATGAAAAAAGTTCATATTATATCCCTTGGAGACACATATATGTTCCGTTTAGCTGTCGCTTTACGTGAAAAAGGATATAGTGTCAGTTGTTCCGGAGCGGATATTATGGGAGCTGAAGCTGATATTTTGAGGGAGAAAGATATTCTGTTGGCAGACTTACAGCCGATAAACGATCCTTTTAAGGAAAAGATCGACTTTGTCGTTTCTCCGTTGCAGTCGGTTTCTGATCATCCGGAACTTATTCGTGCAAAGGAATCCGGGTTATTGATCCTTTCTGTTCCGGAACTTGTGTTGAGAATGGCAAAAGATAAGATACGTTTGGTTTTTTGTAATCCTCGGCATCCGAACAGAATTATGAGTATGGTTCTGAAAGCCTTGCGTAAGCAAAACATGCGTTGCGATTACGTTGCGTTGAATGAGATTCCGGGTCAGGAGAAACAAATTTCTCTGAGCTATGATGCGCGGATTTCATTATTGGAGGGAGATGCTTTTCTTGAAGAGAAGCCATTGGCTCACCAGCAATATAAACCGCATATATTGATCATGTCCGATTTGTTGTGGCATCCGACGAAAACGCATTCGACTTTCGAATCTTATGTCGATTTCTGGAAGGGCATGGTCGCTTCGATCGAGCGGGACGGGAAATTTATATATAATCAGAATATTCCTTTACTTCAGGATTTGGCAGATACGGTCAGAGAGGATATAACAGCCGTTCCCTATTTACCACATCCTATTGTAAGAACAGACGATAATATCGAGTTGGAAACCCGTTATGGACGAGTACCTGTAACATTATTTGATGAAGAATTTTTGGGCGATATCAATGCTGCCCGTTTAGCTTGTCGTCACTTAGGGGTGAATGATAAAGAGTTTTATGCGATTTTTGAATGTATATTCGGAAATTGTTAAAAATAAATTGTTTATTTGTTCTCCGGATAAATTTTGAAATATGATTATAGCCAGCCAAAAAAGGAAAGAAAATATCGCTGAGTATTTGCTCTATATGTGGCAGATCGAAGATATTATCCGGGCATATAAACTGGATATCGATACTATCGATGAACAGATTGTCTCGAAATATAATGTTCCGGATGATAAAAAGAAAGAAATTCGGGAGTGGTATGAGAGCCTTATCGATATGATGAGACGTGAAGGTG
>OHLX01000487.1_pt1 | contig 14772 bp, 11 predicted proteins | sample 1569241 | NCBI WGS metagenome assembly OHLX01 (sample SAMEA3879521, study PRJEB24766) | human gut metagenome | biome: human-associated habitat; feature: feces | place: USA | collected 1985/1987 | reverse complement strand
ACACTTTTCCCTATTTTACCTTTATTTTTCTTTCCGACACGGTTCAGACATGGTATGATAAAAGCAACATTACGAAAAAGAGGTAACATCATGCCAGACAATTCTTCCACTGATACTGTTTTGCAGCCGGATTCCAGCTCTGTCTCCGGTCAGCCCAAGCGCCCCCCGTTTTTGATCAGCGCCAGCAACTTTTTCCAGTTTGCGCGCTGGATGCTCATCGCCACCATCACCGGGCTTGTCGTCGGCTCCGTAAGCACACTATTCAATTTCGGCTTAAAATACGCCGTCGATTTCAGACGCAGCCACCTGTGGGTCGTTCTGCTTCTCCCCGTCGCCGGGCTGATCATCGTATTTTTGTACAAAGCGTTCCATTATGAAAACAATGCCGGGACCGATACGGTCATCGACAGCATCCACGAGCAGGCGCACATCCCGCTGCGGATGAGCTTTCTCATTTTCATTTCCACGATCCTGACCGTGCTCTGCGGCGGCTCCGTCGGCAGGGAGGGCGCAGCGATGCAGATCGGCGGCAGCATCGGGGAGCAGCTCGGGGAAGCGCTCCATTTCAATGAAAAGGATAAAAAGATCATCCTCATGTGCGGTATTTCCGCCGCTTTTTCCGCCCTTTTCGGCACGCCCATGGCAGCCGCCTTCCTTGCGATGGAGATCGCCAGCATCGGCATCATGTATTATGCCGCCCTCGTGCCCTGTATCTGGGCGTCGCTGACCGCTTTTCTCCTTGGCAAAGCGCTCCATTCCCCCTTCGAGGATTTCACGATCCACACGATCCTCGAGCTCAATCTGCTCTCCTTCGGGCGGGTCATCGTCCTTGCGGTGCTCTGCGCTTTTGTGAGCATCCTGTTTTGCCGCACGATGCACGCCGTCAAAAAGCTTTATGCCCGCTTCCTGCCAAACCCGTGGCTCCGGATCGCAGCGGGAGGCGTGATCCTCATCCTTTTGACCGCGCTTTTGCGGACCGACGATTATCTTGGCCCCGGCATGCACGTCGTGGAGGAGGCGCTCCACGGAAACGCTGTCCCGCTTGCCTTCCTGTTTAAGATCCTGTTTACGGCGCTTACGATCGGCGCAGGGTATAAAGGCGGCGAGATCGTCCCGTCCTTTTTTGTCGGGGCGACCTTCGGCTGTATCGTCGCCCCCCTTCTGGGCGCCAACGCCCCCCTGTGCGCCGCCATCGGCATGACCGCCGTATTCTGCGGCGTTACCAACTGCCCCATCACGGCGCTTTTGATCAGCCTCGAACTGTTTGGCTTTGGCAACGCCTATTATTTCCTGCTCGCCGTCGCCATCAGCTACATGCTTTCGGGCTATTACAGCCTGTATCATTCCCAGACGATCGTATACTCCAAATTTGAAAACCGCTATGTGAACAAAAAAGCGGAATAATAGACAAAGGAGCGTATTTTTATGAGACAAAGCAACGACACCCACCTTACCAAAGCGGAAAAAAGCTGGATCCTCTATGATGTTGCCAACTCCGCCTTCATCATGATCGTCACCGCCACCATCCCGATCTATTTCCGCTCTCTGGCGGAGGGCGCAGGCGTCAGCAGCACCGCCGCTTCCTCTCTCTGGGGCAGCGCCACGAGCATTTCCATCCTGATCCTTGCGGTGCTCTCGCCCATCCTCGGCGCGATTGCCGACTATGAAAACATGAAAAAGAAGATCTTTACCGTCTTTTTTGTGCTTGCCATCGGCGGCGGGCTTTTGTTTACCTTCGCGCCCGGCTGGATTTCCTTTCTCGTATTTTTTATTCTGGCGCGGATCGGCTATGCCGCCTGCAATATTTTTTACGACGCCATGCTCGTCGATGTGACCACCGACGAACGGATGGACAAGATCTCGACCTTCGGCTATGCCTTCGGTTATGTGGGAAGCTGCATCCCCTTTGTCGCAGGGCTCCTTCTTATTTTGAACTGCGGTTCCATCGGCATTTCCATGACCGCCGCGACGCGGATTTCCTTTATCATCACTATGGTATGGTGGGTCATCATGGCTGTGCCGCTCTACAAAAACGTCCGCCAGCGCTACAGCATCCCCCGTCAGGAGCATGTGATCTCCCATACCTTCCGCCGTCTGGGAAATACCTTTAAAAAGCTCTCCAAGGATAAAAAAATGCTCTTTTTCATCATCGGGTACTTCTGCTATATTGACGGCGTATATACCATTATTTCCATGGCGACCACCTATGGCGGCGAGGTCGGCATTGATTCCAACTCCATGGTGCTCGCCCTGCTCCTGACCCAGTTTGTCGCTTTTCCCTGCTCGATCCTAAGCGGCACGCTCGCCAAAAAATTCGGCTCCATGCGCATGATCAAAATTTTTATCCTCATGTATATGGGCATCTGCGTATTCGGATACGGTCTGGACACAGAGGCAGAATTCTGGATCCTTGCGGTCGCAGTCGGCATCTGTCAGGGCGGCATTCAGGCGCTGTCCCGCTCCTACTACGGAAAGCTCATCCCCAAGGACGAGTCCAGCGAATATTTCGGATTTTTCGATGTGTTCGGCAAATTCGCAGATTTTTTCGGCCCGCTCATCATCGCGGCGTGCGCATACTTTTTAAATGATTCCAAATACGGCGTGCTCTCCCTGATCGTCCTGTTTGCCGCAGGCTTCCTTCTGATCACGCTTTCCGAAAAGCAGGGCTGATCCCTTCTTTCCGGCAAAACCTTCTGGTCATCCCCATAGCGGTGTGCTAGAATAAGAGGCAGCAAACGACATCAATTCCGCATTTCCATATCTGCGCCATGAACGGAGGACACCAAATGGAAAAACAAAATCTTACCCTCATGACAGACCTTTACGAGCTGACGATGATGCAGGGCTATTTCCGCAACAAGGACCGCAACGAAACTGTGATCTTTGACGCCTTTTACCGCAGCAACCCGATGGATTCCGGCTACGCGGTATGCGCAGGCTTAGAGCAGGTCATCGAATACATCAACGACCTCCATTTTTCCGAGGAGGATCTGGACTATTTGGGAGGACTTGGGATCTTCGACGGGGATTTTCTCGACTATCTCAGAAACTTCCGCTTCTCCGGCGATATTTACGCCATTCCGGAAGGAAGCGTGATGTTCCCCCGCGAGCCGATGATCAAGGTCATCGCGCCCATCATGGAAGCGCAGCTTGTGGAAACTGCGATTTTAAATATCATCAACCACCAGAGCCTGATCGCCACCAAAACGTCCAGAGTGTGCTTTGCGGCGCGGGGCGACGGCATCATGGAATTCGGGCTGCGGCGCGCGCGCCGCGATGATCGGCGGCTGTATCGGCACGAGCAACGTGCTGGCGGGCAGGCTTTTTGACGTTCCCGTAAAGGGCACCCACGCCCACAGCTGGATCATGAGCTTTCCGGACGAATACACTGCCTTTAAAACCTATGCGGATATGTACCCTTCCGCGTGCATCCTGCTCGTCGATACCTATGACACGTTACGGTCCGGCGTTCCAAACGCCATCCGCGTATTTCAGGAAATGCGTGCCAAAGGCATCCCGCTTTCCTTTTACGGCATCCGTTTGGACAGCGGCGACCTCGCTTATCTTTCCAAGGAAGCCCGCAGGATGCTGGATGAAGCGGGATTTCCGGACGCGGTCATTTCTGCCTCCAACGATCTGGACGAATACCTGATCGACAGCTTAAAGGCGCAGGGCTGCCGGATCACCTCCTGGGGCGTCGGCACGCACCTGATCACAAGCAAGGACTGGCCTTCCTTTGGCGGCGTTTACAAGCTGGCTGCCATTCAGGACAGCGAAACCGGACGCTTTATCCCCAAGATCAAGCTTTCCGAAAATTCCGAGAAGATCACAAACCCCGGAAACAAGACGATTTACCGGATCTATGACAAAGCCACCGGCAAAATAAAGGCAGACCTGATCTGTCTTGTCGGGGAAACCTTTGACGAAAACGAGCCGCTCGTTTTGTTCGATCCAAACGAACCGTGGAAAAAGACAAAGCTGCAGCCCGGCTCCTATGAGCTGCGCGAAATGATGGTGCAGGTCTTTGACAGGGGCCGCTGTATTTATCACTCCCCGAAGGTCATGGACATCCGCAGCTACTGTCAGAAGGAGCTGGATACGCTCTGGGATGAGACGCGCCGTCTTGTCAATCCCCACGGCGTCCATGTGGATCTTTCCCAAAAGCTCTACGACATGAAAATCAGCCTGCTCAACGAAATGAGCCGGGTATAATTTATCAGTTTCAGCTTTTCTTATTTGGAGGGACTATGCTTAAAATCATTACCGATTCCGCTGCGGATCTGCCTGCTTCCATTGTGGAGCGCTTTGACCTGCACGTAATCCCCACGCCCGTCGTGATCGACGGCACGGACTATCTGGATGGAAAAACCATCCGGACAAAGGACTTTTATGAGATTCTGGACGATGTGAACCGGGACATCAAAACCTACCACATCAACCCCGACATGTTCGAGCAGGCATTCCGCCCGTATGCAGAGCAGGGCGACAGCGTGATCTATCTGTGCTTTTCCACCGGAATCGCCGGAACGTACAACGCCGCAAACATCGCAAAGCAAAACGTGCTGGAGAACTTCCCGGATTTTGACCTGACGATCATCGACTCAAAATCCGCCGCCATCGGCTTCGGGCTGATCGTTTACAAGCTGCTTCTTTTGCAGGAGGCGGGCGCAGACAAGGAAACGCTTATCCGCGCCGCCGGCTTTTTCGTGGAGCACATCCACCACGTCTTTACGGTCAGCACCCTCAAATACCTCATCAAGGGCGGGCGGCTTTCCAAATTTAAGGGAACCGCCGGGGAGCTGCTGGACATGAAGCCCGTCCTGATCGTGGACAAGGACGGCAGCCTGCAGGTTTTAAAAACCGTCCGCGGCCGCAAGAAATCGCTGAAAGCCCTTGTGGAATATGTGCAGGAGCACATCGCGGATCCTGCTCCCTCTGTCATGGGCATCTGCCACGGAGAGGATCCTGATTCCCTTTCCTATACAAAGGCGCTCCTTTTGGACAGCGTCCGCCCCGGAGAGCTGGTGGAGTCGGTGATCGGCTGCGCCATCGGTGCCCACACCGGACGCGGCATCGTGGGCATCGTATTTTTTGACGAAGTATGCGAAGAATTTGAAGTATGACAGTTTTTCCGCGCCCATATGCGCGGTAAGGCTGTTTTCCAAAATCACGGAGGTTTTTTATGTCATCACTTGCCATTATCACGGCGCGCGGCGGAAGCAAGCGCATTCCCCGCAAAAATATACGTCCCTTTCTGGGAAAACCGATCCTGCTTTACCCGATCGAAGCCGCTTTATCGTCCGGTATCTTTGACGAGGTCATGGTTTCCACCGACGATCCTGAGATCGCAGAAATCGCCAGACAGGCGGGCGCAAAGGTTCCTTTCCTGCGCAGCAGCGCTGCCGCGGACGACTATGCTTCCACCGACGACGTGATCTGCGAGGTGCTTTCCTGCTACGAAGCACAGGGCAGGCATTTTGACAGCTTTTGCTGCATCTACCCTACCGCCCCCTTCGTAACCGCCCAAAAGCTTGCCAAAGCGATGGAAATGCTCCAAACCGCAGAATCCGTCATGCCCGTCACGACCTTCCCCTATCCCGTGCTGCGCAGCCTTTCCATCCGGGAAAACGGCACGGTCGGCTACAAATGGCCCGAATATGCAGCCGCCAGAAGTCAGGATCTGGAAACGCTCTACCATGACTGCGGGCAGTTTTATGCCTGCCGGACGGACGCTTTTTTCCGGGAGGGAACAACGGATACGCCTGGCATGGTCCCGCTTCTTTTTCCCGAGATGGAGGTTCAGGACATTGACACCGAAGAGGACTGGGCGGTGGCGGAAGTAAAATATCAGAAAATGCTGGAGAAACAGACACATGAATAAAGAGATCATTCTGGGGGGAAAGCGAATTGCCGCCGATTCCCCCACCTTCATCGTGGCGGAAATGTCCGCCAACCACTTACAGGACTATCACCGTGCACTGGAAATCCTCCACGCCGCAAAGGAGGCCGGCGCGGATGCGATCAAGCTGCAGACCTACACCGCAGCCACCATGACCGTGGACAGCGACGCGGACTATTTTGTGAATAAGGGCGGGCTCTGGGACGGCATGACCGAATACGAGCTTTATCAACAGGCGTATACCCCGTGGGAATGGCATGCTGACCTTTTTGCCGAAGCCAAAAAACTGGGGCTGATCTGCTTTTCCTCCCCCTTCGACGCTACGGCGGTCGATTTTCTGGACAAGCTGGACGCTCCCGCCTATAAGATCGCTTCCTATGAGATCAACGACATCCCGCTGATCCGGCGGGCGGCACGGCTTCACAAGCCCATGATCTTCGCCACGGGCATCGCCCGCCTGGACGACATCGAGCGTGCGCTCAGCGTCTGCCGGGAAGAGGGCAACGAGGACGTGATCCTGTTAAAATGCGTTTCCGCCTACCCCACGCCCTACGAGGACGTGAACCTGCGCGTGATCCCGACCCTTGCGCAGACCTTTCACTGCCTTACCGGGCTCTCCGATCACACCATGGGGGCAGCAGTGCCCGCCGGGGCGGTCAGCCTCGGCGCCCGGATGGTGGAAAAGCATCTGACGCTGCGGCGCGCGGACGGCGGCCCGGACGGCGCCTTTTCCATGGAGCCGGAAGAGTTTAAGCAGATGGTCGATCAGATCCGCATTCTTGAAAAAGCGCTGGGTTCCTCCGAATACCGCCTTACCCCCAAGCAGGAAAAGGAGAGAAACGGCTCCCGCTCCCTCTTTGTCGTAAAGGATATGGAAGCAGGGGAGGCTTTCACCCCCGAAAATGTGCGTTCCATCCGTCCCGGCTACGGGCTGCACACCATGTATTATGAAGAGATCCTGGGCAAAAAGGCTTCCTGCCCGATCGGAAAGGGGACTCCGCTGTCATGGAATCTCATCCGTTAGTCTATCTGCGCGCGGACGGAAACGACGACATCGCCACCGGGCATCTGATGCGCTGCCTTTCCATCGCCCGCGCCCTGCGCAGGCGCAAGGCGGTAGCTGCGTTTATTGTTTCCGACAGCCTTTCCGTCTCCCTGCTCACCGATATGTTCACACCGCAGGAGCGGGCAGACCGCGCCTTTCCGATCCTGCAGCTGCAGACGGATTACAAAAACCCCGATCAGGAGCTGCCTGCCATGCAGAGCATCCTTTCTGCGCACAATGCCGCCGCGGTGCTGGTGGATTCCTATTTTGCCACGCCCGGCTACCTTTCCGCCCTCCAAAAGCTGACCTGCACCGCCTATATCGACGACCTGCAGGCGTTCGATCCGCCGGCGGATCTTGTGATCAATTATGACCTGACTGTAGACCCGGGCTTTTATACAAAGGCGGGGCGGCTTTTGGGCGGCAGCGCCTACACGCCGCTTCGCAGGCAGTTTTCCGCCTGCTCCTATCATGTGTGGGATACCGTCCGGGATCTTTTCATTTCCACCGGGGGGACCGATCCGTTCAACATCGCCGGAGGGCTTTTAAAACGCCTAACCGCGTCCGCCCGCTGGAAAAATGTGACGTTCCACGTGCTCACCGGGCCGATGCACGTCCACCGCGCCGGGCTTCTTAATATGGCGCAGGCAGACGGACGCATCGTGCTCTGCGAAGGCGTTCAGGATATGGCGTCCCTGATGGCGTCCTGCGACCTCGCCTTTTCCGCAGGGGGGACGACCCTTTACGAGCTCTGCGCCGTCGGCGTCCCTTCCGTCAGCTATACGATGGCGGATAACCAGATCCCCGGCGTGCTGGCGTTTTCCCAGGCGGGGCTCATCCCTTATGTGGGCGACGTCCGTAACCATCCGGACTTTTTTGGCAGCGCCATGGCGGCGCTGGAGGATCTCATGTCCGTACCTGCCGCACGCCGCAGCCAGTCTGCCCGCATGAAAATGGCGATCGACGGGGCGGGCGCCGACCGGATCGCAGAAGCGCTGACTACGAAGGTACATTAAAACAGACAAAAAAGACTGCAAAGGGGAGCGTTTCCCATCTGCAGTCTCTTTTTGTCTGTTTTTCTCAATCTACTGATAAAATTCTTTTCTGATTTTCCTCATTTCTTCCCATACATTATCTCCGTAGTTGCTGACCAAAACAGAAATCATTCCATTATTCGGATTATATTCCGAAAGAAAACTTACGCCTGGATCACATCCTTGAAAATAAACGAAATCTTCTCCTAATGGATTATCAATAATCCATACCCCATAACCATAGTAGCCTTCTTCAGCGTCTATACCATCCCCGCTTTGTTTCATAAACATCCTAGAAAGCAATTCTTTTGAAATAAGCTTCTCAGTTAATAAACCTGTCCAAAAATGAATAATATCTTTTACAGTTGTAAAGGCTCCTCCTGCCCCCGTTCCTTTTACATCAACCGAAAAAATATTTGTCCGGAAATCATCTGTATCAGTACAATAAATATAACTATTTGCACATTTAGAAGGCAGCTTATCCAGTTCATAATACCCGGTCCCACTCATACCACATCTGTCAAAAATATTAGTTTGCAGATACTCATCAAAATACATTCCTGTTATTTTTTCAATTATTGCTGCTAACAGCACATAACCTGAATTGTTGTACTGGAATTTTTCACCCTTGGGATACATCATCGGCTTATTCAGGAACAGCGGAAACAAATCATTATTATGCCTGATTTTGTAATTAGGATAATCAACCCATAACTCCTCATATTCGTCCATAATACTTTCGTCAAAATAATCCGGCACCCCGGAAGTGTGGTTTAATAATTGTTCCACTGTCACATTACCATCAATATCATTTAAATTGATATCCAGCAAATTTCCCAATGTATCATCAAAATTCAGTTTTTCCTTCTCAATTAACTGTAAAATTGCAACTGCAATAAATACTTTCCCTGCAGATGCACTCGCAAATTTTGTTTCCATTGTATTTGAGATTTCATTTGATAAATCTGCCAGTCCAGATACATGTTCTATCAGAACCTTGCCATCCTGAACAACATATATATTCCCTCTGAAATTACTGTCTATGTTCATAATATACCTCTCCTGATAATCTTTTTGTCACTCTGTCCTAAATCCCCTGTCCATGCCCGTCGAATTTTTGTCCACCCCTTAAAAAAACCTCCTACTATATTGTTTATTCTTTTCTGCTAACTTTCCCATACCTGCCTCCATATACCCTAAATTCCGGCTTTCTGAAAATCCCCTCCTTTATTTCCCCATCCGTCTGCGGATTCCCCGCCACGTCCAGAGCAGCTTATAATACAGCAAAAATCCCCATGTACATTTCTGCTGCATCGCGATCATCTTTTTCTGCTCTGCATTGACGCGCTCCTGATAATACGGATTTTCCATAAAATCCGGGAACGCCTCCTTCAATTCCTCTCCCATCCTTTTCACAAATAAAACAGACTTTTTCCCGCTTCCCACCATGTAGGAAAACAGCGTGTTCACATAAAACAGCATCGTATATTCAAAGCAGATCTCATCCCGGAAGGCTTCCAGATAGCCGAAACGCTTCGCATTTTCCAGAATGCCCCGCCCTGCCGCCATCCGGTCCTCGCACCGTTCCCGGCTGATCGTATGGACGGTGGACGCCTCATGCTGGTAATAGTAATACATCGGCTCCGGAATGTACTCATAGCGCTTTGCGGAAAGCAGGATCGCGTCCCCCACCGCATTGTCCTCATAAAAAATATGCTCCGGAAAACGGATGCCCGTATCCATAAAAATCTCCCGCCGGTATACCTTTACCACAAGGCTGCCGCCGTCCAGAATGAGCAGGCGCTTCTTTTCTTCATCCAGCACGCCGCTCTGCTCTGCCCGTCCGTTTGCCACCCGCTTTCCCGGCTTCATGCTGTGCTCTGCGGTCAGGCAGTAATCGCAGCCTGCCATATCGGCCCCCGTTTCCTCGGCGCGCCCGATGAGCCGCTCATACATCTCTGGCACGATCCAGTCGTCGCTGTCGATAAAGCCGATCCACTCGCCCTTTGCCAGCGAAAGCCCGATGTTTTTTGCGCCGCCCTGCCGCTTGTTTTCTTCCGAATGGACTGCCCGGAATTTGCCCGGATATTTTTTTTCATATGCCCGCAAAATTTCCAGCGAATTGTCCGTGGAAGCGTCGTCCACCGCGATCACTTCATAATCCTTTATCGTCTGCGCCGCCAGCGAATCCAGACAGTATTCCAGCTTGCCGTCCGCCGCCATATTGTATACAGGGACAATAATGCTCAGTTTCATGCTCCCTCTCCCTTCGTCACCCGGTAAATGTCAAATTCATTATGCTCGATCCCGTAATGCCCCTCATACTCGATCCGCAGATCATACGGGAGGATCTGATCCGGCACAAACTCCCACTCGCCCGGCGTATCCAGAAACCAGATCGTGTCAAAATCCTGAGACAGATCCACATCCCGCACATACGCCAGCTTTTCCTCCGGAAAATAATACGAATAGCAAAATTCATATACCTCCAGATTGTAAACGATCAGGTCGTTTTCTCCCACATTCTCTTTCCAGAATTCCAGCGTCTGATCGGTCAGCGTGCTTTTATACTCCTGCCGCCACACCTCCAGATACTGTACCGCTCCCAGAAACAGGATCAGCAGACACACGCCGCCCAAAATAACCGCGCGCCCCCAAAAAGCAGCATCTTGTCTGCCGCCCGCTGTAGCTCCCTTCTTTTTATGTGCCAGCCCTCTTACCGCCTCCGACAGCGCCATCGCCAAAAATAAGCTCAAAAGCCCCATGGCGGGAAGCGCATACTGATCCCGGTAAATCGGGCGGATCAGAAAGGAAAGCCCCAGCCCGAGCGCCATCGTCAGCGCCGGGACCGACAGGCAAAGCAGGGCAAAAACCCCTTTTTCCGGCGCGCTTTTTTGGCGGATCGTCCCAATCAGCAGCCAGACCGCCGCGCACACAAGCACACCGGTAAACAGCCAGCCCGGCCACTGCCATTTATGGATGCCGAACGCCCACTGAAAACAGCCTGCCACCGTTTCCCATGTGATCGGCGGGATCCAGTAGCTTTCCGACACTCCCGAAAACTGCTCCAGAAAAGTCCCAAGCCACGGCGCATATCCTGCCGCCATGCACGCAGCCGCGATCAGCCAGCCCCTGAGGCGCTCCCGTTTTCCAAACAGGATCGCCAGAAACAAAATCCCGATGATCCACAATACCGAAACCAGCGCAAAATAATGAAGATACGCTGCCGCCAGCGCCGAAAGCGCAAGCCCCGCCCACTGGCTCTTTTTCCCTTCCTTCCAGCATTCCCACGCATAGATCCCGCAGCAGGTCACTGCTAAAAGCGCCATCGAATACATCCTGACCTGCACCGCAAACTCCATCGTGCAGGGAATACAGCCTGCGATCCAGATATAAAACAGCCCCGTCAGAAATCCGAACTGCTTCCAGAGCTTTCCTGCGCCCAGCGCCAACGTCAGCGACATCGGGATCAGCGTCACGATCTTCTGCACCTGCAGGCTTTCCCCGAAAAGAAGCTGCGCCGTCTTTGCGATCAGATAATAAAGCGGCGGATGCACATCCTTTGCCGTCCCTTCGACGATTCCTGCAAAATCCTCCTTCAGAAGCTTCATCGTAAAGATCTCGTCCGTCCAGACATTCTGATTAAAGATCAGCGAAATATACAGCGCCGTAAAAATGAGGACGCTGCCCCATAGGAGCATCGTTTCAATGCGTTGTTTCTTTTTTCCTGCCATCTTTTCCCCTATCGTAAAAGGCTGCCGCAACGTCTTGCAGCAGCCCCTTCCTATTCTGAAACGTATTTATACCGTTCCCGTTGTCTTTAACAGCTCGCGGATCTGCTCCACGGACAGCCATTCCGTGTTGTTGTCGGAGCTGTAGGAAAATCCTTCCTTTACCTTGCTGCCGCTCATATCGGGCTGCTGCTTGTTGTTCCATGTCATCTGCGGATACACGATGAAATGCTTATCGTACTCGTAGGTCGTAAAGGAGTCCTCTGTCGTCACCATGATCTCGTGCAGCTTCTCGCCGGGACGGATGCCGATCTCTTTGATCCTGCAGCCGGGCAGCATCGCTTCCGCCAGATCCGTGATCTTAAAGGACGGGATCTTGCTGATAAAGGTTTCGCCGCCTTTTGCCTCCTCCAGCGCCTTGATCACAAGCTGAATGCCCTCTTCCAGACTGATCCAGAAGCGCGTCATGCGGACGTCCGTGATCGGAAGCTCCGTTTCCCCTCTTGCGATGATGTCGCGGAACAGCGGAATGATGGAACCGCGGCTTCCCGCCACATTGCCGTAGCGCACGATGGAAAAGTTCACGTCCTTATTCCCCACATACGCGTTTGCCGCCACAAACAGCTTGTCGCTCACAAGCTTCGTGCCGCCGTAAAGGTTTACCGGGTTTACCGCCTTGTCCGTGGAGATCATGACAAACTTCTCCGCATGGTTTTCCGCCGCCGCCATGGCGGTTTTCCATGTGCCGAACACATTGTTTTTGACCGCCTCGTTGGGGCTGTCCTCCATCAGCGGCACATGCTTGTGCGCCGCCGCATGATACACGATGTCCGGATGATACGTCTCAAAAACCGCGTTGATCCGGTTTGTATTGCGCACGCTTCCGATCAGCACCGTCAGGTTCAGCTCCGGGAATTTTTCCTTTAATTCCTGCTGCAGATCGTACGCGTTGTTCTCATAAATATCAAAAACGATGAGCTGCGCCGGCCTGTGCCCCGCGATCTGGCGGCACAGCTCGCTGCCGATGGAGCCGCCGCCGCCCGTTACGAGCACGACCTTATTCTGCACATAGCCGAGGATAGAATCGATGTCCACGCGGATCGGCTCACGCCCCAAAAGATCCTCCACCTCAACATCCCGCAGCTTGCTTACGTTGACGTCCCCGTTTGCCAGCTGATAAAGCCCCGGCAGGCTGCGCAGCTTGCAGTTTGTTTCCTTGCAGATTTCCAGAAGCTCCCGGATCTGGGTCGGGGACGCCGACGGGATCGCCAAAAGGATCTCGTCAATATCATAAAGATCCGCGGATTCGATGATCTTGTCCCGTCCGCCCACAACCTTGATGCCCTGGATAAAGCTGCCCCATTTGTTTTTATCGTCGTCGATGATGCAGCGGATAACCATTGTGGAATAATTGCTCGTCACGATTTCCTTGATAATTGCGTTTCCCGCCTCGCCCGCGCCGATGATCATGACAGACACGCTGTTTTTGCGATTCTGAAGCTTATGCTTCCTGCTGCGGAAAAACCGGTAGGAAAAGCGGCTTGCAAAAAGAAAGGACAGCAAAAAGAAAAAATACAGAAAATAATAGCTGTCCGGCACCGCCTTCGTCCCCATCCGGAAAAAATTGATGCCGATCCCGTCTGCCACGCTGGCAGTCAGGCACGCCATCACCAGATTCTGCAGCTCCGTCTCCCCGGCAAACGCCCACAGGCTGTGATAGAGCCGGAACAGGTAAAAAATCCCCAGCGCCAGCACAATATCAAGGAGCATAAACTGCCGGATCGGCAGCATAAACTCCTCGGGCACTGTATTCAACTGAAAATCATACCGGATCAGGATCGCCAGAAAGCTGGATGCGATCACGCTCACAATATCATATGCGATCAGCGCCGCCCTGCGGTAAAACAACTGATAATTAAACGGTTTCTTCATTCTGTCTTTTCCTCTTTTCCGGCGCGCTGTCCTGTACAAACAGCGGCGCCAGCACGATCAGTGCCGAAAATCCAAGCGGATTACACGGATGGAACAGCCATTCCACCAGCCCTGCCACCGCAAAGCCGATAAAGACCGCCAGCGGCAGCACCGCGTATTTTTCCTTTTCGCCGTTTTTTTGCGCATGGGAAAACATCATCAAAGCGCTCAGGACGCCGAACGCCACATAAACGGCTCCCGTCAGCATGCCGTGATCATGGATCACCTGCAAATAGCTGTTGTGGGCATGTACGCTCGTGGAACCGTCCGGAAGCGTCACACCCATTTCCGCATGCCCCGTCAAGTTCCAGTTTTCGATATAAGCCTTGAAAATCTCGATGCGCCCGTTGGAAAACTCATCCACATCCGAAACGCCATCCTCTGCGGAAGCGACCAGCGTCTCCGACTCCACGCGCAGACCGTCTCCCGCGCACAAAAGGGTTTCCGCTTCCTGAAAAAGCTCAGACGCATCGGACAAAAGCTTGTTTTCCATCACATACTTGAAATATGAAACGGACATATAGGCGTTGGAATCCTTCGGGTCGTCCTTGTGGATCGCCGCCGCGGAATCCTCCACCTCATAAATATAAGGATCGTTGTAAAGCGCCGGAAGCAGCCGGACGCCCGAATAGGTCACGGGCAGGCACAGCGCAAATGCCGCCGCCATACATAAACCCTCCCTGACAAGCCCCTTCCAGCTCTGCCGGTATACAAAAAACGGTACGAAAACAAGCAGCACTGCGCTCATCACAAGCACCGCCAGATAGCCTGTCCTGGACAGCGTCAGAAACAGGAAGGATACCGCCATTCCATATAAGAGCAGCGTCCCCCACAGATCTGCCAGCCGCTTTTTTTCTTTTAACCCGGAAAACAGCCGCACCGTCAGCACGCACACCACAAGCGTCAGATACGCCGCCGTGATTGTTACCGTATGGAACACAAAATTGTAGCGGGAATACACCCATGCCCGGAAGGGACGCCGCGCAAAGCAAAACAGCGCCGCCAGCGCAAAGTTCAACACCACGCCGTCACAGAAATTGGAAAGCAGGCGTTCCCTGTGCTCCCAGCCCAGATAAAACAAGTAGTATAAGC
>OHLX01000446.1_pt1 | contig 16468 bp, 16 predicted proteins | sample 1569241 | NCBI WGS metagenome assembly OHLX01 (sample SAMEA3879521, study PRJEB24766) | human gut metagenome | biome: human-associated habitat; feature: feces | place: USA | collected 1985/1987 | reverse complement strand
AACCTCTCCGTCAGCGCTGACGCGCTGCCACCTCTCCTATCGAGGAGAGGCCTTGGCATTCCGGAAAGCCTTCTCTCTTCGCCAGAGGCTCCCCTCGGTAGGGGAGCTGTCGAGCGAATGCGAGACTGAGAGGTTGCCCTTAGCTTTTCCGCTCCCCAGTGAGCGAAAATATACGATGCTTATCATTCATCTTATACTGAAATAAGTAAAAAACAAAAGGAGAACAACTACCATGGCTATCAAGAAATACTACGATTCCGACTGCAACCTCGGCGTGCTGGACGGCAAGACCGTCGCTGTCATCGGCTTCGGCAGCCAGGGCCACGCACATTCCGAGAACCTCGCTGAGAGCGGCGTCAATGTCGTCGTCGGCCTGCGCAAGGGTTCTGCTCACTGGGAAAAGGCTTCTGAGTTCGCTGCAACTCATCCCAACTTCAAGGTCATGGAGGTTGAGGAGGCTGCCAAGGCCGGCGACGTCGTCATGATGCTGGTCCCCGATGAGCTGTGCGCTGACATCTACAACAAGCAGGTCGCTCCCTACATGACCGAGGGGAAGGCTCTGGCTTTCGCACACGGCTTCAACATCCACTTCAAGACCATCACCGCCCCCAAGAATGTTGACGTCATCATGATCGCTCCCAAGGGTCCCGGCCACATCGTCCGCCGCCTGTACACCGAGGGCGAGGGCTGCCCCTCTCTGATCTGTGTCGAGCAGGACTTCACCGGCAAGGCTAAGGACATCGCTCTGGCATACGCTTCCGGCATCGGTGCCGGCCGTGCCGGCATCCTCGAGACCACCTTCAAGGAGGAGACCGAGACCGACCTGTTCGGCGAGCAGGCTGTCCTGTGCGGCGGCGTCTGCGAGCTCATCCACGCTGGTTTCGACACTCTGGTCGAGGCTGGCTACGAGCCTGAGATGGCCTACTTCGAGACCTGCCACGAGATGAAGCTCATCGTTGACCTCATCAACGAGGGCGGCTTCTCCAAGATGCGTTACTCTATCTCCAACACCGCTGAGTACGGCGACTACCGCACCGGCAAGCGCCTCATCACCGCTGAGACCCGCAAGGAGATGAAGAAGGTCCTGACCGAGATCCAGGATGGCACCTTCGCTTCCGAGTTCCTGACCGAGATGAGCCCCAACGGCGGCCGCAAGGTCCACTTCCTCGCTCAGCGCCGCATGGAGGCCGAGCACCCCATCGAAAAGGTGGGCGCAGAGCTGCGCGGCATGATGAGCTGGCTGAAGAAGTAAGAGTCTGATTTTACCAAGGTGCCAGCACCGGTGTTTGAGCCGGGCTGGCACTCTTTTGTCAAAAGAGAGGATAGACTATGAGAAGTGACAACGTGACCAAAGGCTCGGAGCGCGCGCCCAACCGAAGCCTGTTTTACGCCCTGGGCTACACCCCGGAAGAGCTGGACCGCCCCCTCATCGGTGTGGTGAGCGCCTACAGCGAGATCGTCCCCGGCCACATGAATCTGGATAAGATCGCCGACGCCGTCAAGGCAGGCGTCCAGATGGCAGGCGGCACCCCCATCCTCATCCCGGCCATCGGCGTCTGCGACGGCATCGCCATGGGCCATGTGGGCATGAAGTACAGCCTCGCCTCCCGCGAGCTCATCTGCGACAGCGTGGAGACCATGCTGATGGCTCATCAGCTGGACGGTCTGGTGCTGGTGCCTAACTGCGATAAGATCGTTCCCGGCATGGTCATGGCCGCTGTCCGCATGGATGTGCCTGCCGTGGTCTGCTCCGGCGGTCCCATGCTGGCCGGTACCTACGGCGGCGAGGAAGTCAGCCTTTCCAAGATGTTCGAGGCCGTGGGCGCTTATAAGGCCGGTATGATCACCGACGAGCAGCTGGAAGACTGCACCTGCAACTGCTGCCCCAGCTGCGGCAGCTGCTCCGGCATGTACACCGCCAACAGCATGAACTGCCTGTGCGAGGCCATCGGCATCGCGCTGCCCGGCAACGGCACCATCCCCGCCGTCTACTCCAAGCGCCTGCTGCTGGCAAAGCACGCCGGTATGGCCGTCATGGATATGGTGAAGAAGGGCATCACCGCCCGCCAGATCATCAACGAGCGCTCCATCCGCAACGCGCTGACCTGCGATATGGCGCTGGGCTGCTCCACCAACACCGTCCTCCACCTGCTGGCCATCGCCTACGAGGCCGGTGTGCCGATCGACCTGAAGCTGTTCAATGAGATAAGCGCCAAGACCCCGAACCTCTGCCATCTGGCCCCCGCAGGCCCCACCCACATGCCCGACCTCTACGCCGCCGGCGGCATCCCTGCCGTGCAGGCAGAGCTGGCCAAGAAGGGCCTGCTGGACCTCGATGTCCCCACCGTCACCGGCAAGACCCTCGGCGAGAACATCAAGGGCGCTCACATCCTGAACGACAAGGCCATCCGTCCCATCGATGATCCCTATTCTCAGACCGGTGGTCTGCAGATCTTGTGGGGCAACATCGCCCCCGATGGCTGCGTCGTCAAGCGCAGCGCCGTGGCCCCCGAGATGCAGGAGCACTCCGGCCCGGCCCGCGTCTTCAACAGCGAGGAAACGGCCATCGCCGCCATCTATGCGGGCAAGATCGTCCCGGGCGACGTGGTGGTCATCCGCTACGAAGGCCCCAAGGGCGGCCCCGGTATGCGTGAGATGCTCAACCCCACCTCTGCTCTGGCCGGCATGAAGCTGGACAAGACGGTAGCCCTCATCACCGATGGCCGCTTCTCCGGCGCTTCCCGCGGCGCTGCCATTGGCCACGTCAGCCCGGAGGCCGCTTCCGGCGGCCCCATCGGCCTTGTTGAGGAAGGCGATACCATCCACATCGACATCCCCAACGCCAGCATCACGCTGGAAGTGCCCGATGAGGTGCTGGCCCGGCGCAAGGCAAAGTATGTCGCTCCCGAGCCCAACATCAAGACCGGCTGGCTGAGCCGCTACGCCCGCATGGTCACCAGCGCAAACCTCGGCGCAGTGCTGAAGTAAGGCGCATTTTCTGCAACACCAAAGCATCCCCTGCAGGGCCCGGCCGGGCAATGGCCGGAAAGGCTGCAGGGGATGCTTTTTTGTTCGGCCCGGGGCGCAAAAAAGCCCCGGGCCGCAGGGCTCCGGGGCGGGGGGAGAGGTTTACTTCTCCGCAATGATCACAGTAAGGGCATAGGTGCGGCCATTGACGTTTTTGTGGACAACGGCAACTCTTATGCTGGTGATAGAGGTGGCGTTAAGACCCGAAGCAAAGACGCGGAGAGCTATCTGCGAACTGATCAAATTTGCGGCTTCCGCGAACGGGGTTTTGAAATCCGTGACATCCGCCGCCTGGAAGACGACGGCGGAAGTATCGGAAATGTAGGGACTCAGGATGTCCGTCAGGGTAGCTTTGACGGTTTCGTTAAGGGCATCAAACCCATCCTCGTCCTCAGTGATCCAGGTTTCATCAAACAGGGGGGCGATATCACGGCTGAGTTCGGGAACCTGATAGCTGAGGGAGATATTATTTTTATTTCCCGCTCGAACGTATGACGACTTGTAGTACTCTGCGATACCTTCAGCCATAGTACGGTTCAGAGACGTTGCTTTGCCGCATCCGGTGAGCAGAGCCAGAGCCATGACGCCTGCAAGGATGAGCGCAAGGATCTTTTTGACGGGTTTCATATAGAAGTCCTCCTTATCCAGTGTTGAACAAAACATCCCCTCCGAATAAGAACGGAGGTTTAGGTTATTATACCCCCCCCCCCATAATGTCAAGCGCTTCCTTGGAAAATCACTGTTTTGCCTAAAAAGCCGGATAAAACCAGGGGGATTTGACGGGGTTACACGCCGAAGGTCGGGAAAAGCACAACGAAAAGCCCCCTCCCGGAGAAGACCGGGGGGGGGGGGGGTACAGGATGAAACAGAGGGCTCACACCGCCAGGCACCACTTACGCCCCAAGCTGAAACTCAAATGTATACCCATCCTCGCCGTAGTGCTCATTGCCTACCCAGAGAACAGACCGATCGGTCAAATCGTAGACCACGCTGTGGATGGTGTTGGTGTTGGAGTCGTCGTTGTTCCAGGTGCGGCGGCCCACCGAGGCCAGCAGGTCCATGGCAGCGTTCTTGTCAGCCACGACGCCGTTGGTCTGGCGCAGGGCAGCCGCAAGGTGCTCGTAGCGGTCGAGGCCCTTCATCTCGACGGCAGTGCCGTCGTAGTAGCCGGGCGCCTTGATAAAGTTGGTCACCACCTGCCAGTCGGAGGAATCGGAGAGGGCGTCGGTGTCGTTCCAGAGGACCTTCAGCTGACGCTGAGAGCCGTCGGTGTCGTGGTCGGCATCAGCACCCACCCACTCGAGGATGGCGCTGCGGCCGGTGGAGTCGGCCACCATGTAGTGGAAGCAGCTGCTTGCCGAGTCGTGAAGATCGTACTGCTCGGCCAGCGCCACAGCGTCCTCCACCGAGTCGGCGTAGTCGAGGATGAGCCGGAGCAGGGTGGTGGAGGTGAGGTCGGGCTTGTCGGTCTGGGTGTCGGTGGGGGTGCCTTTGCCCTCGCCCTGATAGGACATGAAGATGCCGCAGGCCACACCGGCGTCGTTGACGCCGTCCAGCGGCACATAGGGGGCCGCGAGGGTCAGGATCTTCTGGCCGAGGCTCTCTACGTCCTTGTCCTTGTCGAGGCCGAGGAAGCTCAGGTCGATGGTGGAGTAGGAGGCGTGACGACCCTTACCGGGGTTCGTGTAGACGATGGCGGTGTTGGTGGCCGAGAAGTCGTAGTTGCGGCCAAAGACCCGGTCGCCGCTCTGGGTGTCTGCGGTAAAGGCCGAGCAGGCGATGGTGCTGGTCTTGATGTTCATGGGGATGATGCCCTTGGTGATGCTCTGAGTGATGAAGGAGATGAGCGCAGAGTCAGTGGATGCGCCGCCCTGGGCCAGGAAATCGTCGAAGTAGTAGCCGCCCGAGACGTTGAGCTGGTAGACTGCGCCGTCGCGGTAGGCTTCGTCGCGGTCGGAGAGCTTTTTGAGGGACGAGAGGGTGGCCAGCTCGTTGTGCCAGAGGGCGAACACGGCAACGGCCAGCGCGATGACCAGCGCCGCCAGCACGCAGGCGAGGCGCTTGAGGACTTTGGAGAGAGAATGATGCTTCATGGGACCTCCTGAAAAAGTAAAAAGAATATAGATAAAATACTTGAATATTCTATCACGACTTCTGTCGTGTTACAAGACTTTTGGAGATTTGGCCGGAAAATAAAAACAGGCGCTGAAGGACAGCGCCTGTTCTGAGAGAGACTTAACCAAACAGTTTTTTCGTATTGTGCATATACACCGACAGCACCAGCCCCACGCAGATATACAGCATGAGCACCGAGCTGCCGCCCGCCGAGTAGAAGGGCAGGGTGACGCCGATGACCGGCAAAAGGCGGAGGTTCATGCCGACGTTGACGAATATCTGGGCCATGAACGCGCCGCCGATGCCGGCGCAGATGAAGGAGCCCAGCATATCCTCGCTGCACGCTCCGGTGGCGAAGGTCTTGATGATGATGGCCAGCAGCACGCCCAGCACCACGCAGCAGCCCACGAAGCCTGCTGCGTTGCCGATCCAGCTGAAGATGAAGTCATTGTGGGCGTTGGGGACGCTGTAGTAGCGGCCGTCGAAGAAGCCGTTGCCAAAGATGCCGCCCGAGCCGATGGCGATCTCGCCCCGCTGCTGCTGGTAGATGATGTTCTTCCAGACCGTCTCGCTGGGCGCCCAGCCCGTCTCGTTGTTGGGGTCGATGACCGCAAGGATGCGGTACCACTGGTAGCCCTTGCCGATCTTGTCGCTGAAGAAGGCGAAGGCCACTGCTGCCGCCGTTGCGAGGGCAGCGAAGGCCCCGATGATATACTTCCAGCTCAGCCCGGCGGCAAAGAGCATACAGCAGCCGATGATGCCGTAGATGATGGCCGTGCCGTCGTCACCCTGGATGTGGATGATGCCGATCGGCACGAAGAGATGGAGCAGCAGCTTGCCCAGCTCTTTCGGCTCGTTGAGGCGGCTGCGGACATTGTTCAGATGCATGGCGAAGGTGAGGATGAAGCTTATCTTTGCCAGCTCGGTAGGCTGGAAGGTGAAGCCTCCCAGCTTGTACCAGGAATAGTTGTCGGTGTCGCCCGCGTTGTAGCCGATGGTCAGCGGGCCGAGGGTCACGTTGCGGATGACCAGCGTGGGCAGCACGAGGCCCCATGTGAGCACCACATGGACGGGCCAGACATTGACGAGGCTGCGGTAGTCGATGTTGGACAGAAGGATGGCCGCCAGGATGCCGATGGCCGCTGCGCCCGCCTGCACCACGGCCCGGCGGTAGTCGCCGATGCCGGTGATCTGGCCGGTGAGCTCATCCACGGCAAAGCCGCTGCCCTGCTTCGCTGCCCACGACGACAGCGCCAGCACCGCCATCGCGCTGCTGAACAGGCAGAGCAGCAGGTACATCTTGTCTGTCCGTTTCCAATATCGCTGAATGCTTTCCAAAAAAGCACCACCTTTCTGTATCTTGAAAACCCTGCCTCACAGCCGGGCATAATCCCCAATATACCTTATTATACAGCAGGGGAGAGAGGCGCGCAAGATGGACGGTTGTGACAGCTTTGCAAAATCGGCGCAGAACGCTTGACAAAGGCCGATATGCCCTCTAAAATGAAACGTACCGGGGCGGTAAATGGCCGGTCCCCGGCGTTCTTGGAGGAACAGTTTTTACATGAAGGAACAACGCCATCGAATTTTGTGCGCGGTCTGCGCACTGGCACTGGTGCTGACGGCTGTGCTGGCTCCCGCCGCATGGGCGGCAGACGGAGCGGGCGAGGTGCAGGATACGGCAAAGCTCACCCTCACCACGGACGATGCCGCCGGGATGCAGCAGGCAGACGCCGCTGTGACGGCCCTGACCGGCAGCGACGAATACGAGCAGATGTCCCGGGAAGAACGGCTCACCGCGGCCCTTGCGGAGCTGGATGAGCTGGCCCGGAAGGGGCTGGTGCGCCGGGACTCCATCCGCACCGACGAGGAGAACGGGATGGTCAGCTTTACCTACCGCTGCGGCGTGCTGGGCGGCATCCTGCTCACTCTGCCCGACGAGCTGGACGAGATGACCTTTGACGCCGGAGACAACGGCCTGCGCGCCCCGAGGGACATTGCTCAACGCACTCCCCGCACCGAGATGCCCCTGACCGACGATGTCCGGCAGGCTGCGGAGGCCCGGCAGTACCGGGAGAACGCTCTGCCTGAGACGATCGGCCGTGCCGCTATTTATTATGCCTTCGATAATACGGTGAACAGCTCCCGCTTTCCGTATTATTCCTATATGCAGGGCTTCTGGGAAGGCATGGGCCTGCGCACGACGATGAACACCCGGGTGACCCTGTCGGACCTGCGCCGGATGAACAAATACGATTTGTGCATCCTGAGCGCCCACGGTGCCTACTATACTTACAGCTACGGTGCTTTCCGGAAGCACACCCGGACCGAGCCCATCATCCTGCTGACAGAAGCGTCCACGCTGTATAAAGACATCATCTACGGCTTTGACCTGCTGGCTCACCGCATCATCAAGCTCAACGGCCTTTACTGCGTCACGGCGGATTTCTTCCGCAATGCGTACCGCCCGGGCCAGCTCAGCAATACCATCATCTACTCCGAGACCTGTGAGTTCCTGGGCGTCACGAACAGCGTGGATGAGTCGATGGCCGAAGCGCTGCTGGCGGGCGGCGCGCGGACTGTGCTGGGCTATGTGAACAACGTCTACACGGTCTACTCCCGCAGTATGCTCTGGGATACCGTCAACCATCTTGCGATGGGACAGACCATCGGCAGGGCGCTGGCCCATGCGAAGGATACCTACGGCGAGAACGACATCATCTGGTATACGGAGCAGGGCGGACGCCGCCCCCACGCCGCCGCAGCGTATCTGGTGCTCTACGGTGACGAGAACGCCCGGCTGAATGTGCCGGAAAACTTCTCGCTCGAGGAACGCGCGGAGGCCGCGGAAGATATGCTGGCCGATGTGCTCGAAAGCGCGGCCTGAGCGTTGCACTTTTGACAGAAATAGTTTATACTAAGGGACGGCAGAACAGGACGGCAGGACTCTGCCGTCCCTTTTTTATAGAAACGCATATGAGGTGGGATACCCATGTCTGAATTTATCACCCACTCCCGCGAGGAGACGGTGGCGCTGGGGGCGCAGGTGGCGCAGCATCTTGCGCCCGGGGCGCTCATCGCCTTTACCGGCGGGCTTGGCGCGGGCAAGACGGCCTTCTGCGAGGGCATTGCCAGAGGTCTCGGCTGCACCGACCCGGTCAGCAGCCCGACCTTCGCCATCGTGAACTATTACCGCGGGCCGCGGCCCTTCGCGCATTTTGATTTATACCGCATCTCCACGGAGAACGATTTGTGCGCGGCAGGGTTCTACGACTATCTGGATGAGGGCGCTGTGGTGGCGGCAGAGTGGAGCGAGAACTTCGCCGACCTGCTGGCGCTGGAAGACCCCATCCACATCCACATCGAGCGGGTGGACGACACCACCCGCCGCATCACCATCGAGGGGGTGGAAGTATGAACATCTTAGCCGTGGATACAGCGGGCAAGACCGTGGGCGTGGCCCTTCTGCAGGATGACCGCCTGCTCTACGAGTGCTATCTTGACGCGGGCATGACCCACAGCGAGACCCTGATGCCCCTCATCGACAACTGTCTCAAGCTCTGCGGCATGAGCTGCAGGGACATCGACCTCTACGGCGTCAATGCCGGCCCCGGCAGCTTTACCGGCCTGCGCATCGGGCTGGCGGCGGTGAAGGGTCTGGCCTTCCCCCGGGAGACGCTCTGCGCCCCGGTGTCCACGCTGGAAGCGCTGGCGGCGGCCCACACCGGCTGCGGCACCGTGCTCTGCGCGCTGGATGCCCGCCGTGCGCAGGTGTACAGCGCGGCTTTCGACCTTGAGACCCACGAGCGTCTGATGGACGACGATGCCCGTGCCGTGGCCGACCTGGCCGAGTTTGTAGAAAATTGCAAAAAGCCTCTGTTTTTTGTTGGTGATGGCGCGGCTCTGTGCTATAATAAATATGGCAATGTCCCGGGCGTGCTCTGTGTACCGCCGGCTCTCCGCAATGGCCGTGCCGCTGCGGTGGCCTATGTGGCAGAGCAGATGGCTCAGCGGGGCGAAGCCGTCCTGCCCGAGGCTCTGCTGCCGGATTATCACCGGCTGAGCCAGGCCGAGCGGGAGCGGGCCGAGCGTCTGGCCGCAGAAGCTGCCCGTACCGAAATACCGGAAGATACTGCAAAGGGAAAGGATCAACACCAATGACGAAACCCATCGCACTTGCCGCCGACCACGGCGGATTTGAACTGAAAGAGGCCGTCAAGGCCCATCTGGACGAGCTGGGGCTGGAGTACATCGACTTCGGCACCCACAGCACCGCCAGCGTGGACTACCCTGACATGGCTCTGCCTGCCTGCGACGCCGTGGTGAGCGGCCAGTGCAGCAAGGCGCTGCTGTTCTGCGGCACCGGTGTGGGCATCAGCATGGCCGCAAACAAGGTCAAGGGCATCCGTGCCTGCTGCTGCTCTGACAGCTTCAGCTGCGAGTATACCCGCCGCCACAACGACGCCAACGCCCTGTGCATGGGCGGCCGTGTCGTCGGCCCCGGCCTCGCCTGCCAGCTGGTGGACCTCTTCCTCAACACCGAGTTCGAGGGCGGCCGCCACGAGAAGCGCATCGCAAAGCTGATGGCGATCGAGAATCGGTAAACCTTAGGATTCCAATATCTATTCACAATATAAGGAGAGTGTATTATGACCCCTATGATCGTTGAGCATCCGCTGCTGCAGCACAAACTGAGCATTCTGCGCAACAAGCAGACCGGCACCAAGGAGTTCCGTGACCTCGTGGGCGAGATCGCCACTCTGCTGTGCTATGAGGCTACCCGTGACCTGCCTCTGGAAGAGGTGGAGATCGAGACGCCCATCACCATGGCAAAGACCAAGGTGCTGGCAGGCCGCAAGCTGGCTCTGGTGCCGATCCTTCGCGCCGGCATGGGTATGCTGGATGGTATGCTGACCCTGCTGCCCGCCGCTAAGGTCGGCTTCATCGGCCTGTACCGCGACGAGACCACCCTGCAGCCCGTGGAGTACTTCTGCAAGCTGCCGCAGGACATCGCCGAGCGCGACGTTCTGGTGCTTGACCCGATGCTGGCTACCGGCGGCAGCGCCATCGACGCCATCACCCAGATCAAGAAGCACGGCGCAAAGCGCATCAAGTTCATCGGCCTCATCGCTGCTCCGGAAGGCATCAAGGCCCTGCACGAGGCACATCCCGATGTGGACATCTACCTCGGCGCACAGGACGACCACCTGAACGAGAACGGCTACATCGTCCCCGGCCTGGGCGACGCAGGCGACCGTATCTACGGCACCAAGTAAATCTCTGTATAACGGAAAAGTGCTCTGCCGGCCGGCAGAGCACTTTTTGCGTCTTGAAGCTTATTTTCTGCGTTTCAGGATCTCATCCAGAATGGCATCTGCCACATCATCCTTGCTCATCAGGGGCAGCTCACGGGCGCCGTCCGGCGTGATGAAGGTGACAACATTGGTATCCACGCCAAACCCGGCACCGGCGACCTTCAGATTGTTGGCCACCACCATGTCGAGGTTCTTTTTCTCGAGCTTGGCCGAGGAGTTGGCCAGCATATCCCGCGTCTCCATCGAGAAGCCGCAGAGGAACTGGCCCTTCTTTTTGGGGCCGATGGTGCCGAGGATGTCGGGCGTCCGCTCCACGGCGATGGAGAGGTCGCCGTCCTTCTTCTTGATCTTGTCGTCGGCCACGGCGGCGGGGCGGTAATCGGCCACGGCAGCGGCCATGACCAGAACGTCCATCGCGTCGAAGCGGCTGGTCACGGCCTCGTACATCTGCTGGGCTGTTGTGATGGGGACATCCTCGGTGAACCGCACCGGCTGCAGGGCCGTCGGGCCGTGGATGAGGGTGACTTCGGCACCCCGCATCGCGGCGGCACGGGCCACGGCATAGCCCATCTTGCCGGTGGAGTGGTTGGTCAGGTAGCGCACAGGGTCCAGCGGCTCCTGAGTGGGGCCGGCCGTGACGGCAATGCGCAGACCGGCGAGGTCCTTCGGCTTTGCGATGGCGCGGAAGATGTAGTCCAGCAGGACATCCTCTTTCGGCAGGCGTCCGCTGCCCACGTCCTTGCAGGCCAGTACGCCGCTCTCGGAGGGGATGACCGTGAAGCCGTACTTTTCCAGTGTGGCGATGTTGTCCTGGGTGATGGGGTTCTCCAGCATCCCGGTGTTCATGGCGGGGGAGACGAGCTTGGGACACTTGGCCGCGAGAACGACGGTGGTGAGCATATCATCGGCGATGCCGTGGGCCATCTTGGCGATGACATTGGCGGTGGCCGGGGCCACGAGGATGACGTCGGCCTTCTTTGCCAGCGAGATATGGGTGACTTCGAACTTGAAATCCCGGTCGAAGGTGTCCACCATGCACTTGTGGCCCGTCAGGGTCTCGAACGTGATAGGGGTGATGAACTGGGTGGCGTTTTTGGTCATGATGACCTCCACGTCGGCCCCCAGCTTGCGCAGTGCGCTGGCCACATTGGCCATTTTATAGGCGGCAATGCCGCCGCTGACGCCCAGAAGGACGCATTTTCCCTTCAGATCCATCCCAAATACCTCCTATAAATAAGGATAATATAGCTACAGTATAATGCAAAACGGCCCAGAGCACAACAAAATCTTTGATGGGGGTTGTATCTTGGCTCAAAATGCGGTAAAATACAGCTTGACTTATACAAAAAAGCTCTCCGTCAGCGCTGGCGCACACAGGCCTCTCCCTTTGGGAGAGGTGTCACCGAAGGTGACGGAGAGGGCAAGGACGCTGACAGGAAACCGCAGACACGGCGACAGCATCGCTCTGACAAAAAGTCTGCTTATCGCTGTGTATGAGTTCTGTCGTACCGGCCTTGCCCTCTCCGGCGCTTCGCGCCAGCTCCCCCAGAGGGGGGAGCCTTTTGCGGAGAGGTTCGACCCTGCGAGGAACTGAATTATGATTTTAGCCATTGACATAGGCAACACCACCGTCGCCCTCGGGGGCATCCGGGACGGACGTGTATGCTTTGTGGCCCACATGGACACGGTGCGCACCCGCACAGCGGCGGAGTACCGTGCCGAGATGGAAAAGGTGTTCTCTCATCGGAGACACCCGGAAAAGCCCATCCGCTTCGAGGGCGCTGTCCTCACCAGCGTCGTCCCCCAGATCACGGGGGCGCTGGCCGAGTGCGCCCACCACTACACCGGAAAAAAGCCGGTCATCGTCTCGCCCGACATCCGCACCGGCCTCACGATGGGGGTGCCCGACCCCCACGCCGTCGGCAAGGACCGCCTTGTGGATGCGGCCTACGCGGCGGCGAACTTCCCCCTGCCGGTGGTCACGGTAGACCTCGGCACCGCCACCACGTTCAACGTGATAGATGAGAATAAGGTCTTCCGGGGCGGCGTCATCTGCCCCGGACTTTCCACCGGTCTGCGGGCGCTGGGGGAGCGGTGCGCCCAGCTGCCGCAGGTACATCTTTCTTCGCCCAAAAGCGCGATCGGCGTTGATACCGAGAAGTGTATGCTCTCCGGCTCTGTGCTGGGGGCGGCTGTCCTGCTGGACGGCATCACGCAGCGCATCGAGGAAGAACTGGGCCGTCCGGCCACGCTGGTGGTCACGGGCGGTCTGGCAAAGTATGTCATCCCGCTCTGCCGTCACCCGCTCACCTATGACCCCGAGCTGCTGCTGAAGGGGCTGGCTCTCCTTTACCAGCTCAATGCGCCGCAGCATGAGCGTCACCATGAGCCGCGCAGCGACGGTGAGCGCCGCCGTCCCCGCCCGGCAGGCAGACGCCCTTACAACAACGGCAGCAGCCCCCGCCGCCGCAGCCACAATAACCGCCGTCCCCGCCGGGACGATGAGGCCAAAGCGGGCTGAGCCCTGAAAGGAGAGACCTTATGATGAAATTAGGCATTCTCGGCGCAGGCATGATCGTCCGGGAGTTCCTGCCCTGGCTCACCGGGCCGGAAAGCCCCTTCAAGGTCGAGGCTCTTTGCAGCACGGAGCGGAGCGCCGGTGCAGCACAGGCCCTCTGCGACCAGTATGGTGTGCCGCGCCACACCACCAGCTACGACGAACTGCTGAGCTGGGTGGACGTTGTGTATATCGCCGTACCGAATATCCTGCACGTAAAATATACCCGTGCCGCTCTGGAAGCGGGCCGCCACGTCATCGTCGAAAAGCCGATGGCCCCCACGGCGGCGCTGGCCGAAGAGCTGGCCGAGCTGGCCCGGAGCAAAAAGCTCTTCCTCTTCGAGGCTGTCACCACGCAGTATCAGGACAACTACGCCAAGCTCCGTGAGGTGCTGCCCAAGGTAGGCGCCGTCACGATGGTGCAGTGTAATTTCAGCCAGTATTCCAGCCGGTATCATGATTTCTGCGCCGGCAAGGTCTGGCCGTCCTTTGACCCGGCCTGCGCCGGCGGCGCGCTGATGGACCTGGGCGTCTACAATGTCAGCTATGTGGTGGGCCTCTTCGGCTCGCCCAACAAGGTCCACTATGCGGCCAACATCACCCGGGGCATCGACACCAGCGGCGTGCTGACGATGGAGTATCGCAGCTTCAAGGCCGTGAGCATCAATGCCAAGGACAGCAGTTCCCCGGCCCGGTACATCATTCAGGGTACCAAGGGGTATCTGCTCCAGAAATCCACCGCCAACTTCTGCGGCGGCGTCACCTTCCACCCCTATAAGGGCAAGGAAGAGCACTTCAACCTCAGCGCAGGCCGTCCCCGGCAGGCGGCAGAGTTCCACGCCTTTGCCCGCGCCATCGAGAGCGAGGATATGGAGCTTTGCAGCCGGATGCTGGACACCTCGGTAGCCGTCAGCCGTGTGCTGGAAACGGCCCGCCGCGATGCGGGCATCCGCTTCAATACTGATTTATAATGCTATCCCCGGGAGTTCCCTGACAAAACATCCCGTATATTTCAGACTGTATTCTACAAAAGACCCCGTGTATTTCACGGGCAGGTTTGCGCCGTATCCGACAATTCAGGGCGGAACGGCAGCAAGGAGGAAAACTGGATTATGAAAAACAATGACATTCGCACCCTCACCCGGCTGGCACTGCTGGTCGCCATTGAGCTGGTCATGAAGGCCGTCGGCCTGGGCAGTGTCCCTGTAGGCCCGCTTTACATGAGCTTTTTGACCCTGCCGATCGCCGTGGGTGCCATCACCATGGGTCCCGCCGCGGGCGCTGTCCTCGGCGGCGTGTTCGGCGCCGTGAGCTTCTATGACGCCGTCACCGGCGCTTCCGCCATGACCGGTGCGCTGTTCCAGGTCAGCCCCGTCAACACCTTCATCCTCTGTGTGGGGATGCGTGTGCTGATGGGCGTGTGCGTCGGCCTTATCTTCAACGCTGTCAAGAATTTCGATAAGCCCGGCACCTGGAGCTACATCGTCAGCGCCATGTGCGCCCCGGCCCTCAACACCCTGTTCTTCATGGGCTACATCGTGCTGGCCTTCTACGGCTGCGATTACGTCCAGAACCTCGTGTCCGTCAAGGGCGCAGCCAACCCCCTGATGTTCGTCGTCCTGCTGGTCGGTGTGCAGGGCGTGGCCGAGTTCCTTGTCTCCGGCATCCTGGGCGGCATCGTCGCCCGCGCTGTCCACAAGTTTTTGAAGTAACAGGCGGTGTCGGTCAGGGACATCCGCTGATAAACCTCTCCGTCACGGCTGACGCCGTGCCGCCGCCCCCTATCAAGGGGAGGCTGAAAGGAAAGATCATATCATAGGCCCCTCCCCCGGCAAAAATGCTGAGGGAGGGGCTTTTGTGTTGATTTTAGCCTACCGGTGCGGTATACTTATCATACTTTATTCAAAAGAAGGAGGCGGCGGAAAATGCCCATCGGCCCCAGCAGACCCCTGAATTTAGCAAAGCCGGAGTCCATCGACATCCGGCAGGCCGCGCGGTATTTCGGCGCGCGGGGCGAGGCTGACAGCGCTACCCTCACCCTTCTGGAAAAGTGCGCTGCGCCCCTTCTCGCCGCCGCCACGCCCCGGGCCGTCTGGCTCGAGGCCGACGTGGAGAGCCTCACGCAGGCCGGTATTTTGAAGGGGGAGGACATCTTCCGGCATCTGGAAGGGTGCAGCGAGGCCCTGCTTCTGGCCGTGACGGTCGGCCCCGGCGTGGACGGACAGATACGCCGGGCCGGTGTGGGCGACATCGCCGCCGGTGTGGCGTCGGACGCCATCGGCTCTGTGCTGGCCGAGCAGGCCGCGGACGCCGCCGAGGCCGAGCTGCGGCAGTGGGCCGCAGAGCAGGACAAGTACCTCACGGGCCGTTTCTCGCCGGGCTACGGCGACTGGCCCATCGGGGTGCAGCCGCTGGTGGCGGCGGCACTGGACACCGCTCGCCGGGCCGGGCTCTGCGTGACCGAAAATGACCTGATGACGCCCCGCAAGAGCGTGACCGCTCTGCTGGGCCTGAGCGACCATCCGGTGAAAGGACGCCTTGCCGGGTGCGGACACTGCGTGCTGAACACGCGGTGCGAATATAGAAAGAGGGGCAAGACCTGTGCAAGCGAATGAACTGTTTACCCAGCCGAATACCATCCTCCTCGACGGCGGCATGGGTACCATGCTGCAGGCGGCGGGCCTGAAACTGGGCGCACGGCCTGAGGAACTGAACATCACCGACCCACAGCTCATCGAGAGCATCCACAGCCGGTACGCCGCCGCAGGCAGCCGCATCATCAATGCCAACACCTTCGGCGCGTCGGCCCATAAGCTGGCGGGCAGCGAATACACGCTGGAAGAGATCATTGCGGCGGGCATCGCCAACTGCAAGCGGGCCTGCGCCCCCTACGGCGCACTGGCCGCGCTGGACGTCGGCCCGCTGGGCGAACTGCTGGAGCCCAACGGCACGCTGGCCTTTGAAGACGCCGTGGACGAGTATGGCCGCATCGTCCGGGCGGGTGTCGCCGCCGGGGCCGATCTCGTCTTTTTTGAGACCTTCACCGACCTGTACGAGCTGAAAGCCGCCCTGCTGGCCGCGAAAGAGAACTGTGACCTGCCCATCCTCGCCAGCATGAGCTTTGAGGCAGGCGGGCGCACCTTCACCGGCTGCACCGTCGAGAGCTTCGCCGTCACGGCCCGGGGCCTCGGGGCCAACGCCGTGGGCATCAACTGCTCCCTCGGCCCGAAAGAAATTTTCCCCATGGCAAAGCGGCTGGCCGAGGCTCTGCCCGGCGATTTCCCGGTCTTTGTCAAGCCGAATGCGGGCCTGCCCCGCGCCGACGGCAGCGGCTACGACATCACGCCCCAGCTCTTTGCCATGGAGATGAAGCCCTACCGCGATTTGAAGCTCTTTGCGGCGGGCGGCTGCTGCGGCACCACCCCGGAGCACATCAGAAAGACGGTGGAGCGGT
>OHLX01000442.1_pt1 | contig 16578 bp, 20 predicted proteins | sample 1569241 | NCBI WGS metagenome assembly OHLX01 (sample SAMEA3879521, study PRJEB24766) | human gut metagenome | biome: human-associated habitat; feature: feces | place: USA | collected 1985/1987 | reverse complement strand
GTAGAATTAAGGGTATCACGGTCGAGATCGGTGGCAATACTACCAAGCTTCAGAGTGACTTAAAGGGTGTCAATTCAGAAATCAAGAATACGCAGAGTCAGCTCAAGGATGTCGAGAAGCTCCTGAAACTGGATCCAGGCAATACCGAGCTACTTGCCCAGAAGCAGAACTGTCCTCTCTTTATCATCGACAAGATAATACACAATAAAGTTGTCTACCGGAAGCTGATGCATTTTCATCGAATGCCAAGGCTCCCATTCAACTAACGTATAACGAGCTGGCATAAAATCCAATGAACGAACTTCCTTTCGTATGCGCCCCAGCTGAGCTGCGGCTGTCTTCGGAACAAGAAGTTCATTCGCAATATACGAATAGATTTCACGTAAATCACCAAGTGCATCTACAGAATAGACGACATTGTAGCTATCCGTCATATGCCAAACTCCTTTGCAAGTACCGCGTCGACTTCATCTGCAGAATATACCTTTCCTGCTTTGATGGAATCAACACCCTTCTGGAGTTCTGCATCAAGTTCTTCTCTGGTCATTGCACCAACAGCTAATGGCTTAGAAGAAGGAAGTTTCAATTCAAACGGCATACCTTTTTTCAGTACGATCTGGCTATAAAGCATCTGAATTGCACTGGATGGAGAAATGCCAAGCTGAGAAAGAATACTCTCAGCATTCTCCTTGAGATTCGTATCTATTCTTGCATAAACAGCGGATGTATTTGCCATAGTATCGCCTCCCTTTTCTTTATTATGTTCGCTTTTGCTTGCAATTGCAAGCATTTGCGCAAATTATTTTGTGACGTAACTTTGAATTTTATACGCCTCTTAAGGCAGAAAGGAATATTTATGGGATTTTTATCGGGGCTATTTCATTCCAGAGACAAGCCCACCAACAGCACCAATGGCAGCGCCTATCGTTTTCTCTTTGGTGGAAGCAACTCTGGCAAAGCCGTCAATGAACGAAATGCCATGCAGATGACTGCAGTCTACACCTGTGTCAGAATTCTTTCGGAGTCCATTGCAGGACTGCCGATCCATGTTTAAAGTAGGCTGTATTTTCATAACAGCGTCTGCCGAACTCTTTTAGAATCCAAGTCTTACCCACCTGACGTACGCCCTTCAAGATTAAAGGCTTGCGGTAGGGAGAATCCTTCCAATCCAGCAACTTTTTTAAGATAAATCGTTCCATAGAATCACTCTTCACATTTTTATTGGAGTTTTATGCTTTATAATCACACTTTGTCCCATCAAAGAAATAGGGCTGACCTGTTACAGTCAGCCCTAAGTAAAAATTCTATATTCTGTTAGCAAAAAATCAGTTTTGCATTAACGTCTTGCGCCATAGCTGCACTGCTTGAGTGCGCTCCCGGCTATAAGTTCGCTTCCGTCATAGACCAACACACGGGCTTTGTAGTAATATTTTCTGCCCTTCGTGCCCTTGGTGCTGATAAAGCTGTTCTTGCTGCTTGTCTTGAGCAGTTTGTAGCCTGCGTCCTTCTTCGTCGAGCGATAGAACTGGTACTTGACCGTGTAGCCCAGCGACTTGATGTCGGAGATCAGGCTCTTGCTGCTCTTGGCTGCGACCTGTACCTTGACGGATTTCTTGCTCGTCTTAGTGGTGGTCACTTTGAACTTCGCGCTCTGCATCAGTTCTTTGACGTGGGCGGCGTTCTGTTCTTTAATTAACCGCTCTGCTTCGTCTTTGTCGACGACTGCGAAGGTCGAGAAGTGGGTCGTCGTGAAGCGAATGTAATCTTCTGCGCCGATCTTCACTACGCTGTGGTTCAGGATCTTGCAGAGGCCGTTGTCGTCGATGTAGATCACGAGGATGTCTTTGCCCTTGAGTTTTTGCGGCATCGGCAGAATCACATAAGCCTTGCCGCCTTCAAATTGATGCAGGTGTTTTTCGCCAATCTTCGCGACAAGGTCGAAGAGCGTGCCGTTCTTGCCGACGATCTTCTCCGCCGGTTTCTGCGTTTCCTTGAGCTGGGTGTTTTCGCCCACCACGATGGTTACGGTGTCACCCTTGGCTGCGCCTGCAATCGTTTCTAAGGTCTTGTTGTCGAGGACGACTTCGCCGTTGTCGGTCTTGATGACAAGGTCGGCGTTCGTGTCCTTGGCGATCGCGTTGACGGTCGCCTTTGGCAGCTCGACTTCGGTTGCTTTCACGCTGTCCGCCGCGCCTGTGCTGTCTGCGCCGCTGCCGTTATTCGCGTCACTGGACTTCACAGTGATCTCGATCGTATCGGACTTATTGGAAACCGCCTGATCGAGCAGTTTGTCACCGAGGTCTTTGGAAACGCTGGCTGTGGTCTTGGAAACATCCTGACCCTGCTCGTTCTTGGTCATTTCGGTCGTCGTATTCTTGACGGTCGTCTTGGTTGTTGTAGTTGTGTCGGTTTCCGCACCCGGCTTGGAGGTCGTATTGTCCTTCGTGTCTTCTTTGACTGTGATGACATCCGCATCATCCGGTGTCGGAGCCGGGGCTGCGCCACCGCCGCCACCACCGGATGCTCCGCCGCCGGAAGGCTGGTTGGAAACGGTCACAGTCAAACTTTGTTCTGCCACATCTGCGTACTCTGCGTTTCCCTGAACCTTATACCAAACGGTGTATTCCCCGGCATTTTTCGCTGTGGGGATCTGCTCGCTCCATTTGGAATCGTCAAGCCGGTAGAGCATCGTGCCGCCAGTGGTCTTGCCTGCTGTAACTAGTGCCTGTTCTGTACCATTGTAGGTCAGGGCGTTTGCCGTAGGTGCCGTAACAGTAGGGAGAAGCTTGTTGGTCGCATTGACATTGACGGTCAGAGTGATGTCCTCATAGTTTGTACTCTTGATTACTACGGTCACTGTGCCCACAGAGCCGGTGGTTTTCACGTCATTTTTCTGAATCGGCAGGGTCAGCTTGCCGTTTTCCACCTTCGCGCCGCTGGTGTAGTAGCTGCCATCCAGTTTGATTTCGCGGATCTCATAGGTGAGTGCACCATACTTTTTGGGCGTTTCCAGCTTGGGCAGGGCGGGGAGGGCCACTGTGTAGGTGTTCGCGTGGCCGTTTACAATGGTCAGCGCGGTTTCCTTAGTAAAGCCAGGGACAGCGACCCTGGTGATGCTGCCAGTCGTGGGGAAGCTGCTCTGCTCCAGGGCGTAATTCTTCGCGGTCTGCCCCATCAGGGTCACTCTGGCAGTGATGTTCTTGCCGTTGCCCACACTGGCATCGTCAAAGCTGGCGGTCACGGTGTAGTCTGTGCCTCGGTTCAAGGTCACGTTGTCGAAGATCACGCTGGTGGGTTCCACGGTTGTCGTGCCGTCGTAGATCTTGGCCGCACACGCTACCTTGGTGATCGTCAGCGGTTTCTTTCCAATACTGACCGCCACGCTGGTGGGTGCGGTATCGTTGTGATTTTCATCGCCAATCACCCGATACCACACGGTATATGCTCCGGCATCGGTGCCGGTAGGGATGTCCGGGCTGTATGTACCGTTCTCGGTCAGGCTGTACTGCATAGTGCCATAGTTCGCCACGCTGCCTGCGGTAATGAGCGCCTGCTCCTGGCCGGTATAGGTCAGGTTTTCCTGCGCTGTGGGAGGCGTGATTGACCTGATGTCGGCCTTTTGTACCGTCACAGCAATATCCTCGCTCATCTTCTCGTAGCCGTCGCAGGTGGCCAAAAAGCGGAAGGTATGATTGCCTGCGGGCAGCTTTTGTGCAGAAAGATCAAATTGATTCTTTGTTGTCGCACCGCCAACTGCTGTCTCTTTGCCGTCCTCCACCTTGTACCACTGGAAGCTTACAGCGCCAGTGCCGGTTTCCTTCTTTACATTGACAAGAAGCGTCCCCGTACCGCCATAAGTCATGCTCATCTTTGTCGGATAGTCCATGCTCTTGATGGTGATCTTGGCCATAGAAACATTGGTCAGCTCCGTACCGCTAAGGTCGCTGATCCAGGTACTGCCGCTCTTAAAAGCGTAACCCTCCGGCAGGAGGGATGCCAGCGTGACATTTCCGGTGACGGTCAGCTTTGCCGCCGTCTTACCGTTCAGATTCAGCTTGAGCGGGCTGCCAATGGTGATCTCGCCTGCATTTGCCAGCAGCTTCACCGTACCGCCGCCGGCTGCGGCGATGGCCTCGCCTGCCGTCCGATGGTAGGAAATGCTGCCGTCCTTCTTGGTCACCTCAGCGGCATAGCCGCAGTAGGGGCAAACAGTCCCGGCGGAATGGTCATCCGGGTGGCTGCACTTCACAACAGTTACGGCAGTATTCTCCTTCATCTCCAACAGCTTGAGCAATGCGCCGTCTTGCTTCTGATAAGCATAGCCCTCTGCCAGCAGGGACTGATAATCTGCGCGATTCCTGATTTTGATGCTGCCAAAGGATCCGCCGGACAGGGTCACTGGAATATCCTTGAGCGCACCCAATTCCAGCAGATCCGCGCTGCCGCCGGACATGGTCAGCGCTCCCTCCGTGTAGATGCCGCCGATGAACTTGCCGCTCGTTACCACGGCTTCGTTCCCGGTAAGAATGCCAAGCCCCACTCCACGGTCTCTCCCGTCTGTGCTGCCCTCCAGGGTGACATTGTCCAGCGTCAGCTTTGCGCCTGTCTGCTTAGATTTTCCGACCGCCACCGCATGATAGGGGGTGCTGGGATGGGTGTTTTGCACCTTGCCGTTTATGATGGCTACATTGGAGCCGAGGATACGTAGAAGCCCCTTCCCAGCGGATTTGCTCAGGGTGTGTCCATTCAAGTTCAGTATAATATTTTTGCTGATTTCGATAGGCTCTGCGTTCTCGATGTCCAAAGGCCCCCGCAGCGTGATCGTGTCACCGTCTTGCGCGGCAGCCAGCGCTGTTTCCAGACTGGTGTATCGCTTGCCGCCGGTTTCAAATGCCTCCACCAGCGCATGGCAGAATTTGCAGTAACCGGCGCTGTCCACCTTGCCCGCATGGTCGCAGATTCTGCCGCAGGCGCATTTGCCGTTCTGATATTGGTCGGTATGCGCGACCACCTTGACCGCTCTATTCGCAATATCTACATTGGAAACGTTCAAAATTTCGTTGCTATTAGCGTCTGCAAAGGCATATCCGTCTGCCAGCAGAGCCAGGGCCTCCTCACCAAGTGCTGCTTTGATTCCACCTTGGAACGTGCCGCCCTGGAGCTGGGTTTTCCCGAGGAAATTCACCTGATGCTGAAACACGCAGTTGCCCTTTACCGTCAGGGTAAACAGTTTATCAAGGGTGCCCGCGCTTGTTGTAACGCTGTCTAATATCAACACCGCGGGGGCGCTGGTGGCAATGTCATTTATCGTGCCGTTTTTGATGGTAACGCTCTTGTACGGGAAATTTTGCAGATCCAGCGTCTTGACCTTGTGGCCCTGCAGATCCAGCGTAATGTCCATTTTGTTCGCCGGCTCGCCGTTCCCCGCTTTCAAGGTTGCGTTAGTATCCCGCACAAAATAAGCGGTTCCGCCGGAGAACAGAATGAACCCAACATCAGGGTTATCGCCTTCAAACGTATAGGGGATACCGTTGCGAATAAAGAGCACATCCTTGCTGCACGGTTCGCCGCACTGTTGGCATTTGCCATCGTGGGTGTATTTTGCATGGGGGCAGGTGTTAACGGTAACGGCGACCGTGTCTGTATTTACGGTATAGTTATTATAGGACAGCTTGCAGTAGACCTGGCCGCTGTACTCCCAGTTCCTGCCCTCCACTTGGGTCAGGTCGGATTGGGTCAGGATGATTTTATAACTGCCGCTGCCTGTGCCCTGAAATTCTTTTCCGTTCACATACCACTGATAGGTGATTTTACCGGACTGACCGCTTTCCAGAGAGGCGCTGACATCGACAACCGCTACACTTTCCCCATCTAATTTCTCATATACGACCTCCGCCTGCTTTTTTATGGTAATGGGGTTTCTGGGCGCGGCGGCGACGGTGACCGTTGCGGTGGCGGTTGCCTTAGCGGGAGAGAAACCATTTTCGCTGTCTGCGGTCAGCTTCAGCTTATAGCGGCCCTCCTTAACGGTGCTGTCGGCGGTAACGGTGATGGTCTGGTTGTCAGCGGATTTTTCCACCGTCAGACCGGTGGGTTTGCCCTCCAATTCCACGTTCAGGGTATCCATCTTGACCTTGCTGCCGGTCACGGAGAAGGTCGCCGTCTGACGGCCTAAGCTTTCCTGTAGGGTTCCCTGCTGCGCGCCGACGGTCAGGCTTGCGCGGGGCGCCATCTGGGCGATATAGATGGTCTTGACGTCCCCTTCTTTTGTCGTATCGTCCGCTGTGCCGACCGACATATCGTCTGTGTTTGCATTCTGATTTTCCGAATACAGAATGGTCAGGTTGCTCTTGATGTTTCGGGCGTTTCCATACTGACTATTCGAAATCGCACCATATTTTCCGGTGGCGTAAAGGGTTCCTCCGTTCATGGTCAGGGATGCAGTGTCAATACCCCAACCGGAATTTAGATTCAGCGTTCCACTCTCAATCACGATGGTTTTAGCGCTCAAGCCGTACTGACCGCCGTTGGTGGTTATCTTTGCCCCGTCTTTTATGGTAAGCTTCCCGCCGGCGGTGTCACTGTAGGCGGAATCCGCAATACCATATTTCCTGTCAGGAACAGTGACCGTCAGACTGCCGCTTCCCTGAATGGTCAGACTACGATAATCCATTTCCAGAGCGGAGAGCTCAGCAGTATCGGAAATCGTAATGGTATTCTCGCCTTTCAGCGTGATTGTTGTGTCGCCGGTCAGTCTCACCGGGGTAGTTATGGTCTGGTTCTCCCAGGTAACATCGCCGGAGATGGTTCCTTCAGTGCTTGCCGCAGCTGCCATCAGGGGCGTTGCCTGCTCTGTTCCCTTGCAGGCAGAGAGGTCTGCATCTTCCGCAGAGCAGATGGGACAGTCGGGATTGAGCGCCCCCTGCTCACAGTGGGTCTCGCAGCTGCACTCCGCCGGAGCATTCCCGGACACACCGGACACATCAGTTTCCACCGCAGATGCCGGAACTCCCGGCATCGTAAAAATCATTGCCGCCGCCAGTAAACATGCGGCCGGCCGTTTCCATTTCCATTTCCATTTCATTTTATTCATCCTCCTCACGTTGTTCGTTCCTTCTCGTTGCTTTCTGAAGCAGCTGGGATACTGCCTCCCGCAGCTGATATTCCGTCACAGGCTTCACCCAAAAGTCATCTACCCGCATCCTGCAGCTTTGGGGTTCAAATTCTGCCTGATCGCTGATCCATAGGAGAGGGACATCCTTGCTGTACCCTCGTATGCTCATGCAGAAATTCATCCCCCTGGCTCCGTCCTCCATGACTACCACAGCGTCATAAGGCCCATCCCGCTGCATGGCATAGACGCAGAATACGCCATTGTCAAAGCGGTCTACTTTGCCAAGCTTCATCAGCAAAGCGGTTTCTTTTTCTTTCTGGCTATAACTGCATAGCGCAATTCGCATTTCCATACCTCCGTTTCCTGATGGGCGCCATCGCCTCATATAGCTCCTGATCACTACAATCTATGGAGAGGAATGCCGGGATATGAAGCTGATACGCGATCAGGGCGAAGTTTTCATCATCACTCCACCAGACAAGCGGTACTTCCGGTGCCAGCTGCTTTGCCTGAATGGCAGCCTCCAATCCCCTTGCCCCGGTCATTGCGATGACAACCGCATGATATCGGCTCCGCCGCAGTGCCTGAGATAGCTGCTTCTCATTCCATAGCTCGTCGATGACAAGCTGCCCATCCCCATCAAAAAGGGAGCGCAGCCTGCTTTCAAACCATTCCACATTTCTCAGCTCCGTACAAAGTGCGATTTTCATACCGGGCCTCCTTTCCTGAAAAGAAAAATTAAAAAACCAGACCTTCTCATCGGAAAGTCTGGTAGTATAATTAGAGTAGCATCTTGTCAAGAGAAATACAACCGACTTTGTTTAAGACGCAGGTTTCCTGTTTAAGACGCAAGTTTTTTCCTGCGGTTTTATGTTATACTCATATTGGATTATTGTGCAAAGGAGATGGTACGATGCAGATCGCGATTGTGGATGACAGAGCAGAGGACAGAGAAGAACTGTCTGCCTGCTTGGAAAATTATATGAAAAAGCATCAGCTGGACTATACGCTGACAGAATTTGAGGACGGAGAGAATTTTCTGAAAGCTGCCGCCCAGGTCAATTTTCAGCTTGTCTTTATGGACATCTATATGGAGAACATGGATGGAATAGAGGCCGCCAGAAGACTGCGCCAGAAAAACAGGCTCTGTAAGATCGTTTTTCTGACCATTACAGAAGATTATGCCCGGATGGGGTACAGCCTGTCCGCCAGCTATTATCTGCTGAAGCCGCTTTCGCTCCATCAGGCAGAATTTGAAGAAGCGATGGAGCTGTGCCAGCTAAAACCGCCCTATGAAGTGATGACACTTTCGGTTATGGCTGACCGTCAAAAGCTGGAACTTCCCACAGAGAAGATTCTATACATAGATTATCAAAACCGTATGACACGGATTCATATGGCGGAACGCGTGATACCGGTAAGCGGAGGTTTTCAGGAGGTCACTTCCGCATTGCAGAAGGACAAGCGTTTTTTGCCCTGCTACCGGGGCGTTTTAATCAACATGGATTATATCAGCCATGTTGACAGTCAGACCTTCCATTTGATAAACGGCGAGGAACTTCCGATTGCTCTCCGCAATGGAAAACAGCTGCGGGAAGCCTACCGCCAATATATTTTTTCTGGAATGGGGGGTATCGTATGAGAATGAAGCAAATACACAGGCGTATTCTGGGGGGCTGTCTGGCCTGCCTCCTCTGCTTCACCGGCAGTATCCACGCATTTGCCGCTGAAACCGCAACCCCAGCCAATGCCGATGAAATAACGGAGATTCTGCCGGATTTAGAAAGCGAGGCTCCGGGGACACTGGATAGCGGAACCACGGAAGCATCAGAAGAAGCATCCCTCGTCCTTGTCACAGAAATACAAAATGAAGGTGAACTGCTCTCCCTTCCGGCTTTTACCCTGCCCCTTAGAACCACACCGTCCGATGATGACCTGGAGGAAATTTATCAGCTGGCCCTTCAGTATCAAACCGTTTGCGCCACTGTATCAGCAGGTGAAGAAATCCGGCAGGAAACATTTTCTGTCGCATGGGATTTTTCGGCCATTGACCAGACCACTCCGGGCGAATATACCGCAGCAGGCCGGATTGAACTGCCGGAGGGGTATGCCTTTGGTGAAACTGTCTTGCAGGAGCTTCAGATTTCCGTCCGGGTGGAAGAAATGCCGCCTGCTGTCATTACCTCCATAGAGAAATGGTATCCTTATACGGACGCGTTTGCGGTTCAACAGGGCAGCGGAACCGAAGCACTGGAAGCATTGTTCGCTGCTTCCCCGTATTATCTGGAATGCTATGCGGAAAATGGAACCAGCTACACCGCTGTGGTGGAATGGGATTTTTCCGGTATTGATTTGAATACTGTGGGACTGTACCATGCCATTGGAAAGCTGACCGCACCAGCAAATACTGCGTTTGCAGAGGGAATTGCTTTCCCTGAAATCTCAATTCCTGTTTCTGTACAGGCTTCAGGCAGACCGGACATTAACTGCTTTCTGGCTGCCAGAGGAAACCTTCATTTTCCCTGGGTCACACCGCCGGGGAAAATGGATGAGATCAGCGTATGGCTGTCCGAAAATAACGGTTCATGGAACCGTCTGGAAAGTGGCGTTTATGTGGGTCAGGAAATGCTCTCGATTGCCACCCGTCTGCTGACGCCGGGCAGCAGTTACCGCCTTCAGGTCGATTATGACGGCGGACAGACCGGCATCCTGTCCTTTACCTACGCAGATGAAATTGTCCTTGAAGGGTATCACGATGGCGACCGGGATGGAGGGGATGCAGGCGGCAATCCACCTGATACCATCATTCAGCCGCCTCCCGAAGATACCGGCGATCAGGATGACGGTTTCGCAGACAGTCCCTCCACAAAGCCTCCAAAACCGCCTATAACAAATGGCGGGGGAATGGATTCCAACGATTCTGAAAAAACACCACCGGTCAGCGAAGAAAATGATCCTGCGGATCATGAACCATCCCACAAGCCTTCCGAGCCATCCTTGGATGGAAAAGACGATTCCATAAATAAAGATGAATTCCCATCGCAACAGACAAACGGTGATGCAGAGGAAGCATTAGAACCAGACGCTGGTTCCGATGAACCGGCTATACCGGAAATCGAAGCGCCAGTTGTATCAGGTCAGCCAGAGGAAAATACCGCTTTACAGCAGCCCCCTGAAGTGCGGACGATTACTGACGCTCCAGAGCTTACCGCTCCCGATCCTGCCCGGAAGCTTTCGGAAAACAGGAAAGAGCCGGTGCAAAGCATTATGAGCGTTCCCCCGGAACGTGCGGATTCCAAAAAACCTGTTTTTTCAGAGTTCTTCGATGAAACCACCGACCGGATTTCCGGCACACGCTTTTTGATGATGCTGCAAACAGGGGAGCAAAGAGCCGTCTTTTCCAAACAGGGAATCACCATCAGCATACCCAAAGACGCCTTGCCGGAGGGTATCCAAAACGAAGATCAGATTGAAGTCATCATCCAATCGAATACGGACGGCGGTTTTTCTTTTTCGTTTTCCATCAACGGAACTGTGCTCAACTCCCTGCCGGATGTTTCTGTCATGCTGCCCTATCCAAATGACCCGGCAGCCGGCACATTGTTCCTCGGTGATGAAAGCGGCGTGGAAATTCCCATGACCGGCTATGACGATGCGGCAAAAGCCGCCTCCTTTCAGATCAGCCATACAGGGACATACACCATTGCAGTAAAGGAAGATGCCGTTTCCCTGGCACAGGTCGCCGACACAGAGCATAGCCGGTCGCCCATACTCCTTTTGATTCCGGCTTGTCTGCTTCTTCTGTCTGCCGGTGAATTTTTCCTAAGGAGGAGGCGAAAATAAGATGGTATCTTCTGTGGTAAAAAAATATGCCGCTTTATGTATGGTCTGCCTGTGTTCATCCCTGTTTTTTCTTGGCCTGTATCAGTTTAATAATAAATATAGCCAGAACACAATTCAGGCGGCAAATGGGATTCTGGCGCTTTCTGAGGAAGAACTTCAAAAGTCACCGGTGCGCTTTCTGGTATCCGGCTGGGCGTTTTATCCTGACGCGCTTTTGACCCCGGAAGAAATACGGGATGAAAGCCATTATATGCGCTACCTTTCCATTGGAGAGCAGACCAATTTCTCCAGCCCTGCAAACCCTTCTCCCTATGGCTGCGGGACTTACCAGATGACATTCTTCCTGCCGGAACGGAAGGAAGCGTATGCACTGGAAATCCCGGAAGTGTTTTCTGCTTACAACCTTTATCTGGATCATGACCTGATCCTGCAAATGGGGGAACCTGCACAGGGGACACCATTGGTTCAAAACCGCATGGTCACTTTTCATGGCGGAAAACCGTTCACACTCACCATAGCAGTCAGCAACTATGACCACTTTTACGGAGGGATTGTTTATCCGCCTGCTTTCGGAACGATGCTGGCGGTAAATACAACCAGAGGAATCCGGTTTGCATTCTGCCTGTTTGGCTGTACGGTTACCTTTGTCTGTGCGCTGCTGTCCTTTTATTTCAGCCGCCGGATGAAACAGAAAAATACATTCCTGTTCGGGCTGATCTGCCTTGCCATGTGCGGCCTGTCATCCTATCCTGTGCTTCATATGCTGGCTGCGGTTCCCATATTTCCCTGGTACACGATCGAACTGTTCTGTATCTATCTGGTTACCTGGCTGATCGTAGTTCTGCAAAACCGGATATGCAGGCCGGGCTTCCTGCCTGCGGCCATCAGTAATGGAGTGGGCGCTGCCTTCCTGGTATATGCGTTTGTGTATGGCATGATGGCTTCCCATCTCTCCCTTGGAGCGATTCTTTTCTTCTCTGCATCGGTCTTTTGTTATAAGGTGGCATCTGCACTCTATCTGCTTATCATCGCTGTGCTTGCCATTCACAGAGGAGAAAAACGGAGCAGCCCGATCTTCTATGCTGCGGCAGCCGCAACCTGCGCCTTTATATGGGATCGCCTTCTGCCGGTTTATGAGCCGGTGATCGGCGGTTGGTTTGTGGAATGGGGCAGCTTTTTCATAGCAGCCGCCATCGGTTATTCCCTCTGGCGCGATGTGGTAGAGGGGTATGGAAACAGCCTGATTTTTCAGGAAGAACGCAAGCAGGTCGTCCGGCAGCTTTCTATGCAGACCGAATACAGCCGTCAGGTTTCTGAAGCAGCGGCAGAAAACAGAAGGCTGATTCACGACATCAAACACCATCTGCGCACCATAGACCGCATGGCCTCTGAACGTGGGCAGACGGAGATCTGCTCCTTCCTGTTACAGGTAGAGGAACAGGTTGCGGCAACATCGGGGCACTCCCCTGCCCAGTTCTGCAAAAATCCCGTTGTAAATGCGCTGATTGAATACTACTACGGCATGGCGCAGACACAAGGGACAGAATTTCAGGTGCGGCTTGATCTTCCTGATCAGATGCCGCTTACCGATGTGGAACTGTGTACGGTGCTGGGCAATCTTTTGGACAATGCCGTTGAGGCGTGCAGCCGCCAAAAGCAAGGGGTGCGCCGCATTTTCATTGCAGGCGAAACCAAAGGCAATATGTACTTTTTGAAGATTGAAAACACTTACGACGGTCTGGCCTTGCAGGAGGGAAAAACATTCCTCTCCCGAAAGGGTACATCTGCTGATCATGGAATCGGGCTTTCCTCTGTCCGAAAAATCATTGAAGGCCATGGCGGTGATCTCGATCTTGTTCCCGGTGAGGAATCCTTTCTTGTTGGAATTACAATACAGATGTAAAAACTGTTTTTTGAGGCGCATTCAGATACGCTCGTTGGGGCCACCCCAAACCCCGGCCAGCCCGCTTTTGCTGGTCTGGCGAACACGCCTTACGGCGTGGCTTTTCGCTCCCTTACGGTCGCTGTTCCTGCCACGAAAATATTGTTTTATACCTATAAATCGTCCTCTCACTGACATTGTTCCACTTTGCAATTTCTACCATTGTCATGTTGCGTCATTTTTTACAATAGCTTTCATACAATCGAAATACCGCTGTCAACGATGTCACAACATCCACACATCTCTCAAATGCTACATTCTCTTTTGCATCATCATAATATTTCTTTCTTATTTGTCCGCCCTTTCTGTGCTTAAATTGCTTTGGCAGCCAATTATCGTTATCTGCTTTCAACAAATCATACACATATATTTTATTCGGCTTTCCTAATCCCTGATCGCCTTTGGTGTACTGATACTTGTTGTTATCTTTAGGGCATGAAAAAAGCAGACACATGGAATATTTCCACATATCTGCTTCTTTCATTGCGTGTATTCAGTTTTATATATTTGCAACTATATACTTTTATAGTAATCCTTATGGATTAAGCCACTACTCCATATCCATATTGCTTAGCTGCCTGATCTGGTCTCTCCTGCTATAAATAACTGCTGTTACCTGAACTCTGTTATTTTCATCATCAACTCAATAGTAAATCAGGGAATTTTTAACAACAATCTCGCGTACTCCCTCAGTCCTCCATGGCTCTTCATCAATCAAGGCATGTTTTTTCGGAAAACTCGACAACTTAGTAATCTCTGCTTTCATCTTGTCAAGCAGATTATCTGCTGCATCCGGTGCCATTAGATCATTTGAAATATAATGCACTATCTCTTTCATCTGCTCTAATGCCAGCCTTGTTACCCTTACCTCATATTCATTCATGCACTATATTTCCGACTTTAATTGATTAAAAGCCTCATCAACAGATACAGAATCGTTCTTTTTTGCCTGTGCAAGCCCGGTCTGCATCATCGTATCAAATTCAGCTTGTGTTATAGAATCTCTTGTAACAAGTTTATCCGGAATATCAAGTGAAAATGGTACTCCATCACGCATAATAACCTGTCTGTAAGTCATATCTATGAATACAGATACAGGAATTCCAAGTCTGTCAAGAATTGCCTCTGCCTGCTCTTTTATATTCGGTTGAATTCGCGCTGTTACATTTGCAGTTTTTGTTGCCATAGTATGCACCTCCTGTTTCTTATAGTGTACCACCATGTATTGCTTTTTACAACACAAATATTTTTAACTGCTGCAGTCAATCTTTTTCCATCCAATTCAATGCGCTCTGTGCAATAACGTCATCATAAAAATCATCTTCCGAATCAGCATTATCATCTGTATCTGCCTGCTGTTGTATGATAGATATTGCATCTTTGTTAGCCTGCATAGTTGCCAGCATGCTGCCAACCATGCTCATAACCTCTTTGTTTGCTTCCTGCCTTGCTTCTTCTCTTGCCTCCTGTCTGATCCGCTCCTCTATGACAGCCATTTCCTCAGTTGATATAAATTGAGGTTCTTTCCTTTCCTTCGGTTCTATCAGTGCTTCCCGTCCAAAATGTTCTATATAATAAGTTGCCGCATCTATAAAGAACTGATTCTTTAACTTGAATATATCCATATCCAGTTCACTTAGAACCTTATTAATATTAACATGCGCAGGATTAACATCACTTTTCTTAATCTTTCCTTCCGGTGCATCTGCCCAGGTGGTTAATCCCATATGCTCTTTTGTGTAATCAGCTCTTTCCACGATCAGTTCAGCCGCCGTATATCCATGAACGGCATAATGCATTTTATTCTGAACGGTCGCATAAAATCTTCTCGTCGTTGCAGAATTTTTATCATAGTCAATGGCTGTCGCATGCTGTCCTGCTGATCACCTACAGAGGCAACATAGGTCGGGTATTCCGCTGCGCTTGAGCGGATGGTTATCTCATCTTTTTTCTTTGCCAAATGAAGTGCCTCCTTTAATCATCAAAATGCGTTTTCGCTATTGTGTTTAGCTGCTCAGCTATTTCCGCAAACGGTTGCATTGATTCCGGAGTCCTTCCGCACGGACGTACTGAAGGAAACACTAGATTCCAAGGGAGTGCTGATTGAAAACTCCGAGGTGGAGCTTGCAGCATTTGCGCTCCTGTTCGAGTTTGATGGCGACCAGAAGCACATTCGTCATGTGCTGTATAACTGCTCCGCTTCCCGTCCCGGCATCGAAGGAAAGACGAATAAGGATTCCAAGGAGGTGCAGACGGAGAAGCTGTCTCTGAAGGCGGTACCGCTTGCTAATGGTATGGTGAAAGCAAAGACCGGAAATACCACGGATGCCACCACCTATGCTGATTGGTACAAGGCGGTATATGTGCCTGCGGCAGAGAGCGATGTCGCAACGCAGTCGCAGTCTGCAGCGAAGCCTGCGAAGGCAGTAAAGGAGTGATTGGATTATGAGTATGATTCAGAAGATTGAGATTGACGGAAAGCAGGTGCCCTTCAAGGCATCTGCCGCCATTCCGCGTATTTATCGCATCAAGTTCCACCGAGATATCTACAAGGATCTCGATGTGCTGGGAAAAGCTGTCGGAAACGGGGATGAGGGTTCCTCCCACCTCGATATGTTCTCCCTTGAGATGTTTGAGAACATCGCCTACATCATGGCAGAGCATGCAGATCCCACCATCCGGACAGCCCGGAGGAATGGCTTGATGAGTTCAGCACCTTCTCCATCTACCAGGTACTTCCGAAGATTATCGAGCTGTGGGGGCTGAATGTCCAGACGGATGTGGAGTCTAAAAAAACTTCACGCAACAGATCGGCCGATGACCACACCCTTGTTTCTGCTTCGCTGCGTACAGCTCGGCATCTCCATCCGAGACCTTGACCTTCTCACGATCGGTATGGTGAATGACATGTACACAGAAAGCGGCAATGATGAGTACAAAGGCTATGCGCAGATCGCTACACAGATGGATTTTGATGCATTTTAGCAGAATTTATGTGTCTTATATAATGACAGTGTATTGACATTAGAGGTGCATTTGAGTATACTATACTTGAATGGAGGTGTTCTGTATGGCAACAACTAATTTAAATATTCGTACAGACAAGGCAATCAAGGACCAGGCGGAGGAAATCTTCAATGAGCTTGGTCTGAATATGACAACTGCTATAAATATATTCCTGAGAACCGCTATCCGTGAGCATGGTATTCCTTTTGAATTAAAACTGGAAGTACCAAATGATACGACAGCCGCTGCCATTGAGGATGGCAAAAAAATGATGAAGGATCCTTCTGCTCCGCGTTATTCCAATATGGATGCGCTCAAGGCAGCTCTCGACGTATGAAATACGACATTCAGTTTACCAATCAGTTTAAAAAGGATTTGAAGCTTGCCAAAAAGCAAAATAAAAATCTTGATAAGCTGTTTGAGGTAATCGATATTCTGGCGAATGGCGGTACGCTGGATGCAAAATACAGGGATCATGACCTTACAGGAAACTATAAAGGCACGCGTGAGTGTCACATCGAACCGGACTGGCTACTTATTTATGAGATTTGTGGAGATGTTCTTGTTTTGATGCTTTATCGCCTTGGTTCACATTCTGAGCTGTTTAAGAAATAATCCCAAAATCGGAAGTTAACAAAGGAGTACGAATAAATGAAAAAAGCAGCTATTTCTT
>OHLX01000439.1_pt1 | contig 16742 bp, 9 predicted proteins | sample 1569241 | NCBI WGS metagenome assembly OHLX01 (sample SAMEA3879521, study PRJEB24766) | human gut metagenome | biome: human-associated habitat; feature: feces | place: USA | collected 1985/1987 | reverse complement strand
TTTCCGAATATGTATATAAAATCTGCCCTAATTCTGTATCATTCAGATTATTTATATCATTATCCGGAATGTTATAAGACTGCAATAATCTCCAAACTGCCTTCTGAGTAGCATTATATGCCTGTTCTTCTGTAACGAAGTAAGAGCCTGGATAAAAATATGTAAAAACTCTTAAAGGATTTTCATTCCCTGTTGCATTCAACATACATAAGGAAGCTTTATAAAATGGCATTGCTGTAATATCAGAATAAGTTAATCCCGTTTCCGTTTGTCCGTTTGGATATAGTCTTCCAACTGAACTAATAAACTCTGATAACATATTTAAATGCTCTTTGTCCTGTGCCGCCCAGTCTTGGTAGCTAAAAGCATGATGTCCCAAAAATGGAAATGCTTTTTGAAGTGCTGGTGGAACAATCAGCATTTCATTAAACTCTGTTTCTGTAGGAATATAAGAATCTACATCATCTACAATTTTATATAATCTTTCCCCATTGTATGGATAACCTGCGTAAAGTAATTTGGACAACCGACGCATACATTCATCATAATCTTCCGGCGAAGAAAAATCATCTTGAGTTAAATAACCTTCTGTATAATTTGGCACTTGCACATTGCCCATATCACTCGTATGATGAGGCCAATGTAGCTTATTATTCATACAGAACAAAGGAACCTTATAATCATATTCTGGGTCAATGATATAATGGATACCATTTTCAAAAAGAATTTGGGTTCCCTTTGCGTCTTCTACAATCACTGTAATGGTTGGCATGGTTAAACCCTCATTCAGTACATAGCCTTCCGGTAGTTTTGCAGTAAACAGGTATCGCTCCTGATTTTGATTCTCATTATTTATCTTTTTGTATTCCCAGATAACCTTCTCAACAAGAATTGTCTGACCTTTTTCATCGGTAGCATTCAGTTCTTTTGGAAGCACCAGATTTTCTGCTGCGGTATCTTTCGTCACCCTTTGTTCAGTAATTTTTTCAGATAATTCCTCGAATACAGCAATAACAATAGATTCTGCTTTTGCCATAGTGCACGAAGAAATATCATCCTTACAAATAGGACAATCAGAGTTGATATGTTCTGCTATACATTTTTCCCTACAAATACATTCTTGCAGTGAGGGTGCTGAATTACTCGGTGTTGCCTCCGGGATTGTTTCTGGTATAGATTCCTCTGTAGGATCATAAGTAAAATCTTCTGGAGCTTCTTCTGTGGTATAGAGACAATCCAATACCTTTACAATGCACCCATTTTCCTCACTGCATATATGAATACATTCAGTTGGCTCTAAATACTGAGCATTTGAGGGGGATGCTTCTTCCGGAATGCTCTCTATTACTGGATAACATTTCTCAGAGTGATTGTGGATACAGTTTTCTTCGAGCCGGTAGCACGAATCGATGTGTTGATGTGTAATGGCAGATTCTGTATCCAAACCCTCTGCCATAGCAACTGTGCCTGAAAATGTATTTAGCAAAACACAAATTGCCAGAAATGATGCCAACCACTTTCTCTTCATCTTAAACCTCCAAGTTTTTTAATACTTAATTCTAACAAAAAAGGCCACAGCACAAAACACTTGTGCTGTGGCAACTGGCTACCCCCCCTATTGAAGGTCCCTATAGCTTTGCGTCGCTGGATTGCTCCAGGTTTGCATTTTTTTAATTTTATCATAAATAACATTTCTTTGCAAGAGCTATCTATGTCTATTCGTTTTTTTTGCATATAAATCTTTACAAAATTGTGGTATAATCTTCTCAGAAGTCATGAATGGATAGATAGAAGAAAAGGTTAAAACATTGTGATTTTAATACCCTTCTAAAAAAGAGTACGCAAAACCAAGTCCCCTAAAAACAGACAAAGAATAAAGTTATGCTCAAAGCTTAAAGTGTTGAAATAACAGTTACCAGATAATCTTGCTATCGAAAGACGGATTCTTCTACGGAAACTTCCCTTTGTGCAGGCAATTGATTACCCTTTGCAATAAAGTTCAGAGCTGTACGATTCATTTTTCTTGGGTATATTGTAGATGCCTGTAAGCTGTATTCTTGTAATGGCGATGATAATCTTTTTGGGAAGTAACAAAGGATCTATGGACATCTATCTCACAGCAAACACAGAAACAATTTTAAGTATGGTACTTCCCCTCAAATCAAAATCGCATTTGAGGAAGCAGATAGGAAATGGATACTCACTGAAGGAGTGAAGTAGCCATCTCTCCACAAATAAGGTTATAGGGTTCTAATTCTTGCTCGTTAGTGATAGAAAGAGCATCCAGCACACACAAAATTCAGTCCATCAAAAACTGGACTTACCTACTGCGATTGGCTGCTTTAGAGCTATTGTGTTTCATTTCCTCTGATGACTTGAGGTATAGCGGAAAGGAATGGTCATAAAAATGAAAAAAACTATTGATATATATCAAAAAATGCTCATACTGATTGCTTGTGCAAGTATAATTATAATCTTTGGTATTTTTTTTAATTCTAACAACATAGCAAATTCAGATAATTGCACACATACAAATATTGTAGTACCTGATATAACAGAAAAAATAGACTTGACTACAACAAAATATGTATTTCATTTCAACTTTTCTTCAGGTGAACAATTAAGCCTACATTTTATAACGGATCTGAAGACTGTCCAAGTATTCAGTAATAACACCTTAATATATGATACAGGAAACAAAGCTTCAACCATAGAAGAAACATCAGGGAAAATATCTCACTTTATAAAATTGCCGACAGGAAAAAATACAGTAACAGTTTTAACACACAATAAATACATGGCATCAAATAGTGATAGAATCAGTTTTAGATTAGGAGATCAAAGGTTTATATTAACAGAACAACTAATCCATGCGTTACCACATGTAATTGTTTATTTTTTAACTTTTATATGTGGACTTGCTCTTTTTCTCTGTTGGGTTGTAATCCGAAAGTACATTGAAAATGATAAAACCGCCTTATCTTTTTCTTGGCTTTTAATAACAGCCGGACTATGGCTCATTCGTGGAAGTGATTTTGTTTGTCTCCTATTTACAAACCATACTGCACTTTATTATATAGGCTATATTTTATTTTTGCAAATTCCTGCATTATTTTTTTCATTTTCTATTCACTATTGGCAGATTAACTGCAAAGTCTGGAAGATGAATGTATATTATTTTCTCTCAATAGCAAATATGGTTGGATGTATAATTCTTCACACATTTAATATTATAGAATTTAAACAAAGCTCATTTTTTACACATATCTTACTGGTAATTACACTATTTGTCGCACTTTATGGAATGGTTTTGCACATACAAAAATTAGGGTTAACATTAAAAATTAAACTCACTATAATTCCGTTTATATTATTAATTCTGTCTGTATTTACTGACTACACAGGATTCTATTCTAATGCACTAACTTCCTATAAAAGAGGCGGCTTGATTGTCCTTATCTTTGTACTATGTATCGCAATAGATATATTAATCGATCTTGCTAAACAGTTACGAGAAGGACAAAGAAATGCTGTATATAAAAAACTTGCAACAACAGATATCCTGACTGGAATGTATAATCGAAATGCATTTGAACAGTGGGAAATCAAGCAGGGGAGAGAGATTGCAGATATAGGAATTGCCTTGTGTGATTTAAATAATTTAAAATTTTATAATGACAATTATGGACATGAACTCGGCGATCAATATATTATCGACGCAGCAGATATCATAATGAAAGCATTTGATAACAAAGGGGAGTGCTACAGAATTGGAGGGGATGAGTTTGTAGTCGTTGTACATCACATTTCTAATTTTGATATTCAAAAAACCAAACAGAAGATGTGCGATATGGAAAATGAATATAATTCAAAATCAGATATATTAAAAATTGAAATTGCGTTTGGATACACAGCGACGATAGAAACTGATCATCAAATTTCTGATATTATGAAGCGTGCTGATCAGTTAATGTATCAGGAAAAAAAGAGGTTAAAATATCAAAAAAGAATTTGAATAGAATCTTATGAAATATTTTCAATTTATGCTTTGTGGGAGTACGAGATACCTCACAAACGGTATCTCGTACTCCCACAAAGCGGCAAGCAGGGCAAACCTGTACAGGTTTACTCGTTTTCGCAAAATGCCCTTACTGGCTTTTTTCTCAAACTGCTTGTTGGGGCAGCGTCCCCAATCCCCTTTGAACAGTATCTTCGATACTGGCTGCTCGTTCATTCTGAACGTTTACTAAAACACGCACTTGGAGAATTTTTATTTTCCTTCCCGCACTGGTGCATAAAAAATTGTCAGGTCAATGTATCTGTCATGCCCATTCTCTCTAATATCAAACTGAATATAATAATCACGAATCATGTACCCACGATACGGATCAGAGAGGGTATAAAGCTCTCTTGTTTTAAAATCAATCAAGGAGAAACCAGTAGTTCCGATATGACTTTCATCCCCATGTTCATCCTGCTCACAATAAAATTCTGTAACCTGATCCAGACATTTCTGACATAGCACATCGGACGCTTTTTCAAAATCTATTGTGTCATCATCACTAAAATATGCTGATACCTCAGAAATTCCTCTTTCTGCCATTTCCTGAATATGGACACTTCCATAACTCTCCCCAAAAGAATTGATTGTCATGCTCATGCCCTTGTTTTCAAATATTTCGTTCCCGTCATCATCGTATTCTCTAACTCTGGTGTCACTTACCGACTGGCTATTCCAATGAATAATTCCTATGGAATCCCTTTTTGCATAATAAGGAATCAGACTGTTTTCCTTCTGACCACATATAAAACAATCGTCTGATTCGATATGAGAGATATTTTTCATTTCAGCAATTTCTTCCACTGAAGAAGTAGGCTCATTCATTTCTGGTAATCCCTGTGTTTCCTCTAATTTTCCCCTGCACCCACCAATGCCAATTATTATGCAGAACAGTAAGGCAGCTCTCATCATTTTCTTTTTCATACTCGTTTCCCCCAATAAATTTTCTGTAATTCTCCGAATAAAATAGGAGGCATACACGCACCATATTATTGTAAAGCAATGCACCTTAAAATACAAGGAGAGGTGGTTGCGAGAATGATAAAATATGATAGATTGTGGGAAACTCTGAAAGAAAAAGATATTAGTCAGTATAAACTGATCAAAGATTACGGAATTGATAAAGCACAGCTTCACAGGCTCAGAAAAAATATGATTGTAAAAACGCTCGTGCTAAACAATCTCTGTAAAATTCTCGATTGCAGAATTGAAGACATCATGGAATACGTTCCTGATGAAGATAAGTAGGAAACAATACTTGCATAAGTGCCGGTATTGTTTCTTTTCTTTTTACCATAAAAGAGCTATACTATTTCTAAGAAAAAATACGCTATATGTGATAAACATACAGGAGGATTTTACTATGAGTAGAAAATTAGTTGCATATTTCTCTGCAACTGGCACAACAACCAAAGTTGCAGAATTACTTGCTGATGCTGTCGGCGCTGATATTTTTGAAATTCAGCCAGAAATTCCTTATACTACAGCTGATCTTGATTGGCACAACAAAAATTCGAGAAGCAGTATTGAAATGAAAGATGATTCTTCCCGTCCAGCCATTGCAAGCAAGCGAGACAATATGCATGAGTACGATACTATCTTTGTTGGTTTCCCGATCTGGTGGTATGTAGCCCCTACCATCATCAATACATTTCTTGAAAGCTATGATATGACAGGAAAAACAATTATCCCATTTGCTACATCTGGCGGTAGCGGAATAGGGGACACAAACAAAAAACTAACTCCCAGCTGTTCCGGTGCAAAGCTCCTTGAAGGAAATGTGTTCAAGAGCAATGTCAGCTTAAAAGAACTGGATGATTGGAGTAAATCTTTGCAATAGCATAAATAAAATTGCCATGACTGCCACACAAACATTGAGTGTAGCAGCCATGGCAATTTTCAACGAATCATTTCTTTTCCCTTTTCTTTTTTCCTGTCTATATTTAAAATGGTTTCTACGGTTTGCTTGGCAATCAAGTATTCCTGCATCTCTTTTTTTACCTGACGATATTCAGCATACTCCTGTTTTTTCTGAAGAATCAGCTGATTAAATTCTTCGTGCAAAGATTGGCGGGAAGGGATCTTTTTCCCCTCCAATTGATCAAATGCCTGCTTTGCCGCTTTATGAATGGATATTTCATCTCGATGCTCCTCAAAAAACTTTTTACTATAACCGGATTTCCTATATTCCACATAGGTCTGTCTGGTCTTATAATAATTGTTTATATGAGTTTGCAATACCTTAATTTCTACCATTCTTTTTTCGGCATTCTTAATTGAATCCGTCAGTTCAGTAAAACGGGAAGATAGCTTATCGGTTAATATAGTCAAATCCTCATAACTGTCAATTCCTTTTTCTTTTAAGAGGCAAACTGTTCTGGCAGCTTCTTTACGATTATATTTCTTTGCCCATTTTTCATAGCCTGTTGTTTTGCCTTCCGCCATTTGGGATTGAATATCAATAAGAAGATGAAATCGTTTCTGTTCCGAGGTTTTGGCAAAATTACTTTTCGATTTATAAAGACTCTTACCAGTAATAACCGCCTGAAGTTCTTCTTTACTGTAACCGTCTCCCAGAGAACTCAACCGAATAAATCGTTTCTGTTTCTGTCCTTTTAACGCCGCCTGTTTTCCATCCTTAAACACGAATCCTCGCTCTGCAAGAAGCTGAATAAACCCATCAAATGTTTTTGGTTTTTCTTTCAGTACAAGATCAATCGCTTCACACAATTCATCTCGGTATGTTCTTTTTTTCGGGAAGACAGTACGCTTGATTCGTTCCTTATAGGGTTTAGGTGTAATAACCGATAATCCATTCTCCAAACAGACTATATCGCTCAACCTTTGTACTGCAAGCCCTGAACGAATAAAATTTCTGAATTTCTTAGTACAATCTAAAGAAGTAGAATTATAGATGATATGATTGTGAATATGAGCTTTATCAATATGAGTCGCAACAAAAAAGGCATGATTCCCCTTTGTCCATCGCATTGCCGTTTCATATCCAATTCGATTGGCTTCCTCTGGCGTAATTTCTCCAGGCTTAAATGATTGCCGAATCTGATATGCAATTATATTATTTCTGTGTTCTCTGCCTGTGATATGCTGATACTGCCGTTTGGAGAGAAGAAATTCTTCGTCGGCAGTTTTCGGATCACACTCATAGGAACTGATAAATTCTCCGTCATTGGTTTTCTCTGCATTCTGTGAATAATCAGTACGGTCAGCCAAACACTGAGCCACCGTCTTTCCCTTATTTACATGAAGGGCAATTAACCTTGTTGCTGCCATTCGCATCCCATCCTTTCCAAAAGAAAAAGCCACCCGCAGGTGACTTCATCTTCAACTATTTATGACCTTATGAACGCTCCAAGAGCATTTCCTATATTCTCCGCTTTAACGACTGACCACACCAGCAGAAAGAGGAATAAATAGACTGCCATTCCCATTCCAATTAGAATTACCAGTGAGGTCCACATGGCTTTGACAATGCAATAAATCGCACAGCCGCCAATAATCAGGAGTACGAATCCTATCGCATAGGAAATAACATTGGTAATCATATTTCCAAGAAGCCAGATTACTTTTACAAGCAATAGCACTGGAAGTGCAAATATCTTCAAAATCATCCTCATAGAGTCAGCCCCTTTCTTTATAACTATATTGTATAATGCAATTTACAATAACACAACGATGTCAACCCTTATGTAAAATTGAAAGGACGCAAGGGCTTTTATCGCCTCTACGTCCTTTTCTTTTTCTGACATAATTCTACAAACTGAAAGCTACCCTCGCCGAGGTTGCCGAGCTTCAGAAGATGCGCAAATACGTTGATATTGCGCTGAACACCGAGCAGCCAGAGCAGACACAGAACCGCACCAAGCGACACGAACAGAGAGATAAGGAAAAGGACAGGCAAGTTGCTTCGCCTGTCCGTCCTAAATGCTTTCCACTTGTATCACTTTCCCAAAATAATTGGTAATAGCCACGTTTTTGTTAGTAATATAATGAAACCTAATCCCATTACAAAAAACAATGCCCCACCTAACAGAAATGCCCAATTTCCTCCTGCCGAATCGGGAATATAATACTGTTGCGGGTTATTTGCATTATAGAGCATTTCCACTTGATCGCCAACTTGATATGGCGAGGGGCTGACATTATGCTCTATGGTAATCATCTCTCCATTTGCCCAATATTGAAATACCGGATAATATACGAGATGTCTGCTGCTGTCGTCATCGTCATGGCTCCATCTTTCCTGAATATCAATCACTGTTGCCGTTGTCGGCATTTTACAAACTATTTTGTGGTAAAAAGGGTAAATCATAAAAAACACCCCTGCTACCACTGCAATAAGTGCTATTATGTACGAACAAATATAGCCTGCCATACGATTGTTCCTCCTTATAGTCATATTCTGAGGTAATAACACCCCCATGCCATACTCTCAAATTCATATTTATCAATCTCTTTCCAAACAAATTTCTTTAATAATATTCTATTGTATCAATGTGAATAATTCAAGAAATAAAAAATCGTTTTCTATGTAAAGTCGCAGCCGAAACTGCGACTTCCCGACAAGTTGTCGAGAACTACTGGATCGATGCCAGCCTGACAAGAACCTCTTTCATATCTGTCCAGATTTCTTCCAAACGCTCTTGCAAATCGTTGATGTCAGCCTGATAAATACTGCCGGTTTCATTGGCTCGTTTGGCGTACTGATTCAGGTTATTGCTACATCTGCGAAGAAGAGAAACCATTTCCTTCACATCCTGCAAATTCAGATTGATACAGTAGCCATCCAGAGCCATTTTTCTAAGATATGCACCCATACTGCGGATACCAAGCTCATCCATTTTCTGATGGATTCTCTCGACTTCCTCTTTCGATGCAAGAAAATGAACATCTCTATCTCGCTTTGCCACTACAACACCTCCTCGTAAACATCAGAGCGTTTTGCCGGTGGAATCTGATCTGACTTCGACTTCAAATCAGCCAGCACAGATGGACGGTCTGTATCACCAATCTCGCCTTGGCTATCAGTGGACTCCTCCATATTTAGAGCCGCATCCAATTCTGCCAGACGCTGACTTTTTGCTGTCAGCTCTGCTTCCTGCGGGAAAGCTTTACCAAGCTCACTTTTTGTTGCTTCCTGCTGGTTATAAAGATTACTAAGCTGTTCCTTTGCCTTTTCCAGCTTGTCAGGAACGCCTGCAAGGGCATTATCCAGACGTGTGATATTTCCCCTGGCATCTGTTCCAAGAGCTACACGGTGGCTCATAGCACCTTTCAGTACCATATCAAACTCATGTCGGAAACTATCGAAAGAAAGCTCCATTTGAAAGCCACGATATTCCCCAAGAGGAACCGGTTCAGAGCCTTTCACTTCTTTACAAGCTGCCAAGATCCATTCACCAGCATCTTCCTTTTCTGAATAGTGCTTGCCACGAATATCCATACCACAGAAGCCTTCTGCAATCTGAGGATTGACTTCTACCGTCTTAATATCAGCTTCAAAGCCATGAATATAGCCTGTCTGTCTTTCAATCTCTGCAGGGAAGTATTTCAGAAGCTTATCCTCCATACGATACTGCTGACTCTGATGATCTGCCTTCAGCACTTTCAGACGGGCAACTTCAATATCCAAATCCATCTTTTCCTTAATCATCGGATTACCCGCACACAGAGCCTTGATTTCTGCATAGGACAGTGCCTGCTCATCCACATCATCACAGGAGCGAACCGGGGATTTTGAAGTCATAATCTGAGAGATGAATTTCTGCTTATTCTCCAAAGTCTGATACAAATAAGCGTCAAAGGTTCCTTCTGTTACATACTGATAGACCTGCACCTCCTTATTCTGATTGCCTTGACGAATGATACGACCGTTTCTCTGGGTCATGTCAGACGGACGCCAGCCCACATCCAGATGGTGAACTGCCACCAGTTTATCCTGGACATTTGTTCCGGCTCCCATCTTCTGGGTACTTCCAAGAAGCACACGGACCTGACCGGTACGCACCTTAGCAAAGAGTTCTTTTTTCTTTGCTTCGGTATCTGCGTTGTGAATAAAAGCAACCTCCTCAGAAGGAACACCAGCAGCAAGAAGCTTTGCCTTGATGTCATCATACACATTAAAGGTTCCATCGTTCTTCGGAGTCGAAAAATCACAGAACACCAACTGTGTCAGTTTTTCTGCCTGTCCATTCTGCCAGATACGAAGAATATTTCCAACACAGGCATTGAGCTTACTGTTCGGGTCATCAGGGAGGAGAGAATTCATCAATCTTTGATCCAGACCAATCTTTCTTCCATCCGTGGTTATCTTCAACATGTTATCCTCGGACGGGTCGATGATACCGGCATGAACAGCCGCAGCTCGTTCCGAAAGTTCAGCAACCATATCCTGCTGATGTTCCGAAGGCTGAACCACAACTGTTTCAAATTTTGCATCAGGAACTGGAAGATTCAGTTGGTCCGATGTTTTGATATCCGCCACTTCCTTGAACATATTCATCAGTTCCGGAAGATTAAAGAACTTTGCAAATCGGGTCCTGGCACGGTAGCCGGTTCCCTCCGGGGCAAGCTCAATGGCAGTGGTAGTTTCTCCAAAGGTAGAAGCCCAGGAATCAAAATGTGTCAGATTCTTTTGCTGGAGCGTACCATACTGGAGATAACGCATCACGGTATAAAGCTCTGTCATAGAGTTGCTCACAGGCGTTCCCGTTGCAAATACAACACCTCGTCCGCCGGTGATTTCATCCATATAACGGCACTTCATAAACATATCCGAAGATTTCTGAGCCTCGGAAGTAGACAGACCAGCCACATTCCTCATTTTTGTGTAGAGGAACAAATTCTTAAACGCATGGCTTTCATCTACAAACAGGCGGTCAACACCCAGCTGCTCAAAGGTGATAACATCATCTTTTTTATCAGCGGCAAGGAGCTTATCCAGTCTGGCTTCCAGAGATTTTCTTGTTTTCTCCATCTGCTTAATGGTAAAATTCTCGCCACGCTGATATTTCAGTTCTGCAATCGCACCCTCAATTTCATCAATCTGCTCTCGAAGCTGTCGTTCCTGCCTTTCCGCAGACAACGGGATACGCTCAAACTGGCTGTGCCCGATAATAACAGCATCATAATCACCGGTAGCAATTCTTGCACAGAATTTCTTACGATTTGCAGTCTCAAAATCTTTCTTCGTAGCAACAAGAAGCTTTGCACTTGGATAGAGTCGCAAGAACTCATTTGCCCACTGCAAGGTCAGGTGGTTCGGCACAACAAACATAGATTTCTGGCTCAGCCCCAGTCGTTTGCTTTCCATAGCCGAAGCTGCCATTTCAAATGTCTTTCCTGCACCAACCTCGTGAGCAAGCAAGGTATTTCCACCATAGAGCACATGAGCGATAGCATTTCTCTGATGTTCACGGAGGGTAATGTCAGGATTCATACCACCAAAACGGATATGACTGCCATCATATTCACGAGGTCTGGTAGAATTAAAAAGCTCATTGTACTTTGTGACAAGTGCTTCACGACGGCGAGGGTCTTTCCAAATCCAGTCACGGAAAGCATCCTTAATTGCCTGTTGTTTCTGCTGTGCCAGCGTAGTTTCTTTTTTATTCAGAACACGCTTTTGCTTACCGTCCGGATCTTCGATGGTATCATAGATACGAATATCCTTTAGATTCAGCGTTTCTTCCAGAATACGATACGCATTGGCACGATCTGTACCGTAGGTCATATATGCAGCTACATCATTATAGCTTGGAGCACTCTTACCGTTGATACGCCATTCTGCCGTCATTTCAGAGAATTTTACTTCAATGGCACGATGCAGATAATAAGGAGTTTCAAATGTTTCCTGCATAAACTGCTGAATATAGTCAGGGTCAATCCAGGTAGCACCAAGACGCACATCAATTTCAGATGCATCCAGATCCTTCGGCTGTGCCTTTTGCAACGCTTCCACATTGATACGATAAGAAGCGTCCTGCTTCGCAACCATTTCCGCAATACGCAATTTGCTTCTTACATCTCCGGAAAGATACTCATCAGCAGTCTGCCAACCAATTTCGGGAGTATCAGGACCCATCGGGTCTTTGAAAATCACACCCTGAAGTTCTGTCATAATCGTATCGTACTCTTCAGGTGTGCCCAGAAGCTGTGCCATGAAAGGCAAATCTACCTTACCACGCTCGCCAATAGAAATCGCCAGAGCTTCGGACGGTGTATCTACACTGGTCACTCTGCGTTCCGGCTTAATGGTCCTTTTGGTGAACATGTCTGCCTTACTTTTCAGTTTTCCATCCTCATCCACATTTTCCAGAGAACAGAGGAGATAGTAGGAAGAATCTTCCGCAAATGCCTGAGCATTTGCACGATGATTGATTAGACCATGCTTTGCAGTAAAGGCATCATAGGCAGTATTCAGTTCCACCTGTTTCTGTGAAATCATTTCATCTGGAAAATCGTCAAGCTGATACTCAATCAATTCATTTACAATGCCTCGGAGTTCTACCATACCAACGACACGCTCTTTTGCCTTTTCATTCAAATCAAGATGTCGCATGATAGAGTTCTCACGGAAGTACACTTCGCCATCTACTACAGTATAAGAGAAGTTCTTAACATCAGGAGTTGCAGGAATAGTTTCTGCTTCTTTGCCTTTTTCAGCTTCAGGAAGCTCTACCGCCTGATATGTTCCCTTGATATGAGAAACTGCTTCTTTCAGCAAATCAGACAGCTCTGCACCCTCAATCGGTCGAACAGTAAGATCCATGCCGTAAGCTGTGCTTTCCTCAACTATTTCTCCCAGAATCATTTCTGGGTGCTCAACAAAGTAGCTGTTCATGGTATGTCCGTCATCCGTGCGGTTCAGATGCACCCAATCCGGAACAATATCAATCGGGTGGTCACGCTTTTGAAGGAAAATAATATCCGACACAACTTCTGTGCCGGCATTCTTCTTAAAAGCATCGTTTGGCAGACGAATTGCACCAAGTAGCTCTGCTCGCTGTGCCAGATATCGCCTTGCATCTAAGTTCTTAGAATCCATCGTATAACGGCTTGTCACAAAAGCGACTACGCCACCAGGACGAACTTGATCCAAAGTCTTAGCAAAGAAATAGTTGTGAATCGAAAAGCCCAGCTTATCATAGGGCTTATCTGATACCTTGTAGTTACCAAAAGGCACATTACCTACCGCCAGGTCATAAAAATCTCTTCGGTCTGTAGTTTCAAAGCCAGCAACCTTAATCTCTGCATTGGGATAAAGCTTTTGAGCAATTCTTCCGGTAATCGAATCCAGTTCCACACCATACAAGCGGCTGCTCTGCATTTCAGGTGGGAGCATTCCAAAGAAATTACCGATACCCATGGAAGGCTCCAGAATATTTCCCGTTTCAAAGCCCATCTGTCCTACGGCATCGTAGATAGAACGAATGACGGTAGAACTGGTGTAGTGAGCATTCAAAGTAGAAGCTCTTGCCGCAGCATACTCATCTTCGGAAAGCAGATTTTTCAGGGTCATATACTCCTGTGCCCAAGTTCCCTTATCTGGGTCAAAGGCATCCGAGAGACCGCCCCATCCGACGAAATTTGCCAAAATCTCCTGTTCTTCTGGAGTAGCGTTCCTATCTTCGTTTTCCAGTTTGAACAAGGTTTTAATGGCTTCAATGTTCCTTACAAATTTCTGTTTTGGTCCACCTTCACCAATATGGTCATCCGTGATATGGAAATTTACCGCAGGAACAGGTGGGACTTCTCTGGTAGTAATGGACTTCTCAATCTGAGTGATAATATCCGTGACTTCGGCGTTCTGCCATCCATCCACTTTAGCAAAGTCCTGAATAATAGTATCTTTGCCATCCACACATTGAACAAAATCCAGACTACCTGGTAAAGGCTTGCTGGTATTCATCGCCCCCAGAGCTTTCCTCTGTGTGATAGGAAGTTCATGGTACGCTCTCAGGGCATCTTCGAAAGAACTGAACTCTCTTATATCCAACGAACTTTGCTTCTGAACATCCTCAACAACATAAAAATGGTCTATGAAATAAGTCGGCTCAATGGCATTTTCACTCAGAACTACCTCAATGACAGGTTTTTTCTCGATAGATTCACCTGTTTTAACTGCCTGATTCCTTTCATCCTGAGCAAGCATTCGCTCAAAAATTTCACGATTCTCAGCACGGAAAATCGGATAAGCAAGGGAGTGGTCACGAAGCTGAACTTCTCGCTCAGTAATCTGTTCTACACGAAAAGCAGTATCATCCAAATAGACCGTATCACCGACCTGATAATTCCACGCTGATACTTCCGGAATTGGTGCATCTGAAACCTCGGCAACTTCTTCAACTGGCACTTCCAACTGAACATTTTCCATTGCTGCGACAGTCTGACGAACTTCCTCCAGATAGTCATTTGCAAGCCATTCATCCGTGAAGTATTCCGTAACACCTTCATGGTCTACATAGTAGTCATCCGTCTGATTATCCCAGATTGCATACTCGCCATCCTCGGTATCAATCACTGCAAAACGGTCATACATATCTTCCAAAGGATCGGCTTTTGCATCTTCAATTTCCTGTCGCTCCGTTTCTTCCTCAACTGTAAGATAGCGACCTTTTTTCATCAGAGAATCCATTCTCTGTGCCACCTGTGTCCATGACATCTGCACCTGATCACATCCGCTTTTCTGATAGCGGATACCTTTTGCATCATGGTCCTGACCGCTATGCGTTGCTCCTGAGCAGGCATGAGAGTGACCGCCAATACCAAACTCTTGCTTTAGGAAAGTAGCTCTTTCCTGCGTGCTGTGCGGTTCCTGCCAATATTCATAGATGCGGGCTTTCCCACCGGCAAAGCCACTACCTCTTGTCATATCCGCATTGATTTCATCATCCGTAATAAATTGACGAACCAGAGGCACATACATCATTTCAGACTGATATTCTTTCAACGGAATATTTAGCTCATCCAGTCTTTTTCCCAAAACATCCAGCTTGTGATAATGAAAACGGAGCAAAGAACGGTCTGCATCATGTGCAGTGATAAAACTGCGATATTCCGCTTTCAGTGCCTCCAAAAATTGTGGCTGATTCAGCTGCTAAGCCACTCTGTTTCTTTCGGGAAACCATTCCCCTGAATATCAGAGAGAGAAGGGAAGAAGCCCTGATTTCTTGCTTCATCCGAAAGGTCATGGTAAAGATACCAGATAGACTGTGCTACACCCTTTCGCTCATATCCGACAGCTTCTTCCAGTTCCACATTTGTTGCAAATTTCCCCTGCTCTAACAGCTCACCAATACGAGAGGCTGCATCTTCCCACGGAATAATCTGTGCCCTTGGGCTGTCAATAGCAGAAGCACCTTTCGCAAGATGAATACCATCTTCGGCATACCATGCAGATATATTTCCGCTTTCTTCTTTCAAACCAAAACCGCCATGATAAACCTGCTTTAGCGTCTGGACAATTTCTTCCGTTGATTTCTGCTTCATATACTCTAAAACAACGATTTTTCTTGCTTCATCCGTATTACTGCCAAGCAGAAGGAAGTGGTCAATCTCTTCCTGGGCAAAAGAAAAAGCAGAGGGCGTAAAGCTCTCTGCTCGGTCGATAAAACTGATTTGTTCATTCTCGGAGGGGAAAAGGTTCAGACTTAGCTGTTGATAAGCTCCGTCATCACGACTTCCTCTGCCTGTGCTCTCAGGCTGTTCATGTGTCTTACCCAGCCCATCTGGTCTGTCTCCTTGTCCGGTGCCGGATTCTGTTCCAGATACTGCTTCATCAATAGTTCCATTCTGGCGTTCGCTGCGTCCTCGATCTCCCACAGATGCGGGAACAGTTTCTCCGTCAAAATCAGGTCGTTCAGAAGCATTGGATTGTTCTGCTCCAGAAATGCTCTGCGCATCCTGCCATACTTGCCCAGGGTTCTGTCGCTCTTGTTCTCCAGCTCCATATCCGGAATTCTGTAGTCCCCAACCTGTCTGTAAGTCATCTCGCTCATCATATTCGCTCCTTTCGGTATCTTTGCTTTGTTCATATTCGTCGATTGCTTTCTCGATTTCCTGAAACATCCTGGTGCTGATTGCATTGACCGCAGTACCAAGGGCGTTTACTGTCTGACGGCTGTTGAAATCAAAGACTTTCTGGAAATCCTCATGCTCAAAGTAGTTATCAGGATTTTCTACCAGCCGGCTATACATTACGTATGCTACGCTGTTTGCCACTGCTGTCTTGAAAGCTACTTCGATGTTAAGTTCATCATACTCCTCAAGGAAGCTATTCGCAACGATGTCGAGAAAGGACTTTTGATGGTCTGCCCAATATTCTGTTGCAAGTGTCATTGCAATATCTTCAAGCTGTGCTTCAAGCAGTCCCTCTGCCTTTACTCCAAAAGAGCGTTCCATAGCGGACATCAAAAAGGCACGATTTTCAGCAGTCACTTCCCACGCCTTTAGTTCCGGAGAAGAACGGCGAATGCCGGTATCAGCAACATCAAAGACATAGCGCAGATACGGCTTATTCTCGTTTGTTACAAACAATGCAATACCTGTAGAGCCACGCTTTACATATCTGCGATATTTTTCATCATTCCATTCGTCATAAGGCTTGCAGAAGGTAGCATTTGGACGCTGAGCATAAATCATGACCTGTTCGGGATAAGTGAAC
>OHLX01000421.1_pt1 | contig 17793 bp, 15 predicted proteins | sample 1569241 | NCBI WGS metagenome assembly OHLX01 (sample SAMEA3879521, study PRJEB24766) | human gut metagenome | biome: human-associated habitat; feature: feces | place: USA | collected 1985/1987 | reverse complement strand
TGTCTTCCTTCGGACCGTTGTTGATGATCCCGTCAATCATGCCGTAGTCATCCTCCATCGACATCTCCGCCGCCTTGAGGTGGTTTTCCTTCTCAAGAGCTGCCATCCAGCTTTCCTTGCTGATGCCGAGCATTCCGCCCTTTGCCGCATGATCGGCAATCTCTTTGGCATCTACGCACAAGCCCTCGGTGTTATCGGAATAGAGACGGTAAACCTCGCAGCCCTTCTCCAAAGCCTTCTCAGCCGCCTCCTGACCAGCGGGAAGAACACCAGCCCATGCGTAGCCGTAGTCCTTCATATCCTGAACGGAGAGCGCGGGATCGGGCATTTCCGGCACTTCCTTGACTTCAAGGTCAAGAAGGCGGAGTGTGTCATCGTCAAAGCCGTTGTAGACATCATCAAGGACGAGCTTGCCGCGCTCATCGACGATGATGCAAGCAGCTTCATCGCCGTAGGTGTCATGCTCCATCAGATAAAAGCTGTGACCGCCGACTTCGTGCTGGTCAATGGTGTGCCACGTCCCGATGTGACCGGCAACCGTCAGACCGGAGGTGTCGGCATTCATCTCAAAGTCCTTCTGCTCAACGCTCTCCTGCTTCTGCTGCTCCTTCGAGATCATGGGGATCGCCACAATCTTATCGCCCAGCTTGACAAACTGCTCCGGCACTTTGAAGTGGTCAGAGAACTTCTGCATCTGCTCTACGGTCAGAGAGCCGAAGCTGTCATCCGTCAAGCCGACTACCAAGAATGTTCCGGCAACAACGTCGTAGATGTCACCGTCCTCATCCCGCAGAGCGCGGTTCAGGGGCAGACCTTCCAGCTTGCCTTCCTCGTTGCAGACTAAGGCAACCGGGTCTTCGTAGGGATAAATTGCCTCGATGCAGCCGCCGACCTCATGCTGCAAGGACTCCAGACCGGAGTCAATCTCCTTCACATAAGGCTCCTTTCCCGGCTCAACGACGAGAACGGCGATGGTGCTGTCACGCTCGGCGGCTTCCCCTGAGCCGGTAATCCGGTATTCGTCGGGAATATCATCAAGATCGCCGTTGAACTGTCTGTCCCACCTCTCGCTTGCGACACGGACATAGCCCTCATCGGTGAATCGCCCCTGCTCATCCATCGCAATGTCGCGCCCATAGCGTTCATAGTCGATGTAATTTGCCAGAGGACCGAGTTCCTTTTCGGAGTAGATACCAGCTTCGTGGGCGTAATAATAGCCAAGGTCGGATTCGTCGTTGATGCCGGGCATGATGTCGTAGCAGTCCAGATTGAACGTCAGGTTGATGAGATCGTCGATGTCGCTGACCTCATCGCAGCCTGCCTCCATAATAGCAACGAGCTTTTCCTGATCGCTCAGGGAAAGCTCGTCAATCAAGGCGGCGAGATAGTTGAGCTTATCAAGGCTCTCGTACTCGCCAAGCATCTTCTGAACGCCATAGATCGGGCATTCGTAGTCAGTGATAAACCATTCTTCGTAGGGCTGACCGAAATCATCCTGCTTGCCGATCCCGATGCGCTCAAAGACCTTCTGCATCTCTTCCTCTGTGGTGGGCAGCTTCACCCACTCACCGACCAGCATACCCTCGTTGTACTTGCCAAGGTTCGTGACGAAGGCTTCAAAATCACCGTCTAATACGGGCATAGGCATCCTCCTTTCAGTCATCTACCATGCCGTCCGGCATGATATACAGTTTCTCAAACTCCGTGTCCGTCATGGCTTCGAGCTTCCGGATGGTCTTATACATCAGCTCTGCGATCTCGCCGTCCATGTCGTTCAGGGTGACGCTCTTCATATCGTCGATCAGCCGCTTCCGGCTGGACGTGTTGAAGCAGCACATCAGGTTGATTTCTTCCACGGTAAAATTCTTCATATCAGAGTTCCATATCCTTTCCTTTGTTTTTCTGCGGCTTCGGTGTGTGGGGCGGCGGGGCTTTCTGCGCGGATTTCAGCTTGTCGCGGATGGATTCACGGGCAGCGGGCTTCTTCGGAACGGTGTCATAGACGGCAATACCGGCATCCTCCACATACAAGCGGACATACTGGATGCTTTCCGAAAAGCGGACGGGGCGGTTCTTGTCCTCAATGTTCGTCAGCCGGACTTCATCGGCGGCAAAATCAACCGCGTCGATTCTGCACTTGATCCCATCCACATTCAGCGTCGCACCGACAGGAATGTAATCTGCGGCTTTGAGTTCCTTGAAGGTCTCGCCGTCCTTGCTGAGAAAGACATCTGCGCCGGACTTCCAGAGCTTGTGAGAACCGGCTACCCATGCGCTTTCACGGAAACCAGTAACCGGCATGGAAGGCTTGCCGCGCACCTTCTTTTCAAGGAGTTTTGTGCCGAGCAGGGGCGCGGCTTTTTCCGCGTCCTTGCCGTACAGCTCAAAATAGCCGTTCTGGGCAAAGCAGACCAGCGCGTCGGGATGCGCCTTTTTGACTGCCTCGTACTTGCGGAGTTCTGCAACGGGCAGAGGGGTAAGCGCATCTGTCCTTTCTGCCTCCGGCAGTCTGTCACGGCGGCTTTTCTGTTTGGACAGCACTTCCGCCAGAGCATCCGCGTCTTTGGGGAGCGTCTGGTGGGTTTGTACGCCGCCATGCTCACCGACCAGTGCCATTGCTGCATCGAAGCTGCTGCGGCAGGGGGCTTCCAGCACAAAGCCGTCTGCAAAGGTCAGCCGGTCGTGATCCGGCGCAACCGAGTTCTGCGCCACATTTGCCGCCTGTTCCCGGTAGTTGATCTCAAAGACGTCCCCGAACACCTTGCCGTGCTTGACGGCTTTCGGGACAATGACGCGGGCAACGCATTCGTCGTAGGTCTGTTCCGCGTAAAAGCGGAAGGTGTTGTGATCTCGCGTTCCCTGAATAAAGACCTGATTTTCATTGAGGCAGTGCGTCCCATGCGGACGGCAGAACCACATCAGCGTCTTGTCTTCGGGATTCTGGCTTTCGGTGGCGCGGCGGATGATGCGCTTGTCGATGTCGAAGTCTTCCTTGTAGCTGTCTACATGACTGTCCACGAGCTTCTGCAGCTCCGCAATGATGTCAACGTCTGTGTATTTCTTCATGTTTCTCCTTTCTCACAACTCCATGTCGTGTGTTTTGGATTTGACCGGGGACTTCTTCTCCGGCTGCGTTTTCGCGGCAGCTTTGAGCTGATCGCGGATAGAGGGCTTTTCCTGCTTCTGCTCCTGCTTGACGTATTCCAGCGTCGGCATCAGCTCACGGTAACAGCCCTGTGTTTTCCTCGCCGCATGACGGCGATGGATTTTGAACAGCGGCTCACCGTTCTGCATGACCGTGTTGCCCTCGATCCTGACGCCGTTCCGTGCCAGCAGATTGAAGGAATGGTTAGAGGCGCGATAGGACGCCCGCATACCGTCATTGTTATAGGCAATCTGCCCCTTGAGCGTGTCCATGACGGCGGCTTTGATTTCCTTCTCTTCCGCAGTCAGACGGTGTGCCTTCGGTGCTTTCGCTGCTTCCTCCGGCAAGGGGGCAAAGGGAGACTTGACCTCCACGGTTTTTACCTCAATAGAGGTAATCTCATCGCTCTCCCATGCAACGACCTCCGGGTCTCTTTCCGTTGCCTTCTCAGAAGTGACTTCCTTCTGGGGTTCGGTCTGCTGACGGAACGCATCGACGAAAAGGGCGGTCAGTCCGGGATTGGGTTTATCCACAAGGAAGCGGGAGGCATTCTCCGGGCAGACCTCAACGTTCTTCGCCCATTCCTTGAGGGGCTGGGGAATGCGCCCGTCAAAGTCTTTCTGCTGAATGGTGTTTGCGAGGACATACCGGACGCGCTCCGGAGAGAACTGCTCAAGGACGCTTTTCACGGCAGCTTCCGCATTCAGGCGGTTATCTCCGTAGTTGGAGCTGATCGCCGCTTCAATCGCACGGCGGCATTCCACGTTTGCGGCGAGAGAAGCACGATATGACTCCAGCTCACCGGCTTCATAGGCGTAATTCGCCGTCTCGTGGTAAATGGGGACTTCCGGCATCGGTTCTGCGGGCGCTTCGGCTTCCTTCTCTGCGGACTGTGCTTTTTCTGCCAGCAGCACCTTGAGCTTGGCGTCAATGCCCTCGATCATCTCAGCCGCCGTCTTGCGGATGGTGTCCAGAGAGCTTTTCAGTTCCTTGGTTTCCTTGCCGGATGACCAACCGGCGATGTACCCGAAGGAGTAGTCCGAGGTTTCAATGCCGTACCGCTGACAGACAGTGTAAGCTACGCTTTCCGCTTCAACCTCCTTGGTGTGCCGATCCTTTTTATCTTCTGGCGCGGATTTCTCATCCGGCTTGACGGCGTGGAGCTTTGCGTGGGCGATCTCGTGAATGGCGGTCTTGACCGTCTGGATTTCGCTCATGCCCTCCTGAATGGCAATGCGGCTTTCAACCGGCGAGAAGAATCCCTTTGCACCGCCCGGAATGTCCTCAAAGGAAATAGGGACGGGAGATTCCTGCTTGAGTGCATCGAAGAACGCCTCGTAGTTCTCGACGGTGCCTTTCAGCTCATCGACAATGATGTCCGGAAGCTCCTTGCCGTCCGTCTGGGAGACATCGAACACGCTCACCACCTTGAAGGCAGGGCGCAGAACCTCAACCGTCTCCGTGACAGCCTTCCCATCTACGCCGATCACCGGCTTCTGCGTCAAAGGATCAATCTTCTCACGCTCTTCCTGCGCCTTGTACGGCGCGGGTGCAAGAATCTTGATGCCCTTTTCGCCCTTCATGACCTGACGGTCAAAGTTGCGCTGCCACGAGGTATAACCGGCAACATAGGTTGCCTCCGGCTTCTGCATCGCAATGAGCAGCGTGTTGTTGAAGGAATAGTTGTAGAACTTGGACATCGTGCGGAGATATTCCTTGAACCGCTCGGATTCAAAAAGCTCCTTGATGCCCTGTTCCAGCTTGTCCGTGATTTCGCGGACTTGCTGTGCATTTCTGTTTTCAGCCATATCAAACCTCCATTTCGTATTTGCTTCGGGGAGAAGAAAACCCCGTCTGGGATTTGCTCAGTAAACGAGCCTTTACCTCAGACGGGGTTTCTCTGCGTGTCAGCCGACGATGGAAGATGTTATCCTCGTTCTCCCATTCAATCAGACGGTCAAACATATCCGGGTGCTTTGTGACCATGTGCAGCAGCTCCGAGTCACTGGCGTTGGGACAGAACCAGCAGCCGTTTCTTCGGCAGTGAGCGTAGATTGGGGAAAGCAGCCCGTGTTCCTGACAGAGTTTGTAGGCGTCCGCTTCGGTCATACCGTATTTGGCAAGCAGACTGACCTTCGTTATTCCATCCAGACGAGCAAGGCGTTTTGGCTCATCCTCCGCAATGCCGACATAGCTCACAGTGTCCGGCGAGAGTGCGGCATTGTACTTGCGGACTGGCGGGATTTTGCAGTCACGATTGACCGCGCACATCCCAGCCCACGCGAACCCGCGAACCTCGCCCTTATGAGGCCCGCGGGTGATGACATGATGAAATACGTCATCGTAGGTCTTGTCCGCATGGAGAATGGTGAACTTGATGCCCAACTCTTTTTCGCAGAAGGGCTTGAGCCGGTCATAAATGAAGTCCCGGTGTTCCGGGACTTCGCCGCTTGTGTCCTTATCAAACATGACCTCGCTGAAAACCGCCTCGTCCAGCGGCTCATTGTGCTGTGCAGCCAGCAGGAGCGTCGCTACGCTGTCTTTGCCTCCGCTGCAAGAGGCAACATACTTCGGGCGGCTCATCGGTCAAACTCCATCTTGAAGCTGACGTATTTGCCGCCGCTGTCATCCAGACGGATCACCGCATCGTAGAGCTGAGGCTTCTTCGGCGTGTAAAGCCTGGTCACGCGGCACCAGCCCTTGTCCAGCAGCTCCTTTGCGATCTTCTTGGTCAGCTTCTTTTTCTTGCTGGAAAAGAACTTGTTGTCTTCCCACAGGCAGAAGGAGCATTCCTTGTTCGAGCAGTAAAAGTTGCCCTTGCCGACATAGACCGGAGATCCACAACGAGGACATTTGCCGATTTCCTCCTTGCCTGTGCCGAAACGCTGGGCTTCGGCATCGGAGAGAAACGGGTAGGCTTTCACGAGATCCCCGGTCATCCGGACAATGCCGCTGAGGAAGGCGTCTGCATCCGCATTGCCGCGCTCAATCTCCATGAGCGTGTTTTCCCATTCCGCAGTCATTGCGGGAGACGTGATCTGTTCTGGCAGAACACAGACGAGGTTGCAGCCGTCCTTTGTGGGAATGAGGGATTTGCCTTTGCGCTCTGCAAAGCCGGATTTCACCAGCTTTTCAATGATACCGGCGCGGGTCGCGGGTGTTCCGAGACCTTTCTTCTCGGTGTCATCGTCAAACTGATCGTTTCCGGCAGTCTCCATTGCAGACAGGAGCGTGTCTTCCGTGTACTGCTTCGGAGGCGTTGTGAAGTGTTCCGTAACGCTGGCGGACACATTATCCAGAACATCGCCCTCATGGACTTCGGGCAGGGACTTCATGGGATCGTCCTTTTCCTTCGTCTTGAGGGATGCCTTAAACAGCTCTTCAATGGCTTTCCATCCGTTTTGAACGACGGTCTTCCCCTTGGTTTTGAACTCGTAGCCCTCGCAGGAGAGCGAGATCTGCGTTTCTGCGTAGGTGTGCTTCTCGCCGGTCGCACACAGAAGGCGCATCCCGACAAGATTGAGAATTTTCTGCTCCGACTGAGGGAGTGCGGAAACATCCTGCTTTTCAAGCTGGACGGTCGGGAGAATGGCATGGTGATCTGTGACCTTGCTGTTGTCGGTTACGCGGGCAATGTCCGGAGTAACCGAAACACCGGAGAAAAGCGGAAGCTGGCGGCAGACAATAGAAATGACCTGACGGGCGGTGTCCTCCATATCATCCGTGATGAACTGGCTGTCCGTGCGCGGATAGGTCAGGAGCTTCTTTTCGTAGAGCGTCTGAACGAGATCAAGCGTCTGCTGGGCAGTGAAGCCGTAATATCGGTTTGCCTCGCGCTGCAAGGTGGTCAGATCATAGAGCTTCGGAGGGTTGACGGTTTTCGTCTCCCGCTTGAGAGAAGAAACGACGGCTTGCTTTTTCTCGCAAGCCGCCGCAATCTTCTTTGCTTCCTCTTCGGTTTTGACCTTTTCCAGATCGGCGGTCAAATCGCCCTTGCCGACGTGGACATTGAAATATTTCTCCTTCTGGAACGTGGAGATTTTCCCGTCACGCTCCACCAGCATTGCAAGGGTCGGCGTCTGGACGCGCCCGACCACCAGCTTCTTGTGATAGAGCGTGGTGAACAGGCGGGTGCCGTTGATACCGACAATCCAGTCTGCCTTCGAGCGGCTGAGTGCCGCTTCATAGAGACGGTCAAATTCCTTGCCGTCCCGGAGATGATTGAAGCCTTCGCGGATGGCGGAGTCCTCCAACGAGCTGATCCACAGACGCTTGAAGGGCTTGGTGCATCCGGCTTTGTTGTAGACCAGCCGGAAGATCAGCTCACCCTCGCGCCCTGCATCGGTTGCGCAGACAAGCTCAGTGACGCGCTTGTCCTTCATGAGAGAGGACAGCACCTTGAACTGCTGGGCTTTGTCCTTCGTGACCTCAAACATCCAACTTTCCGGAACAATGGGCAGATCGTCATACCGCCACTTGGCATACCGCTCATCGTAGGAACTGGCGTCTGCCAGCTCCACCAGATGACCGAAGCACCACGAAACGATGTAATTGCCGCCCTCCATATAGCCGTCCTTGCGGGACGTCGCGCCCAATACCTTTGCGATGGACTGGGCAACGCTGGGCTTTTCAGCGATGACTAAGATCAATCCTCATCACCGTCCGTTTCCTCGTCTTCCGCAATCTGCGGTTCTTCATCCTCGTTGATGTACGGCTCTTCCTCGTAACCTTCATCGTCGAAGAAATCAAGGTCCTCATCCTTCTGCTTCTTGCCGCGCACGAACTTGATGTAGTAATAAGCTGCACCCGCAGCACCGGCAAGGGCAAAGATGACGAGGATCATGCCGATGATGGATTTCTTTTCGGGTTTAGGGGCGGGGACATCGGTTTCCGCATCCTTGTCCGGCTCAGGTGTAACGGGGGCTGTGCCGGTGCATTCGCTCATGTTGGTCTTGCAGACCGGGCAGTCGGTATTGACTTGACCGGCAACGCATTTTTCCTTGCAGTTACAGGTGGTCAGAGCAGCCGCAGTGTCATCATCCAGCAGCGCAAGCAGATCGCTCTCATCGACCATGTTCAGGAAGTACGTCTGATACTGTTCCTCATCCTCGTTGATGGGCGCATCGTAGTCGATGACAATGAAGAAGGTGTTGCCGTTCTTCGTCTGGACAGTGATGAACTGCTTGTTGGTTGCCTTGTCATAGAGCAAGTCGCGGGTGTAGGCGTTGCCCTCATCGTCAATCGGCTCACCCATCGGCTTTTCCGGCGTGGGAGTGACTGCGGGCTGCTGTTCCGGCTGGGTTGCCTCTGTGACGGGAAGGTTCTGCTCGGTGTCATCGGCGTAGGCGAACGCCGTCACGGAGAAGCAGGACAGAACCATAACGCAGACCGCAAGGACGGTCAGAAAACGAAACTTCTTACGCATTGTCGATTACCTCCGTATTTTCAGCGGGCTTGGTGCCGCCCTTCATGGAAGACAGGAACGCCATAATCTGATCCTTGTCCATCACCATAGAGCGCACAGTATTGATGATTTCAAGGTTTTCCAGCTCTGTCTTCTTGTCGTACAGCTCCTTGAGCTGTCCTTCGATTTCGGACCTCTTCTTTTCAGCCTTCTCAATGTCGGAGAGGACTTTCTGATACTTGGGATTCATGCAAAACTCCTTTCTTTTAATAGGCGGGTCTTCCGAAGGCATAGAAATGCTGCTGCCAGTAGGAAGAATTGATGGATGTGTACTGAATGGGATCGCCGCAGTGGATCATGACCCCATCACCGACGTAAATGCCGACGTGGGACACACCGGGGGTGTCATACGTCCCGACGAAAAAGATGAGATCACCGGGCTGTGCATTCGCCTTTGAAACCGGCGTACTGATGTTGTAAAGCCCCTGTGCGCCCAACCGCCCGGTATTCACAAGTCCGCTGTTTGTGAGAACGTAGCTGACGAAGCCGGAGCAGTCAAAGGACGTGTCGGGATTGGAGCCGCCCCACACATACGGATAGCCGAGATACTTTTCCGCCTCGGTGATCAGTGTCGCAAACTTCTCGTCGTTCAGGTATTCCGGGTTGACATCGTAGTCGGCGGGAGGATTGGTGATGTACTTGTCCACATAGGGAGAGTCACCGAACAGATCCTCGCGGTTGCCAAGCACCGACATATATGTTGCGTACATGGAAAGCTGTTCCTGAGACATGATGTAGACCGGGACATGGGAGAGATTGAAGTTTTCGAGCTTCACGTTGCAGATGTAGTAGTCATACGGGACGCGATAGGTTTCCGTGTGCGTGTTTCCGTCTGCGTCCGTCCATGTGTCGGTCTCCGTGCGGTATCTGGTTTCGACGATAACCTCTTCGGTGATGATGTACTGCTTTTCAAACAGCATTTGGAGCGTACCTTGTACCTCATCCAGCGTGAACTCGCCCTCGTGGAGAGCCGAGAGAATGGAGATCAGCACATAGGGGTCATGCTCAATATCATCCAGATCGAAATGGTATTCGTCGTAGTCGTGGGTGCTTTCGTAGGTGTCGAGATAGCGTTGCAGCTCTTGCTCCATCCGGCAATACTGCGCTTCCGCGCCGAGCATCGCGTCATCCTCGCTGAGATAGGAGGACGCAATGATGGCAGAGCCGGTCTGAGAGAAGATTGAGGAACAAGAGCTGATTCCTGCGGCAAGAAAAATAAGAACGGCAAGCCCGACGCCGAGCCAGATAAAGACCTTCTTGTTCTTCTCAAAGAACTCCTTGATCTTGTCGGACACCTTCTCACCGAGCTTCTTGCCGGTATTCTTTGTGGCAGTCCCGGCGGTCTGAGACCCGGCATTTCGAGCGGCGGCATATTCCTTCTTGATGTTCTGCTTCTGGTAGTGCTTGTTCATGTTCTGCTTCTTCATCTCAGGATGCTCCTGCTGATTTCTCTCATATTGGAGCTTTGCATCCGCAGCATCCGCCTTATGTTCCAGCTTGGAGACCTTCTCATAAGGCTTGTTGACGCTTTTTTCTCTGTGATGACTGAAATGCCTTGCGGCTGTCTCCGCGACAATCTCCGTTTTGTGCGCTGCCTCAACCGCCGAGTTTTCCTGTTCGACCTCGTGGATTTTGCCGTGAATGCCGGAGGCGAGGGTGTCACCGACCTTGCGGACGGTTTTGTCCGCCTCGAATTGCAGTTTGCTTTTACTCTTCGGCGTTTTCAGCTCATCCTCAAAATGAAGGCGGGTTTTGCCCTTGCCGGTTTCCTCGTTAAAGACGCGCTCCTTCTTGAGAACCTTGTGCGTGGGCAGCTTCTCACGGGCGGCGTCCAGCCGATCATGCGCCTTTTCGGACTTCCTTTCGAGCTTCTGCATCCGCTTCGTGGGAGGAACAGCATCGTCCGAGACTGGCTTCGCAGAGGCGGTCTCCGCCGCTTGGGAGAGAACGGCATCCGCGTCAACGGCTTCCACCGCAGAGGTCTTGCGCAGCTTATGGGTGACAACCGTTTCGGCAATCACCGTGCCGGTATGAGAAGAAACGCTGTGCTGCTCCAAAGCAGGAGGCTTGAACGGCGTCTCCGACACAGGCAGCGGTTCGGGTACATTCTGGGGTGGATTTTCTGCCCTTTTCTCTTCTGTGACGGACGTTTCCGAGGGCGGCTGCGTGTCGTTATTCTCGGCGTGTTCCGCCTGAAACTGACGCTGCTGACGGCGCATCTGCACCTTTTTCTGTTCCTCCGGTGAAAGTGCCTCGGAAGGCTCGGCTGTCTCAGCGGGCTTCACCAGCTCTGCATCTTCCAGCCTCTTTGACACACGCTGCTCGGTGCCAGCCGTCAGGTTTTCTTCAACCGCGCCTTCCCGCGTCATCCGCAGAACAACCTTGTCGCGGGCTTTGAGTTCCGGTTCCTTGGACATCAGATTTCACCTCCAATCCGCTTGTAGGCAAGCTCGGTGAACGCCGGATTCAGCTCGATGCCAATGAAATGACGCCCCATCTGAGAGGCAACCATGCCGGTTGTGCCGCTCCCCATGAAGGGATCAAGCACAACGCCGCCTTCGGGACAACCGGCGAGAAGACAGGTTTCAACCAGCTTCGGAGGGTAGGCGGCATAGTGACCGCCCTTGAAGGGGACGGTGTTGATCTTCCAGACATCGCGCTTATTGCGAAGCGGATTGATGTCTGCGTCACTGATCTCGCCATGCTCACGGGGGCGGTTGATAGACTGCGGCTGAGGCTGACCGGGAACGGGCTTGCCGTATTTGTTGCCGCCCTTCATGCCGCGCTTGAGGCGTTCTGCCGTTGCGGGGGCAATCGGCTCGGAAATCGCCTTGTAGTCGAAGAAATACTTTTTCGACTTGGAGAACAGGAAAATATGCTCATAGCAGCGGGCGCAGCGGTCTTTGACGCTCTCCGGCATGGGGTTATCCTTCATCCAGATGATGTCGTTGCGCAGATACCATCCGGTATCACGGAGGGCAAACGCCAGCATCCACGGAATGCCGATCATGTCCTTCGGCTTGCAGCCCTCAACCTTGTTGTTGAGCGCCACAGCCTGACCGTTTCTGCCGTTGGGGTTCTTCGGGTCAATGAAATCGCCCTGATTGCCCTTTCCGGCGTAGGTGTCCGAGATGTTCAGCCAGAGCGTTCCATCCGGACGCAAAACGCGCCTGACTTCGGTAAACACTTCCGTCAGGCGCGAGATATATTCCTTCGGCGTTGTCTCCCTGCCGATCTGAGCCTCCATGCCGTAATCGCGGAGCGCGTAATACGGAGGGGACGTCACACAGCAATGAACGCTGTCATCGGGCAGGGCTTTCAGGATTTCAAGGCAATCGCCGGTATGAATGATGTCAAGCTCTATAAAAACCAGCTCCTTTCTTCGGATTTGAGCGCATATCAGTCGGAGTAATACTCGTCCGGCTCGTAGTCCTCATCTTCCATGAAGTCCTCGTCGAGATCGTCAATCTCGTCCGCCCAACGGTCGAAGATTTCCTCGGCTTCCTTCGCCGCGTCGCGGTAGAGGCTCAGGCGGTTCTTCTCAAAGGCGGCAAAGGCGGGGACGAACTTGCCGAACTCGCGGATTGCCTTCACATCCTGCGTGCGCATATCTGCGACGCACTGAATGATTTCGGACATCGTGAGCAGATCGTCGATCATCAGCTCATACTTGTCCTTGGGGATAGATACGGCTTCATCATCCGCCGCGTCAGCGAACGGGGTATTCTCGTCGCTGTTGCTTCTTTCGGGAACATCAACCTTGAAATAGAAACCGATCATATCCACAGATACCTTGGTCATAATCTGACGCGCCTCCTTGACCTTTTCGTCGATGTCCTCCCTCACATGGAGGTAGGCGCGGTGATGCTTCTTGAGGTCGCTTTCCAGTCGGATCAGATCGGTCAGCTCCCACAGAGCCTTAAACAGTGCGGAGGTGTTCTCTCCGTATTCGATAGCGTCCGCGTAGGGAATGGTAATCATCTTGTTGTTCATATTCAAAAATCCTCCTTAGTTCTGTACGGTTTCTTCGGGTTTGGTGGTCATGATGCGGTAGAGCTGGGTGTCCTTCGGGAAATCGTCCTTGAAGGGAACGATGGTCGAGCCGTAGAAGATCAAGCCTTCACCGGCGTTGGAATTGGTGATGTAGTTCTGCTGGCTGGGCGAGATGTTCAGCGCCTTCGAGAGAATCTGCCGGTCGCCGGATGCCTGGTTCAGAAGGTAAACGAAGTCGGAGTTCTCGAAGATGTTCTCGATCTCACGGGAAGCCAGCAAATCCTTGACATTCTGCGTGATCCCGGTGGGGATGCCGCCCCATTTACGGAACCGCTTCCAAATCTCGACACTGTATGCCGCTGTCTGCTCTTCCTTGAGCAGAAGGTGGAACTCGTCCATGTAATAGCGCGTCGCCTTGTGCTGGGCACGGTTGATGGTCACGCGGTTCCAGACCTGATCCTGCACAATGAGCATCCCCAGCTTTTTGAGCTGCTTTCCGAGCTGCTTGATGTCATAGCAGACGAAGCGATTATTCACATCCACATTCGTCCGGTGATTGAAGACATTCAGCGAGCCATGCACATAGATTTCAAGGGCAGTGGCAATCCGCTGTGCCTCCGGCTCACTCTGACTGCGCAGGATGTTGTAGAGGTCTTCGAGAATAGGCATCTTCTCAGGGACCGGATCGGCAAGGTAGTCCTGATACACCTTGCGGACGCTGCGGTCGATGATGGTCTTTTCCACCGGTTGCAGCCCATCCTTGCCGCCCACAATCAGCTCACACATGGAGAGGATGAAATCAGACTTCAAAGTCAGCGGGTTTTCCTCTTCCGAGTAGTTCACATTGATGTCCAGCGGGTTGATGTAGTCGGTGCTCACCGGCGAGATGCGGATGACCTGACCGCCGAGCTTCTGCACAAGGGGAAAATACTCGGCTTCGGGGTCGCAGACGATGATGTCATCCTCGGTGATGAGGAAGGCGTTCGTCATTTCGCGCTTGGCGGAGAAGGATTTACCGGAACCGGGCGTACCCAAGATCAGCCCGTTGGGGTTCTTGAGCCGCTTGCGGTCAACCATGATCATGTTGTTGGACAGCGCATTCAGCCCGTAGTAGAGAGCTTCACCGCCCTGAAAAAGCTCCTGCGTGGTAAACGGCACGAAAACCGCTGTGCTGGAAGTGGTCAGTCCGCGTTCAATTTCCACCTGATTGACGCCGATAGGCAGAGAGGACATCAGCCCTTCCTCCTGCTGAAAGTCAAGACGCTTGAGCGCACAGTTATACTTTTGGGCAATGGCGGCGGTCTGGAACACCGCATTTTCGAGCTTCTGGCGGTTGGTTGCCGTGTTCATGATGAGGATGGTCACAAGGAACAGTCTCTCATTGCGGGTCTGGAGATCCTGCAACAGACGCTTTGCCTCACCGCCGAAGGTAGCGAGATCGGACGGGATGATGTCCATGTCGTAGCCGGAGCGGACTGCTTTTTTCTGTTCCTCGATCTTCATTTTGTCGAGGTCGGTGATCTTCGATTTGATGCTCTTGATTGCCTTCGCCTGGTCAATCGTCCGGATATGAAAATTGACCGTGATGTTGCTGTCCATCTCAAGGAAGTCGGCAAGCATACGGTCATTGAGTTCCGGCGCGAGGATTTGCAGGAAGCTCACCGCACCGATGGTTTTGCCCATCTTGAAGCACTTGCCTTCACGGAAGTCAAAGGAAGTGGGAGCGATGAAGTCCTTGCTGGAAAGCCCCGTCCGGGCAACCATATCGAAGGAAAAGCGGAACGGCTCATTGCTGTCCATATTGAACACATCATGAAGCACTTTCAGCCGTTCGTAGCCGGACAGCGGCTCGGTTTTCACGCCGAGAGTTTTGAAGTTGTTGAGGATGTCGGTTTCAATGCGTTCGAGCTTCGGCTTTGCCGTGCGGAGGGAGTCCGCCTCAATGCCGAAGGTGATGTACTTCTTCTTGACCAGTCCGTTGTTGCCCTTGGTGAGCTGACTTTGCAGCATACCGGAATACTCGGAGCGGATGTCGTTGAAGGCGTCCTCCTGTGCCGGAATGTTGATGCGCTTGCGAAACTCATTGAGGCTTGCCTTCTGGTTGATGAAGGAGAGCTGGACGAAAATCGAGCTGTCGAAGTAGTTCAGAAAGTCGCACCAGTTCTCAAAGATGGCAGTTTTGTCCTCGTTCTGCGCAAGCTGGTAGTTGATGTCCTCAAAGGCGATGGACTTCGTGTAGAGGCGGCTGTTTACCTTGCAGATACCGTCACGGCACATCTCCACATAGGGAATGGTCTGCTGGGCGGACTTGCGGACTTTCTTTGCCTTCCTGTCCTTTTTCTTCTGCATGACGATCCGCTTCTTCTCCTGAGCGGAAAGGGCATCACCGTAAACGACGCCGTTTTTGACCGTCATCTTAGGCTTTGCCTTTGCTGTGCTGTTGTTCAAGCTGCAATTCCTCCTGTTCTTTGATTTTCTGCTGAATCTCAGCGTAGAGATTGTTTGTGCGATAGGGACGCACCTTGTCCCGGATGAACATAGACTGTACGATGTGGTACAGATACTTTTCGGCGGGCTGTCCGTCCTTCTCGTAAAGTGCGAAGAAGATGAACGGGAGCATGATGACCACCATCAGCATTGCCGCCGTAGACAAATCGAGATGCGCCTTCGCCAGAAAGAAGATCGGGACGCCGACTGCCGCAGCGATGGAAAAACAAATAAGCTGCCGCTTGGTCAGGTTGAACATGACCTTCGTTTTGACGCGGTTAAGATCCTTCGGGACCGGAACAAATGCCATTGACTGTTTCCTCCTTTCCAAGAGTAATGCTGCATTCGACCTCGTTGCCCCAAACGTCCCAGCCTTCGGGAGACTGACGGGCAAAAAGCTCTACGCGGGGAAGGTCTCCCATGAGCCGAACAATGCGCTTCCGCGCCTCATCCGGTTTTTTGGAATGCTCTTCGATGTGGCTGAGGATGACCTGACGCACACCGGCGTCAACTCGCTTCGGATGTCCCTTTGTGGCAAGGATGCAGATTTCGGCGTTCGCCCTTGTCCAGTACCCCATGCCGGTAAAGAGATCGTCGTTCCTGCGGTTTTGCTTCACCCATACAAAAGCTACGGTCTTATAGGAAAATCCCCATGCCGTCAGCACTTCGAGTGCTTCACAGAGGCATGGGAACGTGATCCAGAGAAACAGGGCGCAGTCCTTCGCGGCAAGCTCACCGACCGGAAGCGCCTTGATGTCCTCAATGCACATTGTTGGGTAGTGGCTTTCTGCCGACCGTCCCTGCCCCTTCTTGGAATAAGTCCGATACGCCCAAGGGGGATCGGCGTAGATGATGCTGTACTTCTTCATGCTGCCGACCTCCTTAGTGCGCATGGAAGATGGATTTTGCAAGGCTTCCGGTCTTGAACAGCGAGAAGCACAGAATGACCGTATACGCTGCCACAGAGAATAGAGCCGAGTGAATGTTGTCTGCGATAATCATGCCGTTGATCAGCACTGCATAGATGCCGACGCAGACCATGATGAGAAAGCCCTGAAATGCCAGAGCGAACAAGCCTTTCAGATAGTTCGTGCCGATGCTGCCCCATTCGCGGTTGCTCATGGTTGCGATGGGAATAGGCGCAATGCTCACGGTGCAGTAAATCTCAATCATGCGCCCGTAGAGAATGACCGTAATGAGGATCGCCATGATTTTGAGGCACAAGCTGATCAGAAGAGTTTCTATCGACAGTCCGAGCAGTTCTCCGACGCCCATGTTCTCCATGCCGGTACGCATCTGCGCAATCGTCGAATCAATATCAATACTGGTGTTGCCGTGGATGACTCCGGCTGCACCGGAAACCACGTTCTGCCCGATGTCGAATACTGCCATCACGATGTCAAACGTGTGTGTCACGAGATAGATCGCCACAGCCGCCTTGAAAAACCACTTGAAGAACATCCATGTGTCCATGTCATGAAGGTTGTTTTTCTCGGTGATCATGGAAATCAGCTCGTAGCACAAAACGAAGGTGATGATGATACCAGCGATGGGGACTATCACGTTTTCGGATAGTCCCCGGATCATCTGGTACACGCCGCCGTTCCAGCCGGACGGTGTTTGCCCAACTTCGGAGGCAATCGTTCCTACCTTCTCGTTGACATCGGTGAACATATTGGTCATGTTGCTTTCAATCCAGCCGATCAGAAGCTCTTTTATGGCTTCTTCGATTTTTTCAAGGATAAATCCCAATATTTCACCACCTTTCGGTTATGCTGGGGCTGCCGGATCAGAACAGGCCAGACAGGAGCGGGATAAGGGTCGTGCCGATGAGTACCACACCACCACCGGCCATCAACTGCTTGATTCCTTGGCTCTTGGCACCGGGATTGTCATTGCCGTACCCCTCCATGAGGTTGACCACGCCCCACACAGCCAGACCGGCACCGAGGGCAACAACGAGCGTCTGAAGGACCGTAACCGCCTGATTGATAAATTCCATAGAGTGACCTCCTTGATTTTTGAGTGTGAATTATTGAAAATGGATAAAAAAATAGAAGCCCCGTCATTGTTCTGCTTTGGGCATTGCCCATGCGCAGTGCATGACGGGGCTTCAATCGGCTTCAACCTCTCCCATGTCATAGAGGTCGAAGGTTTGGGTTGGCTTGACTACCAGCTTGTGAGAACGGTATTTCTCGATGTCAAAGGCGTTGCGCTTATCGTAGTCGGACAGCATTTTGTATTTTGGATGCTTCGTAATGTCGTACTTGTCACTGAGAAAAGGTCTCACGCCTCTAAGCTGCAAAATACATTTGCCGCCGTCCATGACAGCGATTTCGTCCTCCGACATGAGCTGCTTGCCGGTCTTCTGATAGTTCAGGCCGTATGAGTTGTTGGTTGAACGGGTTTCTGATGTGTTATATAGGTCGATTGTCTCCTTGCCGAGGATTTCACTGAGTTCCTTCAAAGTGGATTTTTCCTTGCCGCCAAGGAAGAGGGTACAGTCGCAGTTGCCGACAATCGTGTCCGCCGCGTCCTTGTAGATGGTCTTGAGCTGGCTCTGGGACTGCAAGATGATGGACGCTGAGATTTCCCGGCTTCGGATGGTGGCAATCAGCTTATCGAACTTCGGAATTTGACCGATGTTCGCAAATTCATCGAGCAGACAGCGGACATGGACGGGAAGCCGCCCATTGTAGACATC